>ERZ1673697.7-NODE-7-length-342554-cov-40.168987_pt1 | contig 342554 bp, 296 predicted proteins | sample MGYA00580227_ERZ1673697 | MGnify/ENA primary metagenome ERZ1673697 (study PRJEB41218, sample SAMN15661759) | gut metagenome | host: Homo sapiens | place: Canada: London | collected 2015-08-20/2019-03-30 | study: EMG produced TPA metagenomics assembly of...
TTGTAATTGATGGTGAAGGTTCAAAGGTTATTTGCAAAGACTAATTTGAAAATTCGCGTTTGTGGAGCGAAGCGGAACAATGAAAGCCCCAGTGGGGCTTTCAAGCGACAGAACGGTCTTGCGTAGCAAGATGGAGGGGCTTTGCCCCGACAAGTTCCAGTTTGCTGCACTCATTATTTCTCTTTCTCGTAAAAACGGGATACCGGAGCGTCTGCAGACGTTCCGGTATCCCGTTTTTATCCATAATTCTTCTCTTTTATCTACGGCTGCGCGCAGGGCGGCGATGGAGGGCGCAGTAATAGCCGAAGGCGGTACCGCACAAACCGCCCACGATGTGCATAAAGTTTGCCACGTTATCGTGCACAAAGATGATATCGTACACCTGCTGACCGAAGTACAGCGCCGCCACCAGCAGCATGGTGACCGGGATGCCGCCGGAGAAGCCCGCCAGCGAGGAGAGCATGATAAGCATGAACACGATGCCGGACGCCCCCAGCAGCCCCGTGTGGGGAAATAGGATGCATTGCAGCACGCCGGTGACCAGCGCGGTAAACAAAATACCCTTGAGCAGCGGGATGCTGCCGTATTTCTCCTCCATGGGCGGGCCCACTACCAACAGCAGCAGCATATTGTTGAGAAAATGCTCCCAGTTTGCATGGCCCAGCACATGGCCGAACAGCCGGATGTAGCCCAGTGGGTCCCGCCACGAGGAGCGGTACACACAGAACAGGTTCATGGTGCTCCAGCCGTTCGTCCAGCCGTCTGCCAGCAGCACCAGCATGGACAGCAGAAAAAAGGTAAGGATCACCGGCGAGTTATACTGGAGTTCCAGTTTCAGCTTGATCTTTTTCGTAAGCAGTCATTCCCTTCACAGTATTATCGGCGTTACCCTCTGGTTTGCACCCAGTATGCACCCATGCTTTGGCCGGGCTGGTTCGTTACTTCATCGTTGAGGTACGCCACAAGGCCGCAGGCCGCAGGCTGCCAGCTGAGCGCGGCTTCCACCGTGGGGTACTCCACCTCGGCGTACCAGAATGCTGTGGGCAGGCCCTCGTCCACATGGTTCACCTCCAGCACCGCGCCGTCCGGCAGGCGGTAGCTCCGGCGCACCTTTTTGATCAGGGGTTTACCGATGATCTTTTCCTCCAGCTGCACAAACAGGTCTTTGTCGATGCTGCGCTCGATCTCCTCCCGTGCCAAGCCCCCTGCGGACTTGAAGCAGAGGATATAGTCGGTGCTGCCGCCGGTCAGTGCTTCCTCCCGGATGCGCACCGTGGGCTGCACGCTGATATAGCCCTGCCGCATGGTAAATTCTTCCTCAAGGGGCAGCCCCTCCGGCCAGCCGGTCACCATCCATTTGCGTTCGATCTCCATAGCGTTTTCTTCCTTCCGCAAAATTTTGTATTTATTCTACCATATTTTTATGTTATGATAAAGAGCAGAACAAGCATCATTTTGCGCATTCTTAGTTGAAGGAGCATTTTATGAAAAGCGAACGCACTTATCCTGTATATAAAGTCAACAAGCACGCCGAAGGGCTTTTGGTGGGCGGGCACCCCTGGGTGTACAAGAACGATATTCTGGAAGCCCCCGGCACCACGCCGGAAAACGGCTCGCTGGTGGATGTGGTCAGCCCCAAGGGTGCCTATCTCGGCACCGGCTTTCTCTCGCTGAAAAGCAAGATCCGGGTGCGGCTCATTTCCCGCAACGCCAACGATACCTTTGATACTGCCTTCTGGCGCCGCCGGGTGGAGTACGCATGGGCCTACCGCAAAACGGTGCTGGAGCCTGCCGACCTTTCCGCCTGCCGCTTCATTTTTGGCGAGGCAGACCAGTTCCCCGGCCTGACGGTGGACCGGTTCAACAATGTTCTGGTCACCCAGACCCTGAGCGTGGGCATGGAAAGGCTGAAGCCGGTGCTCTTCCCGCTTTTGGCTGAAGTGCTGCGGGCAGACGGACAGACCATTGACGGCATCTATGAGCGCAACGATGAAGCCCTGCGTGCCAAGGAGGGGCTGGAACAAAACAAAGGCTGGTTTGCCCTGCCCGGCGAGAGCCACCCGGAAACCACCCAGACCGAGATCTGTGAAAACGGCGTGTACTACCATGTAGACTTTGAAAACGGGCAAAAGACCGGCTTTTTCCTTGACCAGAAGTATAACCGCCGGGCTGTGGCACGCCTTGCCGCCGGGCACACCGTGCTGGACTGCTTTACCCATACCGGCAGCTTTGCGTTGAACGCTGCCAAGGGCGGGGCTGCCCGGGTGACTGCTGCCGACATCAGCGCCGAGGCCATTGCCATGGCAAAGCGCAACGCCGAACGCAACGGCCTCGACAACATGGATTTCCTCTGCGAGGACACCTTTGCCCTGCTGCCCCGGCTGGAAAAGGAGGGCAGCCCCTACGACTTCATCATTCTGGATCCTCCTGCCTTTACCAAGGCGCGCCGCACGGTGGAGAATGCCATGCGCGGCTACAAGGAGATCAACTACCGCGCCATGAAGCTGCTGCCCCGGGGCGGGTATCTGGCTACTGCCAGCTGCTCCCACTTTGCCACCGAGGAGTTGTTCATCAAGATGCTGCGCGCCGCCGCCAAGGACGCTCACCGGCAGCTGCGGCAGATCGAGGTAAAGCAGCAGGCACCGGATCACCCCATTCTGTGGGGCGTGCCGGAGACAAACTACCTCAAGTTTTTCCTGTTTCAGGTCATCTGATGCTTTTACAATGAGAACAATTGCCGCGCGCTGCGCACCTTTCAGCCGGAGAAAGCCGTCCTGAAGGGGGCTTTTTCGATGCAAAAGTCATACCAATCGCGGTTATTCCAAAAATCCGAGATCGTGTTTGTGCAGAATCGTCAGTTTTGTCAATTGCCTTTTTTGCCCGCAAGGACTATAATTTTAGCCATAGACAGCAACGGCGCTGTGGGTCACCTCCTGACTCGCAGCGCCGTTTTTGTTAAGATGTAAGCAAGCTTTGGGTTTTTGCATTGCGGCAGACCCAAGGCGAAAGAAAAAAGTAAGATCAAGTAAGGAGTAGGATTTATGGCAGCAAATGTTATGGAGATCTACGGCAGCAAGGTCTTTAATGAGCACGTTATGAAGGAGCGCCTGCCCAGCGCTACCTACAAGAGCCTGAAGAACACCCTGCACAAGGGTGCTCCGCTGGATATCGAGGTGGCAAACGTCGTTGCCAGCGTGATGAAGCGCTGGGCTATGGAGCTGGGTGCCACCCATTACACCCACTGGTTCCAGCCCCTGACCGGCATCACCAGCGAGAAGCACGATGGCTTCGTCAGCCCTGTGGGCGACGGCACCGCCATCATGGAGTTCTCCGGCAAGGAGCTGGTACGCGGCGAGCCCGATGCATCCTCCTTTCCTTCCGGTGGTCTGCGCGCCACCTGTGAGGCACGCGGCTACACCGCATGGGACCCCACCAGCTACGCCTTTGTGAAGGATGACGTGCTGTGCATCCCCACCGCATTCGTCAGCTACACCGGCGAGGCTCTGGATAAAAAGACTCCCCTGCTGCGTTCCATGAACGCACTGTCCGGTCAGGCCGTCCGCATCCTGAAGCTGTTCGGCAAGGATGTGGACTACGTTTCCACCACCGTCGGCCCCGAGCAGGAGTACTTCCTTGTCAAGAAGGAGGACTACGAGGCACGTCAGGATCTGATTCTCACCGGCCGCACCCTGTTCGGCGCTCCCTCTGCCAAGGGTCAGGAGCTGGAGGAGCACTACTTCGGTGTCATCCGTCCCGAGGTTTCTGCGTTCATGAAGGAGCTGGACGAGGAGCTGTGGAAGCTGGGCGTGCCCGCCAAGACCAAGCACAACGAGGTGGCTCCCTGCCAGCACGAGCTTGCTCCCATCTTCGATACCACCAACGTAGCCATCGACCACAACCTGCTGACCATGGAAATGATGCGCAAGATCGCACCCAAGTATGGTCTGGTCTGCCTGCAGCACGAGAAGCCCTTTGAAGGCGTGAACGGCAGCGGCAAGCACAACAACTGGTCCATGAGCACCACCCACGAGAACCTGCTGGACCCCGGCGACACCCCCATGGAGAACCTGCAGTTCCTGATCTTCCTGGCCGCTGTTATCAAGGCTGTGGATGAGTACGCTGACCTGCTGCGCACCTCTGTGGCTACCCCGGGCAACGATCACCGTCTGGGCGCCAACGAGGCACCTCCGGCCATCATCTCCATCTTCGTGGGCGAGGAGCTGGAAGCTGTCATCGATGCGATCGCATCCGATTCTCCCTATGCCGGCCCCGTCAAGATGAAGATGGATCTGGGCGTGGACGTTCTGCCCAAGTTCAGCAAGGACACCACCGACCGCAACCGTACCTCTCCCTTCGCTTTCACCGGCAACAAGTTCGAGTTCCGTATGCCCGGCTCTGCCGAGAACCTGAGCGACTGCAACACCATCCTGAACACCGCTGTCGCCAAGGAGCTGAAGGGCTACGCCGACGAACTGGAAGGTGCTGAGGACTTTACCAGTGCAGCCATCGCTCTGATCAAGCGCACCATCCGCGACCATCGCCGCGTCATCTTCAACGGCAACGGCTATACCGCCGAGTGGGAGGCCGAGGCAGCCAAGCGCGGTCTGCCCAACAAGAAGAATACCCCCGCTGCTCTGCCCGCACTGGTCGAGCCCAAGAACATCCAGCTGATGGAGGAGTTCGGCGTGCTGACCAAGGTGGAGATGGAAAGCCGCTACGAGGTCGAGATGGAGCACTACTCCAAGATTATCAACATTGAGGCTCTGACCATGCTGGAGATGGCCCGCAAGCAGCTGCTGCCCGCCATCAACGCCTACATGAGCGAGGTTGCCAATACCGCCGCCTCCAAGCTGGCTGTCAGCGAGCACATCAGCGTGCGCAGCGAGACCAAGACTTTGGAAAAGCTTTCTTCTGACGCCGATGCCATGAGCGATGCCATCGACACCCTGCAGGATGCCGTGAATGCCGCCAAGGCACTGCCCACCGAGAGCGAGAAGGCCGTTGCCTTCCACGATAACGTTCTCCCGGTGATGGATGCCCTGCGTGCCGCTGCCGACGATGCCGAGACTATCTGCGGCGAGGATTACTGGCCTCTGCCCAGCTACAGCAAGATGCTTTACTACGTCTGATAATCTCCTGACAGCGTAAAAAAATAAGCATCCGCCGGCTGCCGGATCAATTAGCCATTCTCCTTTTCCTATTTCTTACACCAGCCCAAAGACCTGCTCCCTTTTTGAGGGCAGGCCTTTGGGCGTTTTATTTGAAATGCAGTTTTTGTAAGGGGGTTATTTATGAGCTATTCCACCCAACAGGATATTCTGGATTTCGTGGAGGACAACAACGTCAAATTTGTGCGCTTTGCCTTCTGTGATATTTTTGGCACCCAGAAGAACATTGCCGTGCTGGCTAGCAATCTGTCCAAGGCGCTGGAAGAGGGCGTGTGCTTTGACGGCAGTTCCATTGCGGGCTTTATGCACGTTGAGGAAAGCGACCTTGTACTGCGGCCGGATCTTTCCACCGTGACCATCCTGCCGTGGCGTCCCACCGAGGGCCGAGTGATGCAGTTCTTCTGCGATGTGGAAAAGCCGGACGGCGCAGCCTTTAGCGGCAACTGCCGTGGCTTTTTGCGGGATGTGAACCGCAAATTCAAAAAGCTGGGGCTTACCTGCAACGTGGGTACCGAGTGCGAGTTTTATCTGTTTGAAAAGGACGACCGTGGCCACCCTACCTGCATTCCCATTGACTTCGGCGGATATTTTGACGTTGCGCCGCTGGATGCGGGTGAAAATCTGCGCCGGGATATCTGCCTGACCATGGAGCAGATGGGTATGGCACCCCAGCACAGCCACCACGAAAGCGGCAACGGCCAGAACGAGATCGACTGCCGCTACGCTGGGCCGCTGAAAACCGCCGACAACGTGATGACCTTTAAGCAGATCGTCCGTGCCATTGCCATGCGCAATGGTCTGCACGCCAGCTTTCTGCCCAAACCCCTGCCCCAGCAGGCCGGCAGCGGGCTGCACATCAACCTCTCGCTTTACATGGACGGCAAAAACCTGTTTGAGGGCGATATTGCCCCGGACAGCGTAGCAGGCAGCTTTATGGCCGGTGTGCTGGCCCACAGCCGAGAACTGACCGCGTTCACCAATCCCCTGCCCAACAGCTACCAGCGCTTTGGCTGTGACGAAGCGCCCCGCTATGTGAGCTGGAGCCGTCAGAACCGCAGCCAGCTGGTGCGCATTCCCATGGTCAAGGGCGACAACTGCCGCATGGAGCTGCGCAGCCCGGACCCCGCCTGTAATCCGTATCTGGCCATTGGCCTGATCCTTGCCGCCGGATTGGACGGCATTGAGCAGCACATGGTCTTGCAGCCGCCGGTGAACCGCAACCTGTTCGATGCCGCCGAAGCCAAGGGACTGGGGCTTGAGACCCTGCCCGCCACCCTTGAGGAGGCGGTGCAGGTGGCCGAGGAGAGCGAGTTCTTGCGCCGGGTGCTGCCAGAGGGGCTTTCTAAACGCTATTTCTCGGAGGAGCTCAAGCGCTGCGCCGCACTGCGGAGTGCGCCTGACCGGGCCGAGCACGAGCGCGTCTACTATTTTAACGCCATCTGATCCCTGCCAGCGCAGGAGAAAGGAGTGCGGAATGGGACGCGCACTGATCGTAAGCGCCGGTGCCAACTCCAACGAATATATTGCCGCGCGGCTGTCCGAGATGGGTTACAGCCGCCCGGTGATCATTCCCAGCGGAGCCGAGGCACGGCGCAGAATGTCGGAATCTGATTTTGAGTTGATCGTGGTCAACGCTCCCCTGCCCGATGAGTTCGGGCACGAATTGTGCATCACCGCTGTGGAGCAGACTGATGCCGGTGTGGTCTTTCTGGTAAAGGCCGCACAGGCTGAGCAATTGCTTGCCCCCCTGAACGAGCAGGGGGTGCTGCTGCTGAGCAAACCCTTCACCACCCCGTTGTTTTTGCAGGCCATGCACATGGCGGCTGCCAGCAACCACCGCTTGCAGCGTCTGCGGCAGGAGAACGCCCGCCTGCAGGACAAGATCGGGCAGCTGCGGCTGGTCAGCCGGGCAAAGTGCTGTCTGGTAGAGCACGCCCACATGACCGAGGCCGAAGCGCACCGCTACCTTGAAAAACAGGCTATGGACACCCGCCGCGACCGCGCCGAGGTGGCGCAGGAGGTGCTGGAGGAATACGCTGACAGAAGCGAATAAAAAGCAGGGCTTCGCCCCGCACCCGCAGGGAAAGGGGTGCGCCGGGAGCGTGCCTTTTATGGGAAAGTTTTATTCTACAACAAAGGAAGGTATATTTTTATGGCAAAATTTATTTTTGTGACCGGCGGCGTGGTCTCCGGTCTGGGCAAGGGCATTACCGCTGCATCTCTGGGTCGGCTTTTGAAGTGCCGCGGCCTAAAGGTGGCCAGCCAGAAGCTGGACCCCTATGTGAACGTGGACCCGGGCACCATGAGCCCGCTGCAGCACGGCGAGGTGTTCGTGACCGATGACGGCACCGAGACCGATCTGGATCTGGGACACTACGAGCGCTTCATTGACGAAAATCTGAACAAGTACTCCAACCTGACCACCGGCAAGGTGTACTGGAACGTGCTGAACAAGGAGCGTCAGGGCGCTTATCTGGGACAGACGGTGCAGATTATCCCTCACATCACCAACGAGATCAAGAGCTACATTTATAATCTGGCCTCCTCTACCGAAGCCGATGTGGTCATTACCGAGATCGGCGGCACCACCGGCGATATCGAGAGCCAGCCCTTCCTGGAGGCCATCCGTCAGGTAGGTCTGGAGCAGGGACGGGAGAACTGCTGCTACATCCATGTGGTGCTGGTGCCCTACATCTCCGGCTCGGACGAATACAAATCCAAGCCCGCGCAGCACTCGGTCAAGGAGCTGCAGGGCATGGGCGTAAGCCCCGACATCATCATTCTGCGCGCAGACGGCAGCGTGGGCAGCGATATCCGCCGCAAGATCAGCACCTTCTGCAATGTCAAGCCCGAGTGCGTCATTGAGAACCTGACCATGCCGAGCCTGTACCAGTGCCCGCTGATGCTGCACACCAACGGTCTGGACGATGTTGTGGTGCATCAGCTGCACTTGGATGTTCCCCCTGCCGACCTGACCGAGTGGAAGCAGGTGGTCTCCCGCATTGCCACCCGCAGCAAGACCTGCACCATTGCACTGGTGGGCAAGTATGTCAAGCTGCACGACGCATATCTCTCGGTGATGGAAAGCCTATATCATGCCGGGTTTGAGAATGACAGTCAGGTGGAAATCCGCTGGGTGGAAAGCGAGGATCTGACCGATCAGGCCGCCTGCAAAGAAGCCTTTGCGGATGTGGACGGCATCATCGTGCCCGGCGGCTTTGGCGACCGCGGCATTGAGGGTATGATCCAGGCAGCCCAGTACGCCCGCGAGAACCGTGTTCCCTGCTTTGGCATCTGCCTTGGTATGCAAATCATGGTCATTGAATTTGCCCGCAATGTGCTGGGCTACAAGGACGCTAATTCCAGCGAGTTCACCCCGGACGGTGCCCACAACGTCATCTCCCTGATGCCGGACCAGCAGGGCAATATCCCCAAGGGCGGCACCATGCGTCTGGGCAAGTACCCCTGCACGGTGGCGCCCGGCACCAAGATGGCCGAGTGCTACGGCGAGAGCGAGATCTGGGAGCGCCACCGCCACCGCTATGAGTTCAACAACGACTTCCGGCAGGAGATGCAGGACGCCGGGCTGGTCATCTCCGGCACTAGCCCGGACGGCCATCTGGTGGAGACTGTGGAGCTGCCCGGCCGCGACTTCCATCTGGGTGCACAGTTCCACCCGGAGTTCAAGAGCCGTCCCAACCGCGCACATCCCCTGTTCAAGGGCTTTATCGCCGCTGCGCTGCGCTACCGCGCTGCCGCCCAGCGGGATATGCTGCATCTGTAATAGCATAATATAACGGCAAGGCCGCAGCACAAAATACCGTGCTGCGGCCTTGCTTTATGTAAGACGATTTTAAATGCCTTCCGCGCCGTCCTGTCTGGCGTGGTTTGCCTGCTTATTCTCGTACATCCGCTGGTCGGCGATGCAACGCACCTGCTGCACGTCCACGCTTTCGGCGGGGTACAGGGCGTAGCCGCAGCTGGCACCCACGCTCACGGTATTGCCGTCAATCTCGTAGGGCACAGCGACCATCTCACAGATCAGGTTCATCTTGCTGGCGCAGGCCTCCGACTCCATCGGGCCGAGCAGCAGCAGCGCGAACTCGTCACCGCCCAGACGGAAGGCGTAGTCCCGGCTGCGGATGCAGCCCTGAAGCCGCTGGGAAACGCCCTTCAGCAGCTTATCGCCCACATCATGGCCGTAGGTATCGTTGACCGGCTTGAAGCGATCCAAGTCCATATAAAATAGCGCAAAAGGCTGGCTGTGCTGCTCCAGCACCGTCAGTACCCGGTCGAAGTAGCGCTTGTTCAGCAGACCGGTCAGGCCATCGGTGTTGGCAAGGCTTTGCAGCAGGTGCTGCTTGCCCATATCCTGCACGATCATCATCACACGGGTCAGGCGATTTTCCTTCCACGCCATGGGAACGACCGTCATCATGAAAAATGCGCTTTTATCGCGGGCGGCATATTCCAGCTTGAGGGAGTCGTTGTCCGTTTTGATGAGCCTGCGCAGGTTTTCCGGGGCCAGCATCTGGGGGATCTTGGCGTTTTCGCTGTCGGTCAGAACTACATACTTGCGCGATATTTGCTCCAGCATCTGCTGGTAAGAGCCCTCCGGTTGGTACAGCGGCTCTCCGCGCCGCTCGTGATACTGGTAGCGGTCGCGGTCCAGATCGCACACTGCAAAACGCTCCACAACGCGTGCCATGCCCGCAAACATCATATCGCTCTTTTCCCGGCGGCGCTCCAGCTCCCGGCGGTTGCGCTCTGCGTCACGCTGGATCTTTATCACGCCTGCCATGATCAGAAGCCCCAGCAGTGCAATGACCAGAATGGTAGCCACCTGCACCCGGCGCATCCCGGCATCCACCACCCCGGTGGGCACGATACCGATGATGCTCCAATCCATGAGCCCCAGCGGCTGATAGATCAGATAATATTTCTGCCGGTTCAACGTGTACAGCACGCAGCCCTCGCCGCCCTGCGGCAGGGTCTGCACCATGGTGTCAAAGTAAGGCTGATCCACGCTGGCGTTCTGCTGTAAGTAATCAAACAGGTTGGTCATCTGCTCGGTGATCTCGGTCTTTGTCTCGGTGGAAAGCACCACATCGCCGTTTGAGCGCACGATATAGCAATCGCTCTGTCCCTCATAGACCATGCTGCCCAGCAGCTTTTCCAGCACGGCGTTGTCGTAGCTGACCACCAGCGCCGTATAGGTAGTGCCGTCCAACTGCAGCGGCTGCTCCATTGGGATGGCAAACAGGATCTTGCGGATGCCCTGACTGGAGATATAGCTGGAGATCACTGGCTTGTTTTCGGTATACAGCTTTTCAAAAGTCGCCTTCATGTACTCTGCTGTGCCCTGCCGCCCGGCGGTGGTCCAGAACTCGCACTGCTCGTTGAACAGATAAAAATCCGTATATTGCCAGGTAGCCTTTTGGGCGATATACTCCTGCCACTGCCCCTCCTGCTCTCCCAGCTCCGCAAGGGTGCCCAGGTAGCTGTCCCAGTCGTTCAGGATGTTCCAGTTGCGTTGCGCAAACATGGTAAAGGTCTTGGCAGACTGCCCATAGGTGGAAAGCAGGTTTGCCGTGCTTTCCTGATAGATCTGCTTCTGGGTATAGGCACTGTAAGCAAGGATGCCGACCAGCAGCGCCAGCAGCATCCCTGCTATGAGCAGTATATTTTTTCGTTTGTTCTTCATAAGGTCAATTTCCCCCGACTGCCCCGCAGCCAAACCCCTTCACAATACGTTCTTCCAAAGGCTTTATGCCAAAGCATCGTGCACAGCTTTTTGCAAAAAGTGTACAACCGCTGCGTGTCAGCGCCCGTATAAACCGACACTATCCCTAATAACATTATACCATTCCGCAAAAAAGCCTGTCAACACATCCATGGGGCGATTCGTGTCATTTCAAAGGCGATTCACGCAGAGTTGCCCTGTAAAGCTTGCAGACTTTTTGCAGACTTTCGGATAGCAAGTAAGTGCAAATATCGGTTAGTATTCGATAGTATTTGACAAGCCGCAAATACAAAAAACCGCATGAACACCGGATTTTCCAGTATTCATGCGGTTTTTCACGTTATGCAGAAGAAGGGACTTGAACCCTCACTCACTAGGAACTGGTGCCTAAAACCAGCGTGTCTGCCATTCCACCACTTCTGCTCATAGAAAAAAGGCAAGTCAAAAACCGACTTGCCTTCTGGTGCGAGGGAGGGGACTCGAACCCCCAAGGATAAACCACACGCACCTCAAACGTGCGCGTCTGCCAGTTCCGCCACCCTCGCATACCTGTTATACAGTTCTCCGGTTTTTGAGGTAGAAAACCGTTGGTGCGGACTGCTTGGATATAGTAACATATTTCCGGCCATTCGTCAAGTGGTTTCTTTGTTTCTCATAAGTTTTTTTATGCTTCATATCTATAATAGCAGCGCAGCGCGCGCAAAAGCAGCCTTGCGGGCAATTGCACAGGTCATTTGTACGCGGAAAGTGTGCCTGCGGCACTGCGCCCAGAGCAAAGGAGGGGTTTGTATATGAAGCAATTTGTGCAGCGCGCCGGCGGGCGCATCGGGCTATGGGGCGGGCTGCTGGCGGCTGCGTTGGCAGCGTTTGCGGCGGGGTGGCTGGTGCCGGCACGCGCGCCGGTGGGCTGCAAGCTGAACGAGCTGACCGCCGCGCCGGACTTTTCGCCCTTTTCCCCTGCTGCACCGGCGGTGGCTACATCCGATGCCGGTACGCCCGCCGCCCCTTCCCTGCCGGAAAAATGGGTCTGCCTGACCTTTGACGACGGCCCCAGCAAGACTACCCCGGAGGTGCTGGCGGCGCTGGATGCCGCCGGGGTGCACGGCACCTTTTTTGTGGTGGCCACCGGCTACAATGAGAAATATCTGCCCCTGCTCACACAGGCTGCTGCCGCCGGGCATCAGATCGCGCTGCACTCTGCCTCCCACGAATACAGCGACATCTACCGCAGCAGCGCCGCCTACTGGAAGGACATCGCCCTGCTGAAACAGCGCATTGCGCCCTATGTGGACGCTGAGAGCATCCGGTACCTGCGCTTTCCCGGCGGCAGCACCAACACCGTAAGCCGCCGCTACGGTGGCAAGGGGCTGATGCCGCAGCTGAAAACCGAGGTAGAGCAGCGCGGCTGGCAGTGGGTGGACTGGAACGTCTGCGCCGAGGACGCCGTGGGCGGGCACCCCAGTGCGGATACCATCTACCGCAATGTGGTGCGGGAGACCGGCGAGCAGACCCATTGCGTGGTGCTGATGCACGATTCTGCCACCACCCACACCACCGCCGAGGCGCTGCCGGATATCATCCGGTGGTATGCGGACAACGGCTACACCTTTTTGACCGTAGCCGAGGCGCTGCCGCTGGGGTAGTACACCTTACAGCCATTTTTCAAAGCAGCGTCCCAGCAGTACCCCGGCAGAGGCCAGCACCGCCAGCCAGAGCCAGCCTGCGCCGCCGGTCACCACCCACCCCGCCGCCAGAATGGCGGCAAAGGTACATACCGGCGGCACAGCGATGCGCAGGATATGCAGCAGCTTCTCCCGCTGTGGCGGCAGTCCGGTGTCCAGCTGCTCAGGGTGCAGGGCATCACAGCAGATCTCGTCCCGGTACTTGCCCGGGTTGCGGTAGGCCTTATACGCGATGCCGTCCAGCAAAAACTCCGGGTACATCCCCTCTTTGGTCAGGGTGAACTGCATCTCCTTTTCCTCTGCATAGGCCTGCAAAGCCGCCGTAAACTCCTGCGGGGTGTTGATGCTGCCCTGCGGAATAAAGAAAAAGTGCTTCTGGTGCTGCACCTGCGCCAGCGTGCAGTAATCCTGCAGCCAGCCGGAGAAGAACCCCTGCTGCGGGGCGGGGCTTTCCATGCGGGTCAGACAGGCGTCCACGTCCAGCGTGTCCGTCTGCGGAGCCTGCCGGGCAAGGTCGGCGCAAAACTGCATGGCCGCCGCCAGCTGCGCCGCCTGCTGCTCCAGCACGGTCTGCTGGGCTTGCAGCGCCTGCTGCAGGGGTTGTTCCCCATGCAGCACCGCCCTGATGGTGGGCAGCGGCACATCCAGCATCCGCAGCATACGGATAAGTTTAAGCGTGCGGACATCCCCGGCGGTGTAATCGCGGTAGTCATTGCCCTGCCTGCGTGCCGGTGTGAGAAGCCCCTCTTTTTCATAAAAGCGGATGTTCGGGGCGGACACGCCGCTTTGTTCGGAAGCCTGTTTGATGTTCATTTGCTTCACCTCCGCCCTTACATTACACCTTAAAGCCGGTTGAAGGTCAAGGGTTTTGCGCAAAAAACCGAGCCGCCGCACAAAAATGTGCAGGCAGCTCGGTTTTTCAATGCAAAATATCCGTCAGCGCGGGGGATCAGTCCGCAGACTGGCAGAACACAGAGAAGGTGCGGTAAGCCATGTACAGGTCGGTCTTATGGATGACCTCGAAGGGAGAGTGCATGGACAGCACAGGCACACCCATATCCAGCACCTTGATGCCGCGGTTTGCCACATACTTGGCAATGGTGCCGCCGCCGCCCAGATCCAGACGGCCCATCTCGCCGATCTGCCATGCCACGTTGTTGGCATCCAGCATCCGGGTGATGTCGCCCAGCAGCTCGGCGTTGGCGTCGCTGGCAGAGCTCTTGCCGCGGCTGCCGGTGTACTTGAAGATGGCAATGCCGCGGCCGGCGTAGGTGCCGTTCTGCTTCTCAAAGGCGCTTGCCCAAGAGGGGTCGTAGGCGGCGGTCACGTCCGCAGACAGGCACACGCTGTTGCGGAAGGCGAGAATGTCGTCCTGACCGGCAGCGCGGCAGAGCAGCTGCATAAAGTGGAACACATACATGCTCTGCATACCGGTCACGCCGTCGGAACCGATCTCTTCCTTATCGGTCAGCACGCAGATGGTGGTGTGCACGGGATCCTTGGTCTCGATCTCGGCCAGCAGTGCGGGGTAAGCATCCACGCGGTCATCGTGGCCGTAGGCACCGATCATGGAGCGGTCAAAGCCCACATCGCGTGCCTTGGCAGCGGGCACCACCTCGATCTCAGCGCGGGTGAAGTCGCGCTCGGTGATGCCGTACTTCTGGTTCAGCAGGATGAGGGTGTTCAGCTTGACAGCCTCCTTGATGTCCTCTTCCTCCACAGTGTCAGAGCCGATGAGCACGTTCAGCTCCTCGCCCTTGATGCCCTCGCTGAGCTTGCGCTCGTTCTGCTCAGCACCCAGATGGGGCAGCAGGTCGGTGATGCAGAACACGGGATCGTTTTCGTCCTCACCGATGGCAAAGTTGACGCTGGAGCCGTCGGCGCGGGTAAACACGCCGTGGATGGCCAGCGGGATGGTAGCCCACTGGTACTTGCGTATACCGCCGTAGTAGTGGGTGCGGAAGTAGCTCATGTGGTCAGACTCATACAGGGGGTTGGGACGCAGGTCCAGACGGGGGCAGTCGATGTGGGCGATGACCAGACGGAAGCCCTCTTCATAGGGCTTCTGGCCGATGGTAGCCGCCACAACAGCCTTGTTCTCCTGAATGAAGTAGACCTTCTCGCCGGGGGCGTAGGCCTTTTTGGGCTCAAAAGCCTTGTAGCCGGCAGCCAGCAGCATCTGCTCGCTGACAACGGCAGCCTCGCGCTCGGTCTTGGCGCTGTCCATAAATTTCTTGTAGCCCTCGGCAAAGGCAGCAGCCTTTTCCTTTACGTCTGCCTGCTTGTCAGCAGCGTATTCGGGGGTGTAGAGCAGCTTTTCAGCGTACTCTTTTGCAGTAAGTTTCTCACTCATGATTTTTCGCTCCTTAACTTTTTATCATTGACCTGCGTACAGACGCTGATAGGTCTGGTAGCAGGCGGTGATCTTGTTGACGTAGTGGTGCATCTGGTTATAAGGGAAGCCCTGCAGCGTTTCCCCGTCTGCGGAGTGCTCCTCTATTTGCAGCAGCTGATCCACCGTGCCCCAGCCGCTGTGGTAAGCCGCTGCTGCCGTGGATACATCCCCTTTGTAGCGCACCATACACAAGTGCAGGTAGTAGCACCCAAAGCGGATGGCGGTATCGGGGTCGTACAGGTCGGCAAAGGTCAGCGGTTCCTCCGGGGCAATTTTGCTGCGCATCCAGAGAAAGGTCTCCTCAGTCATCTGCATCAAGCCCCGGGCATCCACACTGGAGGTAGCCTGCGGGTCAAAGCCGCTTTCGGTGCGGATAAAGGCGTAGACCAGCAGCGGATCCAACTCATAGGCTGCTGCCCATTTTTCCACCAGCTGCTCGTACTTGCGGGGGTACAAAAGCTGCTCTGCCCGGTTGCACAGGGGCGGCACGGCACACACCGTAAGCACCACAGCCAAGCACAACGCAGCCAGCCGCAGCACCAGCTGACGGCGGCGCTGCTGTTTACGAAGTCGCTGTTTTTCCCGCGCCGCGCGGCGCTCCCGGGCGGCGATGGGGTCGTAGGCTTTTTCATAATTTTGTTCGTTCAAAGCGCTGCCGTCACGCCCCCTTCTGCCTGCAGCCGCTCACACAGGCGGGCGGCTGCGGCTTGCAGCGCCTCCAACCCGGCGTCGTTGTGCAGGGTGTAGTCTGCCTGTGCGGTCAGGGTCCGTTCCGGAGTCTGGGCGTTCAGGCGGCGGGCAGCCATCTCCGGCGAGATACCGTCCCGCGCCACGATACGCGCCACACTGGTCTCAAAGGGCGCAGTGACCACGCACAGGCGGTCGCACTCAGCCTGTGCCGCCGTGCCCACGATGACCGCACCGTCCAGCACAAAAAGGGGCGCACCGGCGGTCTGCGCCGCCTGCTTTGCGGCGCGGATGCGTGCCACGATGGCGGGGTGGGTCAGACTGTCCAGCGCGGCCTTGCCCTCCGGGGTGGCAAAGGCGCGGTCAGCCAACAGACGGCGGTCCAGCGTGCCGTCCGGCTTTAAAATATCCCCGCCGAACCGCGCCGCAAGCTGCGGCAGCAGCGGCGAGCCGGGCAGCAAAATTTCCCGGCTGAGCTGGTCGGCATCGGCCAGCGGCACGCCGTGGGCGGCAAATACCGCCGTGACCGTGGACTTACCGCAGCCGCTGCGCCCCGTGATTCCTAAAGTTATCATAGATCGATCACCCGGAAGGCGGCGGCGCGGATCAGGCGGTTGTACACTGCCATGGACAGGCCGTCCTTCTGCGGGCAGCGGGCGTAGACTACGCCATCGCCCTGCTCATCCAGCGCCCGCAGGGAGCGGAAGATGTGCTTTGCCTGATCGGCACCGTCCCCCTCGCGGCCGTATTCCACGCAGGGCACATCCAGCTTTGCGCTTTCGCCGGTAAAGCACAGGCAGCTGGGGTTCTCGTCTTTATGGGCGTCCACATAGGCCTTGAACTGCGCAAAGGTGCCGTTGAGCAAGGTCACATCGGCCTTGGGGGCGTAGTGTTTGTACTTCATGCCCGGGCTGCGCACCACAGCACCCTCCGGCAGCTTTTCCAGAATGGCCTTGGACACCTCTACCTCTTCGCCGAGGGCGCGTTCCAAGTCCTCCAGCGTGATGTGGCCGGGACGGAACAGGGTGGGTTTATCACCCACCACCGACACCACGGTGCTCTCCACACCCACATCGCACTCGCCGCCGTCCAAAATCAACGGCAGGCGGCCGTCCATATCGGTGAACACATCCTGTGCGTTGGTGGGGCTGGGCTTACCGGAAAGGTTGGCGCTGGGGGCGGCAAAGGCGCAGCCGCTCTGCTGGATGACCGCCCGCGCTACCGGGTGGCTGGGCATCCGGATGCCCACGGTATCCAGTCCGGCGCAGCACTCATCCGCCACCTCCGGCCCGCGCGGCATGATGATGGTCAGTGGGCCGGGGCAGAAGGCTGCCATCAGCAGCTGGGCACGCTCCGGCACCTCGCTGACAAGACCCGGCAGCATCTCCGGCCCGGTGACGTGGACGATGAGGGGGTTATCCTGCGGGCGCCCCTTGGCCACAAAGATATCGCGCACCGCCGCACCGTTGCGGGCATCGGCGGCAATGCCGTAGACCGTTTCTGTTGGCAGGGCCACAAGCTGACCCTGCCGCAGCAGCTGCGCGGCCTCGGCTACGCCTGCTTCATCGGCAGGCAAAACTCTGGTTTTGATTTCCATACGAATCATCGTTCTTTCTATCTGTAAAGTATATTTGCTTGGCAGTCGTTTGGATGGTTTTGCACCCGCAAAACCGGGTTTTACCCGCCCAGCCTTTGCAGCTTTTCGGTCTGCTCATGGGTGGCAAGAGCATCGATCACCTCATCCAGATTGCCGTCCATGATCTTTTCCAGATTATGGACGGTCAGGCCGATGCGGTGGTCGGTGCAGCGATCCTGCGGGAAGTTGTAGGTGCGGATCTTCTCGCTGCGGTCGCCGGTGCCCACCTGCCCCTGACGCTGGGCGTTGATGGCATCCTGCTGTTCCTTCTGTTTTTGCGCAAGCAGACGGCTGCGCAGGATCTCCAGCGCTTTATCCTTGTTCTGGAACTGGCTGCGCTCGTTCTGGCACTCCACCACCGTACCTGTGGGGATATGGGTCACGCGGATGGCACTGGAGGTCTTGTTGATGTGCTGACCGCCCGCACCGGAGGAGCGGAAGGTATCAATGCGCAGATCCTTCATGTCCAGCGCAAAGTCCACCTCCTCTGCCTGCGGCATTACCGCCACAGTGGCGGTGGAGGTGTGAATGCGGCCTTGGGTCTCGGTCTCCGGCACACGCTGCACCCGGTGCACCCCGCTCTCGTACTTGAGGCGGTTATATGCGCCTGCACCGTCCACCGAGACAATGGCTTCCTTTACGCCGCCAAGTTCGGTCTCGTTCAGGTTGAGCAGTTCCAGCGTCCAACCACGGTTCTGGGCGTACATGGTGTACATGCGCAGCAGGCTGTGGGCAAACAGGGCGGCTTCCTCGCCGCCGGCACCGCTGCGGATCTCCATGATGACGTTTTTGCCGTCGTTCACGTCCTTGGGCAGCAGCAAAATTTTGAGATTATTTTCCAGCTTTGCCACATCTTGACTTTTTTCGCTGATTTCCTGCTGTATCATCTGCTTGAAGTCCGGGTCCAGTGAACCGGGCTCCTCCAGCAGGGCTTTGGCCTGCGCCAGATGATCCAGCGCGGTCTGCCAGTCCCGGTAAGCCTCCACCACCGGCTCGGTGTCGTGGTACTCCCGCATCAGCTTGCGGAACAGCGCCGGGTCGGCGGCGGTATCGGGCTGGTTCAGCCGTATGGAAAGTTCCTCAAAGCGGCGGCAGACCGCATCCATCCGGGAAGAAATATCTTGCATCCTTGCAGTTCTCCTTACAAATTCGTTCCGGTTCGGGTGCGTTGGCTGCGCTACTGCACGCTGCCGGGCTTTACCACCTTTTTGATGTTCTTTTCAATTTTGGCGCGGGGCAGCATGACCTCGCGTCCGCAGCCGGTGCAGCGGATTTTAAAATCCATGCCCACCCGCAGCACCTCGAAGCTGGATGCCCCGCAGGGGTGCTTTTTGCGGGTGAGGATGGTATCTCCCACAGCGATGTCCATATTTATCCGACCTCTCCCTTCTTTTCTGCCGCGCAAGCGCCCGGCAGAGCCAGTGTGTGCCGCCGCCCGCTGAGCGGGTGCTGCGCATACAGATATAGTATAATGCAAAGCCGCACAAAATGCAAATATCTGCGCACACTGCTGCATATCGTTGTAGCATCGCACAGAGACCCGAAAACCATATAGAAAGAGGAATGAAACATGATGCAAGCTTATCGTACCGAAAACAGTTACCGTTCTGCCGCCCGTTTGTCCCCTGCCGAGCTGCGGGCTGCCATGGCCAGCGGCGAAATTTTACAGGCCACTGCCCTTGCCTTTGACACCCGGCGGCAGCTGCGGTTTGAGCTGGGCGGCGTAAAGGCGGTGATGCCCTTTGCCCAGTGCGCAGACGGTGCCGAGACAGGTACCGTGCGGGATATTGCGGTGCTGACCCGGGTGGGACGCCCCACCTGTTTTGTCATCGAGGGGCTGGACACGGACGAGGACGGCGCGCCCTGCTACCGGCTTTCCCGCGCCGAGGCGCAGCGGCTGTGCAAGGCGGAGTATCTGGACACCCTTTCGCCCGGGGATATCCTGCCCTGCACGGTGACCCACATCGAGCCGTTCGGCGCGTTCTGTGATGTAGGCTGCGGCATCAGCGCCCTGCTTCCCATCGACTGTATGTCGGTAAGCCGCATCTCCTCCCCTGCCGACCGGGTCAGCGTAGGGCAGCAGATTTTGTGTGCCATCAAGAACCGGGACGCGCAGGGGCGCTTTGTGCTGACTATCCGGGAGCTGCTGGGCACATGGGCAGAGAACGCCGCCCGGTTCACCGTAGGCGAAACGGTGGTGGGCATCGTGCGCAGCGTGGAGGAATACGGCACCTTTGTGGAGATTGCGCCGAACCTTGCCGGGCTTGCGGAGAGCTGCTCCGGTCTTGCGCCCGGGCAGGCGGTAAGTGTCTACATCAAAAACATCCTGCCGGAAAAGATGAAGATCAAGCTGGTCATCGTGAACCACGCCCTGAGCCAGCCCCACCGGTTTGAGCTGCGGTACTTCATCACCGAGGGACATCTGGACAGGTGGGTGTACTCCACACCGGAATGCCCCAAGCGCATTGAGACAGATTTTGCCGTTGCGGCTTGCAATCCGGGCTGAAAGCCTTTATACTAATAGAAAGAGTTTTTGTCTGCCCGCTGCCCGCCCTTTTGGCAGCGGCGCAGACCTTTGATACCATGTGAAAGCGCAAGGGGGATGTAAGGAACGATGAGCGCCAATGATGCTTTTACCGCCGGTGTCCGTCCCGGCGGCCTGACCAGCAGCACCGAGATCCGGTTGCTGCTGTGCTATCTGGTGAAAAACGCCGGTCCCATTACCCGGCAGGAGATTGAGAACGCCCTGATGGAGGAAGCCCTTGTCAACTATTTTGAGATCGGCTCCTGTCTGGACGATATCACAAAACAGGCGCTGGTCACCCTGACCGGCGACAGCTACACCATTACCGACAAAGGCCGCAAGGTAGCGCAGGAGCTGGCCTACGACCTGCCCCGCAGCGTGCGGGAGCGGGCGGTGGCTGCCGTGCTGCGCTGCCAGACATGGGCCCGCAAGGAGGCCAAGTACAGCGCCCGCATCACCGAAAAGGCCGATGGTCACTGCACCGTGCGCTGCACCGTAAAGGGGCTGGACAGCGAACTGTTCTGTCTGGAACTGGGTGCGCCCGACCGGCTGAGCGCCGAACTGGTGAAGAAGCAGTTCATCCTGAAGGGCAACGAGATCTATCAGCTGCTGATCAACAAGCTGACCGAGGAAGAAAAATAAGACAGAACGATCCCCGCCCGCTGTAAGCAGAACTTACGGCGGGCGGGGATTTTTTCAGATACGCCTAGATCAGGATACAGATCAGTCCAGTGCAGCCCTCGTTGATGACCCGCTCCAGCGTTTCCTGCAGGCGGGTGCGGGCTTCCTGCGGGATGTGGAGCAGCTTGTTCTGCAAGCCGTCGTTCACCAGCTCGTGCAGACTTTTGCCGAAAATGTTGGACTCCCACAGCTGCACCGGGTCGTCCGCAAAGTCGGCCAGCAGGCTCTGCACCAAGTCCTCGCTCTGCTTCTCGGTGCCCACGATGGGGCTCAGTTCCGTGTGGATGGTGGCCTTCATCATCTGGATAGAGGGCGCGCAGGCTTGCAGCCGCACCCCGCAGCGCCCGTCCTGATGCACGATCTCCGGCGGTTCCAGATGCAGCTCGTCGATGGAGGGCATCACAATGCCGTAGCCGGTGGCTTCCACCTGCTCCAAGGCGCTGCGCACCTTCTCGTAGGCGCGTTTTGCCCGGGCAAGCTCCATGATGCAGGGCATCAGCCCCGCCTCGTCCCCGATGTCCAGCCCGGTCTGCTCGCTGAGCACCTGATAAAAGATCTCCGGCTTTAACTCCAAGCTCACCCGCACACTGCCGGCGGCAAGATCTGCGCCCGCCACTGCCGAGCGCTGCACGGCATCGCATTCCAGCGCAGGGGCGTCCGTTCCGGCGGGCAGATCCTTCATGCGGGACACCCGCTCTGCCAGCTGCATGGCAGCTGTGTACACCTGTGCTTGCAACCAGTGCCCGGGCTCCAGCATGGTCACCCAGCGGGGCAGAGCAAAATCCAGCTCCTGCACCGGAAATTCATACAGCACCCGCCGCAAAATCTCCCCCAGCATGGCGGCGTCCAAGTCCACGCAGCTTACCGGCAGCACGGTGCGGCGGTAGTCTCGCGCCATGCCCTCGGCCAGCTGCCGGGTCTCCGGCGCGTCCGGGTGGGTGCTGTTGAGCAGGATGATATAAGGCTTGCCCAGCGCTTCCAACTCGGTGACGACCCGCCTTTCGGCCTCTGCGTAGCCCGCCCGGGGGATATCGCTGACTGAGCCGTCGGTGGTGACCACCACCCCGATGGTGGAGTGCTCACAGATCACCTTGCGGGTGCCGGTCTCTGCGGCAAGGTCAAAGGGCACTTCCTGCTCAAACCACGGGCTTTTGACCATGCGGGGCTTTGCGTCCTCCTCGTGCCCCATGGCACCCTCCACCATGTAGCCCACGCAGTCGATCAGCCGCACCCGGCACGCCCCGCCGCCCTCCAGCTGCAAGGGCACGGCGGTCTCCGGGATGAATTTCGGCTCGGTGGTCATGATGGTGCGCCCCGCTGCCGACTGCGGCAGCTCGTCCCGGGCACGTTCCCGGGCAGCGGCAGAGCCGGACATGGCGGGCAGCACCAGCTGCTCCATGAACCGCTTGATAAAGGTGGATTTGCCGCTGCGCACCGGCCCCACCACACCGATGTAGATATCCCCGCCGGTGCGTGCGCCGATCTCGCGACAGATGCTGTTCTGTTCCTGTTTCTCCAAGGTCCTTCTCCCCTTCCTGTTGCGCTGCGCACCGCGCCCGTAGGGGTGGGTGTGCTCGTTGTATCGTATGAAAAGGGAGCGCTTATTATGCCGGGACGATCTTAAATGCCCTCCGCTTTGCTCTGGGCATAATCAGCGGAAAAATTATTTTATATAATTGCAATTGAAGAAAATCTGCGGATTTTCCTCAATTGCCTTTTCACGGGACTCAAAAAAGAGCTGCCGTGCAAACACACAGCAGCTCTCAGAAAGGTTTTATGAAATCACGGGGTCAGGCGGTTGGGGCCGCGGAACAGGAACTCGGCGTCCTTGATGCTCAGGCCGCACAGCAGCATGGTCAGGCGGTCGATGCCCAGACCAAAGCCGCCGTGGGGCGGGCAGCCGTACTGGAAGAACTCCAGATAGAACTTGACATCATCGGCCAGACCCTTCTCCTCGGCCTGCTTCTTCAGCACCTCGTAGCGATGCTCGCGCTGGGCACCGGTGGTGATCTCCACACCGCGCCAGATCAGGTCGTAGCCCTGCGGCACGCCGTTCTCATCGCGCATGTGGTAGAAAGCGCGCTTCTCGGCGGAGTAATCGGTGATGAACAGGAACTCGTGGCCGTAGTGCTTCTTGACCCAGTCGTAGCTCAGGCGCTCGGCCTCGGTGGTCAGATCGCCCTTCTCGCTCTCGTCCACGGTGTAGCCGAACTCTTCTTCCAGAGCCTTGTACAGGTCTGCCAGCTTGACCACCGGGAACGGGGTGGTGGGCACGATGACTTCCAGTCCGAACAACTCCTTGATCTGGTCGCCGTAGCTGTCCTTAACGGCCTGCAGACCGGCGGTCAGCAGCTCCTCTTCCATCTTCATCACGTCTTTGAAGGAGGTGATGTAGCTGAACTCCAGATCGAAGCCGGAGAACTCAGTAGCATGCTTGTTGGTGTAGCTCTTCTCAGCGCGGAACACGGGACCGGTCTCGAAGATACGCTCAAAGCCGGCAGCCATAGCCATCTGCTTATAGAACTGGGGGCTCTGTGCCAGATAAGCGTTGCGGTCGAAGTAGTCCACCTTGAACACCTCAGAGCCGCTCTCGCTGGCAGCAGCGATCAGCTTGGGGGTGTGGATCTCGATGAAGTTGCGATCCAGCAGGAACTTGCGCATGGCGTTGACGAAGCAGCTCTGTGCCTTGAACATCAACTGGTTCTCGTCGGTGCGCAGGTCGATCCAGCGGTAGTCGATGCGCTGGTCGATGCTGGAGCGCTCCACAGCCTTCTTTTTCTTGGTGGCTGCGATCTCCTTGCGGACGATGGGCAGTGCATTGGCGGTGCTCTCCACCTCGATGCTCTCGGGGATCATCTCCACGCCGCCCATCTTGACGTAGTCGTTCTCCATCACCTTGCCGGTAACGGTGATGACAGAGTCCGGGGTGAGCTGGTCGATGGTATCCACCAGCTCGGGGTGGTCGGCCTTCTCCACCGTGATCTGCAGCTTGCCGGTAATATCTTTCAGCACGATAAATGCCATATACTTGCTGTTGCGCAGGTTCTCGATAAAGCCCTGCACCTTCACCGTGCCGCCGATGGCCTTTTGAGCCTCATTGATATAGGTGCGTTCCATAATACAGGAATCCTCCTTTAACGTCTTGTGTACTGTTTTATTATACGCTTTTCAGGGGATAAATCAAGAGATATGCCAATTTCAGCCGCTCTGTGCTGTGCTTTCTGTAAAAATGGAGACACCGGAGCGTCAGCCAAGGCTCCGGTGTCTCCATATAATAGATCATTTTTCATCGTGCAGGGTGCCAGTGCCGCCCTCTACCACGCCGTCATGCTTGAGCACAGCGGTAATGGTGCCAAAGAAGCACTTCACATCCAGCCCAAAGCTGATGTGCTCCACATACCAGCCGTCCAGCTTTGCCTTTTCGGCGATTTCCAGCTCGTCCCGGCCATGGATCTGCGCCCAGCCGGTCAACCCGGGGCGTACATCGTTTGCACCGTACTTATCCCGTTCGGCCAGCAGGTCGTACTGGTTCCAAAGCGCTGGGCGCGGGCCGATGACCGCCATATCCCCCACAAGGATATTCCACAGCTGGGGCAGCTCGTCCAGACTGGTCTTGCGCAGAAAGCGTCCCATGCGGGTGATATACTGCTCCGGGTCGTGCAGCAGATGGGTGGGCATATCGTGGGGGGTATCAATGCGCATAGTGCGGAACTTGAGGATCTGGAAATGCCGCTTGCCGATGCCCACACGCTTCTGCCGGAAAAACACCGGCCCGGGCGAGTCCAGCTTGATGGCAATAGTCAAAAGCAGCAGCAGCCACGAAAGGCACAGAATGCCGCAGGCCGACAGCAAAATATCCAGCAGCCGTTTGATCCGATTCCGATACATAAATCCAACTTCCTCCGTTTTCTACGGGTCTACCGCCTTATTATAGCAGTATGGGCAGCATTTTTCAATTGCAGGCTGTACCCGGCGGGTGATATTTGCCGCTTTTGGAGAGAACAGGGCGCTTCACCTCTTGTTTTTTACCTAATATCGCGCTATAATAAGCAATTGCTATGTTCACGCAAGGCTTATTATAGGAGGTAGACAACTCATGGCTACGACCAGCCGTTCCGCAGACCTGACCAGCGGGCCCATGCTGCAAAAGATCATCTTGTTTTCCGTGCCGCTGGCGGCATCCAGCATTCTGCAATTGCTGTTCAACGCCGCCGATGTTGTGGTGGTGGGGCGCTTTGCGGGCAGCACGGCGCTGGCCGCCGTGGGCTCCAACGGCGCGTTGATCAACCTGCTGGTCAACCTGTTCGTCGGGCTTTCGCTGGGTGCCAATGTGGTGGCAGCCCGGTGCTTTGGCGCCCGGGACGAAAAGGGCGTGCAGGATACGGTGCACACCGCCGTAGCGCTGGGCTTAGTCAGCGGCGTGCTGCTGGCGGTGGTGGGCTTTTGCGCCGCGCGCGGTCTGCTGGAGCTGATGAGTTGCCCGGAGGACGTGATCAGCCTTTCCACCCTGTATCTGAAGATTTATTTCATCGGAATGCCCATGACCATGCTGTACAACTTCAGCAGTGCGCTGCTGCGGGCCATGGGCGACACCAAGCGCCCGCTGTACTGTCTGGCCGCTGCCGGCGTCATCAACGTGGTGCTGAATCTGGTCTTTGTCATCGGCTTTTCCATGAGCGTGGCGGGCGTGGCACTGGCCACCATCATCAGCCAGACTGTGTCCGCGCTGCTGGTGACCGGGATGCTCGTCCGGGAGGAGGGCGCACTGCGGCTAGACCTGCGGCGGCTGGCCTTCCACGCCGGGACGCTGAAGCAGATTTTGCTCATCGGCCTGCCTGCCGGGCTGCAAAGCACGGTGTTCAGCCTTTCCAATGTGGTCATCCAGTCTTCCATCAACTCCTTCGGCTCCATGGTGGTGGCGGGCAACTCTGCTTCCTCCAATCTGGAGGGCTTTGTGTACACCGCCATGAACGCCTTTGCACAGGCCGCTGTTACCTTTACCAGCCAGAATATCGGCGCGCGCAAGTACCACAACCTCGACCGGGTGATCCGCAACTGTCTGCTGTGTGTCGTGGTGACCGGCCTTGTGCTGGGCGGTGGCGCAGCACTGGCGGGGCACCAGCTGCTGCGCTTCTACTCCTCGGACACTGCGGTCATCGCCACCGGCGCCGAGCGGCTGCGCCTGATTTGCGGCTTCTATCTGCTGTGCGGCATCATGGACGTGCTGGCCAGCAGCCTGCGCGGGCTGGGCTACAGCGTGCTGCCCATGGTGGTAAGCCTTGTGGGTGTGTGCGTGCTGCGGCTGGTGTGGATCGCCACTATTTTCCAGCTGAACCGCACCCCTTTTATGCTGTACATCAGCTACCCCATCAGCTGGGCACTGACCGCACTGGTGCATCTGGCCTGCCTGCTTGTGGTGCGGCGGCATCTGCGCCAGAAGCAGCAGCAGACGGTATAAATCCTTTTTGCATAAAAGCAGCGCCGGGCAGACCAAAAAAGTCTGTCCGGCGCTGCTTTTACTATATCACAGGGCCACATCCAGTGCCATCATCAGCGCAAACCCCAGCACGATGCTGATGACACCGGCCACTTCATCCGGTTCCACCGCCTCAGGGATCATCTCCTGTGCGGTCACACACACCATACAGCCCGCCGCCGCGCTCATGAGCCACGGCAGCGCTGCGCCTACCCACTCGGCCAGCACAAAGGCCAGCACCGCGCCCAGGGGCTCCACCAGTCCGGAGGCCGCCCCGGCGGCAAAGGACTGCCCCCGGGTGCGCCCGCTCTGGGTCAGCGGCAGACTGACCGCCGCCCCCTCCGGGATATTCTGCAAGCCGATACCCAGGCTCAGTGCCAGCGCGCCGCTTACGGCATCTGCGTCCCCGTGCAGCGCCAGCGCCGCAGCCAGCCCCACCACCATGCCTTCCGGCAGGTTATGCAGGGTGACCGCCAGCACCATACGCCCGCAATGCCCGGGGCCGCCCGCCAGCAACTGCCCGGCGGCATCCTCCAGCCGTAAAAGCCCCACAGCGCCTAAAATGAGCCCCAGCGCCGGGGGCACCCATGCCGCCCTGCCCTCCGACCGGGCAATGGCCGGCAGCAGCAGGCTCCACACGCTGGCCGCCAGCATGATACCCGCCGCCATTCCGCACAAAATGCGCCGGGTTGCCGGCCTTGTCTGCCTGCGCAGCAAAAACACCCCTGCTGCTCCCAGCGCGGTACACGCCGCCGGGAACAGCCAGACACAAAGTGTGAAAACGATCCGGTTCAAGCCGCATTCCCCCTTTGCCCTTTGTATGCACAAACGGGCAAAAGAGTGCAGGCTCAGAAATCGTCCTCAGTGCTGTCGCAGCTGTCTGCATCGCAGTCTGCGTCATCGGATGCAAAGCTATCGGTGCTGTCCGTGCTGAAATTGCGCTCGAATGCGGTCATGTACTGGGCATAGCCCTCGTCGCCGGTGCCAAAGTAGCCAAAATCAAAGTCTTTCATTGTAGTACCCTCCATAAATGTTCTTGTCGTTCAGCCCTCCGGGGGATGTCCGTCCCTCGTTGTGTCTCTATTATCCACATTTACAGTACAATAAAAAGGATTTTATGAGTATTTTTCAAATTTTTCTGTTTTTGTACTTCCCGCCCGGCGGTACAGGCTCTATCCCGCGCTTTATTTTTACCAAAAAGTCTTTGACTTTTGGCGAAACTTTATGACAACTATGTAGATTCTTTACATGGATTATAACTTTCGACCAAAATCCTCTTGATTTTTTTCAAAAACGGATTAGAATATAGCATCGCAGTGAGGTGCTACCGAAAGCCCGCTGCTAAACATTTACAAGAAGACTAAGGAGATCATTGATATGAAACTCAAGAATATTTGCATCGCTGTTGTTGCTCTGGCTCTGGCTGCTGGCATGACCGCCTGCGGTGGTACTTCTGCCGCTTCTGCTTCCTCCACCTCTGAGGCTGCTTCCGCAAGCACCACCGCTGTTTCCGAGGCTGCTTCTTCTGAGGCTGCTTCCTCTGAGGCTGCTTCTTCTGAGGCTGCTTCCTCTGAGGCTGCATCTTCCGAGGCTGCTTCCTCTGAGGCTGCTTCTTCTGAGGTTGCTTCCACCACTGCCGCCTAAGTTTAACGCGCACAGCGTACATAACAGGATAGCAAAAGGCCGTTGCACATTATTTTGTGCAGCGGCCTTTTTGATTGCGCAGAAAGATTTAAATGCCCTCCGCGTGTGCTATGGGCATAACCAGCGGAATGATTTTTTTCGGGATACCGGGTCATCTGCGAACGCCCCGGTATCCCATTTTTATGAAAAAAGACCGCCGCACAAAGCCATGTACAGCAGTCCCTCGCGTTTGAGAAGTAAGCTTCCCAATATCATTTTTCAAGGATTGCGCGAATCTGAGCAAGGTCGGCGGCAAAGGCGATATTCCGCTGCCGCGCCGGAGTGGAAAGCCCCATGGTGATCATCTGCTGCAAAAGCTGGTGCAGAGGCTGGTAGTAGCCGTTCAGGTCGTAGAGGATGCAGGGCGCGTTCAGCTGTCCCAGAGACAGCTTGCTGATGACCTCGGTGATCTCCTCCAGCGTGCCGGTGCCGCCGGGAAACGCGATAAAAGCATCCCCCAGCTCGATCATTTTGGTCTTGCGGGCGGAGATATCCTCGGTGACGATCAACTCGGTCAGTCCCTCGTGCTGCAGTTCTGCGTCCAGAAAGCACTTGGGTTCTACGCCGGTCACCCTGCCGCCTGCGGCCAGCACACTGTCGGCCAAAAGCCCCATCAGGCCGCTTTTGCTGCCGCCGTACACCAGCGCGTTGCCGCTTTCGCCGATCCAGCGCCCCAGCTGCTGCACGGCCTGCGGCAGTGCAGGGTCGGTGCCAAGGTTTGCCCCCAGATACACGGTAATGTTCATTGCAGTATCCTTTCTTGCCGGGTCAGATGCTCCACAGCACCGCGCCCAGCACCGCAGAAAGTAAGATCATCCCAATGGGGGACGGTGCTTTCTGCGTTTTCTTTTTATAGGCAAAATGCAGAATGCCCAGCAGGGCAAACACCGCCAGTGCACGCACATCCGGGGCAAAGCCGCCGGCAAGGGTGGTAAAGCCCCCCAGCGTGGAAAGCCCCATAGTGCAGGCGGTAGCCAGGATCATAGCCACCACGCAGGGGCGCACCCCAGCCAGAAAGGCGTTGACCCCGGCGTACTTCATCAGGCTGTGCAGCGCCGCCGCGATCAGCAAAATGATGACAAAGGAGGGCAGCACCACCCCCACCGTTGCCACAAAGGAGCCTGCCAGCCCCGCCTGCGAAGCGCCGATAAAGGTGGCCATATTCACTGCCAGCGGGCCGGGCGTAGACTCTGACACCGCGATAAAGCTGAGAAATTCGCTCTCGGTCAGCCAGCAGTGCCCCAGCACCGTTTCCCGTACCAGCGAGATCATGCCGTAGCCGCCGCCAAAGGACACTGCACCGATGACAAGGAAATTCCAGAACAGCTCCAACAAGATCATTTTGTGCCGCCTTTCTTCCCCTGCCCTATCGCGTAGGCCAGCACCCCGGCTGCGCCGCAAAGCAAAATGCAGCAGATGGAGGAAAATTTTACCGCCAACACTGAGCAGCCCACCATAGCCGCCAACACCACCGCCACCACTGCCGTGTTGAAGGGGGTGCGCTGCAAGTTTTTGAGCATCTTGACCCCGGCGGACAGGATCAGGTAGATGACACAGGCCTGAATGCCCTTGAAAGCATTGGCCACCACCGTCAGCTGCAAAAAGCGGTCGAAGAAGAGCGAAATAAGGTAGATGACTGCAAAGGACGGCAGGCACACCGCCAGAGTGGAAGCCGCCGCACCGGCAACACCGGCCAGCTTATAGCCGATGTAGGTGGCGCTGTTCACCGCCACAGGGCCGGGAGTGGACTCGGCAATGGCGACCATATCCAGAAACTCTTCCCGGGTGAGCCAGCGCTTTTTTTCTACAAATTCGTGTTCCAGCAGCGCTACCATGGCATAGCCGCCGCCAAAGGTAAAGGCACCGATCTTAAAAAAGGTGCCGAACAATTCTCCGGTTTTAGACATAGGCATCCCTCCATGTTTTTACTGTTTGACTGGCTCCAGCTCCAGATAGCACTCGAAAGCCGTTTTGTCTGCGTGCTTGGCAATAAAGTACCAGCCATCATCCGAAGGCGTGTAGAACACCTCCACCTGCTGCCCCATGGGGACTTCGCGGTGATAGTTGATGGAAGCGAACTTCACAACATGATCGCGCATGATCTCCTGCGGCAGTGCATCGCAGACGATATCCAGATAAAAGGCGTTGTTGATGTGGTAGTGCAGGTCGCACTGGGAGTAGCGCGCCGTAACCAGACCGGCGCTGGTCAGGCTGTCCCGGCGCTTATGTAGCAAAAGGGGCAGTTCCTCTTCCACCGTCTCGTTCCAGTATCCCTCCACCGTCCAGCCCGGCTGGCGCAGGATATGTCCATTCTCAAGGCTGGACATGATCCAGCGGCTGTCCACCATGGCTACTTCCTGCCCGGCTTCGTCCGTAAGGGTAGTGACGCGCTTGATAGAGCCACGGAGAGCCTTTTCTGAGCGGGAGCAAAGGGTCAAAGTCTCGCCACGGCGAGGCACACGGTTAAACCGCAGCGCCTGCTTGCCCACCAGAAACGCTACGCCGTGATCCTCAAAAAACTTATCGTCCATGCCAAACTTCCGGGCGTGCATGGAAGAAATCTGCTCCACATAGCGCAGCAGGGCGCTGGCCTTGAGCAGGCTGTGGCAGTCTGCATCGGCATTTTCTACCACGGCAGTATCTTCATAATAAAACTGTTCCATAGTCTTTTCCTCCTATCGGAAAAAGGCCGCCGCACCACATCCGGGACGGCAGCCTTGGCTGAACGATCAATACTGATTGCGGGTCTTTCTGCGCACTTTGCGCCAGATATTGAAGCAGGCCAGCGCCAGCATGGCCAGAAGCAGCAGCAAAAACAGGTAGCTGCCGCCGCCCTCATCGTAGCTCTTCATCTCGCTCCACTTCAGATCCAGCTCGCTGTTTACCTCATCGCTCAGGGCGGTGAACACCTTCTCGCGGGCGGCGTCCTCCTCAGACGGATAGGCGATCTCGCTGGTCTTCAGATCCTCGTCCAGCACCTCCCAAACATCGTGCATGGGGGTGGTGTAGCCGATATACTCGCTGTTGGCCTTGCCGATGTCGGTCTCGCACATGAAGTTGATGAACATCTCAGCGGCTTCCTTGTGCTCGCTGGCAGCAGGCACAGCCATGCAGTCCACCGAAAGCACACTGCCCTCCTCCGGGAACACCCAAGCCAGATCCGGGTTATCATCGATCATGGTAATGGCATCGCCGGAGTAGTACACGCCGATGGCCGCCTCGCCGCCGATCATCTTATCAAAGATCTCGTCCATGACGTAGGCCTGCACCAGCGGCTTCTGTGCCTTGAGCTCCTCTACCACCTCGTCCACCTCTTCCGGGGTGGCGGGGTTGATGCTGTGGCCGCTCTTAAATGCAGCGATAGCGTAGGCGTCGCGGCTGTTGTTGAACATCAGAATGTTGCCCGCATACTGTTCATCCCACAGGTCTGCCCAGCAAGTGGGGGCTTCGTCTACCATGGTAGTGTTGTAGATGATGCCGGTGGTGCACAGCATATAGGGCACGGTGTAAGCGTTCTGCGGGTCGTAATCCGGGTTGCGATAGCCTGCATCGATCTTTTGGAAATTGGGGATATTGTCGTAGTCAAGGGGTGCAAGCATCCCCTCGTTGATCATCTTTGCCACCATGTAGTCGGAGGGGATGATCACATCGTAGTTGGCTGCGCCGGACTTGAGCTTGGCGTACAGGGACTCGTTGGAGTCGAAGGTGGTGTAGTTCACCTTGATGCCGGTCAGCTTTTCAAAGGCGGCAACCACGTCCACACTGTCGTCCGAGCCGTTGGAGATGTACTCGCCCCAGTTATAGACATTCAGGGTGACGTTCTGCCCCTTGAAGCGGGTCCAGTCGTAAGCATCCGACACCGAGACGTCCTCAGTCACCTCGATGGTACCGGCGGCAAGCACCGGCAATGCGGCGCACAGCGCCACAGCCAGCGTCAGCAGCAATGCAGCAATGCGTTTCATCATGCACCCTCCTTTCGCAGCGTTTTCTGATCCCGGCGGTAGCTGCGGCTCTCCATGGCATTGGACACCAGAATGACGCTGAGGATGACCACAAACATGATGGTGGACAGCGCGTAGATCTCCGGGCTGACCTTTTTACGGGTCATGGAGTAGATTGCAATGGGCAGGGTCTCCACGGTGCCGCAGTTGAAGTAGGAGATCATGAAATCGTCGATGGAATAGGTCAGGCAGATGAGGAAGGCAGAAAGGATGGCGGGGCTGATCTCCGGCAGAATGACCTTAAAGAAAGCCTGCCGGGGGTCGCAGCCCAGATCCAGCGCTGCTTCGTACAGCTTGATATCCAGCTGCTTGAGCTTGGGGCTTACGTTAAAGATAACGTAAGGCACGTTGAACGCGATATGCGCAATGAGCAGCGTGGGCAGGCCCATGATGTTGTCCGGCAGCCATGCGGACTGTGTGGCAAAGCGCTGGTAGGCCACGAACAGCAGCATCAGGGAGATGCCGGTGATGATCTCCGGGTTGACCACCGGGATATAGGTGATGTTGGTCACCAGCAGGCGGCTTTTGCGGCTCATGGAGGCAATGCCAAGGCTGGCTGCCGTGCCCAGCACCGTGGCGATGATGGCAGACAGGATGGCCACCTCAACGGACACCCACAGCGCGTGGAGGATGGACGCATTCGTGAACAGGCTGCGGTACCATTTAAAGGTAAAGCCTGTAAACAGCGAATAGCCCTTGCTCTGGTTGAAGCTGAACACGATCATGTAGGCAATGGGCAGGTACATGAAGCAGAAGAACAGGATGATGTAGACCCGCTGCATCAGGCGCAGATGTTTTGTTTTCATCAGGACACGCCCTCCATTTCATCCTCGTCAAAGCTGGATGTAAAGCTCATGCACAGCAGTACGATGATCATCAGCACAAGGCTCATGGCCGAGCCGACGTTCAGGTTATAGCTGTTACCCAAGAACTGCATCTCGATCAGGTCACCGATCAGCAGATTAGAGCCGCCGCCCAGCATACGGCTGATGACAAAGGTAGACACTGCCGGCACGAACACCATGGTGATGCCGGTGCTGATGCCCGGCACGCTCATGGGGATGAGCACCCGCACAAGGGTCTTGGTGGTGTTGGCACCAAGATCCTGCGCAGCTTCCACAAGGCTCTGGTCGATCTTGGTCATGCTGGTGTACAGCGGCAGGATCATGTAGGGCACATAGTTATACACCATGCCCAGCACCACCGCACCGGAGGTGTTGAGCATGGTATAGGGGCCAAGGCCGATAAAGCCCAGCAGGGTGTTCACCGGGCCATTGACGCTGAGCAGACCCATCCATGCGTAGGTACGCAGCAAAAAGTTCATCCACATGGGCAGCATGACCAGCATAAGCATGATGTGCTGCTTGTTCACCCGCAACCGGGACAGAAAATAGCCCACCGGAAAGGCGATGATCAGACAGATAACGGTAGCGATAAGCGCCAGCAGCAGACTGCGGGCAAACACCGAACCGTAGCCGCTGATGGAGGTAAGGTTATTCAGGGTAAAGTTGCCCTCGGCATCGGTCATGGCGTAGTACACCACAATGAACAAGGGCACAACGGTAAACAGCACCATCCATACAAAGTACGGATAGGCCAGCTTTTTATCATAAATCTTCATGGCACATCACCCCTCGCTCCGCGCCATGATATGGATCTCGTTGGGGCCGATGCGCATACCAATGGTCTCGCCGGGGGTGCAGGCGCGGGTGGAGTGGATCAGCCACTCGCGGCCCTCGCACTCGACGTGCATCTCAAAGTGCACGCCCTTGAAGATGACATCGTTCACCACGCCCACAAGCTGGCCCTCCACGGGGGATACCACCTCGATATCCTCCGGGCGCACCACCACCTGCACGCTCTGCTCCCGGGCGAAGCCGCGATCCACGCAGGGGAAATCCACGCCGGAGAAGGACACCAGAAAGTCCTTGTGCATCACGCCGTCCACGATGTTGGAATCGCCGATAAAGTCCGCCACAAAGGCATTTTTCGGCTCGTTGTAGATATCCTCCGGGGTACCGATCTGCTGCACCTTACCGCCGTTCATGACCACGACGGTATCGGACATGGTAAGCGCTTCCTCCTGATCGTGGGTAACGTAGATAAAGGTAATGTTCATCTCGCGCTGCAACCGCTTGAGCTCCAGCTGCATCTCCTTGCGCAGCTTCAGGTCCAGTGCACCCAGCGGCTCGTCCAGTAGCAGGATCTCCGGCTCATTGACCAGACTGCGGGCAATGGCCACGCGCTGCTGCTGACCGCCAGACATCTGGCTGATGCTGCGGCGCTCGAAGCCCTTCAAGCCCACGACCTCCAGCATATCGCGCACCTTGCGGCGGATAGTGTCCTCGTCCAGCTTTTTGAGCCGCAGACCAAAGGCCACGTTCTCGAACACGTTCAGGTGCGGGAACAGCGCGTATTTCTGGAACACGGTATTCACCGGGCGCTTGTAGGGCGGCACACCGGTAATGTCCTCCCCTTTCAGCAGCACCTTGCCGGCGTTCGGCTCCAGAAAGCCTGCGATCAGGCGCAGGGTGGTAGTTTTGCCGCAGCCGGAGGAACCGAGCAGCGTCACGAACTCCTTGTCATGGATATCCAGATTCAGCCCATCCAGAATGCGCTGTCCATCAAATTCCACTACGATATCCCGCAGTGAAACGACCACCGAGTTGTCCATTTTATATGTTATCCTCCTTGTTCTCAGATACGAAAAAAGACAGGGAACCTGCCCCATCTTTTTTGCGTATAAGGGATGCTCCGCCCCGCACAGAAGCATGATCTTGCGCGGCGGACTTACCCTGTCACGGTTTATAATAAACAATCACAGTCGGATTGTCAATCACTCTGCAGATGTTTGCCGCAACTTTATAAAAAGCTGCAAAAAAATATACGCTGCGCCTTGGTTTCGGCACAGCGTACAAAAGGAATCACTCCTGCGTTTTCAGGTCGTTTTCCGTCAGCAGAAGGGCCTGCACAGTGCTGATATCCACTGTGTATACCGAGGTATCGCCTTCCACCTGCAGATACCACCCGTCCGTACCGCAGGCGTAGGCCAGCTGAACGGTGGAGCCGTCCTCGCTGGTGACTGCGGCGGTGAATACCGGTGCATCAAAGCCGCAGGCAGAAAGGTCGGCGTCCGTGGCTTGGGCGGTAACGTAGGTGCACAGGGCAGACAGCAGGCTTTGCACCTTGTCCTGTGCAAGGCTGGCGGCGGGGTCAGAGGCCAGCCGCCACACCGTCTCGTAGGCAGAGGAAGAGGCGCTGTCGGCGCTTTCGGTCGGCTCGCTGACGGCGTTCAGGGTGACGGAGGTGCCATCTGCCAGCGTATAGGCTACCTGCGTAATGGCCGAAGCAGTGAGTCCGGTGGGGCAGAAACTGCCGAAGAGCCCGGCCTTATCCAGCTGGAAACAGGCGACCTTGTTGCCGCTGACGGTATAGATGGCATCGTCCCCGGCTTTTTGCACATAGAGATCCCCGGTGACCGGGTTCTCTGCCCCGAAGGTCAGGGTAGTGCTCTGCCCTGCCGCCGTGACCGTAACGGTGAGCTGCGGGCTGTCCAGCCCGTAGTCCTCCCCTGCCTGCGGTGTCAGGCTGCGCTTGGCATTCAGCGCCATCAGGGCGGTGCGCATGGTATTGCAGGTGCTCTCGTCCAGATGATAGGCGGGGTCCTGTGTCAACTGCCAGCTGCCGCCGGAATATTGCAGGGTGTAGGTCTGGCCGTTATAGGTATACTCGATCTGCTCCAGATCCTCGGCGGCAAAGCTGGAAAGTGGGATACTGCCCTCGGCGGCGACGCTGGCCGCCTGCTCGGCCTTGGCGTTGCTGCGGATCATCGCCCACAATGCCGCGCCCAGCAGCACTGCCGCTGCCAGCAATACCAGCAAGACACGCTGTTTTGTTTTCATGGCGGTCTCCTTATCTGCGGCGGCGCAGCAGCACCACCACTGCCCCTGCAATGAGCACCGCCGCCGGGAGCACGAACACAAAGGTCAGCCCCAGTGCTGCGGCAGCGGAGCCTGCCACCGTGATGGGCTCGGCTTCCAGCGCCTTGGTGTCCACAAGGATATCCTGCCCCACCAGAGAGGCGGCGCAGCCCTGCAAAAAGGTCAGGTTGCCGGGCATGGACTGATAAAGCTGCTCGTTATCCATGTTGGGACAGCCGATCCAGAGAACCTCGGCACCGGTATCCTCGTTCCGTGCCCAGACAGCCAGCGCAAAGGGGCCATCTGCGTTCCCGTCCTCCCGCTCCATGGTGGTAAGGTCGTTGATGTCGGTTTTGGCATAGGCAGCGGAGGAGCTGTTCAGCAGCGGCTCGGCGGTGACATCCTCGGTCTCGGTGACCGTGATGCCCTGCGCCACCGACAGCATGACATGGGTATTGGTATTCACGCCGTTCAGCGCGGTGCTCTCGGTAGGCGTGCCGTAGTCCGGCAGCAGCGACCATGCAGAGTTATACAGTGCCTTGCTGCTGTCTCCCTCCACCACCATGCCCTCTGCGCGGGCAAGGCCGAACTGCGCCAGCACGGCGTCCAGCTGCGGGGTCTGGGCGTAGACACTGCTGGTCAGCAGCAGCTTGCCGCCCGCCGCCAGATAATTTTGCAGCTGGCTGATCTCATCCACAAGGCCGTCCCCTGCGGAAAAATCGGTGGTGGGTGCGTTGATGATGAGCAGGTCGCAGTCCTCCGGGATGGTGCTCGTGAGCAGATCCAGCGGCTGTGCGTCGATATTCTGGGCGTCCAGCGCATCGGTCAGGGAGTCGGTCAGGGTCTGCTCGCCGTGGTTGGTGGTATAGTAGGCGTGGCTCTGCTCGGCTGAGGTAAGCTTATAAATGGCAGAGGTGATCTGCTTTTCGCCGCCAAAAGTCACGCTGGCAGAGCCGGTGGTGTAGTAGTCGGAATAATCGTACTCGTACAGGTCGGCGGCATCCAGTACGGTGCTGTTCTCCCCGCAGGTGACGATCAGACTGCCGGTGGAAACATTCTCTGCGCCATACTTTGCGGCAAAGGTTGGGTACAGGGTGGGGTCCTTCTGTTCCCAGCTCAGGTGCCCGCTCTCGGCGGCGTAGTGATCCAGCAACTTTGTGATAATGGTATCCTCGCTGCCGGTTTCACAGAGGTAATAGATGTGCACATCCTTTTCCAGCCCCTCCACCAGTGCTTTGGTGCTGTCGCTCAGGGTGTACATTTTGGCCTCGGAGAGGTCGAACTCGGTATATTTTGCAGGGATGGCCCGCACCAGTAGGTTGAGCAGCACCGCCAGCACCAGCACTGCCGCCAGCATAGCGGTGGACAGCAGCCCACTGCGGAACACCCTGCCCTTTTGGGAGGCTGCGTTCTTGTTCCATTTCATCGTTATGGCCTCCTCTCAGTTCCAGCGGCGCTTTTCCAGCCCCTGCGCGGTGAAAAACAGGAACACCGCCGCCACGGTCAGGTAGTAGACCAGCGTGGGAATGGAAAAGCTGCTGTTGACAAATTCTTCAAAGGGGATAAACAGGCACAGGGCGTTGAGCACCGCGCTGAAGGCTTCGGTCAGCCAGCTGCTCTTGAGCAGAAACAGCGCCGTAAGCGCCACGCAGCACCCCGCAAAGGAAAGGCAGCCCAGCGTAAAGCTTTTGCTGCGCAGCCCTGCCACCACGCTGAGCACAGCGGCAATGGCCGTGAACAGTGCCAGCGCTACTGCACTACCGGTGGTGAACATGGTGCGCAGACTGGGCATCATATAGGCCAGCAGCAGCGCCGCCACGCCGGAGACAGCGGCGATGATCTGGTTTTCGGTCAGGCTGGAAAGGAACACCCCGATGGCAATGGCGGCGCAGCCCATGAGGTAATAGCACAGCAGGGCAGAAAAATTGGCCAGCGTGCTGGTGCCGGTAGCGCCCAGTGCTTTCAGCACAAGGATCATGCCCGCATCCACAAGGCAGGGCAGCGCAAAAATGACGCAAAGGGCAAAATATTTGCCCAGCACGATGCCGCCCACCGACACCGGGCTTGTGAGCAGCAGCTGGTCGGTGCGACTGTGGCGTTCCTCCGCAAAGGAGCGCATGGTGAGCACCGGAATGTAGAGCAGCAGCACAAAAATGGTGCGGCACAGCGTGTAGTAGCCAAAATCCGGCAGGCCGTAGCCCAGATTCAGCGCCACAAAATAGATAGCCGTAGCCGCCAGCATAAAGGCGGTAAGCACCGCACCAATCATGCCGTGAAAGCAGCTGCGGAGTTCTCGTTTAAAGATGGCAAGCATCTCAGTTCTCCTCCCCTTCTGCCGGGGCTTCCTGCTCCGGCTTTTTTTCGGTCAGCGCAAGGAATACCTCCTCAAGGCTGCGGTTCTCGGCGGCAAGTGCCAGCACAGTGCACCCGGCCTCGGTCAGTGCCCGGGACACGGCGGCGCGGCGGTCGGCGGCGTCTTCGCTCTCGGCGGTAAAGGTGACCTGACCGTCCGCAGCGCTTTCCAGTTCTACCTTGCAGATGCCCGGCACGCTGCGCACAGCGGCCAGGACGGTGTCGGGCTCGCCCTGCGCGGTGGCACGCAGGCGGCTGCCCGGGTTCAGGGTCTCGCCCAGCTGTTCCGGGCTGCCCACAGCCACCAGACGGCCTTTAGAGAGGATAAGCACCTGCTGGCATACCGCCTGCACCTCGCTGAGGATGTGGCTGGACAGGATGACCGTGTGCGCCTTGCCCAGCTCCCGGATGAGGTTGCGGATCTCGATGACCTGCGCGGGGTCCAGCCCTACGGTGGGTTCATCCAGAATGATAAGCTGCGGGCTGCCCAGCAGCGCCTGCGCGATGCCCACCCGCTGACGATAGCCCTTGGACAGGCTGCGGATGACCCGGGGCAGCACTTCTTCCAGCCCGGTGCGGTGGGCAACGGCCAGCACCTGCTGTTTGCGCTGCGCACGCTTGACTCCCTTGAGCTCTGCCACAAAGTCCAGATACTCCTGCACAGTCATTTCCGGGTAGAGCGGCGGCTGCTCCGGCAGATAGCCTACACAGGCTTTAGCCTGCTGCGCCTGCTCAGGCAGACGGAAGCCGGCTACCTTTACCTCGCCCTCGGTGGGCGCCAGATAGCCGGTAAGGATATTCATAATGGTGGATTTGCCCGCGCCGTTTGGCCCCAGCAGGCCGTAGATCTGGCCGTCCGGCACCGTAAACGAGAGATCCTGCACAGCAGGGCGGCTGCCGTAGGACTTGCTCAGGTGAGAAACTTCGATCACAGCAAACTCTCCTTTTATTTCAGAAGCTGTTTTGTGGAAAGCGGCGTAGAACCAGCGCTTTCCGGTTTGGAACTGCTTTAGTTTAGATGGAAAATGTGTTTAAATTAAGACAATCCTGTGTGGGAAAACGAAATATTTGCCACCGCAAAACGCAAAAATGCCGCCTCCCGAAGGAAGCGGCATGAGATAGCCTATAATTACTTACGGCCGAAACGCTTATTGAAGCGCTCAACACGTCCGCCGGTGTCAACCAGCTTCTGCTTGCCAGTGTAGAAAGGATGGCACTTGGAGCAAACTTCGACGTGGATCTCGGGCTTGGTGGAACGAGTCTTGATGACATTACCGCAAGCGCAGGTAATGGTGCAGTCAACGTAGTTCGGATGGATACCCTGTTTCATTCTTTTCACCTCAATTCTGGTTCTGACGTATTGGGGCCATATTTAATGTATGTGCCCATCACAACCTTCAATATCGGCTACCCCGTCGAGCGGCCTTGGAAACGATTGCCTTATTATTATAGCACGAATCGGCCAGAATGCAAGAGGGAAATTTAAGTTTTTTACAGCTTTTGCAGCGTCCAGCCTTTTTTTGCTGCCAGTTGCTCCAGCTCCCGGTAAGAAAGCCTCAGCTGCGCAATGTTGAAGCCCGGCAGCTCCGCAAGGCAGCCGCCGTCCTGTGCCCGGTGCAGCAGTTTGCGCACCGGCAGTTCCGGTTCGCCGTCAAGCGTATCCAGCCCGGCCACATATTCTCCGCACCGGGGCAGTGGCTGCTGCCAGTCGATAGTTTTGCAGACCATTGCAAGCGTAAGGTGGTTGCAGGTCACCGTCTGCCGGAATTCCAGTTTCATGATGCTCTCCCCTTTTGCGCCGGAGATTCACAGCTGTTCCCGGCGCGATACTATGATATAACATTTTGTTTTATATGTCAATATAACATTTCGTTATGCCTATACTTTACCTTAAATAAAGCCTTTGAGGTAAATACCATGTATCAACGTATCCGGGATCTGCGGGAGGATCGTGATCTGCTGCAAAAGGATGTTGCGGCGTATCTGAAATGCACACAGGTCTGCTACTCCAATTACGAGACCGGCAAGCGGGATATCCCCACCGAGGTGCTGATCCAGCTTGCCGGTCTCTACCATACCAGTACCGATTATATTCTCGGCCTTACGGACGACAGCGCCCCGCCCATCACCCGCAAAGCGTAAAACTGCCCCCAAAGCAGCGCGATTTGATGCGAGCTACTTTGGGGGCAGTCTGTTTGATATAAAAATATTTCACTATGGCCCCGCATGGAAAGGTTCTTGTAAACGCGTCCATACGGCATCGTCTGTGCAAGAATGATTTCTCTCGTCTCTCCAAAGCTTCCAGAAAGCAGAGCAAAAAGAAAGTCCGACAATCATTCGAGTCAACGAACAATTCTGAGATTTTCAATGTCTCCGGCGGGGCAACCCCATACTCTGCCTTCAGAAAGGGATTTTAAGTCCCTCGTGTCTGCCAGCCTTCGGCAAAGTCGATTTTCGTTCGTTGTATCGTTTGATTTCTCATTGCGAGAGAGATTTTTCCTTCGCGAGCGAGAGGGATTCGCATTTTTTTAACAAGATAATATTACCACCTTTTTCGCCTCATGTCAACCATGTAAAATTGTTTCATCTTGTCGTGTTTGATCCTCGGAGCGTCCGGGACCCGGGGCGTTCGCCCTGCCCAGATGCGCTCCTCAGGGTGGGTGTGATGAGGGGGGTGGATGAAGGGTTGCTGGGTGTATTGATGGACTGAATTGAGTGATGGGTTATTGCTGATTTTTGAAGAGTACTTTTGAAGTGATTGGGGTTGTTTTTGATGTGCTGACTGACTTTGATATCTCCTTATCTGTACCGCTCGGTTACTCAGTCCCTGCTCTCCCCTGCTACCTCTTTTGCTGAAATTTCACCGGAAGTGATTTTGAGGGATGCAGTGAGAAACGAGTACATTTGTTCGATACGAAACAATCGTTCTATTAGAAAACCGCATGGATGGGTTTTTGTGGGCACACCCATACGGTTTGAGGGTTTGAAAAGATTACTTTAGTTCAGTGTAAGATTCAGACCGTTCTACTTTTTTGTTAGTAGCCAAATACTCTATGAAGTATATCAACCGATTCCATCAATTGGTTAGATTCATTATACTCTGAATAATTCGCCCTTTCCGCAACTGTCTTCATCTCCCGGTATACTCTTCTCTGTTCATTTCTCATATCTTGTGCCTGAGCATATTTCAGTCTTGAAAATAGTAAGCCAAAGTATGCCTCCTGAAATTCGATTTTCTTTGGATACTGTTCAGACCATTGCTTTGCCTTATTAATAATTTTATCAGGAACTCGCTTATATTCCGCCGACGGTGAATATATGGCTTCACTCGCAATAATAAACGCCGCCCGAATATGCATGGATTCCGGAAATTTCTGCAAATACTTTTTTATCGTTTCATATTCATCTGGTGTTATTTTTCTATGTCCCCCACTATTATATAAATTAGCAAGGCAGAGCGCTGCGACTTCTGCCGCTTCACATCGTCCATTTTCTTCATACACTTGAGCCATAAAGCGTTCCAGCTCAAACAGCTTATCCTCCTTTTTTCGTTGGACAAGGGTACGAAAGTATTCTTCTACCGCATCCAGTACATTTTTATATACATCCTCATCGTAGTTGCACTGCTTCAAAATTTCTACGATAGCATTCCATTCCTCTTGAATCTCTGCGTTAACGTTTTTATAGAGTCGCAAGTGCATCAGCCGTCCATAGTTTTGACAGCAAATTACCGCAATCCGTTTGTTATCTGCAAGTAGCTGGGTCAATTCACCGCACTTTTTCAGGAAAGCACCATACTCATCAACTGCTTCCGCATTATGAAGACCAACGCAATACGCCTCTATAGCATCTACCGCCTCATCACGGATTGTTACCTTTTCTGATATTTCTTTTAAAAATCGAATATATTTCAGACCGCTATTGTAAAGACGCCTTATATCTCCCCGATCAGTCAAGACGATTGCTATTCTTCGCCATAGTTCCAACTCATACCTCTGGAAAATCGGCTCACGTTCTAAAAGCACATCTTCTACCGCAGCAATATCTTTTATAGCTGAAATCCTCGACATCAAGCCTAAATAGTATTCAGAATCATTCAACTCCTCGTCTGGCGGCGTGATCGCTATTTTTTGGAACACATCACTCTCCGGCCAGTCATCCAGTGCCAGCGAGATGAATTTTGCAAAGCCCATCACAGAATTTGATTTGACCAATTTTGCAAATCGTTCAGCATCTCTCACATTCACGACATAGTCAACGATATACTCATTAATCACGTCCGGAAAGCACGGTTCCATGAGCCACGCATGATCTGGGAGCATCTTCTCTTTCTGGGTTCTCTGGTTCTGAAGCTGTATCAGTTTCTGTTTTTCCTCTTCTGTGGCCACGCCACCTCTTACACGCATATTGAGGTAAACCTCTTGCGGATCAGCGCTTAGTTTAACATATGGTGCCAACAATGAAAACTTCTCGTCTTGATCAAGGCTCTTTGAAGAACCTCCACTCTCCGCTTTTTGCGGCTCTTTGTCCATCTGCTGATAAAGCAACTCGAATAGCGTTGGTTGTGCCGGATCATCCTCTTGTTCGCTGACAGACACAAACAAATCCTCAAAGAGATTATCTACTCCCGGTCTTCCACTCCTTGCATCAAAAAAAGAGATCAACCTATTACAATCTTCCGCCAAATAGTTTGTACCTTGTACATCCGTAATGTTAAAAATTCCTACAATGCAAGCAACCGAAAGCACCCGAAGATACGAATCCACCAAAATATCATCGCCCAAAATTAGCTTCCAGCGTTTTTTCTCTTTATTCAAATATTCACTTAGTAATTCTTCCGTAGAGGTAAGGTTTGTGCGCCCTTCTTTACTAAGCCACACTTCAATGAACACGCTAAGGAATAGCGGACGCAAGCAAGGAGCACTCATCGAATTTCGAAACTTACTTTGTATTATTTTTGCCTTATTTGCCTTATCAGCCTTGCATTCATCAATAAAGGCACTTGTACCAAGAAGCGGTAGATAGGCTTCCAAATAGTTTTCAATATATGACGCCTCGTCTTTTTCATCGAGTGGTCCAATTGTCAAAACGGGCTTCGAATAAGTACCCGCTTCAAATTCCAACCTGGCCTCATTGGGCATTTTCCGTTTTAATTCAATCAGCCAATCATATTCTGATGCTCTCTGATGCCGTTCCAGCAATACAATTCTAAGCTTGTATGGCGAATCCGAAAACGCTTCAATAAATGCCGCAATTGTATCTGCACATTGCTGTTCTTGCCCTAAGACATAGTCAAACGCCACAACAGTATCTGCAAACGGAACGAACAGATGCGCTTTTTCCGGTTTTTTATACGCAAAAAAGCCAAACCAGCTTGAAGGCATAGTTTTCATCCATTCCAAAATCAGGCGGCTTTTTCCTATTCCACCTTCACCTAAAATAGTCCGCCACAAGAATTTTTCCTTATCTTGTAAAAAAGAACTTAGGTCATTCAGTTCCACAGTTCTACCCACGAAGGGGTTAAAGCTATTAGAAAAGTGCATTCTACCAAAAGCAGATATTGCCGTTCTGCGCTCCAAATAAGGATTCACTGCTATGACTGATTGCAATCCTGCTCTTTTCTGAAGCCGAGTCATTGCAATCTCTGATAGAAAAAGTGGGAGATCCTCATAATCATCCCCATAAAATACTGGAATAGCATTCATCGGCAAATTGGGTATGGTGTCTCCACTCTTCATCAGATAAAAATAAGGTATATCAGAGGTTCCAAGTTTCTCATACGCAAATGACATAAAGCCAGACAGGTTCGGATCTTCCATCGTGCCACCACAGCCAACAATTATGATAGGATTTGTTCCTATCAGATTTTGAATAAACTGTGCCCCACTGTTGCGCAAAATCGTTTGGTATTGTATATAGTCCGCAATAATATTATCAATACCATCTCGTTCATCATACATTCCATGAAGGTGAATCACTTTATTTTCCGCTGTGCTACGAATAATCGAAAGAATTTCCGCCGGGCATTCATAGGAAACGCCTTTAGCATTTAATGTTTCTTCTATCTGCGTATCGTAATTTGTTGTTGCAATCAGATCTCCTGCACGCCAGACTTTGCAAAGCGCCTCTTTGAACTCCGTATTGACAGGATGCAGTGCGCCAATTGTTTGATTCATAAAAGTCTGGTATGCCCCAGAGCTCTTAAGCTTGCCCAGCAAAAAAGTAGCCGCATCGATCAGTTCCTCCGCAGTCCATGAACCAATTTTCAGATTCAACTCATTCTGCTCTGGTATTGTCAGATATTTTCTTCCCTCAGCAATCCAATTCGTCCAACTCAATCTATGAGAGCCGAGCGACATAGATGCACCTGCACCACACAAATACACAATTTTTTCAGCGGAATGAATTGCATTCAGTAATTGTGGATATTCTGAGATATTCCTTGCAGGCATTTATTTATCTCCTTTTTCATTACTCATTTTTATCTCATAGCGTTCGATGCGTTTTCAACAGCAAGCTCCAAATATTTTAATTTCATCTTTTTCCCATGGAACTATTTTCACACTTCAAAAACACTGAGGAGGCACGGTTCTGTTAGCCCGTTATCCTTAAATATTATTCTTTAAATCAAAAAACGCCTACAACAGAAAAGCAGATTTACAGTTGCAGGCGTATATCTTTACTTCAGTTTTTCCAAAATTTCGTCAGCACTCATGCCACCAGCCAGCAGCTTCTTAACCACAGCCTCGGCTTCCGACTTTTTCGCTTCTTCTGCAGCCTTAGCATCTGCCTTTACCTTCTTCGCTTCCAGAGATGCCACTTCTTTTTCGGCCTTCTTCAAATCAGACTTCTTCACTTTCAGGTCAGCTTTCAAAGTTTCAATGTTTGCAGTGATGGATGCGATCTCTGCAGTCAGGAAAACGATAGATTCCTGCTTCTCTGCGATCTGGAATGCGTAGTCGGTATGGGTAGTTTTGTGACGGTTTTTGCTACCTTTCGTTCTGGGCATTTTTGTTACCTCCGAATTGTTCGAATGCAATTCTGTAACATTATTTTTTATTCTTCTACAATAGTTGTATATGAATAACGATTTAACAGCTCGATAATTGCTTCTTTTTGCTGATCATTTGATTTCGGATTTAGAACCACCCTGGAAACAAATCCCTTAAAATTGAATGGAATTTGTAGCCCTGCTTCTTGACTGTTTTTATATATAATTGAACGAATTTCATTTTCTTCTTTAAAGTCATGCTTTTTTATTGCATGAAAAACACGTGCGGAACTCGGCAGGCCAAATCTAGCTCGTTCATCATCATGTGGAATGTAAAATGGCACATCCATATTTCCTATTTGCTCATTTTCATCAAGATAATGAACTTTATACATTCTTGCACCATTTATCCTTGAAAGCATAAAAATTTGTCTTACAGTTGATACTATACAGACTCCGTTATCTGATGCATATTCGTTCCACATTTTTGTATTACCAGTTTTATACGGTGTCCAACAAGTCACATATGGCACATATACATGGGATTTTAATTCATTAAGTCTCCGATAGTTTTCTTCTGATTGTTGTGCCCAGCCGTCAAAAAACTCTAGCGGAATTTCCCCCTCATATTCATCATCAAACCTTGAAGCATTGCAAAAGAAGAGTGTCTGTGTAGAAAGCATAGATTCCAGCTTTGAGTAATTTATATATCTTCCGATTTCTAAGTTTAACCGGGGCATATATTCATTATTAATTCTGTCTATGTCGGTTGCAAAATAAATACCCATAGAGAAGCCTCCTACTTTCTTTATCCATCCTTTGCATTCTTCGCCACATTCTCATGTGTTGCCTGCTGCTCACCACGAAGAGGTGTGCAAAGTTTCGAGCAGCGTAGGCTGTATTCATGTACAGCCGTCAGATTTCACCCTACCATTGTGTTATCCCAACACACGATGGAGGTAAAATCAAAATGAAAAATAAATACAATTGGTTCGACGATAACTGGAATCCGGATGACAAACTATCCACCCAGTTTTGGCCATCTTTTGTTTACAATCTAGTACCGGGTTCCTGACCCCCAGAGCTTTCTATAATAGGGAAAATATAGGTTCTCTCCCGTTGACGTACAATCCTTGTATAGCATGAATAGTTCCTTCCGACACCGCAGAACTGTGTGAAATCTCACCTTAACGATAAACCCACATGTTGTCTTCTCCTCAGGCAACAGAGTCGACGCTCTGGTTTGTTGGTATTTCGATGTTCAATAGCTATCCCCACTACCTTGCTGTCTACGCTTAACACACCGCATTACTGCGACACACCCAAGACTCACTTCAAATGCTGTGGTTAGCCGCTTATTTGACAGGATTTTCGCCTATCGAATTGCACGTCCTTCGCTGGACGCACTGCCCAACCCCAATGTTGCTTTCTATTTCCCAATAAAAGTACGTAAAGTCCATTTTGTCTTGTAATACTGCGTTCCTCTGGTCACCTCATCAATCCGGATGCTAAACGGTTCATCTAAAGACATTTTCTCTTCATAAGGAATCAATGCCTTGTCTAATCTCTCCCTTAAAAGATAATAATCAAAAGATTCTCCCCGATCCAGTCTTTTAGGAAACTGAGGCGTATACATTTGAAGTATGGACTCTCGATTTAGCATACCAACAAATATATCTCCTTGCTTTTTGCTTCCAAAATGCAGATATACATTTGTAACCGTTACTGGCTTCATCCCAGTATTTTTCACTGTTATAATATACGCATCGATTTTTTCAATACCCGGAATTTGACTCAGTATAAAACCAGTGCTAACACCAACCGCAATTTTTACTCTCTGTGGAAGCCATAAAGCAACAAGCGAAACAACAAGAGCAATTGCTCCAAATACCGATCCCGTCCAACTACCTATCGCCCCAATAATAGCCCATCGAAGCGATTCAGTATTGTAATCTTTTACTTGCTCTACTTCCTTTACCAATTGAAGCATCTTGAAGATTCCTAATCCAACAGCAACAATCGCTACAATAGTACATAATGTAATTATTAGCTTTCTTTTATCTATATTCTTCATGTATTTCAGCCCATTATATTCTTCTTCACATCTCAGCCGATCCTTAGATTGTTGCCTGCTGCTCACTGTGTAGAGGTTCGCGATTATCAGAGCAGCGAGAGCCACGGTCTCCCATGACTCCAGTATATCACAGATCCGAGAACAAGTCAGCCTTGTACACGCTTTTTTTCTAACATTTTCTCTATCGTAGTCGGGCTTTTTCTTCGGTCGGCCGCGCTTCGCTTTTGCAGTGTCAGTAGGTGCAGTTTCTGCACTTTCCGACATCGGGCGCTTCGGGCCGAAGTCGTTCATTGGGTTTTAGCTTTTCAAACCGTCCTTTCTGAAGCTTATGTTTGCTTCGCTCTCTATTTCAAAGTTTCAATCATGCTTTAGCCGAGACACTGTGGTTGAGCGGTTACTTATGTTTTTCATCCAAGAGTATATTTCAGAAACTGCCAAAGCTCCCCCTGCGCAAATCAAATACGACTTAAAATTATTATAATCATCTTTATAAAGTACTAATGCGCAGAAGGCCACAAAGTACATATGTATAAAATACATTGTTTCACTCGTACTTCTTAAGTGTTTATAAAAGTTTCCTTTTAATCTATTTTCCTTACATTCTAAAATGATTACTGCAAACATAAAGTAGAACGTTGGAAGATCAAGCAACTTCGAGATGTCGCTCCCCCCGAATAAACTGCAGAAAACTTTTACAGCACACACTAAGACAAATACAATAGCATTTTGAATGCTTACACGCAACTTATCAAACTGTTCTGCCTCGGCTATCTGCATTCCAATCGATACAAATGCAAGTGACTGAAATAATCCATTTCTCGTGGTCAAAAACAATTTAAAGTACATTCCAATTGGACAAGCAATTATCACTGGAAGTTCTTTCAAATGTTCCCTCAGTATTGTCAGAACCACTCCGATAATATATAATACTGACCCAAATTCTGCCATTTTACCAATTGAGTATTTTCTCAGCATCAGTTTTATCACAAGCAAAGCAAAAATCAAACCATTCAGATACCATAGCGTCCACGAATAATAGTTTTCCCCAACAAAAAAAATTTCGCAGACAGCGAAACAAGTATGAAAGTTTCCAATTGCCTTCTATGCACCAGCCATACAATGTCAACGGTATATAAAGGAGTGACCATACCAAATATAATCTCAGGACTTTTTTTATCCTAATCTTAAGCCGATCACCCAATTTTATATTTGACTTCTTTGCAAGTAAAAAATATCCGCTGCATGCATAAAAGAATGGAACAGAATAATTTGAAACATCGTAATAAAATAGTCTATCTGCTATATCGCTAACGGATAGAAACTGTCTTGTATGTATTCCTATCACAAGAAATGCGCATATAAACTTTATCAAATCGACTAATTTATAATTTTTCTCTTCACTTCTTGACATCTCATTCATTTTCACTTAATCAACCCTTTACTTTGAATCACCTAAAAAATTAACATACGGCTAAAGTCCGATTCATAATGTAAGAGTAAGGTCTATCCGGCCTTGCTCTTTTCCTTTAAAATGGAGGTATGGTCTGACGAACTTTCCGATTGGGACACCACGCCCGCAGACAAATGTGTCAGCCAGCCTCCATTGTTTTGTGCTCGATTCAGCAAGTTGGGACATAGCTCCCGTTTCACGATTGAATATGTGCGTACTTTGGAAAAGCTGGATAGCCATAAATCGAAACGAAAGAAGGAATGTCAATGTTCGCAGTAGGAATCGATATTTCCAAGTCAAAAAGTGTAGCAGCCATCTTAAACCAAGACGGATCAATGCACACAAGCCCTTTTGAATTCCACCATACGCAGCCTGAACTAGACGCTTTCATTAAGTATATTTTGAATAGCAAGCAATCTGCAACCATCTTAATGGAAAATACCGGGCATTACCACTATCCTGTTCTGAAAGCGTTCCAGGAAGCCGGGCTCCCTGTTTGTATGGTTAATGCCTATCAAATCAAGAAATTCGGAGACATGGATCTTCGCAAGGCCAAAACGGACAAGAAAGATGCAGTGCGGATTGCCAGATATGCATTGGAAAAGAGTTATTCTCTGGTTCCATACACATCTATGGAGCAGAAATACGAAGATTTAAGATTTTTGGCACGACAGTATAATCAGCGAATGCTTACCCTGAAAACCAACAAAGTATTTCTACTTAATCTATTGGATGAAACGATGCCTGGCATAACCAACATCCTGCCTCTAACGACCAGAACGCCAGAAACCAGTCTTTCCGTTCTCTTTATCAATCGTTTTAAATCCTACGATCGTATAAAGAAAATGGGAAAAAGTCGTTTTCTTGACGCATTTGAAAAAATCGCAAGGAAATCTCGAAATCGCCAAACCAAAACATATGGGTTGGCAATTTACGAAGCTGCATTACGCAATATCACAACAAGGGGAGAAAACGAATACACTCTTGCGGCTCAAGATCAATGCCTTGAACTTGTCTGTGAATCACAAAAGGCCGCGATTCAATTATTCTAAAAATGCAAACATTAGCTGAAACGTTGCCCGAATACGCTGTTCTGCGCTCTATGGCTGGTGTTGGGGATCGACTCGGTCCCCTTATCCTTGCTGAAATTGGAGACATCCGCCGCTTTCACAGTGGAAAAGCACTCAACGCTTATGCTGGTAACGATGCGCCTCCATATCAGTCTGGAACATTTGAGAGCCACAATCGCCACATATCAAAACGTGGGAATGCGGCTCTCAGAAAGTATTGCTTTGAGGTTATGCAGGCACTCAAACTTACACGACCTCAAGATGACCCTGTCTACCTTTTTCTGCTCAAAAAGGAACAGGAAGGGAAACAGTATAACGTAGCTAAAATGGCCGGAGTCAACAAGTTTCTCCGCATCTACTACGCGAGAGCGATGGAAACGCTCAAGCAACAGTAACCACTGACTCTATTATATAGCTTTTTCAAAAATCCACAACTGCTGTGGGTTCAATTTAATGCGCCCTTTTTCCAAAAGAAAATCGGAAAATCTATAAAAAAACTCTTGACAAATACATTAGCAAGATTCATAGATGTTGAACCTTTACAAAAAGATAACAGTATTTTACCAGACGTTTTAATTGCTTTTTTATCCATGCCACTGTATTCCGCTCCTTCGTTTTTAGTCTAGTTTGATACGCTCTAAATTGCGTTTATCCAAATCATCTTTTGGCATTACCATGTTTACCGGAAAACTATGAATCTTGGAAACCCGTGTTATGTTTTTTAAGCACTTTTGTCAACATTTCGGATAGAATTCGATTTTTTAAGGCAATATTCATCAACAAATAAATTGCTCCGCCAATTGAAATCTCCATAGCCAGCGCTACTGCAAGTGGTAAATTCATTTTAATAATAGCGCAAACTACTGCCGCCATTACCATCGTTGAAAACAATGAAAGTACTAGTGCTGTATTGCTTATATGGTATTTAATTTTACGTTTCAAGTACAAAAATTGAATTATATTTGTTGTTAGTTCACTCATGACAGACGCAATCACAGCTCCATTTTGTGCATATAGGGGAATCAAAATTGAATTTGTGATAACATTTATGATAGATGCGATTGCAGAACCTGGCAGAAGAATATACTCATTCTTTGAACTGTATGCCAACTGATAACATAACAAATCACCAAACCCTTTTATCAGGATAAGTGGGCACATTAATTTAATTGTAGTTCCTGTAGGGGTAAAACTATCACCATATAGCAAAACAACCGCTTGATTTGCCGTCAAGAAAAGTCCGACAGCTAAAGGAACTACACCTAGGCAAAGAATTTGAAATCCTTTGTCCATCAGTTTATAAAATACCGCCTTTTCATTATCGTAGTAATAACTCAATCTTGGTAAAAAGATTGCTGTAACCGCCGAGCACATTGTTAAGACAATATTCACCGTACGTTGAGCATACGAATAATACCCAACAGCCTCATCTGTCGAAAGCGCACTTAGCATCGTTATATCTATTTTATTATAAATTGTGGACATAAATATAATTCCAGCAATAAATACAATTGGCTTTATATGTTTTCGAATTTTGAGGTTTACCAACGTAAATCCAACCATTTTTCTTGCATGGATAACATTAAAAATGTAGTTTCCACCTAAAGCCAAACTTGTTAGTAAAGCATATGCCACATAATCTTCTCTTGTCTTAACAAAAACAACCAAGAGCGCAAGAGATATACACTTGATTACAACGCTTCGACCCGTTATGTATCCATATTCTTCTAGGCCTTGATATATCCAGTCAATATTCAGATAATTAAAAAAGATGGCCAAACCACAGCAAATATATAACGCCCCTTCCCCATTAAAGCCATTGTTTAAGATCAAAACAAATATGTATGCAATCAAAGATATTGTTGTCGAAATCAAATTAATAATGAACAATTCCGTAAACAACGAGTTCTTTTTTGCGGTATCCTCCCTAACTTTTGCAAATTCACGAACCCCATAGGATGGCAGCCCAAGGGCAGCTGCTGTAACGAAATACGAAGCAATGTTTTGTGCACTCGCAACCTTCCCAACACCAACTGGAAGTAAAATTCTGGACACATATATTGATGTAATAAAAGGAAATAATATATTCGAAGCTGTGTATATTATGTTAAACACTGAATTCTTCAGCATAGACTTTTGCATTTATATCTCCATCTTCAGCAACTTAGCCTTCTCGTTTGATATATAATTAAGACCCGTATATCCTTACTTCTTGTATAAACGCAAGACTTTTTTTACGGTTACAGCCAAGCCATTGCAATATATATTTCTCGCAAGCTTTACCATAAAAAAATCCGATACCTTAGGTCCAAAAATTTTCATAATCTTTGTTTCGAATACATGAAACCTCGTAAATTTAGCCGAACTCCACGAGCTGGTATAGTGATGAATTGAACATGTGTTTCGCGTCATTCTCATCTCATTAGTATAATAATTTTTGGGGCAGAAATATTCCGTTGGATATAAAGTGAAGCCATCTATTTTTTCTATCTTATTATTCCCAATATAGCCTTTTTTCTTTAGACATCTCGTCACATGTTCGCATACAGTAATTATGTTATTGAAATCGAAATGAATCGTTTTGTAATACTCTATGACGTCCAAACAGAAACCATTTCCTTGCTCTGCTGCCATCCCTAGGCCAGGATTGATGACATAAGTTGTAGAGTCTTGTGGTTCTTCTTTTCCCATAAATGCGCCCATCGCAATAATCTCATCAAAATTTCTAACAACTTCAACATCTGTATCAAAGTAAATTCCGCCGAAATCGTATAATATTTTAAATCTTGCAAAATCAGAAACAAAAGCCCATTTTTTATTTTCAGCTGCTTCCCTAATATAATCACAGCTGTTCATATCAAAGTTCTTTTCATTCCACTCTATAATTTCATAATCCGGGAAATACTTTTTCCAAGATTCTATACACATTAAAGCATCTTGAGGTAACGGATTTCCTCCAAACCAGCAGTAGTGAATTTTTTTAGGTATCATAAACTCTCACCTGTAATCAAAATAGAAATTATATGGTATGCACGTGTACCAACCGCTGTTGATCATTCCGTAAGCAGTGATTCCGCCATACATTAGAATCAGGAACACCTTTACAAGCATTTTTTCTCTTCGGTTATTTATTAGCTTAAGCATATTTGGCAAATATAGAAGTTCATATGCCATTCCGTAGTATAATACCCTATTAATCAAAGGTACAAATGCGGTCATTAATGCTATGCTTAATGAGATAATCTGCATATTGTAAAGCAATTGAGTTTTTGTATCAATCTCTTTTTCTTTTGAATAATAGTAGTATCCAATAATAGTCGATACGCCAAAAAACAGAATGGATGATTGGCTCGCAACAATTTCGTTTAGCTCAACCGAATTCAGGGTAAAATAAAACGCATAAGGGGTATATTTTATAATAAACTTTAAGATTGCGAATAATCCACTTCCAGAAAGTACGGTTAACCCTACAATTGTTATTGCTTTCTTAAAATCAAATTTCAAATATTGCAAAAAATACACCGGTACAAAGAAAAGCGCCGACTTGTGAAATAAAAAAGCTATAAGGACAGCCAGGAAATACCTTTTAGCGTCTTTATTCAATATGTATTTCATTGCATAAAAACAAATCGAGACAGCAATATATTGCCTCAATCCATTATATGCATCGAAATAAACTCCAGTGACAAAATAAAACAGAACGCTAAGCCTATAATCATCAGAATCATTTAAGCATTCTTTAAATATAAGAAAAGAAATAATAAATGAAATAGCTCCAAATGTAAACCACTGATTTCGAGTTACTAATTGGCACAGTCTAACAATGTACTCGAATCCTACTTCTAGTTTTTTTCCTTCTATACCGGCAATTTTACTTCCATTTCCCAAACGCGTAAACAATTGAAAATACATTGGATAATCTGCGCCGTTATTGTACCGGAATGCGGCCACTAATGTGGGTGGAAGAAGCGTTATTAGTAAAATAGAGATTTTTCTTCCTCGATATCGAATCCTTTCTTGTATATCAGCTAAAAATACCGTTAGAATAATCATCGGAATATATATGGTCATTCGTATATCCTCACGCGATTTTCTTTTTAGATTTATATTTTATGTAAATAAACCGATAAGCAGAAAAATTGAAACAGAACAGTGCGATTTCAGCCTTTCGAACTGCTGGCAAATACTTACAAGTAACCACATCTAAAAAAGCGTTTCTAGCATGTTTCTGAACTTGCCCAATCGTTTCCTTGTCATTGTATTTCGAGCAAATCATCATGTTGACAAAAACCAATTCCCATACCGTTCTCGCAACTTTCATTGTACTTGTCGTTTCAGGATATGCTTCTGTAATCACTTGATATTGTTCCCCAATCCCAAACAGCAAATCATATGTTCTTTTTGAAAAAGAACTATGGCCAATAGAACCGCTCCGTTTAAAATAATAGTAATATACCTCTGGGTCAAAAACAATCTTATTCGCCAACATTAAAAGTTTATATGTCGTGTACTGATCCTCAAACAATTTTCCCTCAGGGCACCTAATTTTCTGCCACAGGCTCTTTTTCCACATCTTGCTTGCAACACACGGAGTCAAATACCCATTAAACAAAAAAACTTCCAGCGCTTCCTTCTTCGAGTAAGTTGTTACCTCTTTTACTCTTGAATCAACTGCACAATCACCATTTTCAAATGAAATACAAAATGCTGGAACCGCTACATCTGCTCCGCTTTCCGAAATATCATCGTAAAGCTTTTCGATATAATTAGCATCAATCCAATCATCACTGTCAATAAATACTATCAGTTCTCCCTTTGCAATCTCCAGCCCAGCATTTCTAGCCGACGACAGTCCTCCATTTTTCTTATGAATCACGAGAACCCGGCCATCTTCTTGTGCATAGTTATCACATATTGCACCGCAGTTATCCGGCGAGCCATCATCAACCAGTATAATTTCGAGATGACGATATGTTTGCGCCAAAATACTGTCTATGCATTTTTGGAGATATTTTTCAACATTATATATAGGCACAACAACTGAAATCAATTCTTCCATAATCTTTTTACCCAACCTTAATTAATAGCACCCGAATAGAATTATAATCCTTGTTATCACATCAGATGCTATTATTCCACAATTTATGTCTTTGTAAAACAAAAAAGCAATTCTATTTCTTATACTACTTTTATAGTTTTTCACTTTTTCCAAAAAGCTTTTGCTGGACACAGACATATTTGAATTATAGCAATTTAACAGTTCGCATGCGGTATCCAATCTGTTATTTTTATATTTTTCAAAATATCTAAATTCATATTTCAGCCGACTTTTCAACTTTCCGCCATCGATTGATGTATTCGTATTATATCTTCTGAATAAAATATGTGGTTTTTTGTCAAAAAAGACATTTCCCCCACATGCAAGGCAAGCCAACAGCACCCAACTATCATGGGACGCATGCATTTCTATTTGTGATGAATTCTTTACCAGATTTCGTAATGTGTTATTAAATACAAACGTGCATCCGGCAAGTCTCCCTCTCGTTAACATCGAAGGAAGGTTAATGCGCAATCCATGATAGCTCTGCACATGTAATGGATTTAAGTTTTCATCCACTCTTTGAAGTGCCGAACAATACAGCAACGGTGTTGACTGACTTTCTTCTTCGAGTATCTCGATTGCGGTTGAAAGCTTATCTTTTTCCCACACATCATCTTGATCCGAAAAAGCGTAGTAATCTGCTTCATCGCATTCATCTAACGCGGTTAAAAAGCTTTTCGCAAAACCCAGATTATTTCCCTTTTCTATTTTTACATTTTTATGCTCTTGATACGAAGCCAATATATCTGTAGTTCTATCTGAAGATCCGTCATCTCGTATATAAAGGCGAACATCCACCCCTTCCTGTGACAGAATACTATCTATTTGTTCTTTCAGGTACTTTTCTCCATTATAGGTTGACATTACAACCTGCACACTCTTTGTATTCATTTATTCTCCTATTAATGACAAGTAAATTTTCATCAATCTATTAGCAGTTTCCTGCATATCGTATCCATTCTCCGCAACTTCTCTATTTCGAATATAACGAGTTTCTTCCGGAACTTTCGTCAGATCAATCATATTCGCAATTGCATTTTCATTCTCTGAAACATCAAACCATGTGACTGCATCTGTCACTTCCACTTCCTTGGGTAGCTCTCTTGACAGATAACACTCCAGCCCTGATGCCTGCGCTTCGATAGCTACAATTCCAAGTCCTTCCCAAGTCGATGGAAAAACAAAAGCGTCCATTGCGCATAGATATTTATTTACATCCGTGCGCACTCCACAGAAAATAACGCTGTCACATAAATTAAGTTTTTCAACCTTGCTCTTAATGGTATCCTGTAACTCTCCGCCACCGAGCAACAACAAATATGCATCTGATTTTCGTTCTTTTATAGCTGCAAAAATATCAATTAACTTCGAATGATTTTTCTGATTGGTAAATCTTCCTACATGTCCAATAACAAAAGCATTCATAGGAATTCCATACATTGCTCGAATTTCTTCTCCGTATTCGGTACAAAACCGAAATCCTTTTGTATCAATTCCATTCTTGATTATTTCAAAAGCTCCATTCCCGTACATCCATTTTCCTGCATTGTCCGAACATGCCAAACGATAGTCAGCATTATCATATAGGTATTTTCTATTAAACTTGTGTAGCTTTTCAAGTTTACCTCCCACGCTTGGGAATGTATTATGGGAGTGCACAACGACCTTTATGTTAGGAAATCTCTGTAACACCTTCAAAATCAAAATATCTATCGCCGAATTTTTATGAATATGAACTATATCATAATTTCCTTCTCGCAGTATTTTGTCAATTGCAAAATAATAACCCAAAAAGTTTATATGTTTGGGGACCTTATAAACTGTGGAGCCCATTTTTTTGAACTTATCTCCGTATGCTGGCGTATCCGATATAGTGAGGAAATCAAACTCTACCTTTTCCTTATCAATAAACCGGTAAACATTATATAAGAAACTTTCAATCCCCCCTAATTCTCCATTCAATTCAGAATGTAGCACTCTAATTCTTTTCATAGTTTTACTTTCACCCATTCGATTGTTCGATTATTCGATTAATTCCAACCACCGTTTTTCCATCAGGAACGGATTTTGTAACGATTGCACCTGCTCCAATAACGACATTGTTTCCGACAGTTATATTGCCTATGATTTTTGCGCCTGCTCCAATAAACACATTGTTTCCAATCACTGGAGCTTTATTGTTTTTCAATTCATCAACACCGATTGTGACTTGGTGCATTATTGTACATTGCTCACCAATTGACGCTTTGCCCGACAAAACAATTCCTAGAAGATGGGGTATTCTTACCCCCCCCCGATATTAGTTTCCAAAGGAATGTGATTATATTTGTTGTATGTTAATTTCATGATTATTCTGAATGGAATGCTGCATATTCTATCAAATATCGTATTACCGTTAATGAAACTGTTGCCGAATCGAAAGATACAAAAAATAAGTGATTTTTTATGTCTTTGTTTCGATCCAAATCCTTATCAATTATCAGTTTTATATCTTTTGTCCGCACTGTTCTTTTACTCCTCTTCCAACAAGGCATTAATTATATGGTTTCCACTTTCCACATATTTTCAAACAATATCCCGTGTTCCTCTGATACTCTCTGAGCATCGAATCTATTATGTACGTCTTCTACTCCCTTCGATACCAATTTATCTTTCAAACTCCTATCCCGATAAATCTGTAATACAGCTTCACTTGCCCCAGTAGCATCATCTACTTCGACGAGCAACCCATTTTCTCCATTTCGGATGATATTAGGGATGGCATCAACACGGCTTGCTACAATTGGCTTGCCTGCCATCATGTATTCCGGTAAAGCCAATCCAAATCCTTCCCAACGACTTAATAGACAGGCAACATCAAAGAGTTCTACATAGCTCATCGGATCATCAACCCAACCTGTAATGTGTAAACTGTCCGCGAACTTGTTTTCTTCAGCGTATTTTCTGATTTCTGCTTCTTGGTTTCCGCTTCCGACTATAACGAAATGTGCATTAGGGATTTCATCCTTGACCAACTTCGCCATTTTTACAAACACATCTGGTGCTTTCTGGGGGCTAATACGTCCAACCATACCAACGACATATGCATCTTCAGGTATGCCCAAGCTGCTCCGTTTAACTGTTCCGTGTTCTCCGCTTTCATATGCTTCGATGTCCACCCCGTTAAAAATGACTTGTAGCTTATCTTCTCTACAAATTTTCTTCTCTAAAGCTGACTGCTTTTCCGCATCTGAAATGCAGATGATCTTCTCACAAAATGGAGCTGCCATTTTCTCGATGGCTGTGTACATTGCTCTTTTTTTGTCAGAGCACCGCATATTGAATGCCCAGCCATGTGGGTTATATACACAGTGATTTTTCAATCCGATATCCGCCACACGAGCAATCGCACCGGCCTTACTGGAATGAGCGTAAACAATATCGGGATTATATTTTTTTATCAACCTCCGAACTTCTTTAATCGAGTTCAGATCACTCACCCCGATTGCCCTGTTCATTTCAATTTGTTCAAAAGAGTCCACTAAGCCATCATAATCTTCCCTATTAAAATCTTGGGAACAGACCAAGATATTTTCAAATTTTTCTTTATCCAAATACTTGAGAAGCATTCGGATGTAGCGATCCACGCCGCCAGCAGCTTGCGCCACATGCAGTATTTTGATTTTTTTCTTCCTCATCCCTCAAATACTCCTTATCTTTTTCCGCAACTCGATATATAGACTTAGCGCCTACTAAGTAAACGTGTTGTACAACTTTCTTTGATTCCACTCCTCTATCCCATCCTAAATCTTTTTTGCGCAAACAAGCCCACGGCGGATTGCCCAATGGCAATCCACCGTAGGCTTGAACTCTCCTTCAATCTTTATTTGCTGCTCCTTTTTGTGGGTCAAAACAGAGCTTCCAAAAGCCACCTACATATAACCCTCAGGATTTCCCGCTTCTTGCAGTTGTTTAACAAATAAAACTTTTGAAGGACAACTCAAGCCGTCAAAACCCTTTAGTTATCGTAGTTTTTCTTGGTTGACCCTATTATATCTCTAGCCCCTTTTTTCTCTATCGTTGGAACGGACTTCTGCCGGATTCCCTCGTAGTTCGTGTTATCAATATCGTCATACTCTGCGCCGCTTACATGATGTCCCGACCGGTTATAACAGGTCACCTGACAGCCTTGCTGTGCCATCCGCGTGCACAGCTCCTTTACAACGATTTCTACGCCGCCCTCTCTCGACAATCGCTTCTGTCCAAATACCGCAATTCTAAGGTCTCTCTCCATCTCGTCTCTCCAACCGTTTTCCTTCCATGTACTATTTTTTACTCCCCACGCCCCAGCAAGCACACCTTGAAGGTCTTAAAAATAATCTTCCAATCCACCCAGAAGCTGCGCTCTTTGACGTATTTCACGTCCAGATCCATCCACTCCTCAAAGGAGAGGTCATTGCGGTGCGGGGCGATCTGCCAGTAGCAGCTCAAGCCGGGGGTCACATACAGACGCTGTTTTTCGTAGTCGCCGTACTGCTCCACCTCGCGGGGAAGCGCCGGGCGGGGGCCAACGATGCTCATATCACCCTTCAGGATATTCCACAGCTGGGGCAGCTCATCGAGGCTGGTCTTGCGGATAAACTTGCCCACACGGGTAATGCGGGGGTCGTCCTTGATCTTGAACACGGGACCATCCATTTCGTTCTGGTCTAGCAGGTCGTCCAGTTTTGCCTCTGCATTGGGGCACATGGAGCGGAACTTATAGAACTTAAAGGGCTTACCGTTGCGGCCGATACGCTCCTGACTGAAAACAGGACCCGCAGACGGGTCGTCCACCACAATTGCAATAGCCGTAGCCAGCATGACCGGCGACAGCACCACCAGTGCCAGCGATGACAAGATCACGTCCTGCATCCGACGTCCGATCCAGTACAGGCGATGGTCGCGCAGATTTTCCTTGCGGTTAACTTCAACTTCCTTATCGATTCCAACAGTATTCGTAGCCATTTTTTCTCCTCACATAAATCCTTGTCTATGCACTTCTTATCGTCATTCGTTTTATCGCAATTTTCAGAAATAGTGCCCTATCAACACGGCATATTTGCGATATGCAGTTTGCGGATGTTGCTTGGACATTTAAAACGCAAACTTCTATAAAGTAATCTCTTTAACTCACACCGTTCCGGCAAGCACCTTCCTTTTAGATAACCGTTCCTCTTCTCCCAAAATTGACAGATTGTTATCACTGATCTCTGGACAGACAAAAGCCCTCGGACGACAGCTTCGCCCAAGGTCATTTCAAATGCAATGTGGCCGTAATGAAAACCAGGACGTCATGCTACAGCTCAAGCGCCGCATGTGTATTGATCCAAGTATGTAATATTTCACATTTTTGTAGAACCTCAACAAGCCCACTTCATTTTCACCTTTGCGCATCACGCCAGCAAGGGAAACAGCAGTGGGCTTTTTATTTTGATCTATCATTCGGGTTTTCTCATGATCTATCACATGATTGTTCGCAAACAGACATAAGCCCACTGGATTCACCTCCTTACCGCAATCAAGGCGTATCCTTCCATCACAAAACAGAGGATACCAGTTCTTCTACGTGGCCGTCTGAATTCTCTTATTATTCTATCATGGTTATATCTGGGAATCAATAGAAATCCGAGGAAATGTATCCATCCATGTTTTAGAAAAAAATGCGATTCAGCCAGAACTTTTTTGCACATTGCCCAGTTTCGCATGAAAGCTCCAGATGAAATCATCGATGGACAAAATGTGTGGTCATATAGTTGTCCAAGGCGCTGGAGAGTGCAGTCAGGTGTGATAGCCGCTCCGATGTAATGACAACCGTTAAATAGAACGCCCCCTCGCGCGGAAAAACCAGTTCATGCCGTCACATCAGTCAGGAGTCCTGACGAGGTATATCGCACAGTACTACATAATTTTTACTCTCTTCCCTGCTGCCCCTATTATATATAGGTATAACTTGCATCCCGTCACTGCAGCTACCACCTGCTCTGGGTCAGGCTATTTTTTACGCTAAAAAGGCCCCCGCCGATCACATTTCTGTGAAAGACAGAGGCCTTCTGCTGCTAGATTTTAATCAGGTCTGGGGAGATGGAACAACTATCTCATTCTACCGAGTCAGCGTCCCCTTCCAGATTTTTAACTACCCCCGGGGTTAGGTGTTCGCCCATGTCTGCCTGAATCAAGGCGTTGATATAGGCATTCAGGCTCATCCCCTTCTCTTTAGCATACTCCTGAATCTGCTCCTTCTGACCTTTACGGACAACAAGGTTTATCCGGTCGTAGGCTTTTGCATTGTATTTGTTGTGGCTTGCCGCACTGGTTCTTCCACCCATTGTAGTCTCTCCACTCTTATATGTATTGTTTATTATGCATGATTGCTCAATTATGCATAGTGCATAAAATCATCGTTTTTTCTTTGTGCAACATTCCATCTTGCATAATTGTGCAATCATGTGTATACTCATGCCATCGGGAACACCGGTTCTCACATCCGACCATTCACCAACAATTTGAAGAGAGGTACACACATGAGTATCAACGTTTTACTGACCCTTGTCGAGCAGTACAAGGAGGCCGCCCAACTGATCGAGGCCGCACAGGCTGAGCAGGAACAGCTGAAGATCCAGATCCGCGAGGCACTGGCTGAGCGCTCCACCAACTATCTGGAAGTAGGCTGCCACAAAGTCCGCCTGTCCGATTTCTCCAGCACCCGACTCGACAGCAAAGCCATCAAGGCCGTAGCTCCCGACCTGTACGACCAGTACAGCAAAACGGTCACCGGCACCCGCCTGAGTATCACCTGAAAAGAGCCCCATACAGCACTCTCCGACCAAAGTTTGCGCTGTACAGAGCCCAACACACCCGCCGGGGCGGGCTACACCAATATTATACCTGTCCCGGCCTTTTTTATCAAGAGAAAGGTTCGAAAAATCATGAAACAGACTGTCAAAACCTCCCGCGCTGCCGGTCAGCTGGAAAAGATGTTCCGCGAGCTCAACAAGCACTACTTTGCAGGCAAGCTGCCCGAGCCCATCATCAGCCTGAAAAAGACCCCGTCCGCATACGGTCATATCACCTGCTCCAAGGTCTGGCAGGCAGGCGGCGAGAACAAGTATGAGATCAATATTTCGTCGGCTACCCTTGACCGTCCCATCGAGGAGACCGCATCCACCCTACTGCACGAGATGGTGCACGAACACTGCATGGAGACCGGCATCAAGGACACCAGCAACAACGGGATCTACCACAACCGGCGCTTTAAGGAGCAGGCCGAGGCACACGGTTTGACCGTCGACCACCATGAAAAGTACGGCTGGACCATCACAAGCCCGTCCGAGGAGCTGCTGGACTTTATCATCTTTCAGGGCTGGCAGGACATCCAGATGGGCGAGCGGCTGGCATGGTCGGATATGGCAGGCACCGGAGCAGGGAGCAAGGCACCCGGCAGCAGTCAGACCGGAGCGCCCAAGCCTCCCAAAGCAAAGAGCAGCACCCGGCGGTGGGTATGTCCTAAGTGCGGTACCATCATCCGGAGCACCAAGGAAGTGCGGGTCATCTGTGCAGACTGCATGGAGTTGTTTGTGAAGGCTGACTAATCACAGCAGGACAGAGAGCGAGGGCACGAGTGAGAGTAGTGCTATATATAAAATTACAGGAGGCTCCTCATGGATACTTATAAAATCGCTATTGACACCTTTCTTGCCGAGACATCCGAGTGCAAAGCCAGTGGGTGCGCCGTTTTTTCCGGGGCAGACATCGCGTTCCAAGACATCCAGCTGCATACACACCGGAACAAGTCAGAGCTGCATTTCATGGCCGGACACACCATGCTTTCCATCCCCCTTGCCAGCATCCTGAGCATCGAAAAGCTGATACTGCGGGACATCCAAACTACCGAGTATGAGGTCATCACCAAAGAGAGCGGCACCATTACCCTTGACGTTGTTTAAAAATGCACCCGTAAAGACAGAGATCCACCGGGCTGTGAGAGGGCGCCCATTATTTAAAGGAGAGCAGCTATGACCATTATATCAGAACGTTTGCAGCATCTGCGCCTGACGCACGGCTATACCCAGACCGACCTTGCCCGAACTATGGGTGTGACCCGCCGGGCAGTCTACGCATGGGAGCACGACAAATGCCCCGAGATCCCCCATCTGATCCAGCTCGCCCAATTCTATCAGGTGTCGACCGATTATCTGTTAGGGCTGACCGAGTGAGGTGTCCCCGCCACCGGACGCCTTACCGGAGACTTTTTGCCTGCTATAGTGCGGTCATCTATAAACTTGCGCGATGGCAGCCACAACGCTCCATATTTTTAACCGCACACTTGTAAGTCCATCTTATCGGACGCACCGTTTGGTAGACTTCAGGTACAGCAAAAGCAAACACACTTCAAAATACAGGAGGAAACTATTATGGCAGGCGCTTTTTCGTTATTTTTAGGCATGTTGGGTCTTGGTGCAGCTGGTGCAGTCAGCGCGGGACAGAACGCAAAAATCAAGAAGGCAGATTATCAGTATGGCGAGGAGCATGGCCTTCATGGCACCTCTGAGGTCCTGCAAATGCGGGAGCGAGTGCGTAAAGAATGGTGGAGCATCTGCGGCAAAACCTACAACGCATGTGAGCGGCCTGCATCGAGTTACGGCGACCTCAGCAGAACCCCGTGGTGCTATCTAAAAAAGCGCTGGTTCATTGACCACCTGAACAAAAAGGGCATCCCTTATGATGATCTGGTCGTGGACGATGTTACCGGCGTTACCTTCTATGAGAGTCAGAAAAGAACGTCCCAAGCATATATGAGAAAGCTGCGGTAATAGACATCGCGCCCATCGTCACCACTTCTATCAGCAGCAGGAGGTAAGCTTATGGCTGAAAATAAAATCTTGGTGCAAATTATCGATCATGAGAACGGAGATTCCGTGCTAGGACAAGACTACTTTGCATCAAGAGAAAAAGCAGAGGATTTCAAGCGGATCTCAGACCGCGCATATGGCAAACTTCTTGGTGAAGGTCAAACCAGAATTACCACTGAGATCATTGAACGCTGACACCAACCACCATTTCCTATAGCACATCATGCAGCAACAGAGCTCTGCCGCTCAGACACGAGTAGCAAGGCTCTTTTTTGTGGTATTCGGTCAAGAAGTAAACTTAAAGAGCGGCGTTTAATATCAGACAGCAGCTATCCCGGCGGATTTGCGGCTCGATTATTATTTTCACCACTTTTGATCATACCCTATTTGTGTCGTGAAATGCGACGGAATTATGAGCGGACTTTGATTCCAGTCATAAGGTCTGTCAAACACATCTCCACTTGTGGCGAAAGTCCAGAATTGAACCACGGCGCACATTTTTGAGAAGGGATTGGTAGAACATTTTTGCGCCACCAATAGCGATTTCTGAAATTTTAGAATACGCTCTTTCTCCACTTGCAGGGGAAAGGTTAGTAGCCGAATTTTCGACTGCCAAGGGTAGTCCCGTTTCAGGATATCCTTGTCTATTGCTCAATTGTGAGCGATAGGTTCAAAGGTCGCGTTTTGCTACCTTTAGAATCAAAGGGTTGTAGATTTGTGGACACCCGGTCATAGCACACTTCTGCGCACGGTGGACTTTTTTGACCATTGCCACAAGTGGCGATGGGAGCGTACCAGACAGTACAGGGCAGGGAGTTTGTAATCCCCCTCATGCTGCGAACGAAACGTCGAGCGTCTTGACCCGCTTTCAACTAGTGTCAAACTGTCACTAGTTGATGGAAATAGAACAGTTTATCGACAAATCAGTCACCCTCAAATTGAGGGCTACTGACGGAAAAATGTATGATACGATTGTTCTTAATATGAAGAGTGTAATGGAGATCTGCCGTCTGTCACGAGCGCAACAAAGACAGTCTTGATAAGTCTTCAAGGGGATTTCAAATTGAAACCGCCTCCTTGAGTCATGTTTCAGGGTGGTCGTGGAATGCGACTCCCTTTTGGCAGCTTAAAATTCAGCCACGAAACGGTGTCCACAGTGTAGACGCCCTTGTATTATACGGTAACACGATATATTCCGTTCGAGGTATACTTTTTAATGGTATCAAAGTCAGACAGAATCACACCGCAGCAGATGTTTTTCTCAATTATTTGAGATATTTCACTCTGATCAAATCGTCGCCCATTTCTGATATGCGTCCTATTGGTGAAGGATTGACAAAGAGGAAGGTATTCGCTGGCGCTCATACCATTTAGATCAACTCCAATCTTGAAAAAGCTCACAGGTTCGCTTAGTCAAGATTTCCGTTGGCGTGATCATGTTAACCGAGCGTTTCTGTCCCGTCCTCATGCTTCGGCCGTTCAAAAAGCACTCGGCTAACACAACCACGCAAAAAATCAAATAAAGAAAGTCGAATAAAGAGCGGCGCCCGTGCGCATATTTTTCACTTTGTTATATAGTATAGTGAATTTCGTGCGCATTTTACTGCTTTGTGACCCACCAAACGTTCTTATTTCGCAGTTCTCCACTTGTTGCGCGCTTTTTCTGTAGATCGTATCCATATTGCTGCAACCATTGACGTGCGCAGGTATAGCTTGGCAACGATTTCTCGGCGTGTCCATCTGCCTTGTTGTAGATGTGCCCCAGCTCAAAGAAGATCTTCTGCCAGTCTTGATAGTAGCGTTCCTCATTCAGATGGGCATCCAGATACTCAAGCAGCAGCGGCGGGTCAAGGCGCTCTACTTTTGCAAGCAGGCTTTCATCGATTTTTTTCAGCAGCTCTGTCTGATACCCCTGTTCGAGCATTTGCAGCAGGAAAACACGTTCTACACGAGCCTGCAAGGTCGCACGTTTCCGCCAGCAGTATTCACCTTCCCGTGGATCCAGAACGACTGTATGGCTTTTTTTCAGTATTTCCACTGTTTCAGGCTGATGCAGGTATGTCTTCCATGCCTTCCTATCATCAAACCATTTCCGATATGCCTCGACCGGTTCCAGCTGATACTTCTCGATTTTTTTAAGTTCCCCTTCCAGACGTTCTTTGGGGTAATGCAGCAAATACACCGCGCAGGTATCCCCCTCATCCAAGGGACGTTTGCGGCCAAGGATCTGTGCATTAACGAGCGGGTTCCACAGTTCACTGACAATATATTTCAGCGCACGGTCTTTCATATCCACACCATTATAGAGGGTCGTTGTGGTCAGTGTGACCTGATGCTGCAGAACATTGCCCACAAGCACATCATCCAGTTTGTCAAACTCCTCCGCTTCCTGACGGTATTTGGAGCACAGGCACGCCACATCCTCTATGCCTTCTGCTTTCAGAGTGTCCCGCAGTTTTCGCAGCTTGGCGATGGTGTTCGCAAAAACAAGGATCTTTTCTCCCGGCTGTACCCGGCGGATGATATCCAATTCGTCATCGTCACGGTAGAAGAACTTCACGCTTGACACAAACCGATAATCCATCGGCAGACGATAGTGCTGTCCCTCCGGGATCATTTTCCGCAGCTCCCAATAATCAAAGAAGGGGCGGGCGGTTGCGCTCATAAAGATGCAGGTCTTCGTTGTCCACAGCTCTTTAATCGCCTCATAGCTTGCATCCACATGATCGTTGAAGCTGGCATCTGTTACCATGTAGTGATACTCGTCTGACACGATATAATCAAACGATCTCAGATAAGTTTTGGCGGCATCTTCATTCCTTTGCAGGAAGGTTTCCAGCCACTGGTATGTTTCAACACAGATGGTGTGCTCATACTTGTTATCTATGGCGGGTTTGTTGACAATTCCTCCAAGCGCGGGATCATAGTCCTCGTAGGATACCTCTATACTCCCCAAACGGTTCACATCGCGCTCGATCTGGTTGCGCAGAGCTTCGCGATTGCACAGAATCAGGATACGCTTACGACGTTCATATGCCCACGGCAGCAATGTCTTCAGAATAAAATAGGTCTTGCCGGAGTTCGTGCCCGCATCAAGCACCACGATTCCATGCCAGTTCTTGTAATCCTCACCAACAAGATCTGTAATGTACTGTTTTGCAGGCTGTGGAGTTGCCCCGGCGGTTTCCGGTTCTTCCTCCGGCACAATGAGATCAAGCTGTTCGTCGGCCTCCTTTTTCTTTTTGCGAGAGGCAGTAATCCAATCCAGAATCTCCTGCAGTTTTTGCTGTCGTTCTTCTTCCGTCAACGAGGCAGGGTCAATGTGCTGCTCCTGCTCATACTCCCGTTGTGCCTCAGCCAGCTTCAGGTAGAAACCATCGAATGGCCAGCGCTTCTCTTCATCACTCATATTGATCCGCGTCTCCTTTTTTGATTTCACTATACCATATCATTTCGTTTTGCTCAAGGGACATTGACCCATTTTTACTTTCCCTCCCCCTTCCCCATCTTGATCTTATCTCCGTGGCGATTTTTGCGGGTCAGCTGCTCTAGGGGGTTCAGGGCGTCATAGTTGGCTCTCAGGTCGTCCGCATACAGTGCCACATACCGCCGGGTCATGGTAAGGTCTGCGTGTCCCAGCAGCTTTTGCAGACGGAACGGGTCGCCGCCAGCTTGGATATACAGCTTCGCGTAGGTGTGCCGGAACAGGTGCATAGAGGTCTTATCCACGCCTCTGCTATGATTATAATTCCAAATCGCATTCCCGAGCGAATTCAACGTCATCTGGTTGCCATACTCCGAGACAAACAACGGGGCTGTATGGTCGCCGCTGCGGTGCTCCAGATAGTCCTCCATGATCCTGACCAGTGCCTTGGAGAGCGGCACGATCTGTTGATTACGCGCCTTCATGTGGCGGAAAAACACTGTCCCGGCGGAAAGGTCCAAATCTCCGATCTGCAGGTTGAGCAGCGTGGACGCACGGCAGCCGGTCCCAAGCAGGAAGTTGACAATGACCCAATTGCGGTATTCAGCAAAGGAGCAGGTCTTGCAGTCCGGTTCCTTCAGCAGCTTCTGCAGCTCGTCGGTGGTATAGGGTTCTTTGATCGGATCATCGGCACGCACCAGTCTGATCGGATACTTTTCCAGATAGCCTTTTTCCATGCACCAGTACAAAAACGCACGCACCATGCGGAGGTTCGTATTGATGGTCGTATCATGGAGCTGCTGGTCCTTCATATAAAAAATATAGTCCTCCACCGTTTCCTCTGTGATGGTAGTGATGGGCTGCTCTGTATTCCCCAAAAACCGAAAGAAGCTTCTGCCCTTTGCGGCGTAGAAGTCGAGTGAGCCTTGGGAGAGGTTCTTGAGCCGGTTGTACTTTTGGAACCTTTCAAAGGCCTGTTGGATGGTAGGGTTTGCCTTGGCAGCGGGTCTTAAATCACGGTTACGCACGAGAGAGACTCCTCCTTTTTTCGCGAAAAATCCCTCTCGCCCCTCTAGCGCTTCCAGAAAATGGAACAAAAAGAAAAAACCCAGAATCATTCGAATCAACGAACAATTCTGAGCTTCTGCATGCCGCCGACGGGGGTCGAACCCGTACTCTGTCTCCAGAAAGGGATTTTAAGTCCCTCGTGTCTGCCAATTTCACCACAGCGGCGCAACCCCGGCTTACAAAGTCCTGCTGCCCTCTGGCTTGAGAGAGAGCCGGGAATAACAGGTGTGAGGAAAAATTATTACAACCACACTGCTATTCGCAATCTGGTGGTATTAACATTTTTATTAAATCAGCGGCTTTTATGATACAATAGTTTCCCTGTTTTGTCAAGAAAAACCGCTTATTCGGTGCTGCTTACACCTTGCCTCCGTGCAGCTCGGCGTACATCCGGGAGCGGCACTCGGCCACTGCGGGGGTCATGTTGACGTAGTGCTTGTGAGGGCATTCCAGACGCAACTCGCTCTCCCAAGTCTCCTCGGTGAGCTGCTTTGCAATATAGGCCTTCTTTTCTGCAATAGAGGGCAGTTCAATGGCCAGCTCGCCGCCCAGAATATGCGGCACCAACAGCGGGCGCACAGCGGTGGGGATAAAGGTGATGGTGCGTTCGATGGCGTCCGAGTCCAGATTGACCATAGTGACCGGCTTACCGGCCTCGATGACCTCGCCGTCCATGGCAATCAGGTCGCACTGTGCCTGACCGTTTTCGTCGTACAGACGCCAAGGCATCTTTTTGCCCGGGATGATGGCCTTGCTGGCGGAGTCCGAGCACTTCATCTTGGGGGTGTAGCTGCCGTCCGGCTTCTTCACTGCCACCAACTTGTATACGCCGCCGAACACGGGGTCGGAGGCAGAAGTGATGAGGTTTTCGCCCACGCCGTAGGAGTCGAAGTGTGCGTGCTCGTATAGTTCCATGTTGGCGATTTTCTTCTCATCCAGACCGTTGGAGGCTACCAGCTTGATGTAGGGCTTACCGGCGGCATCCAGTGCCTTGCGCAGCCGCTTGGAGCCGCGGGCAAGGTCGCCGGAATCGATGCGGGCGCTCTTGACGCGGCGGTTGGGATCGTTGGGGTATTTCTCAATGAGATAATCGTCCAGCTTGATCAGGTTGGGCAGACCGCTCTCCATAATGTTATAGGTATCCAGCAGCAGACTGACCGAATCCGGGTAGGTATCGGCAAAGGCCTTGAAGGCATCGAACTCGGTGGGGAAAAACTCGATAAAGCTGTGTGCCACGGTGCCCACGGCCTTGACCTCTGCACCGAACTTCATCTCTGCCAGACAGTTGGCCGTACCGATGCAGCCACCCAGCACTGCGGCGTAAGCGCCATCGTTACCGGCGCTCTCGCCCTGTGCGCGGCGGGTGCCGAACTCCATGACGTTGCGGGGGGTGTGGGTGTTCAGACCGGTAACGCGGGTGGCCTTGGTGGCGATCAGGCTATGGAAGTTCATGGTCTGCAGCAGGTAGGTCTCGATCAGGATCGCGCCCACCAGATCGCACTCGATGCGCACCATCTGCACATGGGGGTAGCAGACCGTGCCCTCGGGCAGGGCGTACATATCACCCTTCCACTTGTAGGTGCGCAGATACTCGCAGAACTCCTCGCTCATGCCCTTGGTGCGCAGCCAGTGGATATCCTGCTCATTGAAGTGATAGTCCAGCAAAAAGCGGGTCAGTTTGCGCTGGCCTGCGCTGATGGAATAGCCCTGATTATCCGGGTTTTTGCGGAAGAACATATCAAACACCAGCGTGGTATTCTTAAAGCCATGCAGGAACAGGCAGTTTGCCATGGTGAATTCATAAAAATCCACCACCATCGCGGGGTTATCGTAGTCCTCATCGGGGATATAAGGCTCAACCTTGATCTCGTTCATGAATGTTTTCCTCTCTATTTATACCCGGCGTCAGCTCTTCCCTACTGCGCGCCGCCTGCCGCTTGCCCGGCAGGGGGATCCTCCGCCCTGTCATGACAGAGCGTTTCTATCATGATAGCACGATTCCCCTGCCGGTGCAAGTATTTTCGCGCAAAAAGACCGCTGCACAAACGCTGTGCAGCGGTCTCTGCGCTTAAATCAATAGATTCTTTTCAGAACAGGCTTAGCCGTTCATGATGCTGGGGGTGGCGTTCTTCAGCACAACGTCGTGGCTGCCGCCCTCCACGATGGAGGTGGAAGAAACAACGGTCAGCTTGGCCTTCTGCTGCAGCTCGGGGATGGACAGAGCGCCGCAGTTGCACATGGTGCTCTTCACCTTGTACAGGGTGGTCTGCACGCCGTCTGCCAGAGGACCGGCGTAAGGCACATAGCTGTCCACGCCCTCCTCAAAGCTCAGCTTGGTGGAGCCGCCCAGGTCATAGCGCTGCCAGTTGCGGGCACGGTTGGAGCCTTCGCCCCAGTACTCCTTCATATACTGGCCGTTGATGCGCACCTTGTTCGTGGGGCTCTCGTCAAAGCGGGCAAAGTAGCGGCCCAGCATCACGAAGTCTGCGCCCATAGCCAGCGCGAGGGTGATGTGGTAGTCGTGGACGATGCCGCCGTCGGAGCAGATGGGCACATAGATGCCGGTCTCCTTGTAGTACTCGTCACGAGCCTTGGCAACCTCGATGACAGCGGTAGCCTGACCACGGCCGATGCCCTTGGTCTCGCGGGTGATGCAGATGGAGCCGCCGCCGATGCCGATCTTCACGAAGTCTGCGCCAGCCTCAGCGAGGAAGCGGAAGCCCTCGGCGTCCACCACGTTGCCGGCACCCACCTTGACGGTATCGCCGTAGTGCTCGCGGATCCAGCCGATAGTGCGGCTCTGCCACTCGGAGTAGCCCTCAGAGGAGTCGATGCACAGCACATCCACACCGGCCTCTACCAGTGCGGGCACGCGCTGGGCGTAGTCGCGGGTGTTGATGCCGGCGCCTACAACGTAGCTCTTGTTCTTATCCAGCAGCTCGTTGACGTTTGCCTTGTGGGAATCGTAGTCCTTGCGGAATACCATATACACCAGATTGCCCTCGGCATCCACCAGCGGCAGGGTGTTGATCTTGTTGTCCCAGATGATGTTGTTGCAGTCGTGCAGGGAGGTGTTGGCCGGAGCGGTGACCAGCTTTTCAACGGGGGTCATAAAGGTGGTAACGCAGGCATCGTCCGGGGTGTGGTTGACGCGGTAATCGCGGGAAGCCACGATGCCCAGCAGCTTGCCGTTAGGAGTGCCGTCGGCAGTGATGGCGATGGTGGAGTGGCCGGTGCGTGCCTTCAGCTCCAGCACATCATGCAGGGTGGCAGTGGGAGCCAGATTGGAATCGGACACCACATAACCGGCCTTGAAGCTCTTGACGCGGCGCACCATGGCAGCCTCGTTCTCGATGCTCTGAGAGCCATAGATAAAGGAAACGCCGCCCTGACGAGCCAGTGCAATGGCCAGCTTATCGCCGGAGACCGACTGCATGATGGCGCTGATCATGGGGATATTCATCTGCAGCGGGCACTCCTCCTGTCCCTTGCGGTACTTGACCAGCGGGGTCTTCAGGCTGACCGCCGTGGGCACATTCTCCGCAGAGGAATAGCCGGGGACCAGCAGGTACTCGCCAAAGGTGCGGGAGGGTTCTTCGTAGAAATAAGCCATAATCAAACTCCTTTTCTCTTAACGCATCCGATACAAATCAGCATCAAAATCATTCATGTTTGCTGCTTATAAATTGATTGTATATACTTTACCACAAAGCCCGCAAGAATACAAACCCCTGCCGCGCCAAACTTTATAATTGTCCTTTGCGGAAAAACAGACAAATTGCCAAGCGTTTTCGGGCATTGGTCATACTTTGATTTTTGAAGTATCACTTTTGCAAGCCAAATCAGGCTTACGGAATGCAAAAAAGCTCGTCCGAAACACCGGACGAGCCCTTTTGCACACGAAGCGGGACACTGCCTGTGCGGCGCATGGGTCATAGCTGTGAAGGAGAACAGCCGGAGGAGGAGGACCCGCGCCCAGTATCCCAAAAAACAAGAAGAAAAAGATTTCACACACAGCCTTAGGGCTTTGCCCTTGCTGTAACCATATTGTAACTCTTTTGAAACCATTTTGCAATAGGGTTTTGTAATTTTTTTGTAATTTATTTTGTTAACTTTTTATGTCCTGCCCTGCCGGGCTGCCGCAAACATTATTTCCCTTTTTGTACCCGGTATGGTATACTGGCTATGAATATGCTGCCACAGGCAGAAAAAAGGAGTTTAGGATACGGTATGAAAACAAAATTGGGTATTGTGGGCTGCGGATTTCTGGGCAACATCGTGGCTGACGCGTGGAAGAAGGGTCTGCTGCCGGACTACGAGCTGGTGGGCGTGACCAGCCGCACCCGCGCCTCGGCTGAAAAGACCGCCGCCAACGTCGGCTGCGCCGTCTGCGAGGATATGGACGCGCTGCTGGCACTTGAGCCGGAGTACATCGTAGAGGCGGCCTCGGTGGAGTCGGTGCGCGCTATGGCCATCCCGGTGCTGAATCGGGGCGTGAATCTGGTCATTCTGTCCATCGGTGCCTTTGCAGATTTGGATTTCTACGCACAGGTCAAGGCAGCTGCCGTGGAGGGCGGTGCCAAGGTGCACCTGGCCAGCGGTGCTATCGGCGGCTTCGACGTGCTGCAGACTGTCACCCTGATGGCACAGGCGCAGGGTCTGCCGGAGACCGCCGGCATCGAGACCCATACCGGTGCAAAGGGCTTCCGCAACACCCCGGTGTGGGCAGAGCATCTGCTGACCGACACCGAAAAGACCACCGTGTTCACCGGCAATGCAAAGCAGGCCATTGCTACCTTCCCCCGCCGGGTGAACGTGGCGGTAGCTACCTCTCTGGCCACCACCGGCCCCGAGAGCACCGGTGTGACCATGCACTCCGTGCCCGGCTGGGTGGGCGACGACCACTGCATCACTGCCGAGATCGAGGGCGTGAAGGCTGTGGTAGATATCTGCTCTTCCACCAGCGCCATTGCGGGCTGGAGCGCCGTCTCCCTGCTGCGCAATCTGGCCTCGCCCGTCTGCTTCTACTAATATAAGGAGGAGTCCGTCATGTTTGAAAAGCTTGTTGCCATTGAGCCGGTCAGCCTGATTCCCTCTGCCGAGGAGGAGCTGCACCGCTACGCCAAAGAGGTGGTGCTGTACCGTGACGTGCCTGCCAGCGACGACGAGATGGTGCGCCGCATCGGGGACGCCGACGCCGTGCTGCTGAGCTACACCTCCCGCATGGGCAAGGAGGTCATTGCGCAGTGCCCCAACATCCGCTATATCGGCATGTGCTGCAGCCTGTACTCTGAGGAGAGCGCCAACGTGGATATTGCCTACGCACGCACCCGGGGCATCCAGGTGCTGGGCATCCGGGATTACGGTGACCGCGGCGTTGTGGAGTACGTTCTGCACGAGCTGACCGGCCTGCTGCACGGTTTTGGGATGCCCATGCTGCGGGACGAGCCGGTGGAGATCACCGGCCTGAAGGTTGGCATCGTGGGGCTGGGCGTTTCCGGCCGGATGATCGCCGATGCGCTGCAATTTATGGGCGCAGAGATCAGCTACTTTGCCCGCAGCGCAAAGCCGGACGCCGAGGCTGCCGGTATGACCTTTAAGCCGCTGGCTCAGCTGCTGGCTGAGAGCGAGGTGGTGTTCACCTGCCTGAACAAGAACGTACTGCTGCTGGGCGAAAATGAGTTTGCCCAGCTGGGCGCAGGCAAGGTGCTGTTCAACACCTCCATCGGCCCCGGCTTCGATTCCGCTGCGCTGGAAAAGTGGCTCGATCTGCCCGGCACCCATTTCTTCTGCGACACCCGCGCCGCCGCAGGCCCCGTGGCCGAGGACTTCTTTGCCCGGGAAAACGTGCGCTGCGCCAATGTGTCCGCAGGCCGCACCAAGCAGGCTTTTGTGCTGCTGAGCAAAAAGGTGCTGGACAACATCCGCACCGCACTGGGCGAATAAGCGGTGCGTTTGCGCAGCCTGTTTTTCTTGCATCTTTTCCCCGATTGTGGTATGCTTTCTAGTATAAAAAGGGAGTCCGCGCAAAGCGGGCTGAGAGTGGGCTGTATTGCCCTGACCTGTGACCTGATTTGGATCATGCCAACGTAGGGAGATAGCGCTTTTATCTGCGGATATGTCTTTGCGGGCATATCCGCATTTTTGCTGCAAAGGAGCATTTTACTATGAAAACTGCATTGACCATTGCCGGCAGTGATTCCAGCGGCGGCGCCGGAATTCAGGCCGATATCAAAACCATGACCGCCAACGGCGTGTTTGCCATGAGCGCCATTACCGCCCTGACCGCACAGAACACCACCGGCGTGACCGCCATTTTTGACACCACGCCGCAGTTTCTGGCACAGCAGCTCGATGCCGTGTTCACCGACATTTACCCGGATGCGGTGAAGATCGGCATGGTATCCTCTGCCCCGCTCATCGACACTATTGCCGAGCGGCTGCACTTCTACGGCGCAAAGCACATTGTGGTGGACCCCGTGATGGTGGCCACCTCCGGTGCAAAGCTGCTGCAGGACGATGCCGTGCAGGCGCTGACCGAAAAGCTGCTGCCGCTGGCCGAGGTGCTTACCCCCAACATCCCGGAGGCTGAGATCTTGTCCGGCATGAGCATTACAAACGCCGCCGACATGGAAGCCGCTGCCCGCGCCATCAGCGAGCGCTACGGCTGCGCCGTACTGTGCAAGGGCGGACACCAGATCAACGATGCCGACGACCTGCTGTGGCAGGGCGGCACCGGCAAGTGGTTCAAGGGCAAGCGCATTGCAAACCCCAACACCCACGGCACCGGCTGCACCCTGTCCAGCGCCATTGCTTCCAATCTGGCCAAGGGGTATGACCTTGACACCGCCGTAGAGCGCGCCAAGGCCTACATTTCCGGCTGTCTGTCTGCCATGCTGGACTTAGGGCACGGCTCCGGGCCCATGGATCATACCTTCAACCTGAAGGGAGATTTTGTCCGTGACTGACCTGCCCTTTGTTTCGGCGCTGGTGCAGGCCGACCTGCCTGTGTGGGAGCAGTGTTTGCAGACCGAGTTTTTGCAAAAGATGGAAAACGGCATCCTGAGCGAGGACTGCTTTAAAAGCTACCTTGTGGAGGACAGCCTGTATCTGCGGGAGTACGCCAAAATTTTTGCGTGGGGCATGACCAAGGCCACCACCATGGCGGCTATGCGCACCTACTATTCCCTGCTGTCCTTCGTGCAGGAGAACGAGGACCTGACCCGGCTGCGGTATCTGGAGCAGTACGGTCTGCGGGAAGCCGATATCCAGTCCCTGCCCCTGCGCCCGGAAAGCCGCGCCTATCTGGACTGCATGATCGACGCTGCCCGCACCGGCGAGGGGGAAGCTGAGTGCCTGATGGCCTGCCTGCCCTGTATGCTGAGTTACGGGTGGCTATTCCAGAAACTTTTGCAGCGCTCCCCCGCCGTAAAGGACACCTACTACGGCGCACTGGTGCTGGACTACGCCGGTCCCGGCTATGATGCCGCCTGCCGTGCATGGGCAGAGCGCGCCGAGGTGGCCTGCACCGGCCTTTCGCCGGAGCGTGCCGCCCGCTGCCGTGCGATCTTCCGCGCCTGCTCGGAGCACGAGCTGCGCTTCTGGGAGATGTGCGCCGCACCCCGGACGGATATTTAAGAATAAATATAGAGAACCCGGAAGGTCTGCGGACTTTCCGGGTTCTCTTCTTATAAAATCTTTATCGCAGCACCGAGAGTTCCTCGATGCCATAGCGCTGCATCAGGACGATGGCCGCCGGGGTGATCTCCTCGCCGCTGACCGCCACAGGGATGGCGGGCGGGCAGGACACCGTGGGCATGGCGCACACCCGCCCCAGCGCCTTGTGCACCGGGACACGCACCTGTGCGCCCAGCACCGCCTGCCGGATGGTACAGCGCTGCGCCGCCTGCTGCTGCAAGGCGGCAAACTCCCCTGCCCGGTTCTCGGGGCGGAGCAGCCCGGCAGGCACAGCAGCCAAAAGCTGTTCCAGCACCGTTTGCAGACGCGTGTAGTCCTGCGGCGGGTTTTCCGGGGTGAACATCAGCACCACATAGCGGGGGTCGGCATACTCGCACTCCAGCTGTGCGCGGCGCAAAGCATCTGCCAGCGCTGTGCCGGTGCAGCCAAGGGCAGCGGCGTCCAGCGTAAGCTTCATCGGCTCCTGCTGTGCCCCGGCAACTGCCAGCGGCACCGGGCACTGCCGCGCCGCTGCGGTCTTATTCAGGCTGCGGCGCAGACCTTCCAGCGCCGCGCAGCACTGCACCAGCCGCCGGGGGTAGTCCCCTGCCAGCACCGCATTGCAGGCATCCAGCGACTGCAAAATGAGGTAAGAGGGGCTGGTAGAGCCGAACAGCGCCAGCGCCCCCCGCACAGCCGCTTCGTCCTGCACAGGGGCATCGTGCGCCAGATGCAGATACGCGCCGCCGGTGACCACCGGCAGGGTCTTGTGGGCAGAGTCGCAGCACATGGCCGCACCCTGCGCGATGGGGTGGCAGTTCTGCGGCAAAAAGCGCAGATAGGCGCCGTGGGCGTTATCCACCAGCAAAGGCACGCCCTGCGCCCGGCAGACCGCCGCCAGCGCCGGGAGTTCCTGCACCCCGCCCAGATAATCCGGGCTGGTGACGTACACGCCAAAGGGGGTGTTGCCCTGCTGTGCCATCGCGTGCAAAGCCCCGGTCAGCGCTTCGGCTGTGACGGGGCAGCTGCACAGTGCACCCTCTGCCTGCGCAGACGGCCAGAGCCAGCGGATGTCAAAATCCAGCAGCGCCGCCGCATATAGCAGCGCCTTGTGGGCGTTGCGGGCAGCCAGCAGCACCGGGCGCTTGCCGCTTTGCGGTGCACCCTGCAGCGCCAGAAACAGCATGGCGCGGATGCACTGGGACGAGCCCTCGGTACTATAATAGCTGTGCGCCGTGCCGAACAGCCGGGTGGCGTTGGCTTCGCTTTCGGCAATGATGCCCTCCGGCGCGTAAAGTTCGTCTGCGCCGCAGATCTCGGTGATATCCAGCGGCTCAAAGCCTAAAAGGCTCTGCCCCTTGTGGCCGGGCATATGCAGCCGGGCGGTGCCGGACTGTGCATAGCTGCGCACAAAATCCACGATGGGGGTGGTCATGCTCATTCGCAGGCTTCGCCGTCGGCGCAGGCGTTGCAGGTAGAGCCCAGCTCAATGGGCACCTCAATACCCTTGGCAGCCAGCTCCTGATTCTCGGCAACCTTGATCATGATGGCGCACTCCATGCGCTTTTTGAACAGCTCGCAGCCGTACTCATACACGCCGGTAATGCTGCCGGTGGCATGGTAGGAGTTGGCAGCGCAGCCGCCGGAGCAATACAGCTTTGCCCAGCAGTCCTGACACTCCTTACGGGCGTAGGCGTTGCAGTGCTTGAACTCATCCCGCACGGCGGTGTTGGTAACGCCCTTCCAGATATCGCCCAGCAGGTACTTGGGGTCGCCCACGAACTGGTGGCAGGGGTACAGATCGCCCCAGGGGGTAACAGCCATGTACTCGGTGCCAGAGCCGCAGCCGGAGATGCGCTTATAGATGCAGGGGCCGCCGGTCAGGTCGATCATGTAGTGGTAGAAGGTAAAGCCTCTGCCCTCGCGGTCGCGCTTGATCATCTCCTTGGCAAGGATCTCGTACTGCTCCTTCAGGATGGGCAGGTCGGCCTCAGTCAGGGCGCTGGGGTCGCTGGGGTCGCAGACCACCGGTTCCATGCTCAGCTCGGTAAAGCCGAGGTCTGCCATGTGGAAGATATCGTTGGTAAAGTCGGTGTTAAAGTGGGTATAGGTGCCGCGCATATAGTAGTTCTTGTCGCCGCGCTTCTTGACGAACTCCTGGAACTTGGGCACGATGCGGTCGTAGCTGCCGTTGCCTGCGCAGTCCACGCGGAAGCGGTCGTTGACCTCCTTGCGGCCATCCAGACTCAGCACCACGTTGTGGCACTCCTTGTTGCAGAAGTCGATAACGTCGTCATCAATGAGCACACCGTTGGTGGTCATGGTAAAGCGGAAGTTCTTGTTATGGATCTTTTCCTGCTCACGGCAGTAGGCCACCAGCTTTTTGACCATCTCAAAGTTCATCAGCGGCTCGCCGCCAAAGAAGTCCACTTCCAGATTGCGGCGGGTGCCGCTGTTCTCGATGAGGAAGTCCATGGCGCGCTTGCCCACCTCAAAGCTCATCAGGGCGCGGTCGCCATGGTAGCGCCCCTGCGAGGCAAAGCAGTAAGAGCAGCTCAGGTTGCAGCTATGGGCAACGTGCAGGCACAGCGCCTTTACCACGGTGTTGCGGTTCTTGAAGTCGAAGGCCATGTCCTTATAGACATCCGGGCTCCACAGCTTGCCGTTTTCCTTCAGGCTGGTCACGTCGTCGATGCACTGGCGCAGATCCTCCTCGGTCACGTCCGGGCGGCTGCCGTATTTTGCCAGCATGGCGGCAACGATCTCGTCTGCGGTATGCTCCGGGTACATGGCGATGACATCGTAGGCCACCTCGTCCACAACGTGCACCGAGCCGCTGCAGGTGTCCAGCACGATGTTATAACCGTTCAATTGATACTGATGTACCATTTTACACTCCATTCCAGATTACACAAAAAAATGCCGCCCGGCAAAGGCGGCATAGGGTTTGCAAAAATTACTTGTTGCTGTTCTCGCACTGCTGGTTAGCCACGCCGCAGGAGGTCTTGCAGGCGGACTGGCAGGAAGTCTGGCACTCGCCGCAGCCACCGGTCTTAACGCTCTTGGTCAGGTCACGAGTAGCAATAGTCTTAATACGCTCCATGATAGAAACCTCTCTAACTCTCAAAAATTTATCGCGCCGGACATAGTTCCGGTACGCTTTTATCTTGTAATAGGATATCACGCAGCGCGCCTTTTGTCAAGATTTTTTCGCTAAGGCAATACCGCATAATTCTAGGTGCCGATACGGCGAGTGAGGTGCGGCAGATGCTAAGCCAAAAGCGCATATAATACTTTGTGTATTATCGAGCATTTTGGCAACGCAGATGCCGTGCCGCAACCGCCGGAGTGGTGCTTAAGCCGTAAGGCGGGAATTGTGCGGTGTTGCCCTAAGCCTTTTCACCCGCCCATGGGCTGGTAGCGGGTAAGCACCGTGTGCAGCCCCAGCTCCCGGGCGCGCGCCAGTAAGTACCGGTAACGACACAGCAGCGCCTGCCGCTCGTAGATGCGCTGCTCGATCAGGTCCGTATCCACCTCCATATCAAACATCATCTCGTTGCGCTTCAAACAGAACAGGCATTCCTTCAGCTCCTCCTCCAGTTCCGGATGGTAGCGCTCGTGCTCGGTATCCCGCGGGACGCGGGGCGAAAGCAAGGTCTGGGCGTTTTGTGTGGTTCGTTCCGGCATAGGCATCCTCCTTCTGGTGCTTTGTAAGGTTTTGTACCTTCCAGTATAGGCGGTGCGGTGCGCAGAACCTGCCGAAGCGTGGCAGCGCTCCGGCATAGATTATCCGGCGCTGCTGCGGCATTTTCCAAAAAAGTACAACTTTTTTCAAAAATATGCTTGACAACCCCGGGCTTTTCCCGTATAATAGCACACGTTGAGCGGCTCACCCCGCAAAACACAACAGAATATTGGGGATTTGCATAGTGGTAGTGCGGTAGACTCTGACTCTACTTGTGGGAGTTCGATTCTCTCATCCCCAACCAGAACAAAGCCATCTGAGGAAACTCAGGTGGCTTTTCTGTTTGTATGATTCCGCGCGGAAAAACTATTATAGATAGAGCGAACCCGGAAAGTCCACAGGACTTTCCGGGTTCGCCTTTTCACGGGAAATATAAATTTACAGAATGGTAATGCGGCCTGCGCCGTAGGGCTGCTCGTAGTTGAGCAGGTAGCCGGGGTATGCGGCCAGCGGGCTATTGGCGCTGGACAGGTGCGGCAGACCCGCAGCATCTGCGCCGTCAAAAATCATAGCGTAGGTAGACATCACCAGATAATCCTCGGACACATAGTCCTTGATCAGCTCTGCGCCGTCAAACATGGCAAAGCCATCGCCCAGATTGCGCAGGGTGTAGTTCATGCCGGCCAGTGCGTAAGTAGCACCCGGGTCCAGCGGCAGATAGCTGCCGGAGGCCTTATCGTAGATCTTCACGTTCTGCACACGCGGGGTGCCGGTGGCGCTGCCGATCCAGACGTTCTTCTCGTCGGTCTGCACAGTGTTGGGGATATCGGTGTGGATCTCGTAGGTAGCACCGGCCACCTGCAGGAAGCCGCCGTTCTCCTTGCCGTCCTCGCCTGCAAAGCGGGCTGCAAACTCCAATGCGTCCTGGATCTGCTTGCCGGTGACCGACATCAGGCAGGCCACGTTGCCAAAGGGGCTGACCTGCTTGCAGGTCTTGAAGGTCCAGTCGCCTGCGGGCACATCGGCGCGGATGCCGCCGCCGTTCATGATGGCCACATCACAGTGCAGCTTTTCCACCTCGTTGAAGTAGGTGTAGATGCCGTCAGCCACAAAGTCGCCGAGGTTGGTCTCGGCAGAGCGGATGCGGCGCTTGCCGGTGGCGGGGTCAGAGACGTAGAAATCACTGTCGCCCACAGCGATCTTCTCGCCCAGCATATCGTCCACGGTGTTCACCCAGCCAGTCTGCATGGCAGCGATGCCTGCATCCATGCCTTCGTGGGTGGGGATGAGTTTGGTGGTAATGGTGCCGTCCGCAGCGATGGTCATCTCGCCAACGTTGGCAAAGTAAGAACCGGTCTGGGTCAGGGTGACAGCCTTGCCGGAAGCATCCTGCACCTGCTTGTTCTCCATTACGGTATGGGAGTGGCCGTCGATAAAGGCGTCAAAGCCGCTGGTGTGGGCAATGACTTCCTCACTGGTCCACGGAGAGGAAGAGGGGTCTACGCCCAGATGACCCAGACCGATGACCACGTCTGCCAGAAGCTTTGCCTTATCAATGGCCTTCTGCACGGCATCGTAGAGCTTTTTGCCGTCCTCGCCGCCCTGAATATCGTAGATGTACTTGCGCTGTGCCTTATCCATAAAGTAGGCCGGGGTGGACTTGGTAAAGGTCTCGGGGGTGGTCACACCCACAAAGGCGATGCGTCTGCCGCCGCGCACAAACACCTTGACGGAGGGCAGCACCCGCAGCGTAGTGCGCAGGTCTACCCAGTTGCAGGACAGGTACGGGAAGTCGGCTTCCTTCATGATGGCCTTGGCACGGTCCATGCCGTAGTCAAACTCGTGGTTGCCGGGGGTGGCGACATCGTAACCGGCAGCGTTCATCAGCTTGATGATGGAAGCACCCTCGTCCATGGAGCCGTAGGCAGTGCCCTGCACATGGTCGCCTGCATCCACCAGCAGCACATCCTTGCCGGCATTCTGATAGCTCTGCTTCAGGTCGGCAATAGCGGCGTAGGTCAACTTGGGGCTCTGCTTGTCGATGTAGGTATGGACATCGTTGGTGTACAGGATGGTAACGTCAGACTTGTCACCATACCAGCAGGCCGATGCGGCAGGCGCACCGATGGCCATGGATGCAGCGGCAGCGGTCACACCAGCAGCCTTTAAAAAGCAGCGACGGGAAATAAGTTGTTTCACAGGAAAACGACCTCCTTTTATTTTTGGCGTATCGCATTTGAGGCAGGCTCTTCCCTCCTGCCCTTTCAATAGCTCTAGCATAGCACAGAACGCCGCCGCAAACAAGCCAAAATCATTCTTTTGGCACAAATTATTTTCACGTTCCGCTTTATTTTAACATATATTGTACCATTTTTACACAAATTCTATGCAAAAAAGACCTTCCCGTGCCCTGTCGCAGAGCAGCGGAGAGGTCTTTTTTAGGGGGGTGTTGACCCGTTGCCGGATCTATCGGAGGAGAGGGAAATATCAGATAGCGTTATACTCCTTGAGGAACTTCTCAAGGTCGGTGCCCTCGATCTTCTTCAAAGCTTCCTTCAGAGCCAGACGCGGGATCAGCGGCAGATCCATGTCGGTGATCTTCTTGCCGTCGCGCAGCTTCACGGTGGCATCGATCAGGGCGCGCACATCATAGGTGCTGCCCCAGACCTCAGGCACGCCGCGGTCAATGTTCAGCAGGGTATACACAGCCTCCATACCGGTGCGCATGGAGTACTCGGTGGTGAAGATGGTATCGCGGGCGGTCTCGGCAAACTGACCAAGGAAGGCGAAGTTCACAGCACCCTCGGGCACAACATCGGGACGGTCGCCCATGGCACGGGGCATGAAGAAGGCGTCGATATAAGGCATCATCACAGGCACGGTGTTTGCGCTGTGCTCTGCCAGTTCCGCGATCTGATCCTCGGGCACACCGATGTGGTACAGCCACTCCATGCAGATCTCGCGGCCGGTGCAGTCGCGCATGGGCTTCTTGACGTAATCGCCGGGCTTATCGCTGAACAGGCTGTACACCCAGACGCACAGCTGGTTCTTGGGCTGATCCTTGAACTGCTGCTGACGGTTCAGCGTCCAGCTGAGCAGCCAGCTGGAGTCCTTGACGGTGACGATGCCGCCGGTGACGGTATGGCCGCTGAAGGGGTCGCGCTTGCAGATCTTGCGGATATACTGAGGGATCTTGTCGTCCAGCGTGGTGATGGTGGCACTCTCCCAGTTGCTCAGCTCCGGCTCGGAGCAGAACTTTTCCGGGTGACCGAAGGAGGGATCCTGTGCGGCGACCTTCTTCCACAGATCCCAGCCGTTGCCGGGCTGGATGGTGGGGTCAAAGCCGGTGGCCTTATCCTGTGCACCCACGGTGCAGCTTTCCACACAGCCGCCGTTGGTGATGAACAGCAGATCGTTCTCGGTCAGGTCGATGTTAGAAGTCTCGCCCGCGTGCTCCACGGTGACAGAGCTTGCCAGCTTGCGGCCCTTCTGGATGTCGAACTTCACATCCGTGACCTTGGTGTTGTAGTGGAACTGCACGCCAAAGCCTTCCAGATAGCGCACCATGGGCAGGATGATGGACTCGTACTGGTTATAGCGGGTAAAGCGCAGGGCGGTAAAGTCCGGCAGACCGCCGATGTGGTGGATATAGCGCTTGAGGTACAGCTTCATCTCCAGAGCGCTGTGCCAGTTCTCGAAGGCGAACATGGTGCGCCAGTACATCCAGAAGTTGGTGTTGAGCACCTCGTCATCGAAGAAATCGGTGATCTTTTTATCCTGCAGCTGCTCGTCCGGGGTAAAGAACAGCTTCATGATCTCCATGGCACCCTTATCGGACAGGCCGAATTTGCCATCGGTGTGAGCATCCTCGCCGCGGTTGACGGTGGCACGGCACAAGGAAAAGTTGGGATCCTCCTTGTTCAGCCAGTAGTACTCGTCCAGCACACTGGCACCCTCGGTCTCCAGAGACGGGATGGAGTGCAGCAGATCCCACATAACTTCGAAGTGGTTATCCATCTCGCGGCCGCCGCGCATCACATAGCCGATATCGTACTTGTAGCCATCGCAGGCGCCGCCGGCCAGTGCGTTCTTTTCAAACACATGGACGTGCTCGCCCTTCATCTGGCCGTCGCGCACCAGATAGCAGGCAGCGGTCAGGGCTGCCAGACCGGAGCCGATGATATAAGCGGATTTATGATCCACGCCCTCCGGCTTTTTGGGGTGTGCAAAAGCTTCATAATTGCCACTGGAATAGTACATAAAAAAGCCTCCCTGCTTCAAAAATATCTTTTCACAGCCTTCATCGTGCTGTTCTCTATGGCAACAGTATACCCCGCAAAGTGAACCGGAACAACAAACAAACTTTGCCCGGTGTATAGATTTTTTACATCCGCCCTCATTTGCTGGAAATGCGTACAAATTGTGACATAAAGCGCAGCGCAAAATCATTTAAAACACTCCCTCAAAAGAGCAATGCCGGGCAGCCCGCAGGCTGTCCGGCATTGCTCTAATTCAAAATAATTTTCCGCTATTCATGCCCAGAGCATAGCGGCGGGCATTCAAAATCGTCCTGCGCAAAAAGAGCCGCCACACAAGGTTCTGTGCAGCGGCTCTCCGGTGGATTTTAGTTCATCTGTTCCAGAGCCTTTTTCAGGTTCTTTGCGATCTGGTCCGGGCAGCTGGTGCTGCGGAAGCCGCACAGCGTGCCGTCCAGACGGGCAATGGCGTCCTCTGCCTTCATGCCGGTAAGCAGCTGGCAGATGCCCTTCAGGTTGCCGTTGCAGCCGCCGACGACCTCAATGGAAGAAATAGTGTGGTCATCGTTCAGCACAAAGTTGGTCTGCTTGGAGCAGGTACCCTTGTTCGGGAAGGAAAATTCCTTGCTCATAGTCTTTACGTCCTCTCTCTTTTACGTTTTTCGGCGATGGCGCGCAGCTGCGCTGCGGCTTCGTCTGGTGCGGTGCAGGTGCCGATGGGGTGGGGGTGCTTGTGGTTGCGGCCATGGAAGTCCGTGCCCGCAGTAGCCACAAGGCCGTACTGTTTGCACAGGGCAAGGCACTCGGCGCTGTCCTCCGGGCTGTTGCTGGGATGGTACACTTCTATGCCGTCCACTGCGCCCTCTGCCGCCAGCTCCCGCAGCAGGGGCATACTTTTATACACCGTGGGGTGGGCAAACACCACCGCGCCGCCGCTTGCCTTGGCGGTAGCCAGCACCTGCCGCACCGGCAGATACTCCGGCGAGTGCAGCACGATGCCCCGGGGGTTCCACCCGAACAGCTTGTGGTAGGTCTCGCCGTAGATGCTGCCATCGGTCAGGCCCAGCAGTTCCAGCGCCTGCATCAGCCCGCTTTTGAACAGCACCCCGCTTGCCTTTGTGGTCTCCCATGCAAGGTCGGTGGTAAACTGCGGGTACAGCTGTTCCAGCTCCTTTGCGCTCTGCAAAGCGCAGGCGTTGCGGCGCTCCTTCATGATGGCGCAGTGCTCCCGCAGCGCCGGGCAGTCCACGTCCGGGTAGTAGCACAGCAGATGCACCCGGTGCTGCCGCTCAAAGTCGTAGCCGGTCAGCTCCACGGCGGGAATCAGCTCTACCCCGTCCTGCCCGGTGTGGGCATAGGCGTACTGAGCGCTGAGCAGGGTGTCGTGGTCCGAAAGGGCGATGGCGTGCAGCCCGGTGCGGGCGGCGATGGACGCCAGCCGCTCGATGGGCACAGCACCGTCGGAGCAGGTGGAATGGATATGCAGGTCACAGGACATAGCGGGTTACTTCCTTAGTGCTTATAGAAATTGATCAGGCAACCGTCAGCCAGGATCTGGCGCTCGTCGGTGGTGAGCGGAGCCATGTACAGCTCAAACTCCTTGACGGTATCGCCCAGAACGTAGGCCTTGATGCTCTGCAGGTCGCCCTTGAGTACTTCCCGCACATTGGGGATGAGCACATAGTCCCCCAGACCAAAGGGGGTGGCACCTGCCAGCTGCAGGGGCAGCATGCCCCAGTTGATCAGGTTGGAGCGGTAACGCTTAGTAGCGTACTCGGTAACGATATTGGCACCGGCACCCAGCACACGCTGGCAGCTGGCGGCCTGCTCACGGGCAGAGCCGTCGCCGGGCTTGACCGCAAAGATGGTAGAAGCGATCTGGATATCGTTCCAGTTCAGCTGTTCGCAGCCGGGCACGGCGTTCACCTTTGCCAGCAGGGCAGCGTCCCCTGCACCGGCGCGGCGGGCAGCTTCCTCGGCCTGCACGGCCTTGGCGCGACTCACATACTCCGGGTCCTTGCGGCTGAGGGTGAACTCAGCCAGACCCAGCGGATTGGAACGGTAAGAGGACGTCTCGCCGGAGGGGATCAGCTCATCGGTGGTGGTGACGGGGTCTGTGATATAAGAAGCCACCTTCAGCAGCAGGTTGTCGCCCAGCGGTGCGATCTCCGGCCAGTCCTTGATGTTGGGGCCAAATTTGAGCAGGGCATCGTAATCGCCCTTGCCAAAGCCCTGATACACGCGGGTGTCGTAGCTGGAAGCATCGTACTGGTACTCCGGCACGGTGGGATCATAATCAATGTCGGTGGCGGGGGTCAGAATGCCGCCGTTTGCGGTGGTGGCTGCAATGCTGCGGGCATCCATCAGTGCCACACCGGCCAGCTGGCCGCTGCCGGGCTTGGAGCCCTCGCGGCTGGGGAAGTTGCGGGTGGTGTGACGGATGGACAGTGCGCCGTTGGCGGGCACATCGCCTGCGCCGAAGCAGGGGCCGCAGAAGGCGGTGCGGATGGTAGCACCGCTGGCCATCAACTCGCCGATGACGCCGGTGCGCACCAGTTCCATCATGATGGGCTGGCTGCCGGGGTAAACGCTCAGGGCGTAGTCGCCGCAGCCGCCGGTATGACCCTTGAGGATGGAAGCAGCCTCGTAGATGCTGTCGTACAGACCGCCTGCGCAGCCTGCAATGACGCCCTGATCCACACGCAGCTTGCCGTTTTCGATCTTGCTGCACAGATCCAGCTGCACGTCCTTGCGGCCGATCAGCTTCTGCACATCCTGTTCGCAGGCGTGGAGGATGTCCTCCAGGTTTGCGTTCAGCTCCTCAATGGTAAAGGCATTGGAGGGGTGCATGGGCAGGGCGATCATGGGACGGATGGCAGAAAGATCCACCTCCACCACGCCATCGTAGTAGGCAAGGTCAGCCGGTGTCAGCTTTTTATAGTCTGCTGCACGGCCATGCACTGCCAGAAAACGCTGAGTGACTTCGTCGGTCTCCCAGATGGAGGACAGACAGGTGGTCTCGGTGGTCATGGCATCAATGGCGTTGCGGGTATCCTGCCGCAGGGAGGCAATGCCGGGGCCCACGAACTCCATGACCTTGTTTTTGACGTAGCCGCTCTTGAACAGCTTGCCCACAAGGGCAATGGCTACATCGTGGGGGCCGCAGCCCGCCGGCAGACTGCCGGTCAGGTAGATGGCCACCACGCCCGGGCGGGCAACATCATAGGTGCGGCCCAGCAGCTGCTTTGCCAGTTCGCCGCCGCCTTCACCGATAGCCATGGTGCCCAGTGCGCCGTAGCGTGTGTGGGAGTCCGAGCCAAGGATCATTTTGCCGCAGCCGGCAAAGCGCTCGCGCATATACTGGTGGATGACTGCCATGTGCGGGGGCACAAAGATACCGCCGTACTTTTTGGCAGCGGACAGGCCAAAGCGGTGGTCGTCCTCGTTGATGGTGCCGCCCACAGCGCACAGGCTGTTGTGGCAGTTGGTAAGCACATAAGGAATGGGAAACTTTTCCAGCCCGGAAGCACGGGCGGTCTGGATGATGCCCACAAAGGTGATGTCATGGCTTGCCATGGCATCAAACTTGATCTTCAGGTTCTCGGCATCGCCGCTGGTGTTGTGTGCCTGCATAATATTGTAGGCCATGGTACCGGTCTTAGCCGCGGCAACGGCAGCGGCATCAAAGCCCTTTGCTGCCAGTGCTGCGGGTGCATTGCCATCTGCGGGCACCCACTCTCCGCGCGCATAGTACGCACCGCCAGTGCTGCATTTGATCATATCCAACATCTCGATTCGCCTCTCTTTTTGTATTTTCCCGCCCGCCGCAATTGCGGGCATTGCCCCGGCAGTGCGGCTATTCATCCCGAAAACAGCCGTCCCCTTAGCCTTCACCCCTTGGGGGGGAAGCCATTAAGCAAACCAGCTTTTCAAAGACTTATAACCCCTGCCCTGTTACGGCAAAAGCCGTATTTAATTTTTATTATAGCATGAAAGGGCGAAAAGAAAAAGCATTTTTTATGAACCCTTACTGCACCTTTGCGGCGGCTTCCTGCTGCTTTTCCTTTTGCAGTCTGCGGAACACCACAAAATAGGCCGGGATCAGGAAGAAGCAGGCAAAGAGCCATGCCACCGGGCTTGCGATGCAGGCGGCAAAGTAGCCCCACAGCGGCACGAACCAGAAGCCCACCATGGCGCGGGCGATCATTTCAGCCACACCGGCAAACATGGCAAGGCCGGAGTGTCCCAGACCCTGAATGGTGTAGCGGTAGATGATAAGCACTGCCAGCGGGATGTAGAACACACTGTTCCAGAAGATGAAGTCCTGCGCATTGGCCATAATGGCGGTCTCGCCTGCGTCCAAAAACAGGCCGATCAGGGGCTTGTCCAGCACGCGCAGGATGAGGAAGGAGGCCACGCTGTACACGCAGCCGATGCCCAGTGCGGTGTTCACGCCGCGGTTCACGCGGCCCAGATCCTTCGCGCCCATATTCTGGCTGGTGTAGGTGGTCATGGCGGTGCCGATGCTCTCCAGCGGCACGCTGAGGAACTGCGCAGCCTTGCCGCCGGCGGTCTGCGCGGCTACGATATCGCTGCCCAGACCGTTCACCGCGCCCTGCAGCACCACGCTGCCGATGGCAGTAATACTGCACTGCAGACCCATGGGGAGGCCCATGGCGCAAAGCTTTGCGCAGTGCGGAGCGCTGATGCGCCCTTCTTCCTTATTCCAGCGCAGTTCCGGGTAGTGGCGCATGATGTAAATAAGGCTGCCGATGCCTGCCACAGCCTGACTGAACACGGTGGCAAAAGCCGCGCCGAACACGCCCATGTTGAACAGGATGATGCAGGCAAGGTCCAGCCCGATGTTCAGCACGCTGGCCACCAGCAGGAAATACAGCGGGCGCTTGCTGTCGCCCAGTGCACGCATCAGGGCGCTGGTCACATTATAAAGCAGCGTGAAGGGGATGCCTGCAAAAATGGTGCGGATATAGATATCCGCAAGGTCGATGATATCGGCCGGGGTGTTCGTCCACACCAGCACCAGATGGGTCATTGCCACCGTAACGATGGTAAGCACCGTGGCAAAGGCGATGGACAGCCACACGGTATTGGCGGTGTAGCGGCGCATCTCGTGGTGGTCGTGGGCGCCGAAGGTCCATGAGATGGGGATGGAAAAGCCACAGGCAATGCCGTTGACAAAGCCCAGCACCAGATAGTTCAAACCGCCCACACTGCCTACCGCCGCCAGTGCTTCCACGCCCACGAACCGCCCCACGATGATGGTATCGGCCAGATTGTAGAACTGCTGGAACAGGCTGCCCAGCATCAGCGGCACAGCAAAGGCAAGCAGCAGCTTCAGCGGACTGCCCTGCGTCATATCTTTGGTCATGGAAATATACCTCCTGCCCACACAAAAAAGATGGATGTTCGCATTTTTGCCGTGAAAAACGCCCTGCCGGAAAAGCGGCAGGACGTTGTAAGGATTCATGAGTGGTATTATAGCGGAGCAGCGCCGGTTTTACAAGACTTGGTTTGCATCAACATTTCCATTTTTTTGCCCAAAGAATTGGTTATTTTGCTCATTCCGCGTAGTGTGCCAGAAACTGTTTGGTGCGCTGTTCCCGCGGGTGGTCGATCAGCTGCTTTGCAGGGCCTTCTTCCACCACCACGCCGCCGTCCATAAACAGGATGCGGTCGGCCACATCCCGGGCAAAGTGCATCTCGTGGGTCACGATGATCATGGTGGTCTTGCGGTCGGCCAGCTCCCGCAGCACCCGCAGCACCTCACCGGTCAGTTCCGGGTCAAGGGCGCTGGTGGGCTCATCGAAGCAGAGGATGTCCGGGTGCAGCGCCAGCGCCCGGGCAATGGCCACCCGCTGCTGCTGCCCGCCGGAAAGCTGGTGCGGGTAGTGGTCTGCCCGCTCCGAAAGCCCCATCTGCGCCAGCAGTTCCCGCGCCTGCTGTTCCAGCTGGGCGTGCATCGCCTTTTTGTTGGCGCGGTAGTCCGGGCGCTCCTTTGCCAGCAGCTCCCCTGCCAGCATCACGTTCTGCAAGGCGGTATACTGCGGGAAGAGGTTGAAGTTCTGGAACACCAGCCCGAAGTGCAGCCGCTTTTTGCGGATCTCGCTCTCCCGCTGGGTGGCGGGGTCGGCGGCGTCCCACATGGTCTCGCCGTTCACCCGGATGCAGCCGGTGTCCGGCCGCTCCAGAAAGTTCAGGCAGCGCAGCAGGGTGGTCTTGCCGGAGCCGGACGAGCCGATGATGGCCAGCGCCTCGCCCTGCTCTAAGGTAAGAGAAATGTCCTTTAAGACCTTTGTATCTCCGAAATTTTTGCCAATGCCGGAGGCTTCCAGTAATGCCATATTCTTAAAACCCTCCTCAGCAGCGGAAATAATCCAGTTTCTTTTCAGCCCAGTTGAACAACAGGGTGAGCGCGCCTACAAACACAAGGAAGAACAGCGCCGTGGAGAACAGCGGCCAGATCAAGCCCTTTGCGCTGTACTCCTTGGCCATCATGATGATCTCCTTGTTGGCGATGGTGTTTGCCAGCGAGGTGTCCTTGACAAGGGTGATGATCTCGTTGCCCATGGGCGGCAGGATGCGCTTGACCACCTGTAGTAGAGTGACCTTGAAAAAGATCTGCGTGCGGGTCATGCCCAGCACCTGCCCGGCTTCGGTCTGCCCTTTGGGCACGGCCTCGATGCCGCCGCGGTAGATCTCGGAAAAATAGCAGGCGTAGTTGATGGCAAAGGCTACCACCGCCGCCACCATGCGCCCGCCGGAGCCGGAGGGCCACGGATTATTCATGCCCAGCAGGCCGGGGCCCAGATAAATGACGATGATCTGCAGCATCAGCGGCGTACCGCGGATGACCCAGACAAAGGTCTTTACCGCACCGGAAAGCAGCCTGCACCGGCTCATGGAGCCAAAGGCCACCACCAGCCCCAGCGGCAGCGCAAACAGCAGCGTAAGGGCAAACAGCTCACAGTTGAGCAGGAACGCGCCGGAAAGGCGCCCAAGGATCACAGACACAAAAACACACCCATCTATCGTTTTGTTTTACGCCCGGCTCAGTCGGCCAGCGCCAGCTCGTACTTCTCGGCCAGTGCCTGCATGGTGCCGTCAGCCTTCAGCTCGTCAAAGGCGGCGTCCACTGCGGCGGCGGCATCACTGCCCTTGCGGAAGGCCACGCCGTACTCCTCGGCGTTCAGCTCGTCCACGATCTTCAGGCTTGCATAGTCGGTGCCTTCCCCGATCATGGCGTTGGCAAGGGTCAGATCCAGCACAGCGGCATCTGCCGTACCGGCAGCCACTTCCATCAGGCAGTCGGTCTGCACGCTCTTGGAAACGTAGTCTGCCTTTGCAAGGTTCTCATCGCCCTGAATGGCGGCTTCACCGGCAGAACCCGCCTCAGCCACCACGGTCTTACCGGCAAGGTCGGCGGTGGAGGTGTAGGCGGTGCTCTCCTTGACCACCACGACCTGTGCGTTCTTGGCGTAGGCCTTGGTGGTGGCGGTGTTTGCCATGATATCTTCGGTCAGGGTCATGCCGTTCCAGATGCAGTCGATGCTCTTGGCGTCCAGCTCCACCACCTTGGTGTCCCAGTTGATCTCCACGAACTCCGGCTCTACGCCCAGCTTTGCGCACACAGCAGTGGCAAGTTCGGTATCAAAGCCGGTAAAGTTGCCGTCGGCGTCGGTGTAGTTCATGGGCTCGTACACGGTATAGCCGATGACCATTTTGCCCTTGCCCTTGATGTAGTCCAGATCGCTGCCCGCTGCGGAAGAAGTCGAACCGGCTGCGCTGCCGGAAGCAGATGCCGCAGCAGAGGTGGATGCACTGCCGCCGCAGGCTGCAAGGCTCAGTGCCAGAGCACCGGCCAGAAATGCACTTGCAATACGCTTGAGTTTCATATCTTTTTCCTCCCATGGGGGACGTTCTGCGTCCCGCTTCCCTCTCGATTTACCATTTTACCATGCTAAAGTGGTAAACTGTGGTTATAGAATAGCGCGTTTGTCGCCGTTTTGCAAGAGGAAACCTTTATTTTTTGCACAATGCACTGCTTTGCCCCGCCTGTAAGCCCGCTTTTTGTGGGAAAGTGTGCACATACCCCTTCCGGCTTTGCGCCTGAGGGGGTATCCATAAAAAATCCCCCCGCACTTTTTGTGCAGAGGGACATCCTGTTTTTATGATTACTGCTCCGCCATGGCCTTCAGCGCCGCTTTTTGCAGGTCGGTAACTGAGATGGTGCACAGCGCCTTCAGGTCGGCATCCGTGCCGTCTGCGGAGAGCTTGCCGATCTCCACGGCGTTTTTGCCCTTCAGATAGCCGCACCAGCCTGCGCTGTGCTCGTACCATTCCTTGCCTAACGCGCTTGCGCTGCGCATTCCGTAACGGTCGCCCAGCTCGTTTTTGGTGTACACCGGCTCCCGCGGGGCAGACACAGTACCATCCGCGCTGACGGAAAGCTCCGGCTCGGTCATATCGCCGATGGCGCTGGTCACCCGGGCGTTCTCGTCCATGGTCACCACCGCCAGCGTGATCTTAGCCTGCACCTGCGCGTCCTTGTCGTCTGTGCCCGCAAGCCCCTGTGGCATTTCGGCCACCTCTACACCCAGTTTGACCGTATCGCCCCGGGCAGCACCCAGCACCTGTGCATTCTCGCAGGCGCGGACAACAGCATCCCGGTAACGGTCCACCGCGATGGTGCAGCCGGAGAGAAGGTCTGCCTCCGTGGGCTTGCCGTCCGCATCCGTTTTCAGCTTCTTCACTTCGTCCGGAGTCTTGCCCTCAAGCCAGCTGCCAAAGGCATCTGCCTGCTCTGCCCAGCCCTTTTTCAGACCGGACACCTCTGCCAGTGGGTAGTCTTTCCCTTTCTGGCGCTTGGTGCGGGTGTCGGTGGGGGTGGTCACCTTGCCGGTGCTGTCCGCACTGACTGAAAGCTCCAACTCGTCCAGTGTTACCCCGGCCAGCTTGCCGTCTGCATCCAGCAGCACGGCAGCCGCTACGGTGTGGATGTTGCCCGCACGGTCTGTGCCGGTCGTCTCGGTCAGGACCCCCAGCCCGGTGCGCCACGCCGCGCTTTGCGCCGCGCTGCTGCCCACAGAGGTGCTGCCGCTCACAGAACCGGAGCTGCTGCCGGAGTTTCCCCCGCCACAGCCGGTCAATGTCAGTGCTGCCGCCAGCGTGCAGCACAAAAACCAACGCGATGCCTGTTTCATATCGTCACATACGCTCCCTTTCCGTGCCTGCATTGCAGACGCAGGCTTTGGAGCTAGTGTACCCCGCCGCGCGGGTTTTATGAGCAAATGTTTACATCAGCGGGCTTAACAGCCGCAGCACGCTGTCCAGCACCGTACCCACCAGACCGGTGCGGCAGTCCGCGCACTGCACCTCCCGGCACTGGGGCAGGGTGCGGCGCACATCGTCCCGCAGGGTCAGCACCTGGCTGTTTTGCAGCAGCAGCACCCCGCACTCGAAGTGCAGAAACATACTGCGGTAGTCCATATTGATGCTGCCCACCACCGCCGCGCGGTCATCGCTGACGCAGCACTTGGCGTGGAGAAAGCCCGGGGTGTACTCGTAGATACGCACCCCCGCCCGCAGCAGGGGCAGATAGTACGAGCGGCTCAGCCGGAACACCAGCTTTTTGTCCGGGATGCCCGGCAGCACCAGCCGCACATCCACCCCGCGCTTGGCGGCGTTGCGCAGCGCGTCCAGCATCTCCTCGCCGATGGCGAGATAGGGCGTATAAAAATAAACGTACTGCTGTGCTTGTGCCAGAATATCCAGATAGACCGTTTCTGCCACCGGCTCTTCGTCCAGCGGGCTGTCTGCGTAGGGCTGTACTACTCCATCGCTGGCGGGCAGCACCGCAAGCTGCGGACGGAAGGCGCTGTAATCCTGCTCAAAGGGCCGGAAGGCGTTCCAGAAATCCAGAAACATTACGGTAAAGTTCCACACCGCAGTGCCCTCGATGCGCAGGCCCGCGTCCTTCCAGTAGCCGAAGCGGGTGATCGCGTTGATATATTCGTCTGCCAGATTGATGCCGCCGGTGTAGGCTACTTTGCCGTCTATCACCACGATCTTGCGGTGGTCGCGGTGGTTCATCACCAGCGAGAGCAGCGGCACCACCGGGTTAAAGGGGATGCAGCGGATATGCGCCCGCTCCATGCGCACCACAAAGTCCTTGGGCAGACCCAGCAGGCTGCCGAAGTCATCGTAGATCAGCCGCACGTCCACCCCCTGCGCCGCTTTGCGCCGCAGAATGTCCTCCACGCCCTGCCACATCTTGCCCTGACTGATGATAAAAAACTCCAGAAAGATGCTCTTCTCTGCCTTTTCAAGGTCGGCCAGCAATGCCGGGTACATGGCCTCACCGCAGGAAAAATACCGGGCGGTGGTGTTCTTCCATGCAGGATAGCAGCCGTATTGGGTCAGGTAGCGGCTCACGCCCCGGTTTTCATCGCACAGCCCGGCGGTCTGTCCGGGCTGCTGGGCGCGGTCTGCCCGGTGCGCCTGCTCCACCGCCTGCATTTTGCTGCGCAGACGGCGGGAGGGCCGCTTGTTGCCAAAGGCCAGATACAGTGCCCCGCCCAGCAGCGGCAACAGCCCGATGAGGGCGATCCAGCCCACCTTATAGGCGCTGTTTTCGTCCTTGCGCACCAGATACAGAATGATCAGCAGGCTTAACCCATTGAGCACCCCGGTGACCCACACCCGCGCCGTGCCGGTGGTGAGGGCAAAAAACACCCACGCCAGCCATGCAAGCTGCAGCGCCACCAGCACCACCGTGACCGTGATGCGGTTGAGGATGCGGTTGAAAAACTTGACGATCGGCAACCGAAACAGCATACCATCTCCCCTTTCCGTGTTTCAATACGGTTAAGTATAACGCGGTTTTTCACCCTTTGCAAGTTTTTGGTGTCGGGTGCACCGGAATTATTCCTCGTAAAAAAATTCACCGGAGCGTCCGCAGATGCCCCGGTGAATCAAGATCTTATTCTATATTTTCTGCTCAGACGGTGGGTGCTTCGTTATCCTCGTAGCCCACCATCAGGCCGCCGTACTCCGCATAGTAGCTGCACAGCGCGCCGCAGGTGCCTACCTCCACCTTGGCCTCCGGGAACACGGCATGGACCATGTGCTTCAGCCGCTCCGCAGCGGCAGCGTTGCAGCAGTGGTCGATATGCACCCGGCCGTTGGTCAGGCCGTGCGCCTTCATTTCCAGCACCATGCGCTCCAGTGCACCGTGCTCGCCGCGGGTCTTGCACAGAACCTCCAGATCACCGGCATCGCTGGCCTGCCCGATGACCCGGATGCCCAGCATCCGCGCCACAGCAGCCACAGCGGGCTTCACGCGGCCATTGCGGGCAAGGTTTGCCAGAGATTCCAGCGCAAACAGCAGATGAGTGTGCTCATGGTACGCCCGGATCTCCTCACATACGGTATCAAAGGGCTTGCCGGCCTTGATCAGCGCCGCCAAACGCTCCACCAGCAGCCGGGACTCCGCACCAGTAGACAGGCTGTCCAGCACAAAGACCCGCGCGCCCTCGTGGCTCTGCTCGTACTCCTCGCCCGCCAGCAGTGCAGCGTTATAGGCACCGGACAGCGTACCGGTAATGGTCACAACGTACACCTCGTCTGCGCCCTCGTAGGCGGTGAGCCAGTCCGAGATGTTGGGGCAGGAGGTGCTGGTGCGGCCCTTATAGGTGCGCATCATCTGAGCCAGCGCGGGGGCATCCACCTCTTCGGTGTCCACATACTCCTGCTCATCGGTCAGGATCTTCAGCGGCACGCAGGCAAAATCCACATCGGGGAGCTGGTACACATTTGCAGAGGAATCTACAATGATCTTGCTTTTCATATTTTTCTCCACTTTCAAGCGGCGCAATGCCGCGGTCATTCCTTTGTTTGTGACCATCATAGCAGTTTTTCAAAACCCTGTCAACTGTTTTTTCAAATTCTTTTACAAAGTTTTCGTTGCCCGTTGACCATTTTTTCAAAATGCAGTATACTATTTTACAGGCAGAAGTGCTTTTGCGGAAAGCAATTGCCCTTCCTTTGCACAAAAACAACGTTCCTGCTTGCAAAAAGTGCAGGAGCATGAACGGAACAAGATACTATGAAAGCTGAAACCAAACTCCGCGTTGCGGCGTGTGCTGCGGGCTTTGCCCTGCCCCGGTACAACGATCTCCCCTCGGTAGGGCTGTATCTGGACCAGACGGTGCAGTTCGTCAACGGCTACTTCCGCAGCTTCTGCGGGGTGGAACTGACCCCCTCTATGGTAAGCAACTACGTCAAAAAAGGGGTGGTGGATCACCCCATCCGCAAAAAATACACCCGGGATCAGATCGCATCCCTGATGTACATTGCAGTCTCCAAAACGGTGCTCTCGATCGAAAATATCGACACCCTGTTCAAAATGCAGCGGGAGCACTGCTCCGCCGGGACAGCCTACGATATCTTCTGCGAGGAACTGGAGGCCAGTCTTTCCGTGGTGTTCGGCAGCAAAGCAGCCCAGCCGGAGACTGTGCTCAACGACGAGCGTCTGCTGCTGCGCAGCACCATTTTTGCAGCGGTCAACAAAATGTATCTGGACTGCTGCTTCGATGCCTTGCGGCAGGAGCAGGCTCTGTGGTCGGATATCCTGCCGGATCTGGCGTGACAGTACAAAATAATATTGCAGGCACAAAAAAACCACCCGGAAACGCAAGTTTTCGGGTGGTTTTTGTTGGCAGACAGGCTAAACCATATCCGATGCCAAATCATTTTGCAGATGCGGGAACAAACTCGATTTTAACTTTCATTCCCATTCCGGCTGCAAGCCGCTGTAGGGTGCGAAGCGACGGATTCGCGTTTCCACGTTCCAGCTTGCTGATGTCGGTCTGTGCAATGCCCGTGCGCTCCGAGAGCTGCTTCTGGGTCAAGCCGCTTTCCTTGCGCGCCTTGAGCATGGCTTCGATCACGGAAAATTCCGGGTCAAGTGCGTCCCATTCGGCCTTGAATTCAGGGTCTTTCATCTGTTCATTCAAAAAATCATTGAAGTTTGTCATTTGGAATTCTCCTTTCGGGTAAGATACTCTATGCGATATTGTTTTGCCAGTGTGATCTCCGAAGCAGGTGTTTTCTGAGTCTTTTTGATAAAGCCATTTGTAAGGATCACCCTTTTACCGATCACGAAGAAGTACAGCACACGGGTGATGTCTGAGCCAAATTTAGTGCGGATCTCAAAAATTCCATCGTCCAGTGCTTTGGAATAGGGTTCTCTTAAAAATGGCCCTTCTTCACGGAGCAGGGCGACTGTACGCAAAACCTTGGCCTGCATTTTCTTATCCAGACTCAGGATAAACTCTTTCGCAGGCTCAGAGCCATCGGGCTTATCGTAAAATTCAATTTCATATTCCTGCATGGCCGTACTTCCTTCAAATAGCGGATTTATCTCATATCCAGTATAGCGGATATATCCTCTATTGTCAAGAGTATCCTTCCGCTCCCTTCTCTACAAACAAAAATCCCGCAGAACCCAGCGATTTAACGCCAGATTCTGCGGGTTCTACCGCGTTGCGGTTGGTGGAGGCGATGGGAGTCGAACCCATGTCCGAAAAGAGCTCAGTGTAGGTATCTCCGGGTGCAGGCGATCTACAACATTCCCGCCGCGCCACGCCGATCGTCAGGCTAGCGCTTTGGTAGCTTCATGAGTTCCTGCCGGTCCGCAAAGCTTAGGTCCGTTCAGGTGCTGTGTCTAAAGGACGCCCCGACCCCACACGACACAAGAGTGGGCGGAACGCGCAGCACTCAGGCTGCGAGCAACTGATAATTATTGTTGTCAGTTAATTTTTTTGGAGGAGTTATAGAGCAGTTCCCCCACTGCTACCCGCTGCCCAGACCTTGCTCCCCCCGTCGAAACCTTTACGCCCCCATATAAAGCACATCTTGCGATGTGCGGAAAGCTTGGTTTTCTGCGGTGAGCCGCAGTCTGCAATTGGAATGCTTAATAGTACTTGCCGTTGGACTTCACAGCCCGGTCAATGGAGCGCTTTGCATCGCGCTGGGCGGCATCGGCACGCTTGTCGTACAGCTTTTTGCCCTTGCACAAGCCCACTTCCATTTTTACGCGGCCATGCTTGAAATAAAGCGAGAGCGGCACCAGCGTATAGCCCTGCAGCTTGCACTGCTGGTGCAGACGCCGGATCTCACTTTTGTGCGCCAGAAGCCGCCGGACACGCATGGGGTCCTGATTGAACAGGTTGCCGTGGTCGTAGGGGCTGATGTGCATCCCCTTTACCAGCAGCTCACCATTTTCAATATCTACCCAGCTGTCCTTCAGGTTGACCCCGCCGGCCCGCAGGCTTTTCACCTCGGTGCCTTTGAGTTCCACACCGGTCTCCAGCGCTTCCAGAACAAAATACTCGTGGCGCGCTTCGCGGTTGGTGGCGATGCTCTTGGTCGCCGGGCGCTCCTTTGTGGGTGCCATGCTGCGCGCCTCCTTTCTCCGTTCCGTTTGTTGTTTCAGTATACCATTTTTTCAGGGTAATGCAAGGGCTGTTTCTGACAGAATTGTAAATTTTTACACACTCACAGCTCTCCCCGGCCGGAAAGTGCCCGGTACAGGGTGGTCTCGTCCGCGTATTCCAGGCTGGCGCCCACCGGCAGACCGGAGGCCAGCCGGGTGACCCGGATGCCCAGCGGCTTGATGAGCTTTGCCAGATACATGGCGGTAGCCTCGCCCTCCACGGTGGGGTTCATGGCCATGATGACCTCCTTCACCGTGTCGTCCTTCAGCCGCGCCAGCAGCTCCTTGACGGTGAGCTGCTCTGCGCCCACACCGGCCAGCGGGTCCAGCAGACCATGCAGCACATGGTACAGGCCGTTATACTCCCGGGTGCGCTCAAAGGCCTGCACGTCCCGGGGCTTTTCCACCACGCAGATCACCGAGGTGTCCCGCTTGGCGCTGGCGCACACCGGGCACAGGTCAGCGTCCGTAAAGTTTTGGCAGATGCGGCACCGATGCAGCCGGGTGTGCGCACCGCGGATGGCATCGGCCAGCGCCGCAGCGTCCTTATCCGACATACTCAGCACCTGATAGGCCATGCGGGTAGCACCCTTGCGGCCCACGCCCTGAAACTTGCCGAACTCCTCGATCAGCTTTTCCAGCGGTGCGGCAGTGTAGTCCATGGTATCTCCCCTTCCCGGTTCAGAGACCCGGAATGTTCAGGCCGCCGGTCAGCTTGCCCATCTCGGCCTCGGCGGTCTCATCCACCTGCTTCACGGTGGCGTTGATGGCAGCAGCCACCATGTCTTCCAGCATCTCGATGTCATCTGGGTCCACAGCCTCGGGCTTGATGGTGATGGACAGCACCTCATGCTTGCCGTTCATCTTTACGGTCACCATCTCACCGGCGGCGCTGCCGGTGTACTCGGCGGCTTCCAACTCGGCCTGCTTGCTCTTCATGTCCTCCTGCATCTTCTGAGCCTGACGCATCAAGGCGTTCATATCGGGGCGGCCGTAGCCTGCGGGCATTCTTGCTTTCATAATGGTATTCTCCTTTATTATAAACAATTTTTATCGCTTTTTGCGGGCGGTATCCTCAATGCTGACCTCTAACCCCAGTTTTTCCAGCGCCAGAAGGGACTGCTCCGCGTTAGAGGCGGTCTTTCCGGCTGTTTTGGGCTCGTAAGGGCCGATGGGCACCGGCACGCCGGATACCTCGGCGATCAGCTTTTTGATCAGCTTCTGACTGTCCTTGTTCACCCGGATAAAATCCCGGAAGGTCTTGCCGCCGTCGATCAGCACGCGGGTGCCGTCAAAGTAAGCCTTGGACTTGCGCAGATACATATACAGCATGGGGTCGATGCCTTCCAGCTTCTGCACGATCTGTCCCCAGTACGGGAAGGGGTTCGTGCCCTGCTGCGCCACGCTGCGGGGCTTGGTCAGCACCGGGTCGGCAGGGTGCTCCTGCACCGGGGCAGGCGGTTCCTCTGCTGCCGGGGCAGGCTGTGCAGGCTCTGCAGGGGCGGGCTTCTCCGGCTGACTGACCGGCTCCGGCTCCTCCGGCGGCGGTGCCTGCGGGGCAGGCTCGTCCCACGGCAGGGCGGCATCGCTCTGCTGTACCGGCGGTTCCTCTGGCATGGGCGGCAGCTCGTCCGCAGGGGCGGGCGTTGCTTCCTGCGCGGCAAGCTGCGGAGGGGTCTGCTGCACGGCAGGGGCAGGTTCTGCTACTGCTGCCGGGGTCTGGGGTGCAGTTGCTGCCGGTGCGGGCTGCACCGGGGCGCTGGCAAAGGGCTGCACCGCTGCCGCAAAGGGACGGGGTGCTTCCGACTGTGCCGTGCGGGCAGGGGCTGCCTGTACCGTTACCGCCTGCATCTGCTGGGGCGGCTCGGACAGGCTGAACAGTGCCAGTTCCAGCTCGATGCGCTGGTCGCTGCCACGGGTCATGTGCTCCAGCGCCGTGCCCAAAGTGCGGATGGCGCGGATGGCTTCTCGCTGCCCCATCTCCGGGCCTTTTTGCAGGTACAGCGCCTCTTCCTCCGGCGATACACCGGACAGCAGCGCCTGCCCGCCGGGCAGCGCCGCCAGCATCAGGGCGCGGTAATGGGCGATCAATTCCTCGGTCAGGCGCTTCACGTCCACCGACTGCTGCCGCAGCTGTGCCAGCTGTGCCAGCGCGGCGGCTGCATCCTGTGCTTCCAAGGCGTCCGAAATGTGGAACAGGTAGCTGCGGTCGGTCACACCCGCCATGCGGCGCACCACATCCGCGTCAATTTTGGCGGTGACGCCGGCGCAGGTGTCCAGAATGGACAGTGCATCGCGCAGCGCACCATCGGCCAGACGGGCGATCAGCTCCGCGCCGTCGGAGGTCAGCTCCAGCTTTTCCTCACCGGCGATATACTCCACCCGCCGGGCGATATCCTCCGGCCCGATGCGGGTAAAATCGTACCGCTGGCAGCGGGAGAGGATGGTGGCGGGCACTTTCTGGATTTCGGTGGTCGCCAGAATGAAGATAACGTGTGCGGGGGGCTCTTCCAGCGTTTTCAGCAGCGCATTAAAGGCCGCTGTGGACAGCATGTGCACCTCATCGATGATATACACCTTATACTGGCAGGCGCTGGGGGTGTAGGCGGTCTCGTCCCGCAGGTCGCGGATATCATCCACGCCGTTGTTGGAGGCTGCGTCCATCTCCACCACGTCCAGCAGGCTGCCGTTGTCGATGCCTTTGCAGATCTCGCACTCCCCGCAGGGGTCGCCACCCTCCGGGTGCAGGCAGTTGACCGCCTTTGCAAAAATTTTGGCGCAGGTGGTCTTGCCGGTGCCGCGCACGCCGGTAAACAGATACGCATGGCCTACGCGCCCTGCGGTGATCTGGTTTTTCAGGGCGGTCACGATAGCACGCTGGCCCACCACATCCTCAAACCGCTGGGGTCTCCATTTGCGGTAAAGCGCACGATACATGGCGTTTTCTCCCCTTTCCCGGCCTTTGCGGCAAAAATAAAAGGACAGCGCTCGACGGGGTTTTGTCCCCGCCTTGCGTAACTCGGCATACGGATGCAGGCTTACTGAAACGCACGAACGCACTGCTTAAGGCTGCTTGGTTCCCCACCTGACCTGGTTCACAGCGAGCCCATCGTACAGGACCCGCATCCGTATGCCGAACCACGCAGCAGGCGCTGTCCGACACATCCTTGTGGATGCTAAGATATTGTACCATAAACCCCGCCGGATTGCAAGAGGGGGCAAAACAAAAAGGAGAAGCCCGAAGGCTTCTCCTCGTTTGTGCTAAAACTGTTTAAGACTGGCAAGCGGTGATCAGGCTCATCTTGTAGACTTCGTCTGCGTTGCAGCCGCGGGACAGATCGTTGATGGGTGCGTTCAGACCCTGCAGGATGGGGCCGTAGGCAGCGTAGCCGCCCAGACGCTGTGCGATCTTATAGCCGATGTTGCCGGCCTCGATGCAGGGGAAGATGAAGGTGTTGGCCTGACCAGCCACCTTGCTGCCCTTGCACTTGACCTGTGCGACCTCGGGAGCAACGGCTGCGTCAAACTGCAGCTCGCCGTCCACAGCCAGCTCGGGATCCATCTCCTGAGCCTTGATGGTAGCGTCGTGGCTCAGTGCCACGGTGCCGCCCTTGCCGGAGCCCTTGGTGGAGAAGCTCAGCACAGCCACCTTCGGGTCGATGCCGAACAGCTTTGCGGTGCGGGCAGTCTCCACAGCCACCTCTGCCAGCTTGGAAGCGGCAGAGATCTTGACCTCGCCGGTAGCCTTATCGACGGTATCGGTGTAATCAATGTTGACAGCGCAGTCGCCCATGGCAATGCGCTTCAGACCCTCTTCGCCGCAGTCGCGGTCCAGAATAAAGCAGGAGCTCACCAGATGTGCGCCCTTCTTGGTCTTGACCAGCTGCAGAGCGGGACGGATGGTGTCGGCGGTGGAGTAGGTAGCGCCGCCCAGCAGGCAGTCTGCCTTGCCCATCTTCACCAGCATGGTGCCAAAGTAGTTGGACTTCTTCAGCAGGGCGGTGCACTCCTCTGCGGACTGCTTGCCCTTGCGCAGCTCCACCATGGTGCTGACCATCTCATCAAAACCGGCGTAGTTCTCCGGGTCGATGATCTCGGCAGCGGAAATATCAAAGTTACCGGCGGCGGCAGCAGCCTTGCACTCTGCCTCGTTGCCCACCATAACGACCTTCAGCACGCCCTCGGCCAGCAGCTTGCTTGCGGCCTCCAGAATGCGGGGGTCATTGCCCTCGGTGAACACGATCGTCTTGGGATTTGCCTTCAGCTGTGCTACCAGCGGTGCAAACATATCAGCCATTGTGATTACCTCCGAAAATGCTTTCCAAAATTTGCATTCCGTGTCTGTTGGACACAAGGATGCCTTTCTTCTTTATTCTAGCACAGACGGCAAAAAGTTCAAGACAAAATTGTGTTTTTGTGCTATATTTTAGGGGAGAAACCTTTGTTTTATTTGTGAATAAAATATCATACCAGTTTTAAAGGAGATGTTCTCCATGGATATGGATACTTTAAAGGCTGAATGCCTTGCCTGCACCCGGTGCGAGCTGTGCGCCACCCGGACGAACGTGGTGTTCGGGCAGGGCGTGCCGGACGCCGAGGTGCTGTTTGTGGGCGAGGGCCCCGGCCAGAGCGAGGACGAGCAGGGTCTGCCTTTTGTGGGGCGCAGCGGGCAGCTGCTGGACAAATACCTGTTTGCCATCGACCTTGACCGCAAAAAGAACTGCTATATCGCCAACATCGTCAAGTGCCGCCCGCCCCAGAACCGCGACCCGCTGCCCGCCGAGAGCGAAGCCTGTATGCCGTGGCTGCGGGAGCAGTTCCGGCTGCTGCAGCCCAAGATCGTGGTCTGCCTTGGGCGCATTGCCGCCCAGCGGATGATCCGGCAGGATTTTTCCGTCACCCGGGAGCACGGGCAGATCATCAATAAGGGCGGCATCCTGTTCATGGGCACCTTCCACCCCGCCGCCCTGCTGCGCCAGCCCCAGAATAAGCCCGAAGCCTTTGCGGACTTTACCGTGCTGCGGGACACCATTGCCGCCGTGTGCGAGCATACCTATAATAGGTAAGGTCAGGAACCAACCGCGCCGCTTTTGCATACTGTAAAGCAAAAGCGAGGTGTTTTTGTATGGAAAGTTCCGTGCATCCTTCTGTGGATTTCTTTTTGGGCGCTACAACGCCCGCCGGGTTCAAGGGTTACTTTGCGCCGCTGCGCCGGGAGCCCGGGATGCAGCTGGTGCTGCTCAAAAGCGGGCCGGGCTGCGGCAAGTCTACTTTGATGAAGCGTCTGGCGCGCGCCGCACAGGAGAAAGGCGAGCCCATCCAGCGCATCCACTGCGCCAGCGACCCCGACAGTCTGGACGGGGTGGTGTTCCTGCGGCAGAAACGCGCCATCATCGACGCCACCGCGCCCCATGTGGTGGAGCCGGAAGCCCCCGGCGCAGACGAGCGTGTGCTGAGTTTGTACCACACCATCGATGCCGATGCCCTGCACTCCCACAAGGACGAGGTGACCGCCCTGTTTGCCCGAAACCAGCTGCTGCGCAGCCGGGCGGCGCGGTATGTGGCCTCGGCGGGCAGCCTGCTGCTGGACAGCCGCCGCGCCGAAGCGTGCAGTGCAAACTTTGAGAAGGTGCGCCGCTACGTCAAGCGGCTGTGCACCCGCCTGTTGCCCCGCACCGAGGAGATGGGCTCTGAAGAGCTGCGGCTGCTCTCTGCCATCACGCCCAAGGGCGAGGTGTTCTATCAGGGCACGGTGCAGGCGCTGGCCGACCGGTGTATCCTTTTCCGGGACGACTACGGGGCAGTGTCCCGTCTGCTGCTGGAGCTCATCCGTGCCGAGACGCTGGCGCGGGGCTACCACATCATCACCTGCCCCTGCGCCATGCACCCGGAGGACAAGATCGACCACATTATCATCCCCTCCCTGCGGCTGGCATTTTTGACCGACAACCGCTGGCATCCGGTGCGGCTATCTGCCGCGCAGACCGTGCGGTGCAGCCGTTTTGTGGACAGGGAGAACCTTTCCGCCTGCCGGGCACGGCTGCGTTTCAACGAGCGCGCCGCCGCCGAATTGCTGGAACAGGCCTGTGCCCTGATGGCGCAGGCAAAAAGCTGCCACGATGAACTGGAGACCTACTACCGCACTGCCGTGGACTTTGCACAGGTGGATGCCGCAGCCGCTCAGTGCATGGAACTGTTCGGGGTAGGATAACGTAAAAACCAACGGAGGTGAAACGCCTTGGCAAGCATCCATCTGCCCATCCGGCAGCTGGTGGAATTTTTGCTGCGCACCGGCAGTATCGACAGCCGCTTTACCGGCTTTGACCGCGCCAACGAGGGTGCACGCATCCACCGCAGGCTGCAAAAAGCCGCCGGGGAGGGTTATCAGGCTGAGGTGTTCCTCAGCACGGAGCGGGAAGCCTGCGGCATCGCCTTTACGCTGGAAGGCCGGGCAGACGGCATTTTCACCGATGAAATCGGCACTGTGACCATCGACGAGATCAAGACCACCACCGTCCCCTATGAGGAGATCACCGAGGAACTGAACCCCTGCCACTGGGCGCAGGGCATGGTGTATGCCGCCATTTACAGCAGCCAGCAGGGGCTGGAAACGCTGGCGGTGCGGCTGACCTATTACCAAGTTGATACCGACCAAATTCAGCGCTTTACCCGGCAGTTCACCCGGCAGCAGCTGGAGCAGTTTTTGCAGCAGCTTTTAACGCAGTATGCCCCGTGGGCGCAGCGGCAGCTGGACTGGGACACCCGGCGCAGCCAGAGCCTTGCGGCGCTGCAATTCCCCTTTGCGGAGTACCGCCCCGGGCAGCGGGCGCTGGCGGGCGAGGTGTACCGCGCCTGCCGCGCCGGAAAAAGCGCCGACCGCAAGGGCGGTACCCGCGTTTTTTGTCAGGCACCTACCGGCATCGGCAAGACCATGAGCGCGCTCTTCCCTGCCCTGAAAGCCATGGGCGAGGGCTGCGGCGCAAAGCTGTTTTACCTGACCGCCCGCAACACCACCCAAGCCGCCGCCGAGGACGCGGTAGCGCGGCTGCGTGCCGCACAGCCCGGTCTTGCCCTGCGCAGCGTGACCCTGACCGCCAAGGAAAAGGCATGTCTGCACCCGGACGCCGAAGGGCACCCCGCCTGTCTGCCGGAGGTGTGCCCCTTTGCCAACGGCTATTACGACCGCCGCAAGGACGCTCTGGCCGCTTTGCTGGACGGCAGCGGCAGTTTCAGCCGCGCCGCGCTGGCAGACACCGCCCGGCAGTTCTCGGTGTGCCCCTTTGAGTTGGGGCTGGACTTGAGCGAGTGGTGCGATGTGGTCATCGGGGACTACAACTATCTGTTTGACCCTGTGGTGCACCTCAAGCGCTTTTTTGATGCCGCCGGGGACTGGCTGTTCCTCATTGACGAAGCGCACAACCTGCCGGACAGAGCCCGCGCCATGTACTCGGCGCAGTTTGCCAAAAGCAGCCTGACCGAAGCAAAGCGGGCGCTGGGCAAGGGCAAAAGCAGCCTGAAAACCGCGCTAACCAAGGCGGATAAGGTCTTTCTGGCTGCGCGCAGAGCCTGCGCACAGGCTGCGCCCCGCACAGGTGCAGAGCCCGCCGGGGAGACCGAGCCTACGCAGGTGAGCCTTTTGCCCGCCGAAGCTGCCCCGGATTTTGCCCTGCCGCAGCCGCTGTATGCCCGGGATGGCACCGTGTTTTTGCAGCAGCTGCCCGCCGCCTTGTCCGCCGCTCTGCGGGCGGTGCATACTCCCTTGCAGGACTGGCTGGAACAGAACCCTGACGACCCCGCCCACGCGCAGCTGCTGGAACTCTACTTTGCCTTGCAGGACATCGCCCGCGCGGCTGACCGGTACGACAGCCATTTTGTCACCCAGCTCACCGCCCGGGGCAGTGAGCTGGAGCTGCATCTGCTCTGCTTAGACCCCGCGCCCTTTGTGGATGCCAGTCTGGCAGCAGGGCGCAGCGCGGCGCTGTTCAGTGCCACATTGACCCCGCCCGCTTTCTACCGCAACGTACTGGGCTGCGCCAATGCCCGGGCGGTGGCGCTTCCAAGCCCTTTCCCGCCGGAAAATCTGGGGCTGTTCTGCCTGCCGGGCATCTCCACCCGCTACCGCCAGCGGGAAGCCAGTGTGCCCGCCGTAGCCGATGCGCTGGCGGCGCTGGCAAAGGGCAAAACCGGCAACTATCTGGCGTTTTTCCCCAGCTACGCCTATTTGCAGCAGGTGCACGAAGCCTTTGCCGCCCGCTGGCCGGACATTTCCACCCTTGTGCAGCAGCGCAGTTTGGACGATGCCGGGCGCGCGGAGTTTCTGGCGCAGTTCGTGCCCCGCCCTGCCCAGACGCTGCTGGGCTTTGCCGTGATGGGTGGCATCTTCGGCGAGGGGGTAGACCTTGTGGGCGACCGGCTCATCGGGTGCGCCATCGTAGGGGTGGGTCTGCCGCAGGTGAACCCCCGGCAGGAGATGCTGCGCCGCTATTACGAGGAGCAGTCCGGCTGCGGTTTCGACTACGCCTACCGCTACCCGGGCATGAACAAGGTGCTGCAAGCCGCCGGGCGGGTGGTGCGCACCCCGCAGGACAAGGGCGTGGTGCTGCTTTTGGACGACCGCTTTGCGCAGCCCGACACCGCCCGCCTGTTCCCGCCGCACTGGCGGCACATCCAATATCTGCCCGGCACCGCCGCGCTGAAAACGGTGCTGGCAGGGTTCTGGGGTTAGCATCCTCGCCCTCTCAGTCAAAGCCTGTCGGCTTTGCCAGCTCTCCCAAAGGGAGAGCCTTTGGCAGTCCACGCAGACTTCATCTTTTTGCCAAGGCCTCTCCCTTTGGGAGAGGTGGCAGTGAGCGGAGCGAACTGACGGAGAGGGCGAGCCCGCTAACCGAAGGGCATACCTACTAAAGAAAAAGCATCTGCAACCAAATCACCAGCTTTCTGAAGCTCAGAAGCGACCGTTGCAGATGCTTTTTTGTCTGATACTTTAAGGATTATGCCCTTAATACTCCACGCCCTTCCGTGCGGCGATGCCCTTCTGGTAGGGGTGGCGGCGGCAACACATCTCTGTGAGGTAATCCGCCGCTTCCAGCATCCATGCGGGGGCTGCGTGGGCGGTCAGGACGCACTCCTGCCCGGCGGGGCGGTGCAGCACCGCCTGCTGCAACAGGGTTTTATCCACCATGTCCAGCTCCCACGCGCTGCCGGCTTCGTCCAGCACCAGCATATCACAGGGCTGCGCCAGCGCCGCCGCAAGATTTTTGTTCTGTAAAGCGCGGGTAGCGGCCTTTTCGGCTTCGTTCATCTGAAAGACGAATTTCTGCCCGGCCTTGCCCCGGTAAACGGTGGCGCCCAGCTGCTCCAGCAGCGGGATCTCGCCGCTCTGCCCGCCCTTTAAAAACTGCACGATGACCACACGTTTTCCGCTGCCCAGTGCCCGCAGGGCAAGCCCCATGGCGGCTGTGGTCTTGCCCTTGCCGTCGCCGTAATACAGATGCAAAAGGCCTAAGCTTTCCATCGTCTTTCTCCTTTTTTTGTAACAAAAGGCATCCGCAGCCCTGTATGCTTAGCAGAACGGCTGCGGATGCCTTGTTATTTACACGTTGCTTTTACTGGTACAGCGGGAACTCCCGGGTCAGGCGCAGGACGCGCTCGCTGATCTCGTCCTTCTTTTCCTCATAGTGCCAGATGCAGTCTGCAATGCAGTCCGCGATCACCTGCATCTCGGCTGCACCCATGCCACGGGTGGTGACAGCCGGGGTGCCCAGACGCACGCCGGAAGTCACAAAGGGGCTGCGGGTCTCGCCGGGGACGGTGTTCTTGTTGGCGGTAATGTGCACGCTGTCCAGACGCTGCTCCAAGTCCTTGCCGGTGCACTCCTCGTCCCGCAGGTCAATGAGCATCAGGTGGTTGTCGGTGCCGCCGGATACCAGCTTGACGCCGCGCTGCTGCAAAGCCGCAGCCAGTGCCTGTGCATTTTCTACGATCTTGCGGGCATATTCCTTGAACTCCGGCTTCAGTGCCTCGCCAAAGCAGACGGCCTTGGCTGCAATCACGTGCTCCAGCGGGCCGCCCTGCGTGCCGGGGAACACTGCCGAGTTGATGCGCTTGGCAATGATGGGGTTGTTGGTCAAAATCAGGCCGCCGCGGGGCCCGCGCAGGGTCTTGTGGGTGGTGGTGGTCACCACGTCGGCATAGGGCACGGGGCTCTGGTGCTGACCGCCCGCCACCAGACCGGCAATGTGCGCCATATCCACCATCAGATATGCACCGTAGCCGTGGGCGATCTCGGCCAGCTTTTCAAAGTCGATGGCGCGGGGGTAGGCAGAAGCGCCCGCCACCAGCATCTTGGGGCGCACCTTGCGCACCTGCTTTTCCAGCTCGGCGTAGTCGATCACTCCGTCTGCGCCGACGCCGTAGGAGATGAAGTGGTAGTTTTTACCGGACATATTCACCGGAGAACCATGGGTCAGGTGACCGCCCTGCGAAAGGTCCATACCCATAACAGTATCGCCCAACTCCAGCAGGGCAAAATACACGGCAAGGTTGGCCTGTGCGCCGGAATGGGGCTGGACGTTGGCGTACTTTGCCCCGAACAGCTGGCAGGCGCGCTGGATGGCAATATTCTCCACCTCGTCCACATAGACGCAGCCGCCGTAGTAGCGCTTGCCGGGCAGACCCTCGGCGTACTTGTTGGTCAGCACGCTGCCCATGGCTGCCATCACGGCGGGCGAAACGATGTTCTCGCTGGCGATCAGCTCAATGTTCTCGCGCTGACGGGTCAGTTCCCGCTCCATGGCTGCACCCAGTTCCGGGTCGGCTGCGTTGACCATGCCGATGGTGTCCATCATATCCTTGTACATTTTACTTGCCCCTCTCCACAAAATGTTGCAGGTTCTCTCAGCGCAGCGCCCGCGCGGCGCTTGCTGCTGTAAGATAATCATAGCAGAAAGCGGCGGCGGCTTCAATCCTCTTTTCGCCAAAAGGCTTGCTTTTTTTGTCTGAAGTGTTTATTATGTTTGTATAAAAATGCGCTGTCGATTTTGTATATTTTTCAAGTTTCTTCCCCCACAGGTGAAGCGAGGTGTTTTGTATGACCATTGCCGAGGAAAAACAGGCGCAGCGTACCGCCGGCCGTGCCGCCCGCAAAGCGCTGGATGCACCGCAGCGTGCTGCCGCCAATGCAGTCCTTTGCCGCCGGGTGCTGGAACTGGACGCCTACCGCACTGCCCATACCCTTTTGCTCTACGCAGCCTTTGGGGGCGAAGCCGACCTTGCCGCCGTGGCTGCCGAGGCCGCACGGCAGGGCAAGACGGTGGCCTACCCGGTGTGCGGCGAGGGCTTTTCCCTTACCGCAGCCGTGCCGGGCGCGGACGGCTGGGCGATGGGACAGTACGGTATCCGCACGCCTGTGCTGGAACGCTCTGCCCTTTTGCAGCCGGAGCAGCTGGATCTGGTGCTGGTGCCCTGCACCGCCTTTGACGCAGGCTGCTACCGGGTAGGCATGGGCAAGGGCTACTACGACCGCTACCTGCCCTACTGCACCCGGGCGGTGAAGATCGGCATTGCATTGGAGGTTCAGCGCGTCCCCCGCGCCGCCGTGGACGCCCACGACCAGCGGCTGGACGCCTTTGTAACAGAGAGGGGTATCTACACATGGAAATGAACGATTTAAGCTGCGCGCAGTTTCTGGCACAGCTTGCCAGCAAAGCGCCCACGCCGGGCGGCGGCGGCACGGCCGCGCTGGTGGGCGCTGCCGGTGTGGCACTGGGCAACATGGTGGGCTGCCTGACCACCGGCAAAAAAAAGTATGCCGTCGTGGAAGCGGACATTCAGGCACTGAACGCCCGGGCTGAAGCCCTTCGGCTGGAGCTGGAAGCGCTGGTGCAGGCCGATGCTGACGCCTTTACGCCGCTGGCTGCGGCCTACGGCCTGCCCAAGGACACCCCGGAGCAGGCCGCGCACAAGGCTTCTGTGCTGGAAGCCGCACTGGACGGTGCAAGCGCCGTGCCGCTGCAAATTATGGAAAAGTGCGCCGAGGGCATCGCGCTGGCGGGGCAGTACGCCGCCAAAGGCAGCGTGCTGGCAGTATCGGACGCAGGCTGCGCCGCCGTGCTGTGCAAGGCCGCCTTGCAGGCCGCAAGCCTGAATGTGTTTATTAACACCAAGCTGATGGCAGACCGCAGCCGCGCAGCCGCGCTGGACGCCCGGGCAGACGCATTGCTGGCAGAGTTTGTGCCCCGGGCAGACGAAACCTTCACCGCCGTCAGCGGGAAACTCCGCAATAAATAATATCACAAATGAGGGAAAGTATATGGCAACGATTTTAAAGGGCGCGCCGGTGGTGGCCGCCATGAACGAGCGCAACGCTTTGCTCTGCGAGCAGTTGAAAGCCAAGGGCATCACCCCCACGCTGGCCGTGGTGCGGGTGGGTGAGCGGGAGGATGACCTCTCCTACGAGCGGGGCGTAATGACCCGCTGCGGCAAGGTGGGCGTCGCCGTCCGGCAGTTCGTGCTGCCTGCCGATGCCACGCAGGAGCAGCTGCTCCGGGTACTGGACGAGGTGAACACAGACGACAGCATCCACGGCTGTCTTTTGTTCCGTCCCCTGCCCAAGCAGTTCGATGACCGCACCGTCCGCGCCGCCCTGCGCCCGGAAAAGGACATCGACGGCATTACGGACGGTTCGCTGGCCGGGGTGTTCACCAACACCGATCTGGGCTATGCTCCCTGCACCGCGCAGGCCTGCATGGAAATTTTGAAGTATTACAACGTCCCCCTTTCCGGCAAGCGTGCCGTGGTGGTGGGGCGCAGCCTTGTGGTGGGCAAGCCCGCTGCCATGATGCTGGACCGGGAAAACGCCACCGTCACCCTGTGCAACTCCCGCACCCGGAATCTGCCGGAAGTGTGCCGGCAGGCCGACATCGTGGTGGTGGCCATGGGCAAAATGGCGGCTGTGGGCGCGGACTGCCTGCGGGCAGGCCAGACGGTCGTGGACGTAGGCATCCATGTAAACGAGGAGGGCAAGCTGTGCGGTGACGTGCAGTTTGACGCCGCAGAGCCGGTGGTGGACGCCATCACCCCTGTGCCCGGCGGCGTAGGCACCGTGACCACCTCGGTGCTGGTAGGCCATGTGGTGCAGGCGGCGTGCAAAAAAGCCGGAGTAGAATGCTGAGAAGATCATTTTAAGACAGAGCAAGCCCGGAAAGTCCGCAGACTTTCCGGGCTTGCATTTTTACGGGCGGAATTGTAACGGGTATCAGCCCCGCACAAGGAGCAGCAGCAGGGCCGAGGCCACACACTGCAGGATCAGCCAGCGGGCTACCACCTGCTCATCACTCCAGCCCTTGCGCTTGCGCACATGGTCGTGGAGAGGGGTCAGGGTGTTTTTCAAGATCCAGATGTGCAGAAAACGCTTCAGGCTGATCTTCAGAATGCCCAAACTGCCATCTGCGATGAACACGATAGCCGCCAGCAGGAAGGCGAAGGGGTGGCCGCACTTGAGCGACAGCATGGCGATGAAAAAGCCCATGGCGCGGCTGCCGGCATCGCCCATCAGCAGGCTGGAGGGCTTGGCATTCAACCACAGGTAGGCCAGCAGCGCACCGATGAACACCACACCAGCCGTAGCATACGCACCCAGTTCGGTCTTATAAGCCAGCAGGTAGGTGCCAATGGTAACCACTGCCAGACTGGCGGAAAGGCCGTCCACACCATCGGTGCAGTTGACCACGTTGATGCTTGCCCAGATCAGGATGACGATGAGCAGCAGGTACACTGCATACGGCAGGGTGAAGCTCCACTGCAAAAAGTGTACGCCGCAGCCATTGAAGTTCAGGTAGGTGACGCCCGCCAGCACCGCGATGACAAAATCGATGATGCCTTTTTTGTACTCATTCCAGGCGGTTTCGGCGGCATCGTCCAGATAACCGGAGAGCATGGAGGCGATCAGCAGCACATTGTACACCACATACTCTGTGTTGAAGGGCAAAAACGCCAGCGACACCAGTGCGATGCACAGCACAAAGATCAATCCGGAGCCTCGCGCCTTGCCCTTGGAAAGCTCGCCGTTCACCGCAAAGGCGCGGCCGTGATCGTGGGGCAGTTTATCGCGGAAAATGGAATCTGTCAGGGCGGTCAGGGCAAATGCCAGCAAAAATGCCATGGCATCCACGCCCCGCTGCCCGATGACAGAGGTCAGCATTTGGATCATAAGATAACATTCCTCTTTCTTTCTGTATAGTACGTTGTGAGTGTATCACGCCCTAGACCAAAAATCAATCCCGGCGGCAAAATTCACTTTGGATTGACTTTTCTCCCGCAGCTCTCTATAATAATGTATTAGTCTGTAATTTTCACCCACAACGCAGGAGGTTCCATGTCCATTACACTTGAGCAGCTCTCTGCCCGGATGCGGCAGGGCGAGCAGGTGCCGCTGCGCCACACCGCACAGGTGGCGCTGACGCTGAGTATCCCTTCCATTTTGCAGCAGATCGTGGTTACCGCCATGGAGTACATCGACGCCGCCATGGTGGGGCATATCGGTGCCGCCGCAACAGCCTCCATTGGCATCGTCAGCTCCAGTACATGGTTGCTGCACGGGATGCTGGCCGGGCTGTGCATGGCGTTTTCCATTCAGGTGGCACAGTATCTGGGCGCAGACCGCCAGCAGGATGCCCGGGGCGTTCTGCGGCAGTCCATGCTGTTCAATCTGGCGGTGGGTCTTGCGGCAGCGGCCTTTGGCGTGGGCATCAGCCGGTTTCTGCCCGGGTGGCTGGGCGCAGATGCGGCACTGCGGGCAAATGCTTCGGCGTATTTTGCCATCTGGTCGGCTTCCCTGCCTTTTATCATGGCTATGGGCACCTACGCCGCCATGCTGCGCTCTACGGGTGATGCGCTTACCCCGGGTCTCATCAGCATCTTTACCTGCGTACTGGACATCATCTTCAACTTTTTCCTCATCAACCCCACCCGGGAGATGACGGTATTCGGCCAGAACCTCACGGTCTGGGGTCTGGGATGGGGCGTGCCGGGCGCAGCGCTGGGCACAGCGCTTGCCAACGCTGTGGGCGGTACGCTGGCGTTGGGCGTTCTGCTGCTGAGGGATGGTCCGCTGTGCATCCGCAAGCCCGGCTCGTGGCACATTACCCGCGCCTGCCTGCATAACGTGTGGAAGGTGGGCGCACCGCTGGCGGCAGAGCGCGCCGCTCTGTCCTCGGCACAGGTGCTGCTGGTGCGCATCGTGTCCGGGCTGGGCACTACCGCCATTGCCGCCAACAGTCTGGGGGTCAGCGCCGAGAGCCTGTGCTACATGGCGGGCTACGGCATTCAGGACGCCGCTCTTGCGCTGGTGGGGCAGGCCGTGGGCGCGAACCGCCGGGACATGGCAAAGCGCTTTGCATGGCTGTGCACCGCCATGGGCATGGGCATCATGGCACTGACCGGCGTGGGGCTGTATGTGTTTGCCCCGCAGCTGATGGGCATTTTTACCGCCGACGCCGCCGTCATTGCACTGGGCGCGCGGGTGCTGCGTATCGAAGCCTTTGCCGAGCCGATGTTCGGGGCAAGCATCGTAGCCAGCGGCTCCATGCAGGGCGCAGGCGACAGCACCGGCTGCTTTATCCTGAACCTTGTTAGTATGTGGGGCGTGCGGCTGACCTTGGCAGTTCTGCTGGCTCCCTGCTTTGGGCTGGTGGGCGTATGGGTGGCCATGTGCGCCGAGCTTTGCACCCGCGGTGCGCTGTTTTTGCTGCGCATGGCGCGTGGCAAATGGCTGGATAAAGGCGCGTTGGCGTAAAGTTTCTTATAAATTCAAAGAGCCGGAAAGTCCGCAGACTTTCCGGCTCTCTGTTATCTCAGCAGCTTACTTGCGGCCGTGCAGGATGGGAGACAGGGGCTTATAGATCAGCAGGCACAGTACGGCGTCCAGCAGACCCTTGACCAGCGTGAAGGGCATGTTAAAGATCACAAGGCACTTGATCAGGCTGTCGGCAGAGGGCAGAATGGCCTGATACATTCCCAGAATGGCTTCCAGCGGCATGTGGTAGAACTGTACATAGGCCGGGTAGGTGATGAAGTAGTTGGAGGGCACGCTGAACACGGCCATGACGGCTGCACCGGCAATGGCACCCAGAATGGCGGTCTTGCGGCTCTTGTGGCGCTTGTAGACAAAGCCCGCCACAGCGGAGAACACCGCGCCCAGCATAAAGTTGCACAGCTCACCCACGCAGGCGGTGGAGGTGCCCTTGATGATGATGTGCAGCAGGTTCTTCATAAAGCTGATGACCACGCCGTACACCGGACCCAGTGCAAAAGCACCCAGCAGGGCGGGCAGGTCGGAGAAGTCCATCTTGACAAAGGACGGGATGAGCATCGGCAGCGGGAACTCGATGAACATCAGGATAAAGGCGACCGCGCTGAGCATGGCGGCAACGGTCAGATTGTGGGTGGTATTCTTTTTCATGGTAGTTGTCCTCCCCGGGGTGTACTCCCCGTTCAAATTTGTTCGGAAAGCCCTTTTCGCGCTGGATCGAACCGGAAAGACAAACCAAAAAGCGCCCTGCTGCAACCAAAAACTGCAACAGGGCGCACAGACGCAATTTGCCTGCCGTTTCTTGCATCCGGACTATACCGTTGGTCCCGGAGTTGCACCGGGTCAGCACCCTTGCGGGTGGTCGCGGACTTTACCGCCAGTGGGGAATTGCACCCCGCCCTGAAACGAACTTTCTGACCAAGAGTATAGCGCGGTACTGCGGCGCTGTCAAGCCCCCTTTCCAAAAAGTTTGCACATTTTTTGTCAAAGTGCGTTTTCACCTTTCTTTCCTTGCCCCGGGCAGCAGAGTATGCTATCATAATATGCGTTGTGAAAAAACACAGGAGGTTTTCCATGATTTTCTCGATCCGTAACCTTGGCTTCGAGCTTGGCTCGCTGCTGCTGGAAGGCTGGGCAGCCTTTGCCGCCCGCGTGGTGTGCGCGGCGCTGCTGCTGGCGCTTGGCTGGCTGGCGCGGCAGCTTTTGTCCCGCAGGGTGTTCCCTGCCCTGCTGCGCCGCAACTGGCGGCTGGCCGGTACGCCCATTCTGCTGCGCAGCTTTGCCGTACCGCTGCAGCGGCTCACCCTTGCAGCGTTCATCTATGCCGCAGCGGCCAGCCTGCCGTGGGCAATTGCCGGCGTAAATAAATTTCTGCTCACAGTCTTTGAGCTGGCCGCCACCTTTTTTGTGTGTCAGGGGCTGTACGCCGCCGCCGATCTCACCGACCTTTTGCTGGCGAGCTGCGGCGAGGAGGTGCGCACTAACCGCACCCTAACCACCCTGCTGAACAAGGTGTACAAAGTTCTCATCGTGGTTCTGGGCGTTATGACCATGGCACAGGAGAGCGGCCTGCCGGTGGGCAGCATCGTAGCCAGTGCGGGTCTTGTCGGTCTGACCATCTCTCTGGCTGCGCAGGACAGCGCCAAAAACCTGTTCAGCGGGCTGGTCATCCTGCTGGACCGCCCCTTTTCCATCGGCGACTGGATCACCGTGGGCGACGTTTCCGGCGAGGTGGTGGACATCAACTTCCGCTCCACCAAAGTCCGCGCGTTGGATAACTCGGTGTACATCCTGACCAACAGCACAGTCAGCTCTGCCACCATCAACAACGGTACTTTGCGCAACAAGCGGCTGTACCGCTTCACCCTCGGGGTCACCTACGATACCTCCCGTCCTCAGCTGGAACAGCTGATGACCGACCTGACTGCCATGCTCAAGGCCAGCCCCTACACCTACGAGGACTCGGTGCTGGTTAAGCTGAACGGCTTCGGCGCTTCCAGCATCGACCTGCTGGTGTCCGCCTACCTGCGCACCGCCGACATGACCCGCTTTTTGCAGATGCAGAACGACTTAAATCTCGATCTGATGGACGTGATGCAGAAAAACGGCGTGGACTTCGCCTTCCCCTCCACCACCGTGTATCTGGAAAAGAACAACTGAACTTTTTTGGAGGGCTCCTTCCTATGACACAGCTTTTGCTGCCAATTATTTACCTGGCCTTTATCAGCCTTGGCCTGCCGGATTCTCTGCTGGGGTCTGCATGGCCCACCATGTACCCCCAGCTGGGCGTCCCCTTCTCCTACGCGGGTATCCTGTCCATGATCATCTCGCTGGGCACCATCGTTTCCAGCCTGAACAGCGACCGGCTCACCCGGGCGCTGGGCACGGGCAGGGTGACCGCCCTCAGCGTGGGCATGACCGCTGCGGCGCTGTTCGGTTTTTCGGTCTCCGGCCGGTTCTGGATGCTCTGTCTGTGGGCTGTCCCCTACGGCTTGGGCGCGGGCAGCGTGGATGCCGCCCTGAACAACTACGTTGCCCTGCATTACGAAAGCCGCCACATGAGCTGGCTGCACTGTATGTGGGGCGTGGGCACCACCATCGGCCCCGTGGTGATGGGCACAGCACTTTCCGGCGGACTGGGCTGGAACAGCGGCTACCGGTACATCGCCCTGTTCCAGATCGCGCTTACTGCCGTGCTTTTTTGCAGCCTGCCCCTGTGGCACAAACGCCCCGATGCCGCCCCGGACGGCACCGTGCCCAAGGCGCTGACCCTGCCGCAGGTGTTCGCGCTGCCGGGCGCAAAGGAAGTGATGCTCTGCTTTTTCTGCTACTGCGCGCTGGAGACCACCGCCGGGCTCTGGGCAAGCAGCTACCTGACCCTTGTGCGGCAGGTGCCCGCCCAGACGGCTGCCAGCTTTGCCAGTCTGTTCTATATCGGCATCACGGTGGGGCGGGGCGTCTGCGGCTTTTTGACCTTAAAGCTGAGCGACGATCAGATGATTCGTCTGGGGTTTGCGGTGCTGGGCGTGGGCATTGCTGCCCTGCTGCTGCCCGGGGCGCAGGTCTTTGCGCTGGCCGGGCTTGTGCTGGTAGGGCTGGGATGTGCGCCCATCTACCCCAGCGTCATTCACTCCACCCCGGCGCACTTCGGCGTACAGAATTCTCAGGCCGTCATCGGCATCCAGATGAGCAGCGCCTATGTGGGCAATCTTGCCATGCCGCCGCTGTTCGGCGTGCTTGCCAACAACATCACCCCGGCGCTGTTCCCCTTCTATCTGCTGGTATTTCTGGTGCTGATGGCGCTGATGCACCGGCAGCTGGTGCGCAAAACGGCGCACACCTGAAAGGGTCCAACCCGCTAAAATTAAAGGGACTGCCGTACCTCATTTGGTGCGGCAGTCCCTTTGCTATTTATTCAGTTATTTGTAAAGAACTGCACTCAGAACTTATTGAGCATCTTTTTCAGCTTTGCCAGTTCCTCTGCATCGCGGGTGTCATCCAGCAGGGTGAGGGCATCGTTGAAATAGTTGCGGTCCAGATAAGAGTGGGTAGCATTGGCGTGGGCAGCCATAGCCTCCAGCACGGCATAACCGGAGCGCACCAGCGGGTGGGTGGCAGGCACGCTGCCGCCCTCGGCCACCAGCGCAAACTTGCTTTCAGCCATATCCTCCAGCAGGGCGCTGTAAGCGTTGTTGGGGTCGGTGCCGTGGTTCTGCAGGCCCTGATACAGCAGCTGTGCCACAAAACCCAGCGTAGAAGCCGTATACCAGTTACCATTGAAATTATTGGGGTTCGCGGCCTTATCGGTGACCGGGGAGTTGATCTTGTTGGTCAGGTACACCACCACCAGGTTCTCCACGGGGTCGATCATGGTCAACGTACCGGTCCAGCCCTGATGGCCAATGGTATTGGAGGGTGCCTGCGTACCGAAATACCAGCAGCGCTGGTTGTCGCCCTCACGCCACCAGCCCAGACCCCAGTTGGCAGCGTCCTCCTTCTTGGGTGCGGTAAAGGCGTCCATCACGTTGCGGGAGAAGTAGCGGTTCTCGCTGTAGCCGCCGGTGAGCATGACAGAGGCCAGTTTTGCCAACTCGGTAGCGTTGGAGAACAGGCCTGCATGGCCGGAAATACCGCCCATCGCGTAGTAGCACTTCTCGTCGTGCACCTGGCCCTGAATGGTGGCGGTGCGCACGCCGGTAAAGGAGATGGCACCATCACGGGTGTTGCCGTTCAGCTCGGTAGCGGCGCAATCGTTGGCGGCAAAGCCGTTCAGCAAGGGGTTGTAGGTGGTGTGGGTCAGACCCATGGGGTCCCAGAAGGTCTCCTTCAGGAAGGCGTCCAGTCCCTTGCCGGTGATTGCTTCAATGGCGAAGGCCAGCAGCATATAGTCCACGTCGGAGTAAACGGTCTTGGTGCCGGGTTTATACATCAGCGGAGTCTTGAAGATGGACTTAAGGGTAGCAGCGCGGGTTGCAGCGCTGCCGTCCCAGCCGGAGAAGAGCACGTTGGTGGCACCGGGAACGGTCTTTTGAGCGCACTGGTCAAAGGAATCGTTGTGGTACTGGGGGTCTGCAGGGAAGCCTGCCTGATGGCGCAGGATATCGCGCAGGGTCAGTTCTGCTTTCCACTGCTTGTTGACCTTCAGGCCCGGGTTCTCGTAGCCGTTGTAGGTAATGTCGATGGTGTCCTCCACAAAGGCGCTGCCCAGCAGGTCTACCAGACGGCTGTCCAAATTGGCCTTGCCCTGCGTGACGAGGTACTGTAATGCGTAGTTTGCAGTGTACATCTTGGTGTTGGAGGCCAGATCGTACAGGGTATCGTTGGTCACAGCCGGGCTGTCGGTCTTGGGGGTGCCGTCCGGATTATAGGAGTTCACCTTGCCCCATGCGTTCTGGTACACCAGTTTGCCGTTTTTCACAATGGCCATCTGTGCGCTGGGGAAGCCGTTGTTCACGTCGGCCTGAACGATCTGCTCCAACAGCTCCAGTGCATCGCGGTCGATGCCCACGTCCTGCAGGCTGCCCTCCTGCACGGTGGGGTAGCCCACCCGCACAGTCACCTGTTTGCCGCGGGGACGGATGCCGCCCACTTGAATGGTGTTGCGGCCGTTGATGGTCTGGCCGGAAATGTCCACGTTCCACACGCCGCCTGCCGCCATGGCAGCGGTGTTGATCTGGCGGTTATTGACGAACAGGTTAAAGCCGGTCACGCCCGACTCGGGCTCCACGCACAGCGTTCCCTGCCCTGCGTAGCCCACAAAGGTGTACATGTGGTTCATGGCCAGCGTATCGTCCAGACCCTTCCAGTTGGGGAACACCGGCTCGCCCTGCCAGCCGCCGCTCACGCTGCCGCGGCTGGTCACCTTGACCGAGGTCGCCTTTTTAGGGACGAGGTTCAGGGAGTTGGTATCCTCCGCTGCGGCGGCTGCGGGCTCGGCAGCAGAGGCTGCCCCGGCGGTGCACACGTTGAGCGCCATCATGCCCAGACCGGCAACGCTGCCCTTCAGGAACGTTTTACGGGAAAATTTGGTTGACATGGTAAGGTCCTCCCATTCTTTTTGCCGCAATGCGACAATATACCTGTATTCGTGCTTTTTTGTCCCGCAGCAGCGGGACTGCCTTGTGCCCCGAATTGTACGCGAGACGAAACAAAATGTCAATCATGTTTTTATCTTGTGGCACAAAGTTTTGCGTTTCTCAGTTTTTCGCCTATTTTGGCACATTGTTTTGCGTTTTGTTTCAAATTTTCATGCGTTTTGTTTCAAATTTTCATGCGTTTTGTATACAACCAGCCGCAAAAATGCGTAAAAAAGCCGCCGCACAAACCCTTGTGCAGCGGCTTCGGTTCATAATTTTTCTTACAGGATGCGGGCGCTGATAGCGTTTGCCACCTGAAACAGGTCCTTCTGCCCAATAAAGCCAAACTTGGCCTCGTGGCCGTCCGCAAAGCAGACTGTCAACTGGGACGCCTGCAGCGGATCGCCAAAACCCGCCGTCTGGATGCCATAGTGCAGCACCTTGCGGTAAGGCAGCACAAAAAGCTGCTGCCGCGTGCCCGTGACCCCCTGCATATCCACCATGATGATGCGGTGGCTGGTGAACACCACCTGATCACGCACCGTCTTGTATGCGCCCACGATCTGCTCGCCCTCCAGCAGCAGGGCGTTAACATTTTTGCAGATATCCTTCTCCTGCAGGCGCATGAGGTTCTCCATCGGTTTATCGCGGAATTCCATTGTAGCGTTCCCCTTTCAGCGTTTTTATGGCTCTATTGTAGCATTTCCGCCTCCGGTTTGCAAGATGACTGCCCAGTGCAGGACAAAAAGAAAAGACCCGAACCGTTCAAGGTTCAGGTCTTTTGGAGCGGGTAATGGGAATCGAACCCACCTCCTCAGCTTGGAAGGCTGATATACTAGCCGATGTACTATACCCGCAATTGCAGAAAGAATTATACCATAACTTTCCGCAAATGTCCAGCATGAATTTAGCAGCTGCATAGCTGGGCAGACACAACAAAAAAGCACCGCACATTCCTGTGCAGTGCTTTTCTTTCTGGTGGAGATTACCGGGATCGAACCGGTGACCTCTTGCATGCCATGCAAGCGCTCTCCCAGCTGAGCTAAACCCCCAGATGTTTATCCTCATGCCTGACAACATGGGTTATTATACCAGCCGGAGGGGCGCTTGTCAACGGTTTTTTACAAAAATCTCTCCTCTTTTTTCAGCGGTGCAGTGTGCCCGGAAGCTTTTGACGCAGCTGCGTTTTTCCCGGGCTGCTCTGCCGCAAAAGGCCGCAACATTACCTGTCCCATTTGTCGCACAGAGCGTTGATCTGATCAGCAAATTTGGCCAGATCCTTGTTGGCGCCACCCTCGTTGTGCTCAATGACCCGCAGCAGGCGCTTGCCGGCGCTGAGCAGCCGCTGGAACACGGTAGCGGCGCGGTTTGCACCCTCGCCTGTCCTCTGCTCCACACGGACCTTTGTGCCCTCCTGCAGGCAGACTGCACCCTCGGCACCGATGGCCCACTGCGCACCATTGTAGGGTGCACAGGCGGTAAAGCCCTGCTCGGTCAGGGTGTCCACAAAGCGGTTCTCCACCTCGTCCTCGCCGTGGATCACGAACACCCGCCGGGGCTTTTCCGTAAAGGCGTTCACCCAGCGCAGCAGACCGTCCTTGTCCGCGTGGCCGGACATGCCGGTCAGCTGACAGATCTCGGCCTTTACCTCGATGGGCTCACCGAACAGCTTAACCGAGTCCACTCCCTCGATGAGGGTGCGCCCCAAGGTGCCCACGGCCTGAAAGCCCACGAACAGAATGGTACATTCCGGCCGCCACAGGTTGTGCTTGAGGTGGTGGCGGATGCGTCCGGCTTCGCACATGCCGCTGGCGGACAGGATGACCTTGGGCGTGCGGTCGGTGTTGATCATGCGGGAGTCATCGCTGGTCACGCTGATGCGCAGCCCCGGCACGTTGATGGGGTCGATGCCCTTTTCCAGCAGCGCACGGGTCTGGGCGTCAAAGCAGTCGGGGTCTGTATCCCGGAAGATGCGGGTAGCCTCGGTGGCCAGCGGGCTGTCGATGTAGACCGGGAAGTTGCCGTGTCCTTTGACAAGGCCTTTTTCCTTGATCTCCCGCAAAAAATACAGCATCTCCTGCGTGCGGCCCACCGCAAAGCTGGGCACCACCACGTTGCCGCCCCGGTCAAAGGTGCGCTGCAAAATTTTTGCCAGTTCTGCCACATAGTCCGGCCGTGGGGCGTGGTTGCGGTCACCGTAGGTGGACTCCATGAACACATAGTCTGCCTGTTGGATGTAGGTAGGGTCCTTTATGATGGGCTGCTCCAGATTGCCGATATCGCCGGAGAACACCAGCTTTGTGGTGGTGCTGCCCTCGGTGATCCACAGTTCAATGCTGGCAGAGCCCAGCAGGTGCCCCACGTCCACGAACCGTGCCTCGATGCCCGGGGCAAGCTCGATACGCTTGCTGTACTCCACACCCCGGAACAAGCGGCAGGCGGCTTCGGCATCCTGTATGGTGTACATGGGCTCCACCGGCTCTGCGCCGGCGCGCTTGCCCTTGCGGTTTTTCCACTCGGCTTCAAACTCCTGAATATGCGCCGAGTCCCGCAGCATGATGCCGCAGAGCTCCACTGTGGGGATGGTGGCGTAGATCCTGCCCCGGAAGCCATTGTGCGCCAGCAACGGCAAAAGACCGGTATGGTCGATATGGGCATGGGTGATGAGCACAAAGTCGATCTCGCCGGGGGCTACGGGCAAGGGCTGGTTCTCGTACACATTTTTGCCCTGCTCCATGCCGTAGTCGATGAGGAAACGCTGCCCCGCCGCTTCCAGCATGGTGCAGCTGCCGGTCACCTCGTGGTTCGCGCCTAAAAATGTCAGCTTCAATGCAAAACACCTCCGGTTCGTTTTATGGTTTTAGTATAGCATATTTTTAAGGTACACGCCGCACAAATCTGCGGGAAGTTTACGGGCATAATGCTGAATTGCAGAAAAAATTTTTATACAATCTTGACAAACCACCCTGTTCTGTTATAAACTTAGGATTGTATGACGTTCGTTCGTATTTTATGAGTCTTTTTAAATAGAGAGGTAGAAATTTATGGTTCGTAACGATTTGCGCAACGTTGCCATTATCGCTCACGTTGACCACGGCAAGACCACCCTGGTGGATGCCTTGCTGCGTCAGAGCGGCGCTTTCCGCGACAATCAGGCCGTGGCCGAGCGCGTGATGGACAGCGGCGATATCGAGCGTGAGCGCGGCATCACCATTCTGGCTAAGAACTGCTCCTGCACCTACAAGGGCGTCAAGATCAACATCGTCGACACCCCGGGCCACGCCGACTTTGGCGGCGAGGTGGAGCGCGTGCTGAAGATGGTCAACGGCGTGCTGCTGCTGGTGGACGCTGCCGAGGGCTGCATGCCCCAGACCCGCTTTGTGCTGCAGAAGGCTTTGCAGCAGAACCTGAGCCTTGTGGTGGCTATCAACAAGATCGACCGTCCCGATGCCCGCATCAAGGAGGTCATCGACGAGGTGCTGTACCTGCTGATGGACCTGGGCGCTACCGACGAACAGCTGGACTGCCCCATTCTGTTCTGCTGCGGCCGTGACGGCACCGCCAGCCTGGACCCGGATGTGCCGGGCACCGACCTGATCCCCCTGTTCGACACCCTGCTGAGCACCATCAAGCCGCCCGAGGGCGACCCTGAAGCTCCCTTCCAGATGCTGGTCTCCTCTGTGGACTACAACGAGTTCGTGGGCCGCATCGGCATCGGCCGTATCCAGAACGGCGTTGCCAAGGTGGGTGAGGAAGTGGTCGTGTGCGACTGGCACAACCCCGACCTGAAGATGCGCGGCCGTCTGACCAAGCTGTACGACTTCCAGGCCAACGGCCGTCAGCCGTGCGACAACATCACCGCAGGTGATATCGTGGCATTCTCCGGTCTGCCGGACGTGACCATCGGCAACACCCTGTGCAGCCCCTCCAACGTGGAGCCGCTGCCCTTCGTCAAGATCAACGACCCCACCGTGGAGATGACCTTCTCGGTCAACGACAGCCCGCTGGCCGGCCGTGAGGGCAAGTTCGTCACCAGCCGTCAGATCCGCGACCGTCTGCAGAAGGAACTGCTGAAGGACGTGGCCCTGAAGGTGGAGGACTCCGCCACCACTGATTCCTTCCGTGTCATGGGCCGTGGTGAGATGCACCTGTCCATCCTGATCGAGACCATGCGCCGCGAGGGCTACGAGCTGCAGGTTTCTCCCCCGCACGTTCTGACCAAGGTCATCGACGGCAAGACCTACGAGCCTATGGAGCACGTTGTCATCGACGTGCCCACCCAGTATCAGGGTGCCGTCATGACCGGTCTGGGCCAGCGCAAGGCCATCCTGCAGCAGATGGAGTCCCTGGGCTCTGACCGTGTGCGTCTGGAGTTCCGGATGCCCAGCCGCGGCCTGTTCGGCTACCGCAACCAGTTCCTGACCGATACCCACGGCGAGGGCATCATCAACCAGATCTTTGACGGCTACGATGTCTGGGCTGGCATGATCGCCAACCGCTCCACCGGTTCTCTGGTCAGCTTTGAGACCGGCGAGGCCGTCACCTACGGCCTGTTCAACGCTCAGCAGCGCGGCACCCTGCTGGTGGGCCCCGGCGAAAAGGTGTACGAGGGCATGGTCATCGGCTACACCGCTTCCGGCGAGGATGTGGACGTGAACGTCTGCAAGACCAAGCACCTGACCAACACCCGTTCTTCCGGCTCCGACGACGCTCTGCGCCTGATCCCCATCAGCAAGCTGAGCCTGGAGGGCTGCCTGGAGTTCCTGGCACAGGACGAGCTGCTGGAGGTCACCCCGGAGAATCTGCGCATCCGCAAGCAGATCCTGAACCACGACCAGCGCATGAAGGCCAAGAGCAAGCTGAAGTAATTTCAAAAAAGCATCCTTTTATAGCAGCGCAGAAGCACCTACGGGCGTTTCTGCGCTATTTTTTTCATGTTTAGCAAATCACCCCCATGTTTTTTGCAAAAAAGGCTTGCAAAAGCGCGGTGACTGCGGTATAATATTTCTCGCAGTCACTGATATGCCTCTTTAGCTCAGTCGGTTAGAGCACCTGACTGTTAATCAGGGTGTCGCCTGTTCGAGTCAGGCAAGAGGCGCCAGCAAGCGATGGATATTCTTCCATCGCTTTTTTGTTTATCTGCATCTTTTTCACCCTTTCTTTACGGTTCTTAAAAAATATCGCCTTGAAGAACCCTAGTGGTTGTGGTATACTTTTATAAGTTTATAGGCGTGGAAAAGGTACTGTGCAGGCTGCACAGTCTTTTCTGCCCACAGACAGGCGCTCCCCGGTCAGAAGACTGCCGTGCAGGAGCGCAATTTTTTCGTTGGTCAAATCAGCAGGCAGGCCGGTGGTCTTGTGCGGCAAACGCAGGGCGGCAGGGCGGCTTGGTGTCGTTTGAATAAATCTTGAGAGTAAAAGGAAACATCTATGCGTTATACCTACGTCCGGCAGCACGATACCACCGACTGTGCGGCTGCCTGTCTGGCCATGGTGTGCCTGCACTACAAAAAGGAAGTTACCATTACCCGCCTGCGGGATATGATGGGCACCGACCTGAAAGGCACCAACCTTGTAGGCCTGCAAAAAGCCGCCAATGAACTTGGTTTTACCACCGCCGCAGTCCGCGTGGACCGCGAAAACTTTCTGAGCGATTTCTCGCTTCCCTGTATTGCACAGGTCATCACCGATCAGGGTCTGGCTCACTTTGTTGTGGTGTTCAAAAAGACCACCATCAAGGATGATGGCGCACGCCGCAAGCATATGCTGCAGGACGCCGAGAGCCGCAAGGAAGAAGAGGAAAAGGGCAAAAAGCATAAGTGCAAGGATTACGTCATCATCGGCGACCCCGGCACGGAACTGAAAAAGATCAGTCTGGACGAGTTCTACAAGAACTTTACCGGTGTTCTGCTGCTTTTGAACCCCACCTCGGAGTTCAAGGGCGGCAAGATTGAAAAGGGCGGCATGATGAAGCGGTATATCAACCTGCTGCTGCCCCAGAAAAAGCTGTTCTTCTACGCCATCCTCAGTTCGATCATCACCACCATTCTGGGCATCGCGTCCTCCATGTTCAATAAGATTCTGATGGACGAGGTGCTGCCCTACGGGTTGAACAGCCTGCTGGTCACATTGATCCTGGTGTTCAGTGTGGTCAGCATTACCAGCACGCTGATCGGCTTTGTGCGCCAATGGGTGCTGATCCATCTGTCCATTAAGATCGATATCCCGCTGATGCTGGGTTACTTCGGGCACATCTTCAACCTGCCCATGAAGTTCTTTGCCACCCGCAAGACCGGTGATATCACCACCCGTTACTCGGACGCAAACACCATCAAATCTATCTTTACCAGCATCGCGCTGAGCCTTGTGATGGATATCTCCATGGCTGTCATCACCGGCATCATTCTGTTCCGCATGAACGCCATGCTGTTCTCCATCTCGCTGTTCATGGCGCTGGTCAGCATCCTTCTGGTGCTGGTGTACAAACAGCCTTATAAAAAGATCAACGAAGAGAGCATGGCACAGTCTGCTGCGCTGAACAGCCAGATGATCGAGAGCCTGCGCGGCATCGAGACCGTCAAGTGCAATGCCAACGAGCAGACCGAGCTGGATAATCTGGAACGCGAGTACATGAAGAGCCTGAAGATCAGCCTGCGCTCCAGCCGCATCAGCACCACGCAGGGTCTGATCTCTTCCTTCATCTCCACCGGTTTCAGTATGCTTACCACCTACGTGGGCATCACGCAGGTGCTGAACGGCGAGATGACGCTGGGCGGCTTTATGGCCTTCAGCACCCTGTCCGGCTACTTCACCTCCCCCCTGAGCAACCTGATCGGTCTGCAGATGCAGATTCAGGAAGCCAGCATCTCCATGAAGCGTCTGACCGAGATCATGGACTACCCCTCTGAGTACGAGACCGCCGAGGGTGTGGAGCAGAGCGAGCTGGACAAGGTGGAGGGCGACATTGAGTTCAAGGACGTCACCTTCCGCTACGGCAACCGCGCTCCCGCGCTGGATCACATCAGCTTCACCATTCCCGCCGGTAAAAAGGTGGCGCTGGTGGGCGGCAGCGGCAGCGGCAAATCCACCATCACCAAACTGCTGCTGAAGTACTACGACCCCGAGGACGGCGAGATCGACATAAACGGCGCAAATCTGGCCGAGTACACCAACAGTTCGGTGCGCCGCGCCATTGCCTATGTGCCCCAGAACATCGAGCTGTTCAGTAAGACCATCTACGACAACATCCGCATCTCCCGCATGGATGCCACGCTGGACGAGGTGAAGGAAGCTGCCAAGAAGGCCGATGCCCATGAGTTTATCCGTCACCTGCCGCTGCAGTACAACACCTATCTGGAGGAAGCCGGCAACGGCCTGTCCGGCGGTGAGAAGCAGCGTATCGCACTGGCACGCGCCTTCCTGAAGGACTCTAACCTCTACATTCTGGACGAGTCTACCAGTAATCTGGACTTTGCCACCGAGACGCTGATCTTCAACATGATCTACGAGCAACTGGCAGACCGCTCCATGCTGATCGTGGCGCACCGCCTTTCTACCATCCGTGACTGCGACCTGATCCTTGTGATGGATCACGGCAAGATCGTGGAGCGCGGCAACCATGAGGAACTGATGGCAAAGAATGGCCGCTATGCCGAGCTGTGGAATATGCAGCAGGGCATCTTCCGCAAGCGCAAGCAGGAGCCTGTTGAACAGCTGCCCTCCGCTACGGTGGAAGAGGACGACGACGGCGAGTCCATCACCTACTGACCGCACCGCATCCGCAGCCTTTGCCCGGATGCAGCATAAGCGCTTTCCCGCTGGGAAACCAAAAAATGCCTCGTTATGGTGTGCCCGGAGGCAGACGCTTCCGGGCACCTTTTTGTTTCGGTTCACATTAAAAATATAACAGGATTAGGGGTAATTTATCATGAATGAGATCAAAGTTGCTGAAAACAAGACCCTCAAGCTGACCAATGTCCTCTCCCGCCTCGTGCGCCCTGAGGAACTGGGCAATCTGCCGGTCATCCTGACCCAGATGCAGAACTTTATGAAGAGCAACGGCGCACAGCCTATCGGCCCGCTGGTACAGGCGGTAAAGATGGGTACCGGCCCGGATCATGTGCCGGAACTGTACATGATGCAGCAGGCTACCCAGATGATCACCCAGATGGAGCCCGGCTACCACATGGACGCTGTGCTGCGGGTGAAGAACTGTCTGTACGCCCACTACACTGGTCCGATGAGCCACAACCAGCTGGCTACCGCCAAGCTGCAGATCATGGCCTTTGAAAACGACATCAAGCTGACCGGCGACAACTATACCATCTATGTCAATCAGGACGATGACGATGCCGTGATCGACGTATTTATGGAGACCAAATAATTATGACGACAACCATTCAGAACCTTTCGGATCTGCAGGACCGCCGGATCATGATGGACAAAAAGCTGCCCCCCTACGGGTATGCTTTTGTCATTCTGACCGGTCTGTTCATGATTTTTCTGGTGATCTGGAGCACCCAGACCAACCGCATCTATGTCAGCCAGAACAGCGGTGTGGTGCAGGCCGCCAACAAGACCTACATCATGTCCAGCTACTCCGGCTCCATCACCGAGCTGTATGTCTCTGAGGGCAGCTATGTGAATGAGGGCGACCTAATCGCCCGGCTGAAGAGCACCGATCTGGATATGCAGAAGGATAACCTGCAAAGCCAGCTGGATATCTACCAGAAGCAGCTGGATCAGTACAACAAGCTGCTCAAGTGCATTCAGGACGACACCAACTATTTCGACGAGACGAATGCCGAGGACCAGCCCTACTACTACCAGTACCAGACCTACAAAAGCCAGGTAGCGCAAAAGACCTTTGACGCCACCACCTATCAGGCTGCCGGTTACTCCGACACCCAGATCAAGGCTTTGATGGAGCAGAACCAGAGCGAGCTGGAGTCTTTGTACTACTCTACCATGCAGTCCATCTCCCAGAGCATTACCAGTGCACAGGTCAACGTGGATAACCTGCAGGCGCAGCTGGATTCTTTGAACACCGGCGCCAACGATTACTTCATCTATGCGCCCACCTCCGGCGTGATCCACATGGACAGCCCTTACAAGGAGGGCATGGTGCTGAGTGCCGGTTCTGCACTGGCTACCGTTGCCAGCGAGAACGATGATCTGGAGATCATGGCCATGGTGACGGTGAACGACCGCCCCCTGCTGCATGTCGGCGACCCCTGCAAGATCGCCATCACCGGCCTGTCGGAGTATTCCTACGGCACGCTGACCGGCACGGTCACCTCCATTGACAGCGATGTGACCTCCAGCAACAACGGCTCCTACTACAAGATGACCATCAAGCCCGACGCCACCTATGTGGTGAGCCGCAGCGGCGACAAGGTGGATCTTTCCAACGGTATGAGCGTGACCGCCCGCGTGGAATACGATCAGGTCACCTATTTTGAGTATGCTATGGAGGCTCTGGGCGTGCTGTTCCGCTAAAAACGGATTACGCAGCACGGCAGGATGCCCCCTTCTACACCACCCCAAAGAGGTACAAACAACATGATTCGAACCGCAAAGAAACTGGCCGCCTGTGTGCTGATGCTGGGTGTGCTGGTATGCGGCACCGCACTAAGCGCTGCCGCAGCCAGTCTGCCCGTTGAAGAGCAGAACGGCGTTTCACTGCCATGGCTCAAGGACGTGCCCGCCGAGAGCATTGCCACCGGCAGCTACTCTGCCAATATGCTGCTGGGCGCTTCTCAGCAGCTGTCCCCCGTGGTCAGCCCCAGTTACAGCACCGACTCTGTGGTCTTTTTGACCGATGACAGCAGCGTGCTGACCGTAAGCAGCAGCGGCGTGGTACAGGCTGTGGGCGTTGGCACTGCCACCGTTACGGCAGCAGCCGGCAACCAGATCTGCGCCTACACCATCGTGGTATCCATGGACTCCTCCATGATCGTGACCGAGATGGACCTTTCCCTCTCCTCCAACACCATCTATGTGGGCAACTCGGTGTCAGCTTCGCTGCAGGTGCGCCCCAGCTCTGCTTCCAACTATGCCACTGTTACCCTGACCTCCTCTAACGAGAAGATTGCTACGGTGAACAGCTTTGGCCGTGTGACCGGCGTAGCTCCCGGCAAAGCCACCATTACCGCAACCTGCGGCTCGGTGGTAGCCACCACCACCGTTACGGTGCTTGCCCTGCCCACGGATTCCTCCACCGGCACAAGCGGCACCACCTCCAACAACAGCGGACAGGTGATCACCCCCAACACCAACTACATCGTGCTCAAGCCCGGTGCCACCCGCACCATTACGGCCAAGGCCACCCCTGCCAGTGCATCCCAGTCCTTCACCTTCAAGTCCGGCAACAGCAGCATTGCCACGGTCAGCCCCACGGGCGTGGTCACGGCGGTAGGCACCGGTTCTACCTCCATTACCATCTCCAACGGCAAGGCTACTGCCATGGTCACCGTCATCGTGAACCGCTCGGCAGATGCCGCCTCCGACAGCGACAGCAGCAATGACGGCACGAACACCCCGGACGACAGCACCACTATCCCGCTGGACCCTGTGGTGCAGACTATTCAGGACAGCACCGAGGATCAGGTGGTGTTCGCCCAGTCTGAGGTTCCCATCGTGACCGGCGAGATCCTGAACGCCCTGCGCACCACCGGCAAGACCCTGTGCGTGGTAGGCGATGGCTATACCCTGAACGTTTCCGGTAAGGAGGTGAAGAGTACCACCAGCGAGATCGACACCGCCATCACCTTCACCGAGAGCGAAGAGGGGCTGGAGTTTGAGCTGGATAACGGCCGTACCCTTCCCTGCGCGGTGCAGCTGGAACTGGACGTGAGCACTTACTCCCGCCTGTACCTGTACAACACCATCAGCAACAAGTGGCAGTTCCTGAACAGCTACAAGGACGGCGTCATCACCGCCGACACCGCCGGCCGCTACCTGCTGACCAACCAGAACCTGCGGTTCGGTGATATCAACTGGACCTTCTTCATCGCAGGCGGCGTAGTGGTGATCCTCATCGCCATTGCCTACATCGTGCTCAAGAAGCGCTACTGGTTCTGGTAAGCTCCCCTTCCCCTGCATATACGACCGCCCGCTGCACAGCATTTCGTGCAACGGGCGGTTTTGTGTTATAGACGATTTAGAATGGTCTCCGCACGGCTCCGACCATATTCAGAGAAAAGATGATTTTTACTGTGGTTCAGAAACGCCTGTGGGCGGTTCTAAACCACTTTTTCACAAGAAGAGATGCCCTTTAGGGGATGGCTTTTCCCGTGAAAAAACAAGTCTGGAAAATCCGCAGATTTTCCAGACTTGTAAAATTAAAAAATATTCTTCCACTAAAAATGGTCAGAGCACACAGCGGAGACCATTCTAAATCTTATTCTCCCCGGTCACTCCACCGTTACGCTCTTGGCAAGGTTGCGGGGCTTATCCACATCGCAGCCGCGCAACACAGCCATATAGTAAGCGAACAATTGCAGCGGCACGATGAGCTGCAACGGCATCAGAATGTCGTCATACTCGTCCAAGCGGATAACCTCGGTGGCAACGCCCTCCGGCACCTCCGCGTCCTTGGTGGTGAACAGCAGCACCCGTGCCCCGCGGCTGCGGGTCTCCTTGGCGTTGGAGATGGTCTTTTCGTAGACGTTTTTCTGGGTAGCCAGCGCAATCACCGGCACACCGTCCGTGATCAGGCTGATGGTACCGTGCTTCAACTCCCCTGCTGCGTAGGCATCCGAGTGCACATAGCTGATCTCCTTCAGCTTCAGGCTGCCCTCCAGCGAAAGAGCGTAGTCAAACCCGCGCCCGATGAAAAAGCAGCTCTGGGTGTTCACATAGCGGCTGGCAAGGTACTTGATCTGCTCGCAGTCCGCAAGGCGGGGCTTGATGACCTCTGGCGCGTGCAGCAGCTGGGCGGTGTAATACTTTGTCTTTTCCTCGGTCAGCTGCCCCCGCGCGTAGGCCAGACGCAGGGCAAACAGGTACAGCACGCACAGCTGCACCATATAGGCCTTGGTGGACGCTACCGCGATCTCCGGCCCTGCGTAGGTGTACATGACGTAATCCGCTGCCCGGGCAATGCTGCTGCCCACCACGTTTACAATGGCCAGCACCGGCACGCCCCGGCTCTTGGCCAGCTTGAGGGCGGCCAGCGTATCGCTGGTCTCGCCGGACTGGCTGATGATGATGACCAGATCCTCCGGCTTCAGGATGGGGTCGCGGTAGCGGAACTCGCTGGCGATATCCACCTGTGCGGGCACCCGCGCCAGCGCCTCAATGGCGGTCTTGCCCACCATGCCGGCGTGCATGGCCGTGCCGCAGCCCACCAGATGCACTGTGCCTATGCTGCGCAGCTTTTCATCCGTCAATTCCGGGATGCGCAGCTCCGGCAGGCCGTTCTCCACCCGGGGGCTGACCGTTGCCGTAATGGCGGCGGGCTCCTCGTTGATCTCCTTGAGCATAAAGTGGGGGTAGCCGCCCTTTTCCGCGGCTTCCATATCCCAGTCTGCGGTCAGCTTTTCGCGCTCCACTGCCTCGCCGAACTCGTTATAGAAGCGGATACCCTGTGCCGTGCACACGGCCATGTCCCCTTCCTCCAGTACGCTGTAGCTGCGGGTGTACTTGAGCAGCGCCGGGATATCCGAGGCCACAAAGTTTTCGCCCTCACCCCAGCCCACGATGAGCGGGCTTTCCCGCTTGACCGCAAAGATAGTGTCCGGGTAGTCCTTGAACAGCACCGCCAGCGCATAGCTGCCCCGCACCTTGGCAAGCGCAGCCTGCAAAGCCTGTAAAGGCTCGCCCTGATAGCAGCTGTCGATGAGCTTTACCAGCACCTCAGTGTCGGTCTCGCTGGCAAAGGTGTAGCCCTTAGCGATCAGACGCTCCTTCAGCGCGCCGTAGTTTTCAATAATACCGTTGTGCACGATGCTGACCCGGGGCGTGGAGTGCGGGTGGCTGTTCACATCGCTGGGCTCGCCGTGGGTCGCCCAGCGGGTATGACCGATGCCGCAGCTGCTCTGGGGCAGCGCCAGCTCTTCCAGCTTACTGCGCAGGGTGGAAAGCCGCCCCTTGCTTTTGACCACGCGGATACCGTCCCTCTGGGTAAGCGCCACACCGGCAGAATCGTACCCGCGGTACTCCAGCTTTTCCAAACCGTCCAGCAGCACCTGCTGGGCGCTGCGCATGCCAACATAACCTACAATGCCACACATACAAAATACCTCCAGACCGACTGCGGCGCGCCGAAATGCGCTGCTGCACAGTCAGTTTCCTCTATCAAAGTCTATGTTCTTGTATGGCTTTCTTTGCAGGGTTCTGTTTCGGTATTGCTGCCGGTTTTTGCCCTGTTCTGCGGCTGGTATAGCCCTCAGCCGGAGAAACATCCGCCGAATCTTTCGATGATTCCTCTCCTCGTCACCCTCACGGCTGTCACCCGTGTGGCCCGGCGCTTTGCGTCAGCTTGCGGTACGCATTCCTTCTTTCAATGTTTTTTGCAATGGCTTTTGGGGTTCAGTGCGTCCCCAGCATTTTATGCAGCTTGGGCTGCCACTTCAGCTTGTACAGCAGCAGTAGATTGCACAGTGCGCGGTCATACAGGGCAAAGGCCACGTTGCCCATGCTCAGTGTGAGCAGGGACATTGCCAGTGCGGTGGTGCGCAGCTCCTGCGAGACGCTGCCCGCCGGTACCAGCACAAGCAGCAGACCGTACATGGCAAGTACCGCCGCGTTGCACAGCAGCAGCTTACACACCAGCTGCAATGCCCGGGGACGGATGCGGTCAAACCGGGGCTTTACCAGCGGGTAATAGCCCAGCAGCACCGTGAAGATCAGGGCGATCTCTTTATCCGGCACAAAGAGCAGCCCCAGCAGGCTGACGGCGGCGTAGGCCGTCCACGCCATGGTGATGCCGCACTCCATGCACACCGTTGCAATGAGAAAGCTGGCCACCGCAGGCGCGATGAACATGGCAATGGGGATGATGGTGCCCAGCAGCATCAGTGCCACGCACAGTGCCGCTGCCATGCCGCAGTAGGCCATAGACCAGCTTTTGCTTTTTCGTTTCTTCATGGGATCTCCCATTTTTCGGTATCGGCGTCCTGCTCCAGCGGGTAGACCGCGTGCTGCAGGCCTAAGATCATGATATTGTTCAGCAGGGTGTCGTTCAGCTTGAGATCCAGCATCTTGTACGCCCGCATCAGATCGTTGACCGCTGCCAGCGCCTGCCGCCGGGCGTTCTCTATGGCGGCAGCCTGTCCGTTGAGCTCATTGACCACGAACACGTTGTACTGGCCATTGCGGCGGTCGGCTTCAAAGCGCTCGGCCTTGTCCAGCAGATAGAAGATGCGGCCGATGCAGCTGCCGATGTACCGCATACTCTTGCGCTGGTTGGGGTCATCCGTAGCCAGCGTGGAGTACAAAGCGCCGTAGACGTTGCTCATAGGCTCGGCGGCAAGGGCGTAGTTTTTGGCGCTCAGGTTCATCTGCACCACCGCCTGCTCCCGCTCCTGCGCAAACAGCCGCTCCAGTGCCGGGTTCTCCTGCCGTGCTTTGTCGTAGGCGCGGCGCAGCAGCAGCTTGTCCACTGCGCGGCGCACACGCTTCGCCGGGCGCAGCTCGCTGTACTTGCGGTCCTGCAAATTATGCCAGCCCATCAGGATCTCCGTCTGCGCCGCCTGCCGGATGCCCAGCGTCTGGCACATCATGCTGCGCCGAAAAAGCGTACCGGGCACCCGCTGCCGTTTGCAGGTAGGCATACGTCCTGCCAGACTGTCGGATAGGATGGCAAACAGTACCCCGTTGGTGCGCAGCAGATGGCAGGCGTAGAAGCCGTAAGACTTATACATCTGCCGCCGCACCCCGCGGAGGTAACGCATATAGGTATTGTAGTCCCGGATCGTCAGTTCCGGCAGATAGGGCCGCATCCGTCCCTTCATAAGAGCCAGCCATCCTTTCTGTACAGTTTTTGTATCCTGCGATCAATAAGGTTAGTATAATCCTTTTTATGCGCCAGCGCAACTACCGGATGCAAAAACTGCCGTAATTTGTCATTATGCCGAATTTTGTGAAATCGTTTTCTCTTATAAAAAAACACCCGCAGTCCGTCTCTTTTGTGTAAAAGACAGGCTGCGGGTGTTTGTGCTTGATTTTCCCGGCAAAAGACACACTTTTCCGTGCAATGTCTGCCGAGAGCGTGGTTTAAATGCCCTTACTTCTTTTCAAAATGGGTGCGCTTGCCGTCAAAGCCGGATTTGGGCATGGGCTTTGCCACCTTCTCGGTCTTGGGGGCGTTATAGTACATATACAGCTGGCAGGGGATCATGCCGTTGTACATCTTGCGGCGCTTGTTGGCGCGCTTGCCGTAGTGCAGCTCAAAGTCCATATCGGCGGTAATGGCGTACAGGCCGGCGCAGGGGCTGGCTTCCATCTGCTGTCCCAGCGTGCGCGCCAGCTTGGCAGCGCCCTCAATAGTGCCCAGACGCTCACCATACGGAGGGTTTGTCAGCACGATGGCCTCCGGCTTTGCGGCAAAGGTGGCAACATCGGCCACTTCAAAGTGGCAGCGGTTTTCCACACCGGCCAGCTTGGCGTTGACGTTGGCCTGTGCCACGGCGGCGGGGTCGATATCGTAGCCGAAGGCCTCAAAGCCCACGTCCAGCTTGGACTCTGCCAGTGCCTTCTGGCGCTGCTCTGCCCACAGGGCAGCGGGCACAAAGCTGTAACGCTCGGCGGCAAAGCGGCGCTTCAGACCCGGGGCGATGTTCATGGCCTTCTGTGCGGCTTCGATCAGCAATGTGCCGCTGCCGCAGAAGGGGTCCTCCACCAGACTGTCGCGGCGCACACGGCCAAGGTCGGCGATGGTAGCCGCCAGCGTCTCGCGCAGGGGGGCTTCCATGGCGTTGCGGCGGTAACCGCGCTTGTGCAGACCCTCGCCGGTGGTGTCCAGCATGATCTCGCACACATTTTTGCGCAACATAAAGCGCACCTTGTACTCCACGCCGCTCTCGGGCAGCACGGTGGTGCGGTGGCCCTTCATCAGGCGCTTGACCACCGCCTTTTTAATGACGCTCTGGCAGGCGGGGATACTGGTCAGCTGACTGTTCAGGGAAGAGCCGGTGACCGGGAAAGCAGCGTCCGCAGGCAGAAACTCCTCCCACGGGATGGAATACACGCCATCGAACAGCTCGTCGAAGGTGGTGGCCTTGTAGCGTGCCAGCAGCAGCATCACGCGCTCCACGGTGCGTAGGTTGAGGTTTGCGGCGGCGATCATCTCAGCCCCACCGCAGAAGCTCAGACGGCCATCCTCCACCCGGATGTTCTCTGCGCCGATGCGGGTCAGCTCAAATTTAGCGGTGGATTCGCACCCAAAAAAGCAGGGGGCGATCAGTTCAAATTTTGCGGGCATGGTAGTTCCTTTCTGTTCTGTACCGAAAAAACAGACCTGTCCGACCGGGGACAGGCCTGCCTGTGTTCCTTGTGATCCCAGCTGATACGATGGCTCAGCGGCCACGGCGGCTGCGGGGCGCATAACCGCCGCCACGGCGGTTGTTGGTCTCGTGATCGAGGTCCGCCATTTTTTCCTCGCTCTGGCTCTTGAAGCGGCTCATCATGTCCTCAAAGCTCAGGTTGTCGGAGCGGGCGGGTGCCTTGGGCTGCCACACGCGGGGTGCAGCCTCCCGGGCAGGGCCTCTGCCGCCCTCACGGGGGGCACGACCTGCGCCGCGGCCGCCGGAGCGTCCGCCCTCCTGCCCATTGCGGAAGCCGCCCGGACGAGGGCCTGCGGGGCCGCGTCCTTCCCGGGGCTGACGCGGAGCCGGGGGCAGCAGCCGCTTGATAGACAGCGCGATCTTGCCGTCCGGTGCAATGTTGATGACCTGCACCTTTACTGCATCGCCATCGTGCAGCACTGTGTTGATATCTTGCACGAACTCGTTGGATACCTCGGAAATGTGGACCATGCCGACACGCCCCTCCGGCAGCGCAACAAATGCGCCAAAGGGCTTTACACCGGTCACGCGGCCTTCGAATACGTTCCCTACCTCAATTGCCAAAACTCAATACTCCTTGCTTTCCAAATACTCTCGACCTGCCGCGCGGTCAGTTACCGGTCACATCCACAAAGATGCGCTCATTGGGTGCGGCGTAGTTGTAAGAGTCGCGTGCGACCCATTCGGTGATCTGGTCGGCATCGCCGCTCAGTACGCGCTGCAGTTCCTGATTTTCCGTCTGTTGCTGCGCCACCTGTTCGTTCAGTGTTTCCAGTTCTGCCCGCTTGGAGCTGATGGTGACCTGATTGGAGATATAAGCCGCCAGCATACTCAGCAAAAGCAGCACGAAAAACAGGCGGAACGCCATGGTGACCACTGCATTTTTTCTGCGCTTTTTGCGTCCCGTATTCGTCATTGCCTTACGCTCCTGTCTGAACAGCAGACCTTCTGCGTCTGTTCTCTTACTTTGATACGTTTGAATTATACAACAATGCCCGCTGGTTTGGCAAGTTCTTTTTGGATTTTTTTGCGGTTCTTTCCGCGTTCCGGCGTAATTTGCGGGCAATTTTAGCCGCAGCGCGGCGGCGGCACAGAGGCTGCACCGCAAAACGGTGCAAAATACGGCCGGGCAGGCACAAAACAGCCCGTATCCCCCGCCCCAGCGCCCGCAACGGGATGCCCAGCACCCCGGCAACGCAAAGGGCGGCTGCAAAGGCCGTAGCTACCATGTACCACCGCAGCACGCCCGCTTTGCTGTACCCGGCGGCGTAGCTCTGGCACACCAGCAGCACCGCACCAGAAAGCAGCACGTCCGGCACAAAAGCCGCCCTGCCCCGCACCGGCAGAAATGCCCGCGCCGCGCCAAGGGCAGCGCCCAGCGCAGCACAGGCGGCGGCTTCCTGCAAAAGCCGGGCGGGCAGCAGCACCTGCACCATCAGCGCAGCAGCCGGTGCCAAAAGCCGCCGGCTGTGCGGGCGGCGGTATACTCCAGCCCATCGAACCGCCCGGTCAGCTTTGCTTCCCCGGCTTCCAGATCCAGTGTCTGCATACTGATCTGCGCGCCGGACAGGTGCAGAATACCCTTGCCGGTCTCCAACGCGGCACTTTCGGCGCTGCAATGCAGCACCCGCTGCACCCCGGTGACGGTCAGCCTGCTGCGGCTCTCCAAGATCAGGTCATGGGGCAGCGGCGGCTTTGCGGCAGCTTTTTCCATAGGCAGTCCCCCTCTGCCAGCATTGTATGCGGGCAGGCAGGGCGGTTATTCCGCGATCACCTCGTACATCTCGCGGGCAACGTCTTTCGTGCGGGGCTCCACATCCGAGAGCACCCGCACCTTGATGGGACGGTTGCCGAAGGTGACCTCGATGATGTCCCCGGCGTTGACGGCCTGACTGGCCTTGGCCACCTTGCCGTTGATGAGGATGCGGCCTGCATCCGCCACCTCGTTTGCCACGGTGCGGCGTTTGATGAGGCGGGAGACCTTGAGATACTTATCCAGACGCATTTAGAGTTGTTCCTTTCCTTTCAGCAAAAAAGCCGCCGCACCTTGTGCAGGCAGCGGCGGCGTGACAGAACCGATTACAGAGTGTCCTTCAGGGACTTGCCGGGCTTGAACACGATGCTGCGGGAAGCAGCGATGGTGATGGGCTCGCGGGTACGGGGATTGATGCCCTGACGCTCGGCGCGCTCGCGCACCTCAAAGGTGCCGAAGCCGGAAATGGTGATCTTTTCGCCCTCGGTCATTGCCTTGCCCAGTGCCTCAAAAACAGCGCTGACAGCCTGCTCTGCGCTCTTCTTGCTCATTTCGGTGTTTGCCGCAACCTGTGCGATCAAGTCGGTCTTGGTCATATTATTTGCCTCCATCTGATTTGTCTTAAATTCTCTCGTTCTATCGGAGCAGGTCATTCGACCTGAATACCGCTTTGTTCCTGTTCCAGACACTGCTGTGCAAAGCGCTTGGATGCAAAGGTCAGCGCTTCCTCTGCATCCACCCCTGCAAGCCGGGCGGCGTTCACCGCTGCAAACAGCAGCTGGCCTGCGGCTTCCTGCTTTGCAGTGTCCTCTGCCTTGCCAAAAGCCTGCACGGCGGTCTCCAGCCGGTGCTGCGCTGCGGCTGCATCCTGCTGCCCAAGGCCGTGCCCGGCGGCACGCTTTTGCAGCTTCTGCGCCCGCATGAGCGCGGGCAGCGTAGCGGGCACGGTGGCCAGCTCGTCCGCAAGGGTAGTGCGCCCCTTTTCCTTATTTTTGAGCGCATCCCAGCCATTTATACCGGCGTTTTCCGCTGCGGAGGACGCAAAGATGTTGGGGTGCCGGAACACCAGCTTTTCGCAGACGTTGCGGCACACATCCTCAAAGGTAAAGCGTCCCCGCTCTTCCTCCATGGCGGCGTGGAACACCACCTGCATCAGCACGTCTCCCAGTTCCTCCCGGAGCAGAACGGCATCATCTGCGTCAATGGCCTCCAGCGCCTCGCAGGTCTCTTCCAGAAAGTTTTTGCGGATGGACGCATGGGTCTGCACCTTATCCCACGGGCAGCCGTTTTCCGGGTCCCGCAGGATGCGAATCACCTGCAGCAGCTGCTCCGCCGTATAGGGCGGCTGTGGGTTCCAGTCCAGCACACGTTCCATCTCCTTTTGAAAAGATACTGTAAATTGTACCGCAGCTGCTGCGGTTTTTCAAGCAAAAAGCCGCAATTTTCCAGCATTTTTCATGGTTTTCTGCGCTTTTCACAAAAACAGGACGGTGTCCTGTGGGGGATACCGCCCTGTTGCAGCTTTTCCGGTTACCGGCTTACAGCTGTGCGCCGCACTTATTGCAGAACAGTGCATCGTCCGAGACGGGCGCGCCGCACTGCGGGCAGGTCTTGCGGGCAGGCTGGGCGGGCTGTTCCGGGGCAGCTTCTTCTGCCTCTTCCATGGGGGCTTCGTAGTCCACCTCGGCGGCCTCGGCCGGGGTCAGAGTAGCCTTTAGGCGGGTGATCTCCTGCTCAATGGTATCGATCATCTCGATGTATTTATCTACCAGCGGCTGGTTCTCCTCCTTGCCCTTGGCAAGACTGTACACCAGTGCACCCAGCTGACGCTGTGCCTTGAGCAGCTTGCCCTGCTCGTTGACCAGCAGCGCCTGCGTCTTGCCCTTTTCAGCCAGATCCATGGCAGCGTTCTTGCCCTTTTCGGCATATTCCAGACCTATCGCTTTGATCTTGTTAAAATCCATAAAAGACACCTCTCTTATTCTGGCAGCATTCTCTGCAGACTGCGGCGCACAGTGCGCCATACCGGAGTCGTATTCCCATTATAGCGCAGCGTTATGGCAATTGCAACGAATGCACCGCAATTTTTACAGTTTGGTGCCGGTTTGGAAACAAATTTTACACATTTTTCACTTGTCAGGTGCGGCTGCCGTAGAACTCGCACAGCATACTGTCGGCGGGCAGCAGTTCCAGCGGCAGCGGATTCACCTGCTCAAAGCGGCGGGCGGTCTCGTCCCACAGCTCAGCGTTATGGCCCTCCAGCGTGAACTGACGGCGCACCTCGCCCAGCAGCCGGGAGATCAGTCCCAGCTCGTAGGTAAAGGAAGTGTCCAGCAGGAAATCTGCGGTGGTCTTGAAGCCCTTGATATACCGGGTCTCACCATCCAGCACCCTGTCCCACATGGAAAGAGTCTTGGCGGGGCTGCGGCCGCGGGCTGCGGCATCCCGCAGGGTGCGGCGGCACAGGCGGATATCCTGCGTATTGATGACCCGGCGGCCGTCAATGCAGTACTCCTCCCGCAGACCGGCGTAGATGCGGTAGATTTGGTCATCCGGCACAAGGCCGGTCAGCTCCGGGTTGAGGGCATGGATACCCTCCACGATGCACACACCGCCCTGCAGGTCGATGGGTTCCACTGCGGCAGCGCGCTGCTCGGTGGCAAAATCGTAGATGGGCAGTTCGGTCTTGCCGGTCTCGCTGAGCTGGTGCAGGCACTGCTTGATGAGAGGCAGATCCAGCGTTTCAAGGTTTTCGTAGTCCAGCGTGCCGTCCGGCATTTTGGGGTAGTAGGCAGCACCTTTAAAAAAGTTGTCCAGACTGACCACCTGCGCCGGGGTGCCCTGCTGCACCAGAGCCTTTGCCAGACAGTGGGCGCTGGTGGTCTTACCGCTTGCCGAGGGGCCGGTCAGCATAACGATTTTTGCCCCGGAGCCGCGCACCTTCTGGGCGGCATACTGCACCCGCCGGGCGTAGCTGTTCTCGCTCAGCTGTGCCAGCGCCTGCGGACTGCGGGCTGCTACGTTATACAGGTCTACTTCAACCAGTCGTTTCGGTACCCAGATTGTGATCATAAAACTCAGCCACTCCTTTTTTCCGTTCCAGTACCTCCGCAAAGCGCTGGATATACTCGTTCGGATACTTAAAATTGAAGATGCGCTGCATCCGTTTGCCTCCATCGGCCACCAGTTTGGTGCTGCCGCCCGCACCCGCCGAAAGGATGGTCTGGACTTCCTCCATGATATAGATATTATAGTAACCCTCGTGACCCGGCTTGCACCAGCCCACGTTTTCCAGATTTTGCAGCGTATTCTTCTGCCGGTAGAGGTAATAGGGGCGGTAACCCGCCTCGGCCAGCAGATGGCACTTTTCCAGCATAGCGGCTACGTCCGCGTAGTCGTTTTCCTTCTGGTCCTCGATGACAATGCGGGACGCCCGCTTGAGGGTAAGGGTGTGGACGGTGATATTCTCCGGCTGCAAGGCAATGGCCTGCCGCAGGCTGTGCTCAAAGCCCTCCACCGTGTCCCCGGGCAGACCGGCAATGAGGTCCATGTTGATGTCCTCGTGCCCGGCGCGGCGGGCATCGGCATAGCAATCCAGAATGTCTTGTGCCGAGTGCTTGCGGCCAATGTTTGCCAGCACCGTGTCTGAGAAGGTCTGGGGGTTGATGGAGATGCGGGTAGCGCCGTATTCCTTGATGACCGCCAGCTTTTCGGCGTCGGTGCAGTCCGGACGGCCAGCTTCTACGGTATATTCTACGACCTTAGTCAGATCAAAATTCTCCCGTACGGTGCCCATGAGCTGCCGCAGCTGGGCGGCGGAAAGGCTGGTGGGGGTGCCGCCGCCGATGTAGATGCTGCATAAAGTCAGCCCGGCACGCTCGGCCTGCACCCGGATCTCTGCGACCTCCTTGCACAGGCAGTCCACATAGGGCTGCACCAGCTTGCGGTCGCGGTCCAGATTGCAGCTGACAAAGCTGCAATAGCTGCACCGGGAGGGACAGAACGGGATGCCGATATACAGGCTATACGTCTTAGGGGCGCTGCCCAGCCGCAGGATCGGCTCCTGCAGGTCGGCAATTTCCTTCGCCATTTCGTATTTTTGCTCCGAGCAGTCGAACCGCTGCAAAAAGAAGCGGTCGATCTGTTCTGCGCTCCACCCGGCGGCGCGCTTATCGTGGATCAGCCGCACCGGGCGCACACCGGTCATTTTGCCCCAAGGCGGGCGGATGCCCGTCCACTGGCGCAGCAGGTCATAAGTCAGGCTGGCAAGGGCAAACTCCGGGGTTTCGCCGCCCTGCTCCGCCGGCAGCGGCAGCGGGGCCTCCAGCATTTTGCTCTTTTCCCCCTGCCGCACCAGCACCCGCAGACCGGTATCGGTCTTTTCTGCCCACAGGCAGTCCTCAGCAGGCTCCGGCGGGGTCAGGGTCAAGGGTGCCATGGGGTAAAACAGGCGGGCAAGGTGCTCCACCTCGTACCCGGAGGGCAGCCCAGTGATATAGATCTTCATGTCGTTCTCTCTTTAAAAAATGTCGTTGCCGCCGCGCAGGGCGCTGCGGATATAGTAGTTGTTGTCCAGCTCCGCGCCAAAGGTGGAAAATTCGCCGTGGCCGGGCAGCACCTGTGTTTCGCGGGGGATGGGCAGCTGTGCCAGCTTGCGCAGGCTGTCCGCCATCTGTGCGCTGCTGCCGCCCTCAAGGTCGGTGCGGCCAATGCTGCCTGCAAACAGCGTATCACCGCAGAACAGATGCTCACCGCACAGCAGCACCACGCTGCCGGGGGTGTGGCCGGGGGTGTGCCACGCAGTAAAGTGCAGCTCGTCCACCGCGATCTGCTCGCCTTCTGTATAGCCGCAGTCCGCAGCGGAAAGCGGGTACATCCGGTCGCCGGCAAGGTCTGCCTTTTCACAGTAGAGGGTGGCGTTCCACTCTGCTTTCAGCGCAGCCGCACTGCCCACATGGTCGTAGTGGCCGTGGGTGCACAGAATGGTGGTGAGGGTGGCGTTGTGCTGCTTTAAGATTTCGTCGTAGCTGTGCACCTCTGCCGCCGGGTCGATGACCACGGCATGGCCTGCGTCGGAGATGAGCAGAAAGGTGTTGGTATACAGCGGCGGTGCCGCAGGAATGTGAAAACCTTGCATCGTTACTCCTTCTTTTTCCACTCGTCGGTATCAATGATGATGGTGCAGGGGCCCTCGTTCACCAGCGACACCTGCATATGGGCGCCGAACTCGCCGTGCTGCACGTCCTTCAGGCCGTGTTTCGCCATCTCGGCAAGGAACAGCTCGTAGGCATCCACCGAGAGGGGCGGCTTTGCAGCCTTGATAAAGCTGGGACGGTAGCCCTTTTTGGTGTCGCCGTAAAGGGTGAACTGGCTGACCACCAGCGCGGAATAGCCCAGATCCCGGGCGCTCAGGTTCAGCTTGCCCTCGGCATCCGGGAAAATGCGCAGACCCGCGCATTTATCGGCAAGCTTGGGCACAATGTCCAGCGTGTCGGTGTCCCTGACCCCCAGCAGGATCATGATTCCCGGCCCGATGGCGCGGGGCTCGCCGCCTTCCACCCGCACACTGGCGGAGGAAACGGCCTGAATAACTGCTCGCATTGCGTTAACTCCTTGTCACCTTGAGCACGTCCCGCACCTTGGAAAGGCGCGCCACCACACGGTTGAGGTGCTCGGTATTGTTGATGCCGATGGTCAGGCTGACCACGGCGCAGTTGTTTTCTACCTGACGGGCGTTCATGGCATAGATGGGCACCCGGATATCGGCCAGTGCGCTGAGCACGTCCTGCAGCAGCTCGTTGCGGTTCAGGGCAATGATCTCCAGCCCGGCCTTGTAGCTGTCCTTGACGCTGTCTGCCCAGTAGGCCTTGACCCAGCGGGGAGCGTTGGAGGGGTCCTTCATGCTGGCAACGGCGTTGGCACAGGTCTGCTTGTGGATGGAAACACCAAAGCCACGGGTGATAAAGCCCACGATGGGGTCGCCGGGCAGCGGGCTGCAGCACTTGGCAAACTTGATGGGGGTGTTATCGAAGCCCTCCACCACCACGCCGTCGGTGGCGTGCACGCGGCTCAGGTCTACCTTTGGCAGATCCTCCACCGACTTATTCTCCTCGGCTTCGGCAGCCTTGAGCTTCTGCCACTCTTCCTTGAGCTTGGGCAGGCAGTTGGCAATGGTCATGCCGCCGTAGCCGATGGCGGCGTACAGCTCCTCCGCGTTGTTCTGGCGCATCCGGCGGGAGCAGCCGTCAATAAAGGCATCCAGCTGGTCGTCCGGGATGATGATCATCTCCCGGCGCAGTTCCTTGGACAAGGCGTCCCGTCCCTGCTGGATATTCTCCTCCCGGCGCATCTTCTTGAACCAGTTGCGGATCTTGCTCTTGGCCTCGCTGGTGCGCACGATCTTGAGCCAGTCGCGGCTGGGGCCCTTATCTGCCGGGCCCAGCAGCACCTCAATGATCTCGCCGGTAGACACCACATGGTCGATGGGCACCATACGGTTGTTCACCTTACAGCCCACCATGCGGTTGCCCACTGCCGAATGGATGGCGTAGGCAAAGTCGATGCAGGTGGCGCCGGTGGGCAGGTTGATGACATCACCCTTGGGGGTAAAGGCAAACACTTCTTCCGGCAGCAGGTCGCTCTTCAGATCGTGGAGCAGGTTGCCGGAATCCTCGCTCAGGCGCTGGTTCTCCAGCAGCTGGCTGACCCATGCCAGACGGTCGTCCAGCTTATCGTGGCCTTCGCGGCCTTCCTTGTACTTCCAGTGGGCGGCAACGCCGTACTCAGCCTGCTCGTCCATTTTGCGGGTGCGGATCTGCACCTCAAAGGGGATGCCCTCGTGCCCGATGACGGTGGTGTGCAGGCTCTGGTAGCCGTTGGGCTTGGGGGTGGAGATATAGTCCTTAAAGCGGTTGGGCAGCGGGTGGTACATATCATGGATGAGGCCAAGGGTGCTGTAACACTCGGCCAGAGAATCCAGAATGACCCGGACCGCGTAGATATCGTAGATCTCGTCGAAGGACTTATTCTGCATGATGGTCTTGCGGTAGATGCCGTAGATGCTCTTGACCCGGCGCTTGATGGTGGCACCCTCGATGCCGCTTTCCACCAGACGGCGCTCGATGACGCCAGACACCTTGATCAAAAACTCCTCACCGGCGCGCTCGCTGAGCATCCGGCTGATCTCGGCATAGCCCACGGGGTCCAGATAATGCAGGCTGCGATCCTCCAGCTCTTCCTTGACGTTCAGGATGCCAAGGCGGTTGGCGATGGGGGCGTACACCTCCATGGTCTCGCGGGCCTTATCGCGGCGCTTCTGCTCCGGCCAGGCGTCGCCGGTGCGCATATTATGCAGCCGGTCGCACAGCTTGATGATCATCACACGCACGTCCCGGCTCATGGCCAGCAGCATCTTGCGCAGGTTCTCGGCCTGCAGTTCCTCAATATTGGAGAACTGGATCTTGGTCAGCTTGGTCACGCCGTCCACCAGCAGGGCCACTTCCTCGCCAAAGGCGGCTTTCAGGTCGTCCAGCGTGGTGGGGGTATCCTCCACTACGTCATGCAGCAGGGCGGCGGCGATGCTCTCGGAGTCCATGCCCAGATCCAGCACCAGCCGGGCGACTGCCAACGGGTGGCAGATATAGGGCTCGCCGCTGCGGCGGCACACGCCGTTGTGGGCGTTATTTGCCAGCTCGTAGGCCTTTTGGATCATCTCCATATTGTAGGCTTTGCCGCTGGCCTGAATGGCCTCGCACAGCTTTTCCCACGTTACGATCTCCGGGCGTACCTCAGAGGGCAGCGCCCCCTCCGGTGCGTCTGCCAGCAGCGCCGTAGCGGCTACGGTGGCGGTCTCCTGCACCGGCTGGTGCAGATGGGTCTTGGCAGAGTAGCCGTCCTCGTCCCGTACCGGAGCCGGGACCGGGACAGTATTTTTCTTTCCCTCAGGCATTTATAGTTCCTCCAGACATTTCAGGATGGGGGCATCGGCAAGGTTCTTTTTGCCTGCTGTCGGCACCAGCTCCCAGAATTTTGCCCCGCCTTTTTCCGCTGCGGTGATCAGCCCCACCTGCTCTAAAGCGGCAACTGCCACCAGCGTTTTGCCGGTCTGCTCCTCGCCCAGCTTTGCGCACAGGGGCTGCAGGTCCTCGGCGTGCCAGCGGCGGGACTGCAATTCCCGGTACACGGCAATGATATCCGTGCGGGCGGGGACGATCTGTTTTTTCTGTTCTTCGGTCAGGGGGGTGCCCCGGCGCAGTGCCTGCACCAGTGCAGCCTGCCGCGCCAGCTCTGCGCCCAGCCCTGCCGGGTGCAGGTCGATGATACGGCCGGAGAGCTGCGCCCCTCGGGCGGACTCGTAGACCGAAAGGTTCAGTGCCACGTCCACCACATCGCCCAGCGCGTAGGGCAGCTGCTCGGCGGGCATCCCGAACCAGACGGCGTACAGGCAGCTATTGCCCTGCCGCAGCCGCAGGCGGCTGTGCCGCCCTTCCGATACCGGGTATACGCCGTCCACCACGGCACTTTGCAGCAGGAACACCGGGGTGGGGTTCTCGGCTCCGTAGGGTGCCAACTGCTCCAGATGCCGCACGCTCTCCACCGTGATGCGGTCCAGATGGATGGTCACATCACAGGTAAGGGGCGGGGTGTGCAGCACCGGGCATTCCCGGGCAGCCCAGTCGTTCAGGCGGCGGCGCAGCTCGGGCAGATTTTCTTCCCGGACGGAAAGTCCCGCCGCCATGGCGTGGCCGCCGTAGCGCACCAGAAGGTCGGCACAGGAGCCGATGCAGGCGTGCAGGTTAAAGCCCTGCACGCTGCGTCCGCTGCCCTTGCCCTCGCCGTGCTCGTCAATGGTGACCACGATGACCGGGCGTCCGGTGCGCTCCACCAGCCGGGAAGCCACGATGCCAATGACGCCGGGATGCCAGTCCCGTCCCCACAGCAGCATGATGCGGTCATCCAGACGCTCGGGCTGCTGTTCCAGCAATTCCTCGACAGCTTTGAAGATCTGCTGCTCAGTCTCCTGCCGGTGGGCGTTGATCTCGTTCAGCTTGTGCGCCAGTTCCTCGGCCCTGTCCGGGTCCTCACAGAGCACCAGCTGCAAGGCGGTGACGGCGTTATCCATGCGGCCTGCCGCGTTGATGCGGGGTGCGATGGCGTAGCTGATATTCTCGGCGGTGATGGGCTTGCCCGCAAGGCCGACTTCCTCTAAAAGTGCCCCAAAGCCGGGGCGGTCGGTCTGTTGCAGCTGCCGCAGCCCGGCCTTGACAAGGGTGCGGTTCTCCCCCACCAGCGGCATCACGTCTGCCACGGTGCCCACGGCGGCAAGGTCGCCGCAGTAATCCAGCATTTCCTCCGGCGGGCAGCCGTCCAGCGCAGCGCAGAGCTTGAAGGCTACGCCTGCGCCGCACAGACCCTTGAAAGGGCTGTGGTCGTCCTCTCGGCGGGGGTCCACCACGGCCACGGCCTTGGGCAAAGTCTCCGGCGGCAGATGGTGGTCGGTGATGATCAGGTCCATACCCAGTGAAGCCGCAAAGTCGGCTTCCTCCACGGCAGAAATGCCGTTATCTACGGTCACGATGAGGGTGCAGCCCTTGTTATGCATGGACTGAATGGCGTTTTTGGACAGGCCGTAGCCGTCCCCTTCGCGGCTGGGCAGCATACACTTGACGGACGCGCCCATGCCCTTGAGGTGCTGGTACAGCAGGGCGGTGGCGGTCACGCCGTCCACATCGTAGTCGCCGAAAACCGCGATGGTCTCGCCGTTGTCAATGGCCTGCCAGATGCGCTGACAAGCGGCGTCCATGTCGGTCAGCAGGGCGGGGTCGGAAAGTTCTTCCTCCCCTGCCAGCAAGGTCAGCGCTTCGGCGGGGTCGGTGATGCCCCGGGCGGCAAGGATACCCGCCAGCAGGGCGTTTTCCTTCTGCTGCGCAGCCAGCACGGCCTTATATTTTTCGTCTGACCACGGCGCTTCGTCCATGGCCTGCTCTTCCAGCTGTGCCGCCGCTTGTTCGGCAATGGCGGCGGTCAGTTCCCGCACAGCGGCGCGGTCCAGCGGTTTTTGTTCCCAAGCACGGTAGGTCATTCAAATTCCCTCCCGGTCAGGCCATCGTTGGCCAGCATTCCCTGCAAAGCGGCGATCTCGGAAGAAATGTCCATGGCTACGTCCGAAAGCAGATTGTTGTACAGGTTCTCATACGCCTGATTCAAGGTGTGCAGGATACCCGCGATATCCCGGCGGATGGTCTCGGCGTTTTCGCCCTGCTGCCCCTGCACATCGTTATAGGTGTGCAGCAGCTTGAGGGTGGTGGGAATATAATATTCCGCAAAACGGCGGGTCTTGGGCTGGCTTTCCGGGTGTGCCTCCAGCCAGTCGCAGATGGCGGTAGTGGTCTTGTGCATGGCCGCCAGCTCTTCCCGCGCCTGCGCGTCCTGCATGAGCTGCTGCTCTTTTTCCAGCACGGCAGCAAAGCGGCGGGCGGTATCGAGATTGAGCAGAGCATCGCCGGTTTCTTCCTTTTCCGGCTGCGGCTGCGCGGCGGCTGCGGCGGCTTTCTCCTTGGCAGCGCGGTAGTCCTCTGCCGTCAGGTAGAGCGTTTCAGTCTCATCGTCCAGCCATGCGTTCAGCCAGCCCTTATGGATGTAGCCGCGCAGCTTTTTCAGCGCCTTTTTCTTGGTCTGGTGGGTCAGGTCTGCCAGCATCTCCACCGCCAGCCCCTTCTGCGCGTTCAGCTTTTCGGCTGCATCTGCCAACGCCCCCAACTTTTTGGAGGCCGACAGCCGGGAGGCACCAGCGGAGATCATCACACCAAAACCACATGCCAGCAAGGTAAAGATGCCGCCGCAGAATTCCAGGGCTGTCATAGCCGCTTCGGTAAGCAGCTCGCCGCCCACAACGTACTGGGCAATGTCCTGCACCCAGATGGGGGTAGCCGCCGCAGCCACGCCAAGGCAGCTGATTCCAGCGATGCCAAAGGTGGCCGCAAAGGTGATGCCCACCGCCAGCAAAGTGCAGCCTGCGCTATGGCGTTTTTTTGCGCTGATACGGATGCTTTCCACCGGGGTCGGCTCCGGCTTTGCAAAGATCTGCCGGAACCAGCCGGGCATCCCGGCGGGGTCGGCATCCGCAGCACCTTCGCGGAAAGGCTGCTTTGCATCCCCGTAGGGATAACCTCTGCGCCCCTGCCGGAAGGCCTTTGCGGCCTCTCCGATACCGTAGTTGGCTGCATGGACAGCGGCTTTGCCCACATCCCACGCCCGGTCACCGATGTCCATGCCCCTGCCCTCAAAGCCGTGGGCAAAGGCATCGGTCATGGTGTCGCCAAAGGCGCGCAGCTGGTCTTCCAGCTCCTGCTGTACCTGTCGGCCTTCGTTATTATTTCGGTTATCGTTTTCACGATCGTACATCAAAATTTTCTCACCCTTCTGCCGGTGCATACCGGCTGATGATGGCGCGGGCCACCCGCAGACCATCCACGGCGGCGCTCATAATGCCGCCCGCATATCCCGCACCCTCGCCGCAGGGGTAAAGCCCTGCCAGCTGGGTGCACACAAAGTCCTCTTCCCGCTTGAGCCGCACCGGGCTGCTGGTGCGGGTCTCAAGGCCGGTCAGGATGGCGTCCGGCGCAGTGTAGCCCGCGATCTTGCGCTCATAGGCGCGCAGACCCGCTCGCAGGGTATCCGCCAGCTCCCCGGGCAGCAGTGCGCCCAGATCTGCGGCAGTCACACCGCGGTCGTAGGTGGGCTGTACGCTGCCAATATGCAGCTGCCCGCGCCCTTCCAGAAAGCTTTGCACATTCTCTGCCGGGGCGGCGTAGGCTCCGGCGGCACGACCGGCGGCATAGGCTTTTGCTTCCAGCTCCCGCTGGAAGGCGATGGCGCGGCGGGGGTCGTTTGCAAAGTCTGCCCCGCCCACGCTGACCACCACCGCCGCATTGGCGTTTTTGCCGCTGCGGGCGTGGTAGCTCATGCCGTTGGTCACAACACGCTCTTCCTCACTGGCCGAAGCCACTACCTGACCGCCGGGACACATACAGAAGGTGTACACGCACCGGTCGCCGACGTGCTGGGAAAGCTGGTATTCGCCCCGGGGCAGTGCCGGATGTCCGGCAGCTTCATGGTACAGGCTTTTTTCGATCTCGCTTTGCAGGTGCTCGGCGCGGAAGCCCACGCTGAAGGGCTTGCATTCCAGCACAAGGCCGCTGTCCATCAGCATGCTGAAGGTGTCCCGTGCCGAGTGCCCCACCGCAAACACCAGCGTCTCGCAGGCAAAGCTGCCGTTTGTAGTAGTGATGCCCACAAGTCGTCCGTTTTTTCGCTCCAGTCCGGTGAGCGCGGTGTTGAAGTGCACCTCACCGCCCAGAGACTCGATCTCTTTGCGGATGGAGGTGATGACGCCGCGCAGCAGGTCGGTGCCCACATGGGGCTTTTGCTTCCATGCGATCTCTGCCGGGGCACCGTGCTGCAAAAACACCTCGGTGACAAAATCACACAGTTCATCCCCGATGCGGGTGGTCAGCTTGCCATCCGAGAAGGTGCCCGCGCCGCCCTCGCCGAACTGGATGTTGGCGTTGGGGTCCAGCTGACCGGTGGCGGAAAAGTGCTCCACCGCCTGCACACGGGCATCCAGCGCAGGGCCGCGCTCCAGCACGATGGGGCGGTAGCCCTGCCGTGCCAGCAGCAGGGCCGCAAACAGCCCCGCCGGGCCCAGTCCGCACACCACAGGGCGGTGCACAAGCGGCTGGGTACCTGCGTGCAGGGTAAAGTCTGCCCGGCTATGCAGGGCGGCGTCCGAGCAGCGGGCTGCAAGGGCGGCCTCCTCCCCGGGCTGCTTGAGGGTGACCGCCACGGTATATACCAGCTTGGGCTGGCCGTGGCGGGCATCCACCGAAAGCTTTGCCACGCCGGTGTGCTCTACCTTGCTGCGGGGCACCCGCAGGGTGTGCAGCGCCTTTTCAAATGCCTGCGGCTCTGCGGCAGAGAGGGGCAGACGGATGTTGCGAACCAGAATCATTTGTTGTGTTTTCCTTTAAATTTAGTTGCTTTCAATGCGGCATTGCAGCACATAGCTGCCCAGTGCAAAGATCTTGCCGTTGGAGGGTACATACAGCCGGCAGGCAATGTTCTGTTGGCCGGTAGCCACGGCAAAGTCCTCGGCGTCGATCTCAATGACCACCTGCTCGGGGGTCAAAGTCTCCATAGCACCCTTGGGGCCGCAGAGGATCACGTTCATCAGCCGCTCGGTCTCCACCGTCAGCTGATAGGTGGCGGGCAGATTGACCACCTGCACACAGCTGGAGGGCAGGTTCATGGTCTTGGTCTCCAGCCCGGAGCAGTCAAAGCTGACCGTGATGGTGGAGATATTGTCCAGCAGATAGATATCTGTCGGCAGCTCGATGGGCATCTCGTACACCTTGTTCAGACTGAATGTGGAAAGGTCGATGGTGCCGATGGACAAGGTGGACAGTGCATCGATCTTTTCTGCCGGGCCCGCTACCTTGAGCTGCTTGCAGCTGAGGGCATAGCTCAGCACCGAGTTATCGAACCCGCGCGGCGCGTTGATAAAGTTCACCTTCACCGGCAGGGTCGCCGTCTTGTACACTTGCAGCGTCACGTCCACATTGCTTTCTTCCAGCGTGGTGTACTGGAACTTGACCTCTTTGCCGCCGCTGGTGTAGAAGCGCAGAGGGGTGTTCAGCGTGACCGACTCGGTCAGTTCGCTGCTGTAAGATGCCTCGGCGGTGCAGGTAGCCACCTTGCTCAGCTCGCTGCTGGGGCCGGACAGGGTGACGGTCTCCTTGGAGACCTCGGTGCTGTAAAGGATATAGCCGTCTGCAATGCGCAGATAGTTGGTGGTAGCGGTAACGGGCAGGGTCTTTTCCTCCACCACGTCAAACACCACATCCACCGTGTTGTCGCTGCCTTCCATGGTCACGGTCACGCCATTGAGCAGACCGTTTGCGCCGCGCACTAGCAGCCGCAGGGTCTTTTCGCCGCTGTCGCGCACGCTGGACCAGTCCGGGTAGACCACAAAGTCCGACGCGCTGAGCCCGCCGATGGTGTAGCCATCGCCGGAAAGCTTCAGGTTCACGGTCTTGTCCTCGGCACTGACGATGCTCAGACCCCGGGAAGTATAGGCGGCGGAATCGTAGGTGTAATCCACCGGCACATTATAGATGGTGTTGGTGGTGCCGGGCTGAACGATGATGGTGACCACCATCCATGCAACGATGGCACCCAGCACAGACAGTGCCAGCCGGACGCGGCGGTCATCCAGAAGATTTTTCTTTTTGCGGACGGCAGGCTTTGCGCCATTCGTCTTGTTCGGCTGGTTGCTCATTGCTGCTCGTCCTCCCCCTTCTGGCTGATCCAGTTCCACAGCTTTTTCGCCTGCTCCACCCAGCTGTCGGCGGTGTTCTTTTCCACCGTGGACTCCTTGGGGATCATCTCGTCGATGAGGCGGGTATACAGGCTCTGGCGGTCAAAATGACGGATCAGCACACCATTTTTGGCCATGGAGATGATGCCGGTCTCCTCGCTGACCACGATGGCAATGGCGTCGGAGTTTTCCGCAATACCAAGACAGGCGCGGTGGCGGGTGCCCATATCTTTGCCCAGATCCAGATTGTTGGAAAGGGGCAGCACGCAGCCCGCCGCCTTGATGCGGCCGTTTTCGATGATAGCGGCACCGTCATGCAGAGGTGTGCCCTCGTAGAAGATAGTGCCCAGCACTTCCAGATTGACCGCGCTGTTCACCGGGGTGCCGGTGCGCACGATCTCGGAAAGGTTGGTGTGGCGCTCCAGCACGATAAGGGCGCCGGTCTTGGTCTCAGAAAAGCGCTCGGCTGCATCGCAGATGGCAATGATGGCGCTGCGCCACGCACCCTTGAGACTGGGGTCGTTGTAGCGCCCCTTTACGTTGAACAGCTTGGAAGCCCATTGGTCGGTCTGACCCATGCGCTCCAGTGCGCGGCGGATCTCCGGCTGGAACAGCACCACAAGGGTGAGCAGACCAACTTGCAGCAGCGAGTTGAGCAGCCATGTAACGGTGCGCATATTCAGGGTGTTGGCTACCAGATACACGACCATGACCAGCAGCGCACCCTTGGCCAGCTGCCCGGCGCGGGTGCGGTTGATGATGCCCAGCAGCTGGTAGATCAGGAACGCGATGATGATGATATCCAGCAGATCAACGATCTTGAAGGTCTGAAAATTGGCGATGATCGCATTCAGTGTCATGCGTGTGTGCCCCCTTACACAGCTTCGATCAGGGCGACAGCGTGGGCAGCAATGCCCAGCCCCTCGCCGGTAAAGCCCAGATGCTCCTCCGTGGTGGCCTTTACGCTTACCGCCTCTACCGGCAGGCCGAAAGCCGCCGCCAGATTGGCACGCATGGCCGGGATATGGGGTGCAAGCTTGGGGCGCTGGCACAGCAGGGTGGCATCGATGTTCTCAATGCGCCAGCCATGCTCCTTGAGGATCTGCGCCACGCGGCAGGCCAGCTTCAGGCTGTCGGCACCGGCGTACTCCGGGTCATTGTCCGGGAAATGCTGGCCGATATCCCCCAGCGCCGCAGCGCCCAGCACAGCATCCATCACCGCATGGGTCAGCACGTCCGCATCCGAATGCCCCAGCAGACCTTTTTCAAAGGGGATCTCCACCCCGCCAAGGATCAGCTTGCGCTGCTCTACCAAACGATGTACATCATAGCCGTGTCCAATACGCATTTCCGTTTCCTTCCTCTGTGCCGGGCAGGGCAGATCCTCCCGGGTGGTGATCTTCAGGTTTGCATAGTCGCCCTGCGTCAGCTGCACCGGGCGTCCGGTCAGTTCAAACAGGCTGCAATCATCGGTAACAAGGCGGGCGCGAGTCTCGTCCAGTTCTTCCAGCGCCGCAAGGTACGCTGCACGGTCAAAGCACTGGGGGGTCTGCACCGCATACAGGGTACTGCGGTCCGGGGTGGCGCATACCGCGCAGTCCGGGGGCACGGTTTTGCCATCGCCCCGGGCAGCGGTCTTGATGGTATCCTTCACCGGCACCGCCGGGGCTGCTGCGCCGCACCGGGCGGCAGCTTCCAGCGCCGCCGTAATGACCGACGCACTCACAAAGGGGCGGGCGGCATCGTGCACTGCCACCAGCTCTCCGTGCGCTGCCAGCACGCCGTTTTTTGCGCTCTCGGCGCGGGTAGCCCCGCCCGCTACGATCTGCACAGGCTTTGGGCAGTCCGCCGCCTGCTGCGCCACAAACTCCCGGTTTTTGCCTGCCACCAGCACAAGCTCGGTGATCTGCGGGCACTGGGCAAAGGCGCGGATGCTGCGGTGCAGCACCGTTTCGCCTCCCAGATCAAAGCTGAGCTTATCAAACCCCATGCGGGTCGAGCTGCCCGCCGCCACCAATACTGCCGATACAGTTTTTTCCATCTCTTCCACCTACCCTGCCGCTGTGCCGCGCTGCACGCCCACAGCTGCTTATAATAAACCATGTTTTATTATAGCGTATCACAGCGCAAACTTCAACCGATTTTACACAGCAAAAGTGCATCCTTGCTGCATAAAGCCCTGCGGTCTGTCCTGAAAGGACAGTCACCCAGAGTGTGCGCTTTCGCCCCCTCAGGCGCTGACCCCTTCCGTCTGCTCACTGCGTTCGCAGCCACCTTCCCCAAGGGGACGGCTTTTCGCGGTGACGGTACACCTCCATAAGGCTTTTGCTCCGGTCAACTATCTGCTGAACGCAAAAAAGGGCTGCTGCACAAAACGTGCAGCAGCCCCGCAGATGCTTTGAAATGTTTTTACTTCAGGATGGGCTCAATGGCGGCAGCCAGAGCATCCTTCTGTGCCTGCGCCTCGGCCAGATCCTTGCCCAGCGTGGTGAAGTAGGTCTTGATCTTCGGCTCAGTGCCGGAGGGACGCACCACCACGGTAGCGCCGTTTTCCAGCGTGTAGATCAGCACGTTGGCAGCGGGCAAACCGGTCTCTTCCGGCTTCTTGTAGTCGGTCACCTTGACCACCTTATGGCCGGCCAGCTCCACAGGGGGCTGGTCACGCAGCTTCTGCATGATGGAAGCCATCTTCTCCATGCCGGTCAGGCCGGGGAACTCGAAGCTGTCCACCTTGTTCAGGTAGCGGCCGTACTGAGCGTAGATCTCTTCCAGACGCTGCTTGATGGAGGAACCGATGCTGCGGTAGTAAGCAGCCATCTCGCAGATGAGCATGGAGCCGATGACGGCGTCCTTATCGCGGACGTAGGGGCCAGCCAGATAGCCGTAGCTCTCCTCAAAGCCGAAGATGAAGCGGTCGACCTCACCGGCAGCCTCGAGGTTGGCGATCTGGTCGCCGATCCACTTGAAGCCGGTCAGCACATTGCGCATCTCCACGCCGTAATGCTTTGCCACAGCGTCTGCCAGCGGAGTGGACACGATGGACTTGACTGCCACGGGGTTCTTGGGCATGGTGCCCTTCTCGATACGGCCTGCGCAGATGTAATCCAGCAGCAGAACGCCCATCTCGTTACCGGACACCAGCTCATAGCTGCCGTCCGGGCACTTCATGGCAATGCCCACGCGGTCGGCGTCGGGGTCGGTAGCCAGCATCAGGTCGGCACCGGTCTTGGTGGCCAGTTCCAGACCCAGCTTCAGTGCCTCGAAGATCTCGGGGTTGGGGTAGGAGCAGGTGGTGAAGTAGCCGTTGGGGTACTCCTGCTCGGGCACGATGGTGATATCGGTGATGCCCATATCGTTGAGCACATGGGTCACGGGCACAAGGCCGGAGCCGTTCAGCGGGCTGTACACCAACTTCAGGCCGGCAGTCTTGCACAGACCCGGGCGCACCTGACGTGCCTCAATGGCATCGTACAGCGCCTTTTTGCAGTCGTCGCCCACAAAGCGGATCATGCCGTTCTCCACGCCCTCGGCAAAGGAGATGTACTTTGCACCGGTGAGCACATCGGTCTTCTGGATCTCATCATAGACGATGGCGGCGGCGTCATCGGTCATCTGGCAGCCGTCCGGGCCGTAGGCCTTGTAGCCGTTGTACTTGGCAGGGTTGTGGGAAGCGGTGACCATGATACCGGCGTTGCAGTTATAGTAACGGGTAGCAAAGCTCAGCGCGGGCACAGGCATCAGGGCATCATAGATGCGCACCTTGATACCGTTGGCTGCCAGAACGCCAGCGGCGGTCTTGGCAAAGACATCACTCTTTAGGCGGCTGTCGTAGCTGATGGCCACAGTCTGGGTACCGCCCTGGGTCAGCACCCAGTTTGCCAGACCCTGCGTTGCCTGACGGACAACGTAGATGTTCATGCGGTTGGTACCGGCACCCAGCACGCCGCGCAGACCTGCGGTGCCAAACTTCAGCGCCACAGCAAAGCGATCCTTGATCTCATCGTCATTGCCTTCGACCTTTGCCAGCTCCGGCTTCAGGTCTGCATCCTCCAGATCCGCTGCCAGCCAGCGCTTATATTCATCCAGATACATCTTGTACACCTTACCTTTGTTTAAAATCTTTTTCCCCGGATTGAAATGGTTTGTATAAACCTACTTATACTATAAACTCTTGCTCCGCTTATGTCAATTGCGTAAAATGGCCGAAGTTTGTGCCCTTAAAACCGACAAATGCCACAAAAAACCGGTTCTTCTGCTATATTTATTGCGTTTTTCGAAGTATCCAGCAGCTGGTAGGGCTGGTGTACATCCTCCAGCACCTCCAGCCACTGCTCCGGCCCCACGCCGTTTTCACACAGGTAGCGCAGCAGCCGCATCACCCGGCCAAAGCTGTCCGCCGGGGCAAGCACCGTGCTGCTGCGCACCTTGCCGCCCTGCTCCCGGCGCAGCTGTGCCAGCACCCCCTGCGGGGTGGATGCGGCGCAGTACACCAGCGTACAGGCGTGTTGCAAGCCCTCCAGTTCTGAATAGGTACGGATATAGCGGCAACATTCCCCATTTGTCATGTTCTCTCGTTCTCCTTTCTGCTGCATTGACAACTTTCCTGTGCTTTACTATAATGATTTTAAACAGAAAAAACTGTCGAAGTATGGAAAATATATCCATTATTTTCCACTTTTAGCATTTTTGACAAACCATGCGCCATGCAGGGAGGGACACCATGTATTCTGTGACCAACAGCTTTGGCCTGAACGGGCTGCGCGGCTTTGCCGTTGCGGTGGAAGCCGATGTTTCCGGCGGGCTGCCCGCGTTTTCCATCGTCGGCCTGCCGGACTCTGCCGTGCGGGAAAGCGCCGACCGGGTGCGCGCCGCCATCAAAAACCTTGGCTTCCGCTTCCCGGACCGGCGCATCACCATCAACCTTGCCCCCGCCGATGTGCGCAAGACCGGCCCGGTGTACGACCTGCCGCTGCTTCTGGCGCTGCTGACCGCCAGCGGACAGTTAGAAGAAGTACCTGCCGATGCTGCCTTTCTGGGCGAGCTTGCACTGGACGGCAGTCTGCGCCCGGTGTCCGGCGTGCTGCCCATGGCGCTTGCCGCTGCCGAGCACGGCATCCGGGCGCTGTACGTCCCGACAGAGAACGCCGCCGAGGCAGCCGAGGCCTGTGCCGACACCATGACCGTCTATCCAGCCCACACCGCCCGGGAGGTGGTGGAGGCACTGAAGGGCATCCGCCCCCTCTCCCCTGCCGCTGCCATCCCCTTTGACCCGGAGGACGCATGGCAGCAGGTGCCGGATTTTGCGGACGTGATGGGGCAGTCGCTGGCGCGGCGCGCCATGGTCATAGCGGCCGCAGGCGGGCACAACGTGCTTTTGACCGGCGCACCCGGCACCGGCAAATCCATGCTGGCAAAGCGCCTGCCGGGCATCCTGCCACCTCTGACCCGGGAGGAAGCGGTGGAGACGACCAAGATCTACTCCATTGCCGGGCAGCTGCCGCAGGGACGCGGGCTGATCTCTGCCCGCCCCTTCCGCAGCCCGCACCACTCGGCCAGCGCTGCCGCCCTTGCCGGCGGCGGAGCGCAGTTTCGTCCGGGCGAGTGCAGTCTTGCCAACTGCGGCGTGCTGTTTTTGGACGAGCTGCCGGAGTTTTCCCGCGAGAGCTTAGAGGTGCTGCGCCAGCCGCTGGAGGACGGCCAGATCACCGTGAGCCGCGCCGCCGGAAGCGCCACCTACCCCAGCCACTTCCAGCTGGTAGCCGCCATGAACCCCTGCAAATGCGGCTACTACGGCCACCCCACCCGCGCCTGCACCTGCTCGCCCAGTGCGGTGCGGCAGTACCGCAGCCGGGTGTCCGGCCCGCTTTTGGACCGCATCGACCTGTGCGTGGAGATGGACCCCATCGCCTTTGACGAGCTGCACACCGCCGCGCCCTCCGAGAGCAGCGCAGAGCTGCGCAAGCAGGTGCTGGCCGCCCGCGCCATTCAGGCCAAGCGCTACGCTGCGCCGGGCTTTAAGGGAGTGCACTGCAACGCCCAGCTGAACGCCGGACAGGTGCGGCGCATCTGCCGCATGACCCCCGGTGCCGAGCAGCTGCTGCGCAGTTCCTACGATGCACTGGGACTTTCCGCTCGGGCGCATGACCGCATTTTGCGGGTAGCCCGCACTGTGGCCGACCTTGCGGGCAAGACCCTGCTGGACGAGGATTCTCTGCTGGAGGCGCTGCAATACCGGGCGCAGGAGAAATTGGACGGATAAGGCAGTCTGCACTCTAAAAATACAACAGAAAGAGGACGGAACACATGAAGCGCGCATACACAAACGGTATTCTTCTGGACGGTACCGAGCAGATGGAACCGGTACGGGGCAAGGTGCTGCTGACCGAAAACGATAAGATCACCGCCATTGCAGATGCGAGTGTAAGCCTTGACGGCTACGAGGTCATCGACCTGCACGGTGGGTATCTGTGCCCGGGGCTCATCAACCTGCACGTCCATCTGGCAGGCAACGGCAAACCCAGCGCAAAGCCCCGGGACAATGCAGCGCTGGTACGCAAGATCCTGAGCAACAGGCTAACCCGCGCCATCGCATACCGGCTGGTGTGCAGTTATGCCAAGCTGGAACTGCTGGGCGGCGTGACCACCGTGCGCACCGTGGGCGGCATTGCGGACTTTGACACCCGCTGCCGGGACGACAGCGCCGCCGGAAAGGTGCTGGCACCCCGCATTCTGGCCGCCAACGAAGGCATCTCGGTGCCGGGCGGGCACATGGCAGGCTCGGTAGCAGTAGCGGCACACAACAACGCCGAGGCGCTGGCGCAGCTGAAAAAGGCCAGCGCACAGAAGGTAGACCTTGTCAAGCTGATGATCACCGGCGGCGTGCTGGACGCCACCGAAAAGGGCACCCCCGGCGAGATGAAGATGCCGCCGGAGATGATCAAAGCCGTCTGCGATGCAGCCCACAAGCTGGGCTACACCGTTGCCGCCCATACCGAATCCCCCGCGGGCGTGAAGGCTGCGCTGGAAAACGGTGTAGATTCCATTGAGCACGGCGCAAAAATGGACGAGGAGACGGTTCGTCTGTACAAGGAGCGGGGCGCATTTCTGTGCACGACCATCTCCCCGGCACTGCCCTATGCGCTGTTTGACACCGCCGTTTCGGGCGCATCAGAAAAAGACCAGTACAACGGAAAGATCGTCTTTGACGGCGTGATCGAAAGTGCAAAAACCGCGCTGGCAAACGGCATCCCGGTGGGCTTGGGCAACGATGTAGGCTGCCCCTACATCACCCAGTATGATTTCTGGCGGGAGTTGTGCTACTTCCACAAATACTGCTGTGTGAGCAACCGTTTTGCCCTCTACACGGCCACCCTGCGCAACGCGCAGCTGGCGGGCATCGGCGATGTGACCGGCTCTATCGCGCCCGGCAAAAGCGCAGACTTTATCGTAACGCGCGAAAACCCGCTGGAGGATCTGCGGGCTTTGCAACATCTGGAACTAGTGGTCTGCCGCGGCCGTGCCGTGAAAAAGCCCTCCCCTAAGCGCAAAAAAGAAGTGGACGCCCTGCTGGATCCGTATCTCGTGTAAGCAACCTGTCCAACATATAAAAACGCGAGTGGCCAAAACGGTCGCTCGCGTTTTTGTTTGCTATCGGTGGTTGCATTTTCTCTTTTCCGGTGCCGCCCGGTGTGGTATACTGGAAACGTAGAGGCAAAAATGGAAAGGAGCAAAGTACAAATGAACATTCGTAAAGCCGAAGAAAAAGACATTCCCAGACTGCTTGCACTGCTGGGACAGGTGCTGCAGATCCACGCAGAGATACGCCCGGATATTTTTATTCCCGGCACCACAAAATACACTGTCTGCGAGTTAGCAGAGCTTTTGAAGCAGGAGGACAAGCCCATCTACGTTGCCGTGAACGAGGAGGATGTGTGCATGGGCTATGCCTTCTGTCAGCTGAAGAAGCAGCCTTTTTCCACCAACATGGTACCCTTCAAGTCACTGTTCATTGATGACCTTTGCGTTGACAAGCAGGCGCGCGGACAGCACATCGGGGAAAGCCTGTTTGAATATGTAAAGCAGCAGGCAAAAGCGCTGGGTTGCTACGAGGTGACCCTGAACGTCTGGGCGGGGAACACTTCGGCAGAGCACTTTTATGAAAAGATGGGCATGAAAACCAAGGAACGGCAGATGGAGTATATTCTGTAACTCGGCTTCTTGGTTTCAGGACAAATAATGCATTCTATATCCCCCGGCGGGCAGCTACAAAACGGCTGCCCGCTTTTTTATCGCAACATAAAATCGCCGCATTGTGGTCAAAGCCAAAGGAATTTTTCTCATTTTTCAGTAGATTCTTCCAGATTCTTTCGGTACTGTGCCGGACTGACACCATACTCTTTCTTGAATACTCGGCTAAAATAGAGTGGGTTATCATACCCTACGATCTCTGCAATTTCTCCAATATTGTATTCGGTGTTCTCCAATAAGCTTTGTGCATTTACCATCCGAAGGGACAGGATGTATTGTGCAGGGCTTATTTTCATGTACAGCTTAAAATTACGGATAAACCAGTTCGTACTGATATGCAGCGATTCTGCGTAATCGTCCACACTGACCTTTGTATTATAATTCTCGTTAAAGTAGGCAGCGGCGGCTTCGATTTCTTCGGGGATGCTTGTAGTTGTTTTCTCGCTTTCCTGCTGTTGCCTGCTTACTAAAAGCAGAATGATGTTGAAGAGAGAAGCAATATAGTCTTCATAGCCATATTCACATTGTTGCAGTTCCCGGATGATCTTTCGGAACAGCATTTTGTAATCCGGCAGTGTGCCGCTGTAAAAAACGTGCTTGTCCAAGGGTATTCCGTGATAGTTCAGGATGTTTTTGACATCATATCCTGTAAAATGAATCCAGAACACCTCTGGATGATCTTCTACATAGTAGACATACTTCTGGATTTCTGTCGGCTGATAAAGCACCATGTGTCCAGAAGTCACCACTTCCTCAACACCATCGAACCAGAAGTGTGCTTTACCAGATGCCACATAGAGGATTTGATAGTCTCTGCGACCCTTTGCCCAAGAAGTAGGCAGCTTAGGGCGTTTTTTCAAGCGATAAGTGCCGCAGCTGCCTACGACCAGCGGCTTTGAGTAGTCTTTGAAATCCAAACGGGAGTTGTTCAAATATCCTGAGTTGAAATACATCCCTGCGTCCTCCTCATCTTCAGAGATTTTACAGTGATTTGAGAAATGTTCTATCAAAAAATTACAAACTCTTTGATTTTGTGCATATTTTGTTCCATCTTGTCTATATCTTTTCGTTCCATTAGATTCTATAATATTTTCAGACGAAACGCAAGAGATTTGGGTAACTTGCGTAATGAGAATTCCAGTCTGAAGTGCGCAGCAGATTGGTCGCGCCCACACAAAACAAGCAAGATGGGAGAAAGCACAATGACTGAGAAACGTTATCTAAAGTGGTATAATAAAGTCGGCTATGGTTCAGGCGATATTGCAGGCAACGTGGTGTATGCATTCCTATCCTCCTTCGTCATGATCTATCTGACCAACACCGTTGGCCTGAACCCCGGTATTGTCGGCACTCTGATTGCAGTTTCCAAACTGCTGGACGGTGTGACGGACATTTTCTTTGGTTCTTTGATTGACAAAACGCATTCTAAGATGGGCAAAGCCCGTCCTTGGATGCTGTACGGCTACATTGGCTGTGCCATTACGCTGGTGGCAATTTTCGCCATCCCGACCAATCTGGGACAGTTTGCACAGTACGCATGGTTCCTGATCGCATATACTCTGCTGAACGCTGTATTCTACACTGCAAACAACATTGCTTACTCTGCACTGACTGCTCTCATCACGAAGAACAGTGCCGAACAGGTCGAGATGGGTTCTTGGCGTTTCATGTTCGCCTTTGCCACCAGCCTGCTCATCCAGTCCATCACGCTGGGTGCTGTTACGGCATTGGGCGGTGGTGCTGCCGGTTGGCGCACTGTTGCAATCATCTACGCCATCATCGGTCTGCTTGTCAACACCCTCTCCGTTTTCTCCGTGAAGGAACTGCCGGAAGGCGAATTGGTGGATACCACCGACAAAAAGGAAATCGAGCAGGACGAAAAGTACAATCTGGTTCAGGCCGCAAAGCTGCTTGCTGGTAACAAATATTATATGATGATTTGCGTCACCTACATTTTGCAGCAGATCTACGGTGCCATGATCAGCATGGGCACCTACTATGCAACCTACATCCTTGGCAACCAGAATCTGTTCGGTGTATTCTCTTGGGCAATCAACATTCCTCTGATCATCGCACTGGTGTTCACCCCGACCTTGGTTGCAAAGTGGAATGGAATGTATAAGCTGAATGTAATGAGCTATACTCTGGCAACGATTTCTCGTGCACTGGTTGCTGTAGCCGGTTACATGGGCAGCGGCAATGTGACCTTGATGCTGCTCTTTACTGCAATCGCAGCTCTTGGTCAGGGTCCTTGGCAGGGCGATATGAACGCTGCGATTGCTGCTTGCTCTGAATATACTTGGCTGACGAAGCATAAGCGCGTGGATGGCACGATGTACTCCTGCACTTCTCTCGGTGTGAAGCTGGGCGGCGGCCTAGGTACTGCCATCACCGGCTGGCTGCTGGCAGCAAGCCATTTCGATAGTGCGCTGGCTGTCCAGCCCGAATCCTGCATCTCGATGCTGAAGATCATGTATCTGGTGATTCCGTTTGCTCTGGATGCCATCATCACCTTCATTCTCTCTCGTATGAAGGTCGAAGAAGCAAATGAAAAACTGCGTGCAGCAGTCTGATAACAAGCCATTATCATTTCTCCTTCATCTGCTGTTCCCCGGAGGCTGGAGAAACATTATAAAATTATAAAAGGTAAATGAGGAAATACTATGGCTGCATTTGATTTTGCAAAAGTAAAAGACCCCACCTTTTTCAAGGAAAACGTGCTGAATGCTCATGCAAGTTTCCATACTTACGCTTCCCGCGAAGAATATCTGGCAGGAGAATCTTCGCTTGCGCTGAAGCTGGACGGTATCTGGAAATTCGCCTACGCAAAGAACTACACCAGTGCCATCCCCGGCTTTGAAAAGACAGATTACGATTGCAGCGGCTGGGATGACATTCATGTTCCGGCACACATCCAGATGGAGGGCTACGACATTCCCCAGTATGCGAATGTTCAGTATCCGTGGGATGGCCGTGAAGAAGTACAGCCGGGTGAGATCCCGCAGCGGTTCAATCCGGTGGCAAGCTATGTAAAATACTTCGAGCTGCCGGAATCCATGCAGGGCAAGCCCGTCCACATTGAGTTCGAGGGTGTGGAAAGCGGCATGGCTCTTTGGCTGAACGGGTCTTATGTGGGCTATACCGAGGACAGCTTCTCCGCACACGCATTCGATCTGACTCCCTATCTCCAGCCGGGCGTGAATAAACTTGCTGTGCAGGTGTTCAAGTGGACTTCCTCCAGCTGGTGCGAAGATCAGGACTTCTTCCGCTTCTCCGGCATCTTCCGCAGCGTGTGGCTGTACGCCATCCCCACCGTGCATCTGGAAGATGTATCCGTCAAAACGCTGTTTGCCGGGGATGATTTTACTCATTCCACGCTGGAAGTTGCATTGCAGGTGGAGGGTAAGGGCGCAGCCCGTCTGACCCTGCGCCGCAGTGAACTGGAAGTGTTCTCCGAAAAAATCGCACTGAACGGCGGCTCTGCGCTGTTCAGTCATGCGGTGGAGAACCCCCACCTGTGGAGTGCAGAGGACCCGGCTCTGTATGAACTGGAAATTGAGCTGCTGGACGACGCAGGCCATCTGGTAGAGGTGACCGGGCAGAAAGTCGGTTTCCGCAAGTTCGAACTGAAGAACAATCGGATGCTGCTCAACGGCAAGCGCATCGTGTTCAAGGGTGCCAACCGTCATGAGTTCAGCTCCATTACGGGTCGTGCTGTGGGCGTACACACCCATGAGGAACTGCTTCGGGACATCATCACCATGAAGCAGAACAACATCAATGCCATCCGTACCAGCCATTACCAGAATCAGGATGCACTGTACGACCTGTGCGACGAGTATGGTCTGTATCTGATCGCAGAGAACAATCTGGAATCCCATGGCACATGGGATATTCATCAGGCTGGCATTCGCGGCATCGAGGGCGTTTTGCCCAATGATAAGCCGGAGTGGAAAGCTGTCTTGTTTGACCGCATGAATTCCACTTACCAGCGTAACAAAAACCATCCTGCTGTTCTGATCTGGTCTCTGGGCAACGAATCGTTTGGTGGTGAGACCCTGCTCCAGATGGCAGAGATGGTCCGCCGCTTTGATGACACCCGTCTGGTGCATTACGAAGGTGTGGTCAATGATCCCCGCTTCCTCGAAACCACCGATATCGAGAGCCATATGTACAGCACTGTGAAGGACATTAAAGAGTATCTGGCACAGAGCGATAAGCGGCCTTATATCGAGTGCGAATATTCTCATGCTATGGGCAACTCCAACGGTGCTTTGCACAAGTACACGGAACTTGCCGACCAGAAGGACTGCGGCTATCAGGGCGGCTTCATCTGGGATTACATCGACCAGTCCATCTGGAAAAAAGACCGCTACGGCAAGTGGTTCCAAGCCTACGGCGGCGACTTCGGCGAGCGTCCTACCGACTATAATTTCAGCGGGAACGGCATTGCCTACGGTGGTGACCGTGCTCCTTCTCCCAAGATGCAGGAGGTCAAGTTCTGCTATCAGAACATCGCCATTTCCATCGACAACTCTGGCTTCGAAGTCTGGAATAAGAACCTGTTCACCTCTACGGGTGCCTTCGACTGCGTTGCTCTGCTGCATCGTGATGGAAAGCTGTATCAGCAACAGGAACTGACCAATATTGATGTTGCTCCCGAAGAGCGTTCCAGCTTCCCGCTGCCGTTTATGGTTCCTGCGCTCCCCGGTGAATATGCAGTGACCATCAGCTTCCGTTTGAAGGAGGACACCAGCTGGGCAAAGAAAGGTCATGAAGTCGCCTTTGGACAGGGTGTGATCGCTGTGGTTCGTTCCATTCCCAGCAAGAAGGTCACGCCGTTTACCGTTACGCACGGTACTCACAACATCGGTGTCCGTGGTGAGAATTTCGATGTTTTGTTCTCCGATCTGAACGGCGGTCTGACTTCCTACCGCTATGCCGGCAAGGAGATGATTCAGGAGATTCCCCGTCCCAACTTCTGGCGCGCTCCCACCGACAACGACTGTGGCAACAATATGGGCGGCGTTCGCGGTCAGTGGAAGCTGGCAAGCCTGTACGCTACCGCCAAGGGCATCGGCAAGGAGATTCCGTCTGTTCATGGCGGCACCATCCTCCAGAACCCCACCTGCGAGGTGGAAACCGACAGCGTGGTCGTGACCTATCTCTACAACCTCCAGACCAGCCCCGCAGCAGAGTGCAGCCTGCAGTACCGTGTGTTCGGTGATGGCCGCATCCAGACCACCCTGCACTATGACCCGGTGGAAGGACTTGCAGCAATGCCGGAGTTCGGCGTACTGTTCAAGATCGACGCTGACTACGACACGGTGGAGTGGTACGGAAACGGCCCTGCGGAGACCTACTGGGATCGTCAGCATGGTGCAAAGCTGGGCATTTACCAGAACAAGGTCGCAGACAACATGGCGCAGTACCTTGTGCCGCAGGAGTGCGGTGCAAAGACCGCTGTGCGCTGGGCAAAGGTAGTGGACCGCAAGGGTCGCGGGCTGCTGTTTACCGCAGATGCCGCAAAGCCCATGTTCTTCTCTGCGCTGCCCTACACTCCCCATGAAATGGAGAGCGCCAAGCATCCCTACGAGCTGCCCCCGGTCCATTACACGGTCATCCGTGCTATGGGCGAGCAGATGGGCGTTGGCGGCGATGACAGCTGGGGTGCCAATGTCCACCCGGAGTATATTCCTGATGTGACCAAGCCTGTGGAGTTCACCTTTACGTTCCGTGGCATCTGACCCTCGTTATTAAGACACCTTCGCGTTGAGATAAGGACATCCCTGCATGAGATTCCTATCAAAAGCGAGGGTGTCTTTTTTGGTATCACAAAATCTCAATTCCTGACACCACTATTTATAAGTAGGGCTTCACTCTATATAAGTAGCGTTGCTATGTCAAAATAACCGTATTTCGCTTTTGTTTGGAGCATTTCTTTGAATGGTTCTCCAAACTTTCTTTAACGTATTGAAGTATACAAATTTTATCATATTCCACCGGTGGATACTTAAATTTTTTCAGTAAGTGTTTCACCATCTTACGCATACTCGCACGGGCAGTTTCTTTTTTCTGCAGGTTCTATTACGCTCGCATTACTGAATTTCTGCGTTTCCAGCCATCTCCATTGCAGCGTTCGATTGACACAGGTTGAGTTATCGGCAAATACAGCAAACACAACGGGCAGCTCTGGTAACAGAGCTGCCCGTTGTGTTCGTTTATGAAAAGGAGAACTTAGATCTCATACCACTTGATCTCGTTGGCATCCAGATGCAGAGCAAAGCTGCTGCCGTCTGTAGTGTAAACGGTGGTGTCCTGCGGCTCGTACGTGTTGTTCACTACACAATACTTGCCGTTCTTGACGTAGGCGTGAACTTCTACATTATAATTGGAGCTGAACCATGTATGCAGTTCCTCCTCGCTGTGGGCACTCCACAGGATAGCGCGGTAAAGGGTGCGGCTGTTGGCAAAACTGTACGGTACTCCGCTGATGTACACGGCACGACCCTTGCCGAAGTCGTGGGCGGCCATCTGTACTTCCTTGTTCCGCTGCACCAGCACCTCGGTGCCCTCAAGGGCGTAGATGTTCTTTTTGCCCTCGCCAAAGTCCACGGGTTGGTCGGCGTCCTGCAGAATGAAATGATCCGGGTGTTCTTCCCAGTTGTACTTGTCGTAGTTGAGGGTGAAGCCGTTTTCTTCCTCCACGCCCAGCACGCTGGCAAGCTGGAGAATGTGGCCCTGATACGGGTGACCGGAAGGCTCACCCACGCCGATAAAGCCGCCGCCGTTCCAGACGAACTTGCGGATAGCGGAGGAGATCTCCGGGTCTTCCCACCAGATGCCGCCGGTGTGTGCAGTGTCGGCATCGCCGACATTGATAATGACATCCAACGAATCCAGCAGATGCGGGTCGTTCTTGATATCCTCAAAGCTGATAAACTTCACCTCAAAGGGTGCGCCGGACAGCATCTCAATGACACCGGCATAGCTATAGTTCTGCTTGTAATAGAGGGCGTGATGCACCATGTGACAGCCCCAAGCCCGCATTTTACCCCAGCAGTTCAGCACGGCCACTCGCTTGACACAGTAGGGTGTGGTGCCCTTGATGTTCTCGTACAGTTCGCGGAACTCGTTGCAGACGCTCTCCACGTAGTCCACGAACTCCGGGAACTGCAAGGCCAGTTTCAGATAGCCGCCATAGCCGATGCGGTCGATGGGCTTGCGCAGGATAGCGCGGCGGGCTGTAACCCAGTTCTCCTTGGCTTCCCGCACCGGGTCGCCGCCCTCGTGGAAGGTGTCGGGGAAGAAGTACGGCAGGAAACGGCCCTCGGTGTACTTCACGCCCTCAATGTCAGAGATCAGGCGCAGGGTGGAGCCGTTGCCCACGCTGCCCACTACGGCATCCAGTCCGATGGTCTTGAACTCCGGCATGAAAGGTTCGGTGCCGATCCAGTGATCGCCGAGGAACATCATGGCTTCGCACCCGCACGCGTGGGTGATGTCCACCATCTCCTTGGCAAGCTTTGCCACCTCGCGGCGCTGGAAGGCCTGAAAATCCCGGAATTCCTTGCTGGGCACCCGGTACTGGTTGTTATAGTAGCCCTGATCGATGATGTACTCCGGGCGGAACTTGTAGCCCACTTCCTGCTCAAACTGGTTGAGGATGTAGGGGCTGACCGAAGCAGAGTAGCCATACCAGTCCACGAACTTCTCCCGCTTCAGCTCGTCGAAGATCAGGGTGAACTGGTGGAAGAAGGTGGTGTAGCGGATGACGTTAACATAGGGGTGCTCTGCAATGAACTTGCGCAGGCGCTCCATGGAATACTTGTGGGTCTTGGGCTGACGCACGTCAAAGGTGATCTGGTGCTCAAAATTCGTCCAGCCGTTGGTGGTAGCGTTGTACATATGCACCGGGTCCCAGATGAGGTAAGCCAGAAAACTGACGGTATACTCATGGAACGGTACGGCCTGTACGGTCACACTGCCGTCGGCGTAGCTCCACTGCTCCGGCGGCACGGGCTGACCGATGGTTCGATCCATGACCTCCCACCAGCGGGTGATGTCGTCGTTGGTGTTCACCTGCATCAGCTCCGGGCTGATGCCCTTCATCAGCGGGATAGTCACGGTGTCGCCGGGGGCGGTGTAGAAGCCGGTCATAATGTAGCACTGCTGTACCTCGTCCGGGTTTGCCTTTGCCCATGCGTTGTCCTTGCGGGTGGTATAGTAGGTGGAGTAGATCTTGGCGTCCGCATCCTTGAGCTGCTGCGGGAAGTCGGTGCCGTCGCAGTCGCGGATGGCATCAGCACCCCACTTTTTTAAGATCTCCAGCGTTTCGGGCACAACGTCCAAGTCTGTGGGAATGGTCACGCGCCCGGTCTTTCTCAATTCGTCCATGGGAAACTCTCCTTTTGCCTCTCTTTGAATCGTAGGGGGTCAATCGTAGGCGGCGTTATACAGCGCCAGCACAGCCAGCAGCAGCGCTACGCCCACCAGCATGATGCCAAGCCCTGCCAGCTGCCCGGTCATTTTCCAGCCGGACACCACCAGCACCAGTGCCAGCACGAACAGCACCAGCATCAGGATCATGCGCAGGGCGGGATGGTTTTTCCAGTATGCTTTCATCGTCTGTCACCTTAACCTTTCAGGCCGCCCACGGTCATGCCCTGCGTCAGCTGCCGCTGCACGCAGATGTACAAAATCAGGGTGGGCAGCATCACCAGCACAAGACCTGCGTACATGGTACCGTACTGGGCGGCGCTCTGCTGCGCCTGCATCAGGTTCAAAAGACCTACCGGCAGGGTGCGGGGCGCCTTGGTGGAGCTCATCAGGGTCATGGAAATGATATACTCGTTCCAGAAGGACAGGAAGTTGAACAGGATAATGGTGATGATGGAGGGCTTTGCCATGGGGAAGATGATGCGGGTCATGGTGGAAAAATAGCTTGCACCGTCGATATAGGCGGCCTCCTCAAAATCGTGGGGCAGGGTGGCAAAGTAGCCCGACAGCAGGTAGATGGTAAAGGGCAGCGCGGTGGCGGCGTATACCACCGCCAGCACCACCAGATTGTTCAGCAGAAAGCCGCTGCCGAAATGGCCTTTCAGCCACACATCGCTGTCCCGCAGCATCAAAAAGATGGGCACCACGATGTAGTTCACGTTGATGAACAAGCCCGCCATGAACAGGGTGTTCAGTACTTTGCACCCCTTGAAGTGGAAGCGGGACAGACAGTAGGCGGCGGGCAGGGCAACGACCAGCAGCAGTGCCAGCGCCAGCGCGGTGACGATGACCGAGTTGAGCATATATTCGCCCATTTTTGCGCCGTTCCATGCGTTGACGAAGTTCTGCCAGTAGAACCCGGCGGGCAATGCCCAGGGGTTGCCGTAGAACTCTGCATTCTGCTTGATGGAGGCCATGAACACCCATGCCACCGGCACGATGATGGTAACGGCCAGCAGAACCAGTACAAAATAGATGAAAAACTTGTACAGACCTTCCGCAGAGCGGGAAGATTTTTCGGTGGTATTCTGCATCTTCTTCCCTCCTTAAAATTCCAGCGGGTCACGGCTGGTGGCCTTGTTGACACAGGCGGACAGCGCAAACGAGAACAGGAAAATGACGACGCCGATGGCCATACTATAGCCATACAGGCCAGCGTCCTTCTGGCTGTACATATAGCTCAGCGCCACATCCGATGCGCCGTTGGGCCCGCCGCTGGTCATGGCCTTGACGAAGAGGAAGGCCATGTTGATGGTGGAGATGATAAAGAAGGTGAGGGTGGTGCGGATATTCGTCCAGATGAGGGGGATGGTGATCTGGAAGAACTGGGTCAGCCGCCCGGCACCGTCCAGATTGGCGCTCTCGTACAGGCTGATGGGCACGGCAGACATGGAGGCCATGTACATGACCATGTAGTAGCCGATGGCCTGCCACACCATGGCAATGATGATGGAGGGGATGACCAGTTTTTCGCCCTTCCACAGGATGGGGTCGCTCATGTTGCGGAACAGGCCGATGATGCTGTTCAGCATGCCGTTTTCCGGCTTATAGATGGCAGAGAAGATGCCGGAGATGACGACCACCGACAGGATGTTGGGGATGTAGAAGATGATGCGGAAAAAGTTCTGGCCTTTGATCTTCTCCCGGGTGAGGATGGCGGCAAATACCAGTGCAAAGGCGAAGGTGATCAGGGTGACCGTTACCACCAGCAGGATCATATTCTGCATGGAGCGGATGAACTGGGCGTCCCGCAGCAGATGCTGGAAGTTTTTAAGCCCCACAAAGGTCTCGTTGGGAGAATAGGCACCCCGCTCATACAAACTCATGCGGAACACGTTGAGGGTGGGCAGGATCATAAAGAGGAAAAACAGGATGGTAGCCGGTGCCACACAGAGGAATACGAACCGTTTGCGGCTTTTATCCGTTCTCATAGGGGATTGACCGCTCCTTTCTTGATGGTACTGTACAGCCCAAAAAAGCGGAGGCGGTAAAAACCGCCCCCGCTGGGCAGGGCTTAATTACTCGATAATGTTGGCGCGCATCTGGTCGCTGGCGGACTTGATGCCGTCGATCCACTGCTGCTCGGTCATGCTGCCGGACACCAGAGAGTTGACAGGGTCGAAGAACACGGTACGCACTTCCACGCCGGGGATAGCGCTGAAGGCTGCAAAGTTGCCCATGGCGGCCTTTGCGCCGTTATCATAGATGGAGTAGAACATCTTGTTGTCGCCTTCCAGACTGTCGGCGATGCCCAGCACAGGCTGGATAGCGCCGCTCTCGGCAAACAGCTTGCAGGCTTCGTCACTATACAGGTACGCCACGAACTGCTTGGCTGCATCCAGATGCTCAGCACCCGCCGGGATCCATGCCTGCTCGAACCAGGTGTAGCTGTAGCTGTCGCCGCCAGCCTTGACAGCGGGCAGGGCGGTCATGCCCCACTCAAAGCCGTCTGCACGGGGAGCCTCGGCCATCTCGCCCACAATCCAGGTGCCGTTGGGCATGAACAGGGCCTTGTTGTCCAGCACCAGCTGCTGGTTCTGGGTAAAGTCCTGATCGTTGGCCTGTGCGGGGGTGATGGGGTTGGTGTAGGAAGCCAGCTTTGTCACGATATCAAAGCAGGTCTTTGCCTCGGGGGTGTCCCAGATGCCTTCTTCGTAGTGGGTAGCCTTGTTGAAGAACTCCGGGCCGCCGGCAGCGTACATCAGCGCATAGAAGAAGGCGTCGAAGTAGCCGGTGGTGGGGTAGGTGAACAGGTAGGTGCCCTCAGCGGCAGCCTTGTCGCCCAGTGCCCACATCTCGTCCCAGGTCTTGGGCACGTCCCAGCCCTTTTCCTTCAGGAAACCGGCGTTGTAGAACAGGCCGCAGGGGCTGTAGAACATGGGAGCCAGATAGGTTTTACCGTCGCCGTAGGGGTTGGTCAGGGAGGTGTCGGTAAAGCCGCCGGCGATCTTCTCGCTCACCTTCTTGCTCTCGCCGGGCACGGTCATGCTCAACACATCGGTGATGTCGGCGATCAGGTTGCCCTTGATGAACTGCTCGGTCAGGGCAGCCTCACGGCCGGTAGCCAGATGGACAACGTCGGGGTAGTCGCCACCCTGCATGGAGGGGCCGATGACGTCCTCCAGCTTCTTGTCGGTGGTCAGGTCCACCTTGATGCCGGTCTGTGCGGTAAAGGCCTCGGCGACCTTCTTCCACATATCAGCGCCGTAGCCGGTCTCGATGGCAGCTACCTTGATGGTAACGTCTGCAGCCGCCGCTGCGGAAGAAGCGGCGGTGGAGGATGCCACGCTGGATGCGGTGGAGCTGGAAGAGCCGCCGCAGGCAGCCAGACCCAGTGCAGCGGCGCCAACGCCGGCCGCCTTCAGGAAATTACGACGAGAAATACGATTCATACTGTGTTGCCTCCATCATTTTGTTCCGTTCAAACACAGCCGGGCAAACAGGCTTTGCCCGAAGGGCTGTGTGTTTTTCTGCCTCCAATATAAATTCTTTCGCTTCCTTGTTCAAGAGGTTTGTTGTTTCATTTTTTATAGATATTGCTTTCTGAAAAATTCTTCCAGCAAAAGTGCTAAAAATCTTTTAAAAGTTTCAGCATAATCCCCAACCTGTAACCATTTTGACATATTCCGAAGGGACTTGAGAAACAAAATATAAAAATTAGCCTAAAATCAGGGCTTGCATTTTTTCTTCATTGCCTCTATAATAAGAAAAAACATACGAAGCAACGCATCGTTTTTAGGCTCGTATTTTTAGTATCTTGCTTTTATTTTTATGTTTTTTGTTCTTCGCCTCAAAAGGAGCCATTTATGAGTACCCAGCGCTTTGATATCCGCCACGCGCCCGCCCCGCGGGAATCCTTCCGTCTGCTGTACATCAGCAAGAGCCGGTTTGGCGGCGATTGGAACAGTACCACCCACACCCACTCCTGCACGGAGCTGTTCTACTGCCTCAGCGGCGAGGGACAGTTCTACCTTGCCGGGCAGCTGTTCCCGGTAAAGCCGGACGATATGGTCATTGTGAACCCGCAGGTGGAGCATACCGAGCTTAGCCTGAACGCCTCGCCCTTGGAGTATATCGTGCTGGGCGTTGCCAGCATGGAGTTTTTGTTCAGCAAGGCGGATACGAACTACGCCATCTTCAATTGCCGGGAGAACCGGGAGCGGATGGTCACGTTGCTGCACATGCTGCTGGCCGAGGCCGACCGCAGCTTAGACGGCTGCGAGACCGTTTGTCAGGACCTGCTGGAGGTACTGCTGATCTGGCTGGTGCGCTGCACCACCATTTCGCTGCAGCTGGAGGAGGCTGCCCCGACCGAGAACCGGGAGTGCGCCGAGATCAAGCGGTATCTGGACACCAACTACCGCGAGGATATCTCGCTGGACCTGCTGGCAGAGCTTGCCCACCTGAACAAATACTATCTGGCCCACACCTTCCAGCGGGAGTACGGAATTTCCCCCATTACTTACCTGAACCGCCGCCGCATTGAAGAGAGCAAGCATATGCTGGGCAACACCGGTTACAGTCTGGCGCAGATCAGCGAGTTGATGGGCTTTTCCTCTCCCAGCTATTTTTCCCAATGCTTCCGCAAGGCGGAAGGCTTGACCCCCAATGAATACCGCCGTCAGGTGCGGCAGGGACAACGCCCTGCCCCGTCAAAACGGCATGAAGTATAACGAAAACGAGGAATTTATGATGAAATCCGTTACCTTTTCTCTGCTCCAGTCTGCTGCAAATGCCTTTGATTTTGGCGGGCCTGTGCTCTGCGATGCTCACCACTATGGTGAGGGGCATATCAACGACACCTTTGTGGTCTGGCGGGAAGATCATTCCAAACGCTTTATTTTGCAGCGCATCAACACAGATACCTTTACTAACCCGGTGGGCCTGATGGAGAATGTCTGCGGCGTGACCCGGCATCTGCGGGCGAAAATTCTTGCCGAGGGCGGCGACCCAGCACGGGAAACGCTGAATGTCATCCCAACTTTGTCGGGGTCGACTTGCTATCTGGATGCAGACGGCGGCGCATGGCGTGCCTACGACTTTGTAGAAGATACCATCTGTTTGCAGCAGGTCGGCAGCGAAACCGACTTCCGCACCGTGGCCGAGACACTGGGCAAATTCCAGAACCAGCTGGAGGATTACCCGGCCTCCACCCTCCACGAAACCATCGCCCGCTTCCACGACACGCCCAACCGCTATGCCAATTTTGAAAAAGCCCTCGCCGCCGATGCACTGGGCCGAGCAAAAAATATCACGTCGGAAATCGAATTTATCCATGCGAGGAAGCAGGACTGCCATGTCCTGCTGGATCAGCTGGCAGCTGGCGAAATTCCTCTGCGCGTCACCCACAATGACACCAAGATCAACAATGTCCTCATCGATGCCGCTACCGGAAAAGGCATCTGTGTCATTGACCTCGACACCGTGATGCCGGGACTTTCGGCCTACGACTTCGGCGATTCCATCCGCACCGGTGCCAACGACTGCGCTGAGGACGAACCTGACCAGAGCAAAGTCCATTTTGACCTGCATCTGTACGAAGTGTTCGCCAAAGGGTATCTCTCCACTGCCGGGGCGTCCATGAGCATGGCAGAAAAAAAGAGCCTTGCATGGGGTGCAAGGCTCATGACGCTGGAATGCGGCATCCGTTTTCTGACTGACTATCTGGAGGGCGACCATTATTTCCATATTGCTCGCCCGGATCACAACCTCGACCGCGCCCGCACCCAGTTCACACTGGTGCGGCAGATGGAAGAGGTTTTCGATCAGATGCTGGAAATCGTCTGCCCGGACAATCACTGATTTCGCAATCTCCTCCATTCGGATACAGCAAGAAGCATGGACGCTCTCCTTTTCGGGGGCGTCCATGCTTCTTTTTACAGCTTATCGCTATCGTCTGTGGCTTTTGGCAGGGTGCGTCCGGGGGGACGCACCCTGTTTTTTTACTATGCTTCATCATTTTCTGCGCGCAGCATCCGGTATCCGACACCAACATGGGTCTGGATCAGATGCGGCGCATCCGGGTATCGTTCCAATTTTTTGCGCAGGGATGCCATGTAAACTCGCAAGGAAGCAATGTCATTTTCCTGCGTACTGCCCCATACTTTCTGCGTGAGGGAGGTATGCGTCAGCACTTTGCCCACATTATGCGCCAGCACACACAGCAGTTTGTACTCGATGGGGGTCAAATGCAATTCATTCTCGCTCAGCCAGACGCAGCCTGCCGAGAAGTCGATCTTCAAAGGACCATTGACAAAAACCGGACTATTTATGCCGTCAGAAGCCAGCAGATTCAATCGGCGCTGCGTTACACGCAGTCTTGCCAGCAGCTCATCCACGGAAAACGGCTTTGTCAGATAATCGTCTGCGCCGTTGTCCAGTGCCTCGATCTTATCAGAATCTTCGCTCCGGGCACTCAGGACGATGATGGGCAGGTTCGACCATGTGCGGACGCTGCGGATGACCTCGATGCCGTCTATATCGGGCAGCCCAAGATCCAGCAGCATGATGTCCGGGTTGTGGCTGGTAGTCATCATGATCGCCGTTTCCCCATTGGAAGCAGTCAGATATTTATAGCCGTGGGTTTTCAGGGTCGTTGTGATCAGACACCGTACAGGAACATCATCCTCTACGACCAGAATGGACGGCTTATTCATGAATGTTCACCTCGCTTTGCGGCAATGCAAAGGAAAAGACACTGCCATTGGGAATGTTGTCACGCAGGGTCAATGTTCCGCCGTGAGCCGTCAGGATCGCTCGGCAGAGGGGCAAGCCCAGTCCAAGGCTGCGGTGGCTGTCTGCGATGCGGCTCTGCCCGGTATAAAACATCTCGAACACCTGTGCTTTTGCGCGATCCGGAATGCCGGGACCGTTATCTGCAACGTCCACTACGACCTGATGGTCTTTCCGGTAAGCCGAAATCTGAATGACCGAGCCCACGGGGGTGTATTTGATGGCGTTATCCACCAGATTGACAACGACCTGCATGATCAGCCGTGCATCCACATTGACCAGGAGGATCTCGTCCCCATACTGTGTTGTGATGGTGTGTTCGCAGCTTTTCCGGTTGACATGATGCAGTGCTTCTTCGATCATCTCATCCATCAGCTGCGGTGAGATCTGCAGATTCATCCGTCCATCTTCAATGCGGGTGATGGAAAGCAGATTTTCCACCAGACCGATCAGCCATTGCGCATCGTCAAAAATATCGGTGCAGATCTTGTTCCGGGTCTCTGTATCCAGCGTTTCTCCGTTGGAAAGCAGATTGCTGGCATTGCCGGAAATGGAGGTCAGCGGGGTGCGCAGGTCATGGGAGATCGTGCGCAGCAGGTTTGCCCGCAGCTCTTCATTCCTTGCCTGCAATGCAGCTTGCTCTTTTTCCAGCGCGTTTCTGCGGTTTTCGATGGCCAGCGCACCTTCGCCCAGAATGGAAAGCAGCACACTGTTTTCAAAGGCATCCAGCGGTTTTTCGGACAGATCGATCCCGATCACTCCAAACACGCCGCCTCCGGTCCGAAGCGCAAGATAAAGTCCCTTTGCATCCGGGTAGCTATCCGTGCCTGCGCCGGAACGCTTTTTGTTGGCAAACGTCCAGTTTGCTGCATCCCGTTCTTCCGGTGCAGAAAAGATGTTGCGCGGCACTTCCCCATCAATCTCAAAAACCTGTTCTGACCCAAGATCTCCGTTTTGTTCCGGGTAAACGATCAAGCTCCGGTTCAGCAGCTTCATCAACTGGGACGCTGTCTGAGAGAGGATTTCTTCCTCGCTTTTTGCTCTCTGTAAAAGCTGATTTGTATCAAACAGTATTTTTGTACGGAACGCTGCCTGCGCAGACATTTTTGCATGATCCTTCTGCCGCGTTGTCAGGGCGCAGGTAATGATTGCAGAGGTCAGCATCAGGGCAAATGTAACCTGATAACCGGGATCATACGCATGGAATGTCAGGTATGGCTCGGTCATGAAGAAATTGTACAATGCTACACTGGCAACGGACCCCAGCACACCGCAGGTGTAGCCGCTGGTAGACAATGCGGTGAACAGCACCCCCAGCATATAGAGCATAATAATATTATAGCGCGCAAAGTCCAGTTGCAAGAAAAAGAAGCCGATGAGCGTGATGCAGCTCAGGATGCCTGCGGTGATCAGCAGATCACGGACAGACGGCAGAAGCGGACGGGTGAACAGCTTTTTTCCTGAGCCGTAGCCGTTCTCTGCAGAAGCATCCGGGATGATATAAATATCCAGATTAGGCGCAGTCAGCGTCAATTTTTCAGTCAGTGACGGTCCACTCCAGAAATGGCGGCGATGTACGCTGGAGCGCCCCAGTACGATTTTTGTAATGCCGGAGATGCGGGCAAACTCTGCGATCTGCTGCGGAATGTCATCCCCGTAGATCGTAGAAATGTCGGCACCTGCCTGCTCTGCCATACGAATGTGCTGCTGCAAGCGCCGACAGTCTTCTTTTCCCATCTGATCCGAGTCAGGCGTCCGGACATACAGAGCTGTAAAGGTCCCTCCAAACGCCTTTGCCATCGTTGCTGCCGTCCGCACGATCTTTGCATTGGAGGGAGAGGACGACAGACACGCCAGAATATGTTCAGTGGGTGGGTCGTTCTGATTCATAAAGATCACCTGCCTTGCCCACAGTATAGCACAATTTGATGGTTACGACCACCAGCCACGTCTTTTTCCTTCCTGTCGAAGGATCTCCTGTCGTATGTGATCCAGCGCATCTGCTGCCCGGAAACCACTCAACATGACTCCAAGAACCATCAATAACAAAGCGACATCCATACGATCCGTCCTATCATTTTAGAGCCGGAAACACTTCTGGATCGATGCGTATTTCCCCAAAACCAGCATACTTTCATCCCGGCACAGCTGCGTATCCGGCGTAATGCTCATATCGAGCTTTCCGTCTTTTTTCAGTGCAAGAATGTTGATGTTATACTTTTTTCGAATATTGATCTCGCCGATCGTGCGATTCATCCATTCCGGCGGAATAGTCACTTCCATGATGGCGTGGTCGTCCTGCAGCTCGATATAATCGAGAATGTGTTCGGAGCTGTATCGGATCGCTGCCCACTTTGCCAGCTGCTTTTCCGGGTAGACCACTTCATCCGCACCGTTGCGCAGCAGAAACTTGGCTTGTACATCCCGCTCTGCACGCGAGACCACAAGCTTTGCGCCCAGCTCCTTGAGCAGTGATGTTGTTTCCAACGAACTCTGAAAATTGCCGCCGATGGTTACGATACACACATCAAAATTGCCAACGCCAAGGGAACGCAGAAAGTATTCGCTGGTGCTGTCACCGATCTGTGCATTCGTCACATAGGAAAGCACAGCGTTCACACGATCCTCATTGCTGTCGATCGCCATGACCTGATGACCCAGCTCATTCAGTTCCTGCGCAATATGGCGGCCAAAACGGCCAAGCCCAATCAAAAGAATCGATTTCATACTTGTCTCCTTTATCCGATTGCGATTTTCTCCTGCGGCAGACGAGAGTGGGCAGGGCTGCTGCCAAATGCCGCGTAGATCAACGTCAATCCGCCAACACGTCCTAAAAACATCAGTGCAATCAGCACCCCCTGCGAAAGGATGCCCAACTGCGGCGTGATGCCCAATGTCAGACCTACCGTTGCCACAGCCGAAGCGGTCTCATACAGACAGACCGACATCGGCAGCTGCTCTGCCGTAGCAATGACAAAGGCTCCGAGGAAGAACAGCGTCAAATACATCCCTGCAATCGTGGCAGCATTCTTGACCGCAGAACTATCTATGCGCCGCCCGAAAAATTCCGCATCTTCTCTGCGGCGGAAGGTCGCCCACATATTGGCCAGCAGAACGGCAAATGTTGTGGTTTTCATGCCGCCTGCCGTGGAGCCGGGCGAACCGCCCAACAGCATCAGAACCACCATCAATGCCTGTGACGTGCTGCCCATCGCAGCAAGATCGGCGGTGTTAAAACCGGCAGTACGGGGTGTGACGGATTGGAACATCGACAATAAAATGCGCTGCCGGGCAGAGCCTGCCGTGAACTCGAAGCAATAAAAGTACAGCGTCGGCAATACCAGAAGAAATGCCGTTGTGACAAGGATCACCTTGCTCTGCATCCGATAGCGGTGAAAGTCAAGGCGGTATGTACAAATGTCCTCCCATGTCAGAAAGCCAAGGCCGCCAAAGACGATCAGGGCCGCGATCACTGTGGTAAGCAATGGGTCACCTGCATACCGTGTCAGCGAAACAAATTTTGCACCCTCTGTTCCCAGCAGGTCAAAGCCGGCATTGCAGAACGCCGAAATGGAATGAAACAGTGCATACCAGATCCCGCGCAAACCATAATCGGCGCAAAATGTCGGCAGCAGCAGTGCAGCACCGGCCAATTCAAACAGGGCGGTGATCCGCAGAATAAAGCCTGTCAGCCGCACGATGCCGCCCATCTGTGGGGCAGCCGTAGCTTCCTGCATCGTGCTACGCTGCTTGAGGGAAATCTTTCGCCCGGAAAGCAACGCAAAGGCAGCGCCCACTGTAATGACGCCCAGTCCTCCGATCTGGATCAGAAGAAGGATCACACTCTGCCCGAATGCCGACCAGTAGCTGCCGGTATCCTGTACCACCAGTCCGGTCACACAAAGGGCAGAGGTGGAAGTAAACAGCGCCTCATGGAACGGTGTAACGCACCGCTGCTGTGCAGCGATCGGGAGCATCAGAAGCAATGCGCCCACCAGATCAACTGCCGCAAACCCTGCAATAATGACCTGAAAAGAAGAAAAACGGTGCTGCCTGTAACGAGGATATTGAATCATAAAAGCTCCTTTACCTATCCGTGTGCATAAAGATTAGCATGGAATAGATAAAAGAGTCGTAAAGAAAATTGTAGAAGTATAAAGATTCCATTAAAATTGATCGGGCAACACCAAATAACAAATGCTGGACATCACCAGTTAAAAAAAACAGTAATATCCAGCATTCATTCAGATTTCTAACCCATGGCTCCCGGCCGCATTCTTCAAATATTCTTCCGGCTCGCTATCCAGAATCAAATTCGCGTAGCCCAGCGGATCATTGTAGATGAGGTAGTCTAACTCCGACCTCTGCGCCATGGTCACGTCCAGTGCATCCTCGACCCCGGTGCAGTCGATGGAAATTTTTCTCCCATCCCGGAGCAGCAGCTCCACGCAGCCGGTGTCCATGTTGAAATGACAAACTCTTGCATCGTAGCCTAGAATTCTTCCCGCATGGAAGAACCCTAGGGCTATCTTTTTTGTTATAAAAGTGTTTGGAACAAACGCGCCGCCTGCATCGGCACGATGCAGAACAAATGGGGTTTGGGCACAGCCCAACAAGCATTTTGCAAAGCAAAATAGCATTTGTATAGACGAATGCCCTGCTTGCTACAACCGCATACCGCTTATCTCGCTGGAACACCTCTTGATTTTAACACAATCGGATGTTATCCTATTCTTATAGAAATCTCCGAAGGGCAGGTGTTTTCATGTACAATCATCAGCTGGAAACCTTCATCCGTGTGGCGGATGCAGGCAGCTTCAACAAGGCGGCAGAGGAAAGCTACATCACGCCAACAGCCATCATCAAGCAGATCAACCTATTGGAAGATTCCCTTGGTGTCAAGCTGTTCGAGCGTACTCGCCGGGGACTAACACTGACCAAAGCAGGCCGTTCCATGTATCAGGATGCCAAGTACATCATTCAATACTGCCATGATTCTGTCATTCGTGCCCGGAACGCAATGCAGGAGGATTCCAACGTCATCCGCATTGGTTCCTCTCCCATGACACCTGCCCAGCTGCTCATGGAACTGTGGTCGAAAGTGCAGACCATCTGCCCGGACATCAAATTCCAGATTGTGCCTTTTGAAAACACCCCGGAAAATGCACGGGAAATTCTGGCGGACCTCGGCACGAACATTGATGTAGTAGGCGGCATCTTTGATGAAACGATGCTGCATCTGCGCAAATGTGCCGGTCTGGAACTGGTTCGCAGGCCGTTTTACTGCGCGGTTTCCATCCATCATAAACTTGCGGCAAAAGACCGCTTGCAGATCACAGACCTGTACGGCGAAAATCTACTGCTGATGCACCGTGGATGGAGCCACTATGTAGATGAACTGCGGGATGATTTATGGCAGCACCATCCACAAGTAAATATCGTGGATTTTGAATTTTACAGCATGGACATCTTCAACCGCTGCGAAAACACCAACGATGTGCTGCTGGCAATTCCGGGCTGGGCCAATGTCCACCCATTGCTGAAAGTGATTCCAGTAGATTGGGATTACGGCATCCCCTATGGTATCCTGCACTCCCCGAATCCAACGCCTGCCGTTCAGCGTTTTCTGGATGCGGCTAAAATAGCCAGCAAGGAATTGTATCGCTGATACGCCACTGCAACGAGAAGCTGCTGCATGAGAAATCATGCAGTGGCTTTTTCTTTTTACAAAAGATGCACTTGACCTAAAGCTGACTCTAAGTGTTACAATCAGGGTGTCAAGCGGGTTGTTTGAACCTTTGAGTTCAAACAAGTGAACAAAATGGAGATTCCGGGAAATGCAGACTTGCGCTATACTGGAACCAGAAAAAGAGAGTACCTCAAAGGAGGAACGACCAATGAAGAAAGTCTTGATTTTGTCCGGCAGTCCCCGCAAGGACGGCAACTCCGACCTGCTGTGCAGTGAGTTTATGCGCGGTGCGCAGGAGAGCGGCAACGAAGTGCAAAAGATCTTCGTGCGCAGCAAGAAGATTGTGCCCTGCAATGCCTGCTATTACTGCCGCGACCACGGCGGCAAGTGTGCCCTGAACGATGACATGAGCGAAATTCTGGACGCAATGCAGGCGGCAGATGTTATCGTGATGGCAAGCCCGGTGTACTTCTACTCCATTGATGCACAGATGAAGATCATCATCGACCGCAGCCTTGCCCGGTGGACGAACATTCCGAACAAGGAGTTCTATTTCATCATGACCTGCGCGGACGATAACCGTGCTGCCATGGCCTGCACCTTGGAGTGTTTCCGGGGCTTTACCGCCTGCCTGAATGGTGCCAAGGAAAAGGGGGTCATCTACGGCACCGGCGTATATCGGCCCGGCGAGGTGATGTCCTCCCCGGCCATGAAGGAAGCCTACGAGATGGGCAAAAACGTCTGATTTCCCAGTTTTATATAAAGGAGTGTAACGGCTATGAACAATTTTCTGTTTGAAAACAAGACCAAGGTTTATTTCGGCAAGGGTGGCGTGAAGGAATATCTGGGCTGTCTGCTGGAGCACTACGGCGATACCGTGATGCTGGCCTACGGCGGCGGTTCTATCAAGCACAATGGTGTCTATGATGAAATCGTCGGTATTCTGAACGCCGAGGGTAAGCGCATCGTGGAGTTTCCCGGCATCATGCCCAATCCCACCTACGCCAAGGTGCAGGAGGGTGCAAAGCTGGCCCGTGAGAACCATGTGGATTTGATCCTTGCCGTGGGCGGCGGTTCCGTGTCCGACTGCTGCAAGGTGGTGTCTGCACAGGCCAAGGTAGACGAAGATTTGTGGGAGCTGGAAAACACCAAGCATACTCGTCCCACTGCGTTCATCCCGCTGGGCACCATCGTCACGGTGTTCGGTACCGGCTCCGAGATGAACAACGGCGCAGTCATCACCCATGAGGAAAAGAAGATTAAGGGGGCCCTGTGGGGTGCACAGGCCGACTTTGCTTTCCTCGACCCCACCTACACGTTGTCCGTTCCCATGAAGCAGGTCATTTCCGGTGCGTTCGACACCCTGAGCCACGCGATGGAAACTTACTTCGGCAAGCCGGACGAGAACAACCTCTCCGATGACATCAACGAAGCCGTCATGCGCAGCGTCATCCGCAACATCCGCGTCCTGTTGACCGACAAGGACAACTACGAGGCCCGCAGCGAGCTGACATGGGCTTCGGCTATGGCCGAAAACGGCATCCTGAAAATCGGCAAGGTCACCGACTTCCAGTGTCACATGATCGAGCATCAGCTGGGTGCCTACACCAACTGCAACCACGGTGCTGGTCTGGCGGTCATTCACCCGGTGCTGTACCGTCACCTGCTCCCGGCCAACACCGCACGGTTCGCCCGCTTTGCACAGAACGTCTGGGGCATCGACCCGGCGGGCAAATCCGAGCTGAAACTGGCACAGGCTGGCGTGGAGGCTCTGGCGGCCTTCATCAAGGAGATCGGGATGCCCACCACCTTTGCAGAACTGGGCGTCCCTGCCGACACCGACCTCAAGGCTGTGGCCGATTCCACCGTGCTGACCGGCGGCTGCTGCAAGAAGCTGAGCCGCGAAGAACTGCTGGACATCCTCAACGAGTGCAAGTAATCAAGGAACGAAAAATACAAAAGGAGCTATTTATTATGGAATTCATTACTCTGAACAATGGCGTCAAGATGCCGGCAGAGGGCATCGGCACCTTCCTGCTGACCCCGGACAAAGCTGAAACTGCCGTGCTGAGTGCGCTGAAAGACGGTGCACGGCTTATCGACACCGCCAACGCCTACTGCAACGAAAAAGCCGTGGGCCGCGCTATGAAGAAGTCCGGTCTGCTGCGGGAGGAAATTTTCCTCGAAACCAAGCTGTGGCCGACCTTCTACACCGATGCCGATGCTGTGGACAAGACGCTGGCACGTCTGGACACCGACTACATCGACCTGCTGCTCATTCACCAGCCTGCCGGTGATTACGTTGCCGGTTATCGCCTGATGGAAAAGGCTTACAAGGAGGGCAAAGTCCGTGCCATCGGTCTGTCCAACTTCAACGAGGAGCAGATCAAAGAAATTCTGAGCATCTGCGAAGTCAAGCCCACCATCCTCCAGACCGAAGTTCACCCCTACGCCCAGCAGAAAGAACTGAAAGCCTTCCTCGCCGAGAATGGCATGGTGATTCAGGCATGGTATCCGCTGGGCCACGCTGACAAGGGCCTGCTGGAAGAGCCGTTGTTCACACGCCTTGCAGCAAAGTACGGCAAGAGCAACGTGCAAATTATTCTGCGCTGGCACATTCAGGCAGGCAATGTGGTCATTCCCGGCTCCAAGAACCCGGCCCACATCCACGACAACTTCGATGTGTTCGATTTTGCGCTGACCGATGCAGAAATGCAGGAGATCACCACGCTGAACAAGGATAAACGGTATTATGAGGTCACGGAGGATAAGCTGGCGGCATTCGCCACCATGTTTCCTCCCGTGGAAGATCAGAAGTAAATTTCAAGCAGTTTGTAGCTGGGTGCGGAGAGTTTTTTTGCGGAAAATGAACCAGATGAAAGGGTAAATGAAGATGAATAAGATCACGCGCAAAAGTTTTCTGAAAGTTCTTGCCGCCACCATGGTGGGTGGTGCAGCCGCTTCCGCGCTGACGGGTGCAGCGGCTCCTGTTTCCATTGACGAGACAAACGGCAAGGTAAGCCGCTGGGTAAAGAACAACCTGAACCCGGACGGCCCGCTGACGATTGCCAAGCAAGGAATGTTCTCCTCCGGCGGCACGGTCACGGCACCGGTGGCAGGCACTTATGATGCCACCACCAACTGGCTGGACACTACCCGTGCAGGCAACACCGCTCATGTGGATCACGCTAATGTTCTGTATCAAATCCCGGCAGACAGCAACGGTTGGCCGATGGTTTATCTGCACGGCTATGGACAGTCCCGCATGGGCTGGATAACCACCCCGGACGGCCGTCAGGGCTGGGCCGATCTGTTTCTGCGCAACGGCTACTCTGCGTTCTTGGTAGACCAGCCCCGCCGTGGTGAGGCTGGCAGTACCGCCCAGATGAGCACGGACGGTTTCCTCGATACTTGGTCTGCCAACTCCAAGGACTACAAGCCCGGCGATCAGGCATGGTACACCCACTTCCGCATTGGCCGCGTTGCCCCGGAACGGTACGAAGGCTCCCAGTTCCCGGAGGGCGATGCTGCACAGAATCAGTTCTTCCGCCAGATGACCCCCAACACCGGCGACTTCGATCAGGCAGTTGCTGCCGCCGCACTGGGCGAGGTGATGAAGGACGTGCAGACCCTGACCGGCCACAAGTCCATTTTCGTCACCCACTCGCAGGGCGGTGCAGTCGGCTGGGATGTGCCCGCCGACAACATTGCCGCCATTGTTGCCATTGAGCCGGGCGGAACCCCTGCCATCGGCTCGGAGCAGTACACGAAACTGCTGAGCGCAGGTATTCCAATCGCTATCTACTTTGGCGATTACATCGACAACGGCCCGGAAGATATCATGTCCACCAGCTTCTGGCGGCGGGTACGGGACGGCGCACTGGCCTTTGCCGCCCAGTACAATGCCGATGGCGGTGACTGCACTGTGGTCGATCTGCCGAAAATCGGCATCACCGGCAACTCCCACTTCATGTTCCAAGAGCTGAACAACAAAGAGATCGCTGATCACATTTATCAGTGGCTGGAGAGCCGCGCACTGGCATGAGCGGTTCTCTGAGATTCCCGGCATTTTACATAGATAGAGGCGTGTTTCGTATGAAGAATAAAATTTCCCGCCGCCAGTTTTTGCAGGTTGCTGGCGCATCTGCTGCCGCCCTGCTGCTGGCTTCCTGCTCCGGCAATTCCGCTAGCAGTGTGAGCAGTTCTTCTGTGGCTTCCAGTGAAGCCGCATCCAGCGCGGCTGCTTCTTCGGAAGCTACCAGCACGGTAACGACTACGGGCAAAACACTGGTGGTGTATTTCTCCGCCACCGGCACTACACAGGGCGTAGCGCAGACCATCGCCGACACCGTGGGTGCTGACCTGTTTGAAGTCGTTCCGTCTGACCCCTATACCTCCGATGATCTGAACTGGACGAACAATGACAGCCGCGTTTCCCGTGAACACAACGACGAGGGCCTTCGTGCTGTGGCTTTGGAAAGCACCGATGTGGACGGCTGGGACGATTACGACACCGTGTTCATCGGCTACCCCATCTGGTGGGGCATTGCCGCATGGCCCATGAGCAGCTTTGTTGCCGTCAATGACTTCACCGGCAAAAATGTTGTTCCGTTCTGCACGTCCCTTTCCTCCGGCATCGGGCAGAGCGGCAAGCTGCTGGCAGAATTAGCGGACGCCGGCACTTGGCTGGACGGCCAGCGGTTCAGCCACAGCAGCAGTGAAGCCGACATTGCAAGCTGGGTAAATGGCCTGAACCTGTAAGCAGAGCTTTTGTGTGAGGAGAATTTTCTCTTGCGGTAATTTTTGAAATAGAGGGTAAATCAAAAGGAGAATGTTTGTATGAAAGCATTGCTCATCAACGGCAGTCCGCGGCCCAACGGCTGCACCTTTACGGCCCTGACCGAACTGGCAAATACGCTGGAAGCCGAGGGCATTGAAACCGAGATCGTCCATGTGGGCAACAAGGACATCCGGGGCTGCATCGCCTGCCGCCGCTGCCACAGCACCGGCTCCAACAAGTGCGTCTTTGATGATATTGTCAACGAAGTAGCCCCCAAGTTGGCTGAAGCCGATGCCTTTGTCATTGGCGCACCGGTGTACTTTGGTTCCCCGGCAGGCGGCGCGATCTCCTTTATGGACCGCCTGTTCTTCAGTACCCTGAACATCGACAAGACCATGAAAGTGGGTGCTTCGGTCGTGACCTGTCGGCGCGGCGGCAACACAGCTTCCTACGATGTGCTGAACAAATATTTTACCATGTGTGGGATGCCAGTGGCCAGCAGCCAGTATTGGAACATGGTCTACGGCGGCTCTGCCGAGGAGGTCAAGAAAGATGCCGAGGGCTTGCAGACCATGCGCACCCTTGGCCGCAACATGGCCTTTTTGATGAAGAGTATCCAGATAGGCAAGCAACAGATCGGCCTGCCCGAAAAAGAACCTGCTGTCTTCACAAACTTCCATCATTGAGGAAGTGTTCCATATTCCTCCTTCTTTGTTGCAGGGAAAGCCGGGACGGAAACGTCCCGGCTTTCCCATTTTCCTGATTTTTGCGAGGTGATTTTATGCGCAGCGTGATTTTCGCGGTTTCCACCGCTTTGACCGTTTTATTATCCGCCTGCACCGGGGCGGCATCCTCTGTGCCAGTCAATACGGTTTCTTCGGTTTCGGCCAGCACATCCATCACGACCTCGTCCGAAGTGGATTCGGCTGTTTCGGAGAGTGCTTCTTCGGAAACCGGAAACATCCAGACTGGGCTTGTCCGGGAGCAGACATTGGACAGCACTGAGGAGCTCATCCATTACAGCTACTACCTGCCGGAGGATTACGACCCCACCCGGAAGTACCCCATGATGGTGGTCATGCCCGGCTATAACATGATGTGGTTCGGGGAATCTTCCTCCGGCAGCAATCTGGACTGGACGGGGTTTACCAGCTGGACGAACCTTGGACAGGATATGATCGTAGTGTCTGCCCAGCTCACCGACTGGGGCGACACTTCGGCGCGGCAGGCCATCGCTCTGACGGAGTATTTCATCAATCACTTTGCCGTAGATACCGCCCGCATTTACGCCGCAGGCTACTCGGCTGGCGGCGAAACCATGTCGCGGGCAGTTGCCATGCGGCCTGACCTGTATGCAGCTTATCTGCATGGAGCATCCCAGTGGGACGGCGGTTTTGCGCCCATTGCAGAAAACGGCGTGGCGGTCTACATCTACATGGCGCAGGGCGATGAATACTACGGTGTGCAGAAAGCACGGGATGCCTACAACGGTCTGCACGATGCTTACGCCGCCGCAGGCTGGACGGATGAACAAATCGACACCGTGCTGCAAATGCAGACCCCGGACAACGCCTTTTTCGATGCGCAGGGGCTTCACGTCTACCATGCTGCCGCAAATGTTGTCTTTGATGATGCCGATATTCTGAACTGGATCGTTTCCAAACACAAGTGATAGGAGAGAAATTTTGAACCGACGGCAATTCACAAAACTTCTGGCGGGTGTAGGGCTGCTTCTGGCAGGCTGCCGGGCAGGTGCTGCACCCAGTTCCTCCACCCCGGAAAGAAAGGATTCCATGCAAACGACCACCCAAACTTATACCCGCACCACGCCCATCGAAACCGTACGGAATGACCCGGTTTTCGGTGATTATGGGCGGCTGATCTTCCCAGTGGAACGCTCTTATTACAGCGGCGACACGCTGGAGCAGCTGCATCTTACCTACTATAACAACATCGACCCGGACGAAACAGTGGACATCTGCAACACCCTGCGCCAGCGTGCAGCGGACGGGCAGACCATCTTTTACGATATTTACACCGAGGACGAACAAGCCGCTGACCCGGACAAAGCTGACACCGGCTTATTCTACTTCAAGGGTAATCCCGGCGCAAAATTTTCCATCTGCAACGCAGGCGGTGCGTTTGCGTATGTGGGGGCCATGCAGGACAGCTTTCCTCATGCACTGGAACTTTCCCGCAAGGAGTACAACGCTTTTGCGCTCATCTACCGCCCCGGCGCACAGACCGCCTGCAAAGATCTGGCACGGGCCATTGCCTTTGTCTTTACCCATGCGGAGGAACTGGAAGTAGACACCAGCGGCTACTCCCTCTGGGGCGGTTCTGCCGGGGCACGGATGGCGGCGTGGCTGGGCAGCTACGGCACGGCATCCTTCGGTGAACAGGCGTATCCGCAGCCGGGAGCCGTCATCATGCAGTACACCGGGCTGGGGGAAGTCTACGGCAACGAGCCGCCCACTTATGCCTGTGTGGGTGACCGGGACTACATCGCAGACGAACGCGTGATGCGCTGGCGCATTGAAACCATCCGCTCTCAGGGCACCCCTGCCGAGATCGAAGTTTTTCCGGGCCTTGCCCACGGTTTTGGCTTGGGCACCGGCACCTCTGCCGAAGGCTGGCTCGATCATGCCGTAGCGTTCTGGGAAGAAAACATCTGAAACCGTGAGGAAACTGTTATGACGAAAAAATGGACTGCACTGCTTCTCGCGGCAGTACTTGCTGTCGGTCTTTCGGCCTGCGACACCAGCCGCGCAGAAGCCCCCAGCAGCAATTTGGAAAGCGGAGTTTCCGCCATCGAGGATGCTATGACGAAACGAAATGAAACCGAAAGCAGCTCGTTCCCGGCAGGCAGCGACCTGCGCATCGGCACTTCTGCCGACACCGTTGCAACGCCGAATGATTTCCCGGCAGCATACAACTACGGCACTGGAAAAATTGAGGATTATTCCCGTACCGCCATGCCGCAAAAGATGCCGGAACCAGTGGACAATGCGACCGTGCTGAACACCTCGGCAGACCCTAACCATATTCAGGCGTTGTACCTGTGGGAAGAAGGCAACGTTCCGGCTAAAACGCAGTTCACCGCTGCAATGACCGGTTATTTTGACAACTGGGATTTCCGCCCCTATGTGACGGCAATTCCCGTCCGCACCGGAGTACAACCGAAAGGTGCTGTGGTGTTGATGGCAGGCGGTGCGTATCAGTTCCGTGGAAACTATACCGATTCTCTGCCCACGGCAGCGGCTCTACGGGAGCTGGGCTTCCAGACCTTCATCGTAGATTACCGTCTGTCGCCCTACACGCAGGAGGAAGGCGCGCTGGATGTAGCGCGGGCTGTCCGCTTTGTGCGGCAGAATGCGGATGTTTACGGCATTGACCCTGACGATATTGCAGTTATGGGCTTTTCCGCAGGCGGCATTCAGGCGGGCGAATTTCTGATGCACTACGATGAAGATGTCAACGGCACTGCTCTGGATGAAAGCTATGTACCCGATGCGCTGGATGCTGTTCCGGCTCACGCTTCGGCGGCGGGCATGATCTATTCGTTCTATGGGCGGCTCAGCGTGGGCAACATGGACCCGGACTGGCTGGCCGAGGGTGATCTGCCGCCAACATTCTACGTTTACGGCACGGAGGACCCCTTCTACCGCCAATTCCAGCAGCAGTATGATGTGATTCGGAATATGGGCATTTCCGCCGGACGCATCGTGCTGAATAGCTGGCCCCACGGCTTTGGCTCGGATGGCGGCTGGGTGAACGATTACGCCGCATGGCTGGAAAGTGTTTTTGCAAATAAGGAGGAATCTTAACATGGAATATCGTACTTTGGGCAATGACCTGACCGTTTCGGCTGTGGGTCTGGGCTGTATGGGCATGAGCCATGCCTACGGCGCACCTGCCAACAAGAAGGAAATGACCGAACTGCTGGCGCAGGCCGTGGGTATGGGCTATACGTTCTTTGACACCGCCGAAGTCTACGGCACACCGGATAATCCCCACGACAACGAGGAACTGGTGGGTGCTGCCCTGAAGCCCTACCGAGATAAAATCGTTCTGGCGACCAAGTTCGGCATCCATTTTGACATGACCAGTACGGCAGTCAACAAGCCGCTGGTGCCGGATTCCCGCCCGGAAGTTATCCGTGCATCGGTAGATGCCTCCCTCAAGCGGCTGGGCACTGACCATATTGACCTGTATTATCAGCATCGGCTTGACCCCAAGGTACCCATTGGGGAAGTGGCCGGTGTAATGGCTGACCTGATTCGGGAGGGCAAGATCACTCACTGGGGCCTTTCGGAAGCCACCGAGGAGACCATCCGCCGAGCACACGCAGTCTGCCCGGTAACGGCCATCCAGAACCGTTACTCCATGATGGCCCGCTGGTACGAAAGCCTGTTCCCGGTTCTGGAAGAACTGCACATTGGTTATGTGGCATTCTCGCCGCTGGCAAACGGTTTTCTCTCCGGCAAATACGATAAGACTTCCAAGTTTGAAGCAGGCACGGACTACCGCAGCGTCATGCCGCAGTTCCAGCCAGACAGCATTGACCAGAACCACGCCCTGCTGGAACTGTTACACCGTCTTGCCGCCGAGAAAAATGCGCCACCTGCCCAGATCTCACTGGCGTGGATGCTGTGCAAAAAGCCTTATATCGTACCAATCCCCGGCACCCGGAAACTCAACCGTTTACAGGAAAACGCCGGTGCAGCGGATATTGTGCTGTCTGCCGTAGAAGTGGCTCTGATTGACGAAGCACTGGCGCACATGGAAATGTCGCATGTGTTTGGCGGGAGCCGCATTGAGAAAGAGTAAGACAGCAGCTTTGACGATGAGCTTCAATAGATCATGCGGAGGTAATTGTTTTTGATATGTGCGGCTTTTCAACGAGGGTGATCCTATCAATTTCTATGCCGTCTTATGTCTTACTCCGCAAGAGTTGTATGACACGCTGGAAAATGATCTCGCGGTTGAAAAAGAGGTGCAGAATCCGCAAAGAGATTGATTTCGGCTAAATTATTGTGTAATTCATTTGCTTTTCATTTGTTTTTATGGAGCAGTCTGATACAATATTGCGTATTCAGACAAAAGAACGCCAGAAAGGTCCGTAACGTCCTCGCTGGCGGTTCAGGTGTTTTTGTTCTGCTCCGAAAATTCTGTCAAATGGATTGCAAGCGATCTTGTTGCTTCCAGCAGTGTTTTCCGCATTTCTGGTGGACAAGCAAGATAGATTGCATCCCATTCTCGGCACTCACTTTCCAATTCTGACAGATTTGGATTGATGATTGAATCCAAGGAAAGGGGTAGGACATGGAGGATTGCACTCAAAATGTCAAAAGAAGGATTTTGCTTTCCGTTTTCAATATTGGCGATATACTTCACCGAAACATGGCTTTTTAGTGCCAGCTGATCTTGTGTCATTCCCATTGCTTTTCGGACAGCCTTTATCTGCTTTCCTAAAGCAATCGCATCCGCATTCGGCATCATCATCACCTCAATAGTATTGTATCGTTCTTGCGGAAAGAACGGTATAACATCATCATTCCAGTGATTTTGTCCTATCGTGCCGATGTGTTATATTGCGCCAGCTTCCCGCCATGGGAGGCTGGCGTTTTTGCGCTTTTGGAGCCAAAGTGCCGCAGTCCACCGTTTCTCCTATGATACAGCAGCAAACTTTATATTTGGGAGGGAAAGTCATGCTCGATCATAAGAAGGAAGCGATTACGGAACACTGGCAGTTTTGCCCCAAGTGCAATATAAAGCTCTATCGAATGACCGCCGACTGCACTGGATTCATCTACATAAAATGCTGGCGTTGCCGGGAAATGTTATGGCTCAACCTTTCCATTCGGGCCAAGTAAGCATTGATTTCATAAAAATCGGGTGCAACGCACTCTGAATATGGACTGTTCGCACCGAGCAACGGGCCGTCACCTCCGGGTGATGTATGAAACGTAGCACCAAATGGCCGGGCAGCAGCTTGACTGAAAGCTCTCCAATCTTTCGGTCGGCTGTTGTCCGGCTATTTTTATAGCTTCAGATGGCCTGCTTCCGAAAAGGAGCAGGTTTTATGTTTGCCCTCTTTTCATGGCTGCCCCAGATGGCGAAATATCCGTAGTGTTTCCAAATTTTCGGCATTTCACGTTTTATCGAAAATTTGGAGGTTACACATGGGCTTTAATTATGGTTTGGAAAAGAAGAACTTTGACCGTCAGTGGGCTATCATGCGCAAGCAGTATGAGGACGCTGGCATGAGCATTGAAGTGATTCAGGCAATGTATGAGTATGACTGGTCTGTTTTCAATGCTGCGCGTTCTTACCAGAACCACACGCAGGAGATCACCGCTCCGTCCTTTGAACAGGGCGAAGAATCCTACTCGCCCCTTATGAACAAGTATCAGGAAGCAATTTCTGTTACCGAACACTACCGCGAAACCAAGAGCCGCTTCACATGGATTGGCGAAATTGAGAACGAACGGCTGTTGTCTGCTCTTGAAAATTTGTCGGACGCAGACCTCAACCTTGTCACCATGTATGCCTATGAGGGGTACACCGTCACTGAAATTTCTAAAGTTTTAGGTGTCGCGCAGCCTACTATTAGTATCAAAATCAAGAGAATCACTAAATTTTTGAAAAACTTCAATTTCAATGCTACGAATTGACCTTTCTCGTCGGCTACCAAGTGAGAGGACAATTTCCCAAGCGGCACCTGCCGCAGGGCAAAACGTCCGACCTCGCGCACCTTGAAAACTGAATAGTTCCGTCATCTGGTACTCCGATAATGATACTTCCGTAATTCGCGGCCCGGTCACAAAGCAGACGGGGTGGCTGAAATGCCAATGAAGCGGTACAAGTCCGCTGCCAGATGTTTATGCCCCACTCGCAGGGAGCCGAGGGCGAATATGCGAGACCTTAACTTATTAAATCAGGCGTGGCCGAATGCTGTTTTCGGTCTTCGTCCACGCCTGTTCTTTTTACTTATTCCATATATCCACATTTTCATCCTACATAATAGGAGGCTTTATGAACGAAAACGACCGTACCACCTTAGAGCAAGCGATCTACGAGGAAATGGAACTGACCCCGGAGATGATTCGGTCCATCCGCACGCTCTGCGGTGTCTGCCTTTGTAGTTTTGTAGAATCCAAGGCGTTCAAAATCGCCATTGTTCCCAGCGCAGACCGGAGCATGGACACTTGCACTGTCTGCCAGACCCGGCGCGGTCATGACTACGTTGTGATGAACCGCTGAACAAACACATCGCCCACTGCCAAGGAGGTGCAGCGGGCGGTGTACATATTGCAAAAGGAGGGCAGCTATTGATTCAAAACTGGAAATTCCAACGTGGAGACATTTTCTTCACCCGTTTCGACAACGCCATCGGTTCAGAGCAAAGCGGGAATCGTCCGGCAGTCGTTCTTCAGAACGATGTGGGAAATTTTTACTCGCCCACGCTGATCGTGGCCACATTGACAAGCAAGGCGGCAAAAAAGTATACCCAGCCGACCCACTGCCTGCTGGTGAACGAGTTTCTCTCCGTACCATCCATCGTTCAGGCAGAGCAGATTTTTACCGTAGACAAGAGCAGGGTTCTGAAATATCTCGGACACCTCACCCCGGAAGAAATGAGCCGGGTGGATGATGCTGTCCGTGCCAGCCTTGCCCTGAACCCGATGGGGAGCATTCAGCGGCTTCCACCCATCATCCGCTCTACGGCGGCTTACGCGCCGCCTGAGGTAGTTGACGGTAAGCCGCCCCTCTATCCCTACACACCCATCAAATCATCCTTTGAGGATGCTGGGAGTGTCGAGGACATGATGCTGTACACCGAACTGGAAGCTGCGGTACACGCAATGATCCAGCGGCTGGAATACAGCTTCACATTCAACCCAAGTCTGCTCACCATCCCGAAGCGTAAGCAGCAGGTTGCTGAAATCCTGAAAGAAGCCGAAACGTACATCTGGAGGATCAAGGAGGAAATGCGATGCGCCTGAAAGACAATAACAATCCCTTCATCCATGTCAACCCGCCGTACCAGCTCATGGTCATCCACAGCAGCAAGCTGGTCTACCCCCGCGAACTGTACCAGCGTGGTGTGGAGCGCAAGCGTGTGGAACTGATCGCCGCCCACTTCAACGAGTATGTGGCAAACGAGCCGAAGGTCAGTTTCCGTAACGGTCAGTTCATCGTAACGGATGGGCAGCACACCATCGAGGGGCGCATCCTCCGCAACGGCGGCAAGGATCTGCCGATTCTCTGCAAGGTGTACACGGGCATGACCGTGGAGCAGGAAGCCCTGCTCTTTGCCGAGCAGAACGGCTTCTCTGCGTCGCTGACAGCGGGCATCAGGCTCCGTGCCAAGGTGGTGGGCGGCGATGCCATCTCCAAGGCGTTTCTCGCAGCCACCAACCGGGTGGGATTGAGCCTCAATTATGACAGCCAGCAACTGACCGATTACCGCATCGGCTGCGTGGGCACCGCTCTCAAGCTGTACAACCAGATGGGCGAGAAAATCTACTGCGAAGCCCTGCAGCTTATTGTTAAAGCATGGGACGGCAAGCCTGATTCGTTCCGTGCATCTGTCCTGCGTGGTATGATGCACTTTGTGGAGCTGTATCACGGCGAGTTCAGCGAGGAACGGCTGGTTCGTGCGCTGCGCAGCATCCACCCGGTCGATATTTACCGCATCGGGCAGGGCGACCCCGCAAAGCTGCGCGGATGGAAAAAGTACGTTTTCCCCATCTACACCGCCTACAACGGCAAGCGCAGAAAAGACGCACTGCCGATGAAATTCTGACATTCACAGGCATACCTCCCATATACACAAGGGGCATCCGCAAACCGCAGATGCCCCTTGTTACATATCAAAACCACTATATATACGCTTCATGTGTTCATTCAATACAATATACAGAGAAAAGAGGTATTCTATGCGCTCTCAGTTCACTTCGTATGAGCAGCTTCCCATCACCCTGACAGCCGACCACGTCGCTGCTGCACTGGGTATCTCCCGCGCCAATGCCTACATCCTGCTCCGCTCGGATGGCTTCCCCACGCTCCACATCGGCAAGCGGATGGTCGTACCCAAAGACCGTTTTCTTCAGTGGATCACGGATAGCGTAAATGGATGATCTGACATCCTTGATTCAAGAGGTTTCTTTTTCTATACTATTCCCGAAACGACTTGACATCAGGAAGGAGGCAATATGCCAAGCAAACGTTCACACGGCGAGGGTACGCTTCGCCACCGCAGCGATGGTCGCTGGGAATTACGTATGATGGACGGCTACCAGAAAGATGGTTCGCCGCGCTTCAAAACCTTCTATGGCAAGACTCAGAAGGAGGTCAAGCTCAAACTGAAAGAGTATCAGGATGCGCTTATCAGCGGTGTCCAGCTGGACACGATTCTGTACTTCGAGGATTGGGCAGATACATGGTTCGAGGGTCACAAGGATAATATCGCTCCCACGACACAGGAAAGCTACAAATACTGCCTGAAAATGCTCAAAGAATGATTTTATCATCGCCCCTTGACCGTCATACGCCCCATCGACATTGAAAATTTCCTGAAAGTGATGCGGCGCGATGGCCGCTCTGATTCTTACATCAGCAAGGCACGAGGGATGCTCTACCAGATCTTTCAAAAGGCAGAAGCCAATGACCTTGTGCGCCGTAACCCGGTCCGGCTTGCTGAAAAGATGCGGGCATCCGGCACCGCAAAACGCAAGGAAGCCTTTACCACAGCGGAAGTCGCACACCTGATGAAGGTGCTGCCCGATGACCGCATGGGCTTGAGCATCCGGCTTTTGCTCGGCACTGGGATGAGAATGCAGGAACTTCTGGCTTTGGAGCCGCAGTTTATTGAAGAAGATGGCTCTGTCATTCACATCCGGCAGGCAGTAAAGGTCGTAAAAGGTACGGTCAGCATCGGCAGTCCGAAATCCAAAGACAGTATCCGGGATATTCCGGTGCCGCTGAATGTCCGTCCGTGTGCCATCAAGCTGCGGGATACCACCGACCAGTTCATCTGGGAAAGCCCCAAGACCGGCTTGCCCTGCAATCCCACCCATTTCCGGGATGTATTTCGCAAATCTCTGGAAGAAGCGGGCGATGTCCGCTTGCTCACGCCGCACAGCTGCCGCCACACCTATGTGTCGCAGATGCAGGCGTTGGGCGTGGATATCCAGACCATCCAGAGCATCGTAGGCCACGCCGACACCGAGATGACTGAGCATTATCTCCATGTTCAGGAATCCATTCGGCAGAGTGCGATCCAGTTGTTCAGTGAGACATTTTCGGCCTGAAAATTGGACGGAACAGCACTAATTAGACCAGATAAAATCTTTGGCATTGTGGTCAAAATTGTGGTCAAAACCAAATGAGGTCAGCCCACAAACAAAAAAATCCAACGATTTCTAACGTGAAAATCGTTGGATTTATGGTCCGAGTGGCGAGAATCGAACTCACGGCCTCTTGAACCCCATTCAAGCGCGCTACCAAAACTGCGCTACACCCGGATATCGACCGCCGCTTCCCTACCGAAGCGTGGCGACAAGAGATATTATACTCAGGTAAGGCCGTTTTGTCAACAGATTTTTCGATTATTTTTGGTTTTTTCTGAGAAAAGTCCGATTTTTACACGGATACGCGCTTTTTTGTTTTTTGCTGTTTTCAGTGTTTTTCTGCTTCTGCGGCGCGCTGTGCGCGGTCGCGTTCCAGCAGCGGGCGCAGATACTGGCCGGTAAAGCTGCCGGGCACGGCGGCCACCTGCTCCGGGGTACCCTCGGCCACGATCTCGCCACCGGCGCTGCCGCCCTCGGGGCCAAGGTCGATGATATGGTCGGCACACTTGATCAGATCCAGATTATGCTCGATGACGATGACCGTATTGCCCACGTCCACCAGTTTTTGCAGCACCTCGATCAAGCGGTGCACATCTGCAATATGCAGGCCGGTGGTGGGTTCGTCCAGAATATACACCGTTTTGCCGGTGCCGCGGCGGGCAAGCTCGTTGGCCAGCTTTACGCGCTGCGCCTCGCCGCCGGACAGGGTGGTGGCGCTCTGCCCCAAGGTGACGTAGCCAAGGCCAACGTCCAGCAGCGTTTGCAGCTTGCGGGCGATCTTGGGCTGGTTGGCAAAGAACACCACCGCTTCCTCCACGGTCATGTTCAGCACATCCGCAATGGTCTTTTCCTTATACTTTACTTCCAGCGTTTCGCGGTTGTAGCGCGCGCCCTTGCACACCTCGCAGGGCACATATACATCCGGCAAAAAGTGCATCTCGATCTGCAGAATGCCGTTGCCCTCGCAGGCTTCGCAGCGGCCGCCCTTGACGTTGAAACTGAACCGCCCCGGGCCGTAGCCGCGCATCTTGGCGTCCTGCGTCTGGGAGAATACGGCGCGGATATCGTTGAACACGCCGGTGTAGGTGGCGGGGTTGGAGCGCGGGGTGCGGCCGATGGGCTGCTGATCGATGCCGATGACCTTATCCACGAACTCCAGCCCCTCTACCCCATCGCATTTGCCGGCGCGGGAGCGGGCACCGTTCAGTTCGCTGGCCAGCGTTTTGTACAGGATCTCGTTGATCAGGCTGGACTTGCCCGAGCCGGAAATGCCGGTGACACAGATAAACGCCCCCAGCGGGAAGCTGACATCAATATTGCGCAGGTTGTTTTCCCGTGCGCCCTTTACGGTCAGGCAGTGGCCGTTGCCGGTGCGGCGGGTCTGGGGCACGGCAATGCGCTTGCGGCCGGAGAGATAGTCGCCGGTAATGCTGCGCTTGGCCTTGCAGATATCCTTTACGCTGCCTGCGGCTACGATCTCGCCGCCGTGCACACCGGCACCGGGGCCTACGTCCACGATATAGTCCGCGCTGCGCATGGTGTCCTCGTCGTGCTCGACCACAATGACCGTATTGCCCAGATCCCGCAGGTTTTTCAAGGTAGCGATGAGCTTATCGTTGTCCCGCTGATGCAGGCCGATGGAAGGCTCGTCCAGCACATAGAGCACACCGGACAGAGCGCTGCCGATCTGGGTGGTCAGGCGGATGCGCTGGCTCTCGCCGCCGGACAGCGTGCCCGCCGCCCGGGCCAGCGTGAGGTAATCCAGACCCACGCTTTGCAAAAATTGCAGGCGGTTTTTGATCTCCTTCATGATCTGGCCGCCGATCTGCTGCTGCTTTTCGGTGAGGTTCGGCTCGTTTTGCCGGATAAATTCCAGCTCGTCCCGGATGGACATCTCGCAGAACTGGCTGATGTTCTTGTCCCCGATGGTCACGGCAAGCACCACCGGCTTCAGGCGCTGTCCGTGGCAGTCCGGACACTCCACGCCGGACATAAAGCTGCCGATTTCTTCCTTCATCCACTCGCTGCTCGTCTCGCGGAAGCGGCGCTCCAGATTTTCCACAATGCCCTCAAAGGTGTTGTAGTACACCCCGCTGCCGAACTCGTTGGTGCGGTGCATCTCGATCTTTTCGCCGTTGGTGCCGTAGAGCAGGGCGTTCACCGCCTCGGTGCTCATCTCCTTGATGGGCGTATCCAGCGTAAAGCCGTATTTTTTACCAAGGCCAAGATAATACATCTCGCTCACAGAGCCTTCAGCGTAGTACCAGCCGCTGGCCTTGATGGCACCCTCCCGGATGGAAAGGCTGCGGTTGGGCAGGATGCGATCCTCGTCCACCCGCATAAAGGTGCCAAGGCCGGTGCATTTTTCGCAGGCGCCCAGCGGGTTATTGAAGGAGAACAGCCGGGGCGACAGGTCACTGATGGAAATGCCGTGCTCCGGGCAGGCAAAGTTCTGGCTGAAGGTCATACACTCGCCGCCGATGACATCCACCTCGGCCACGCCCCCGGTGAGCGCCAGCGCGGTCTCCAGCGAGTCCGCCAGACGGCTGCGGATGCCCTTGCGCAGGGCAAGACGGTCCACCACGATTTCCACCGTATGCTTGATGTTCTTTTCCAGACTGATCTCCTCGTCCAGATCATACAGGTTGCCATCGATTTTCACGCGGGCATAACCGGCGCGGCGGGCGGCGTCCAGTTCCTTCTGCTGGGTGCCCTTGCGCTGACGCACCACCGGGGCTAAGATCTGGAACTTTGTGCCCTCCTCCAGCTTGAGGACGGCATCTACCATCTCGTCCACGCTCTGCTGGCTGATGACCCGCCCGCACACCGGGCAGTGCGGCACGCCGATGCGGGCGTACAGCAGGCGCAGATAATCGTAGATCTCCGTCACGGTGCCCACGGTGGAGCGAGGGTTGTGGCTTGTGGTCTTTTGGTCGATGGAGATGGCCGGTGAAAGGCCGGTGATCTCGTCCACGTCCGGCTTATCCATCCGTCCCAGAAACATCCGGGCGTAGCTGGAAAGGCTTTCCACATAGCGGCGCTGCCCGTCCGCGTAGATGGTATCGAAAGCCAGACTGGACTTGCCCGAGCCGGAAAGGCCAGTCATGACGATCAGCTTTTCCCGCGGGAGGGTCAGGTTGATATTTTTCAGGTTGTGCTCGCGGGCACCCTTGATGATGATTTTATCGTTTGCCAAGGTATTTTCTCCCTTTTCGTTGTGTCTGTGCATGGTTCTGTTTGCGTTCGGTCTCGGCGGCGGAGTCCACGGTGGGGTTTTCGCCCCGGCGCAGACGGTCGATCTGATCCCGCAGGAAGGCTGCGTGCTCAAATTCCAGCAGCTTCGCAGCCTCCTTCATCTCCCGGGTCAGGCGCTCGATGGCAGCTTCCCGCTCCATCTTGCCCATGCGGCGGGTGTTGCGCTTGGCGTTTTCGGCCTTATCGCTGATCTCGATGCTGTCAGCAATGGCCTTGACGATGGTCTTGGGCACGATGCCGTGCTCCTCATTATAGGCCATCTGAATGGCGCGGCGGCGCTCGGTCTCGGTGATGGCGCGCTCCATGCTGTCGGTCACCACATCGGCGTACATGATGACCATGCCCTCCGCGTTGCGGGCAGCGCGGCCGATGGTCTGGATCAGGCTGGTCTCGCTGCGCAGAAAGCCCTCCTTGTCGGCATCCAGAATGGCCACAAGGCTCACCTCCGGCAGATCCAGCCCCTCGCGCAGCAGGTTGATGCCCACCACCACGTCGATGCTGCCCAAACGCAGATCCTTGATGATCTCCATCCGCTCAAAGGTATCCACCTCGTGGTGCATATACTTGACCTTGATCCCCTGCTCGGTGAGGTAATCGGTGAGATCCTCAGCCATCTTTTTGGTCAGGGTGGTCACAAGCACCCGCTCCTGCCGCTGGATACGGGCATTGATCTCGCCCAGCAGGTCCACCACCTGCCCTTCCACCGGGCGCACCGAGATGACTGGGTCTAAAAGACCCGTGGGACGGATGACCTGCTGCGCCACCTGCGAGCTGTTCCGGCGCTCGTACTCGCCGGGGGTGGCGGAGACAAAGATCATCTGGTTGAGCTTGGACTCCACCTCCTCAAATTTCAGGGGGCGGTTATCAAAGGCGGACGGCAAACGGAAACCGTATTCCACCAGCGTTTTTTTGCGGGCGTAGTCGCCGCCGTACATGGCGCGCACCTGCGGCAGGGTGACGTGGCTCTCGTCCACGAAGAGCAGAAAATCCTCCGGGAAATAATCCAGCAGGGTGGTGGGCATACTGCCCGGCGCACGACCGGACAGCACTGCCGAGTAGTTTTCGATGCCCTTGCAGATACCCACCTCGTTCAGCATCTCGATATCGTAGTTAGTGCGCTGGGCAATGCGCTGTGCTTCGATCAGCTTGCCCTCGGCGGTGAACTGTTTGACCTGCGCATCGCACTCGGCGCGGATCTTTTCCAGCGCAGCGGCCTTTTTTTCCGCGCTGACGATATAGTGGCTGGCCGGGAAGATGGCAACGTGCTTGACCACGTTCTGCTTGGAGCCGGTCAGGGGGTTGAACTCGGTAATGCGGTCGATCTCATCCCCGAAGAACTCCACCCGGATGGCAAGCTCGCTCATATAAGCCAGATAAATGTCCACCGTGTCGCCATGCACCCGGAACTTATTGCGCACAAAATTCACGTCGTTGCGCTCGTATTGCAGGGTGACCAGCTTTTTGCACAGCTCGTCCCGCTCCATTTGCATCCCGGGGCGCAGACTGATGACCATGCTGCGGTAGTCGATGGGGTCGCCCAGCGAGTAGATACAGGATACTGATGCCACAATAATGACGTCCCGCCGCTCGGAAAGCGCCGCCGTAGCCGAGTGGCGCAGGCGGTCGATCTCGTCGTTGATAGCGCTGTCCTTTTCAATATAGGTATCGGTGCTGGGAATGTAGGCCTCCGGCTGGTAGTAGTCGTAGTAGCTGACGAAGTACTCCACCGCATTGTTGGGGAAAAACGAGCGGAACTCGGTACACAGCTGTGCCGCCAGCGTTTTGTTGTGCGCCAGCACCAGCGTGGGGCGGTTGCACTGGGCAATGACGTTGGCCATGGTAAAGGTTTTGCCGCTGCCGGTCACGCCCAGCAGGGTCTGGCAGCGGTCACCCCGCTGCACCCCCTCCACCAGCTGCGCGATCGCCTGAGGCTGGTCGCCAGTGGGGGCATAGTTCGACACCAGTTCAAATTTTTCCTCTGCCATCGTTTTCTCCCTTCCGTGCGTATAACCACAATCCGTTGTTGCTTCAAGTTGTATTATAGCACGCACATTTTATAATGTAAACAGTTTTTTGTTTTACGGCCAGAACAGCGTGCCGGTCTTGAAATCGTAGATAGGCAGGCGGTTGGCGTCCCGCATGGAAAAATACTCGGTGTCGGTCAGGATAAAGTGGTCCAGCAGGTGCACATTTACCAGCCCCAGCGCCCGGGCAATGCTGCCGGTAGCGTCCATATCCTCCAGCGAGGGCAGTGCCACCCCGTTGGGGTGGTTGTGGCAGAGCACCACGGCGTCCGTGCCGCCCTTGATGGCGGCTGCTACCACATTTTTGATATCCAGACTGACCCGGTCGGAGGTACCCTCCCGCAGCCAGACGGCGGCGCGCACCCGCTTGCGGCTGTCCAGACTGACCAGCATGGCGCGCTCATAGTCCGACCACGCAAATTTTGCCATCAGGTAGCTGCCCATCTGCTCGGTGGTCTTGATGCAGCGAGTGGTGCTGGTGCGGCTGCGGCCATAGTACCGGCTGATCTGAGGCAGCAGATGCAGCATCCGGGCAGTAGAGGGGCCTACGCCCTCCACGGTGCACAGTTCCTCCTCACTGGCCTCCAGCACCGCCGCAAAATCCCCGAACCGATCGATCAGGTCGTGGGCGATGCCGTTGGTGTCCCTTTGGGCGTTGGTCAGGTAAAGCACATATTCCAGCGCCTCGTGCTCGGCCAGACTGTCCAGCCCGTAGCTTTGCACCCGCTCCCGCATCCGCTGGCGATGTCCCTTGTGCCGTTTATTCTCTGCCATGGCGGTACTCCTTTTTCTATGTTCTCTCCTTATAGTACCCATTTTGCGGCGCAAACACAAGCGTTCTGCAAAAATAACCCGGATTTTGCACCGGAATGCGCGTTGACTTCCCGCCCCGCCTGTATTACTATAAAAGCATGATTCTGACAAAAACGATGAGGATAGCTTTATGAAACAATTTACTGCCACCGCCAACGATGACGGCGTGCGTCTTTCGCGCTTTGTGCAGAGCGTGACCCGCGATTTTCCCACCAGCCTGCTGTACAAGAGTTTCCGCAACAAGCGGGTGAAGGTGAACGGCAAAAAGGCCGCACCGGAGTACCGTTTGCAGGCGGGAGACCTGATCGAGTTGTACATCAACGACGAGTTCTTCCCGCCCGAGGGCGCAAAGCCGGTGCAGAAGGCTGCCCCCAAAAAGCAGCCCAATCAGCCCAAGGTGACGGTCATCTACGAGGACGAAAATCTTGCGGTGCTGTACAAGCCTACCCATCTGCTGTGCCACAGCGACCGCACCGGCGATGCCAATCTGGTGGATGCCTTTACCCAGTACCTGACCCAGAAGGGCGAATACGATCCCCACGGCGAGAACCGCTTCAAGCCCGGCATCTGCAACCGGCTGGACCGCGGCACCGAAGGGCTGGTGATCGCCGCCAAGAACTACGCCGTCCTGCGGGACATGAACGAGATCATCCGCACCGACCTGCTGAAGAAGGAGTACTACACCATCACGGTGGGCATTCCGCAGTCCGGGCGGTTCACCGCATGGTGGGAGCACGACGAGAAAAACAACAAGGTCAGCATCCACGCCCATCAATCGCAGGACGAGCGCCGCAAGCAGATCATTACGGACGTGGACGTGCTGCGCACCGCAGGCCCCTTTGCCCTGTGCAAGATCGGCCTTGTCACCGGGCGCACCCACCAGATCCGTGCCCATCTGGCCTATCTGGGCAAGCCGGTGCTGGGCGATATCAAATACGGCAACCGCAAGATGAACGAGCGTACCGGCACCAAGACGCAGGCACTGTGCGCGGTGCGCATCAGCTTTCTGGATGTGCCGGAGGAAAACACCCTGCACTACCTCTCCGGCAAGGTCATCAAACTGAAAGACCCCCAGATCCTGCAGCAGTTTGATGCACTGGATAAGAGCAAAAACGTATAACAATAAGACCGCTGTTTGCAACAACTGCAAGCAGCGGCCTGTTTTTTGCGCTATTTTCTTTTTTTGCCCCGTTCACGCTCGGCCGGGCAGCCAGACCGTTGTTTTTGCCCCGCAGGGGGTGTTCTGCCCAAACACTGCCGTGCCGCCATGGGCGGCGGCGATCTGCTGCACTACATACAGGCCAAGGATATGAGGCGCATTTTCGGCAGGCTCCGCAGCGTTCAGTGCCGCCAGAACGGCAGCCGGATAGCCAATACCGTCATCTGCCACGGTCAGGCAGAAGCGTTCCCCTACCTGCCGGGTGTGCACCGTAATGTTCACCGGCTTTGGGTTATGCCGGACGCTGTTGTTCATCAGGTTTTCCAGCAGCCGTGCCAGCAGCGCCTCATCCACCGAAAGCACTGTCTGCTCTGCTGGTTCTTCCTGTTCCAGTGTGATCTCGCAGCGCTCTGCCAGCGGGCTTTCGCAAAACTGCGCCACCAGCTGCCGGAACAGCGGCCCTGCACGCAGATCTTTCCGGCGCAGGGGTTGGGCACCGTATTCCAGCTTACTGGTCAGGTTCAGGTCATCAATGAGGGTGCGCAGCTTTTCGCACTGGATGCGGATACCGGCCGCTTTCTGCCGGGAGCTGTCCGGCAAAAGTGCATCCTGTTCCAGCTGCTCCGCCCAGCCTAAGATCAGCGCCAGCGGGGTGCGCACGTCATGGCTGACCCCTGCGATCCACTGGGTGCGGGCGTTGTCCCGCCGGGAAAGCATCTCATTTTTGGCTTGCAGCTGCGCCCCGGTCTGGTTCAGCTTTTCTGCCAGTTCCCCGGCAAAACCATCCGTAGGCAGTTGAACGGTCTGCCCCTGCGCCAGTGCTTCCAGACCGTTTGCCACGGTCTCCAGCCGCTTTGCCCCCCGCCAGCTCAACCAGAAGCAGAGAACCAGACCCAGCAGCAGCATTCCCAGCGCTGCTGCCGGGAGCACCCGCACCATGCTCAGGGCAAAGTCCGGTGAGCTGTAAATGCTGTACTTCCACAGGCTCCCCTTTGGCAGCCCGATGACGAACAGTCCGTAGGGTTCTGTCCAGCAGAACACCGGGTAATCCGCCAGATACCAGCGGGCAAATTTGGCGATATCGCCGGGAGTGTAGGCATGGTTCAGCTCCTGCGGCAGGCCGTAGCTCCAGCGGATGTTTCCCACATTGTCCAGTACCATCGCCCACTCGTAGCCATTCATCCACTCCTGCGGGGTGCGTTCTGCCCCAAAGGCAAGCCCTTCGGCGGTCTCCACCATGGAATCCGCGATCTCGCTGGAGGAGTACTCCCGCTGCGGCAAGCGGCAACTCTCCAGCCAACCCAGCCAGCCCAGCACCGCAACACCGGAAAACAACAGCAGCAGAACGATGCCCACCGCCGCCAGCACATACCGCCGGATCAGGCGCACAAAGGTTTTCATGCTCCTTCCTCCTTTGTCAGCTTATAGCCAATGCCCCGCACCGTCCGCAGAAACTGCGGCGCACCGGGTTCGGCTTCCAGCTTCTCCCGCAGATGCCGGATATGTACACCCAGACTGTTCTCGTAGCCATAGTAATCTGCGCCCCAGACCGCCGCACAAAGGGCATCGTAGGTAACGATGTGTCCCCGGTTCTCTGCCAATTTCCGCAGCAGCGCCAGCTCGGTAGCGGTCAGCGCCAGTGTTTTGCCCTCTGGCAGGGTAACAATGGCATCATTCAAGTCTATGCACCGCTCCCCCAGCTGCAAAGGTGCCGGTTTTGTACGGGACAGCTCTGCCCGGTACGCCCGCTGCAAAATATGCTGCACCCGCAGCAGCAGTTCCTGCATCAGAAAAGGCTTGGTCAGGTAGTCATCTGCGCCAAGACCCAGCCCAAACAGTCGGTCGGCATCCGCATCCCGTGCAGAGAGGAACAATGCCGGGACATCCGCTTTTGCCCGCAGCGCCCGGAACAGCGAAAATCCATCCCCATCCGGCAGGTTGATATCCAGGATCATCAGCTCCGGCTGTTCCGCCGCAAAGCAGGCGCGGGCAGCGGCGCAGCTTTGGGCAGTTCTGATATGGCCATATCCTGCGCCCCGCAGCTGCTCACATAGCAGTGCCAGCAGTTCGGCGTTGTCGTCCACAACGAGAAACTTTGCATCATAAATGGTATCCATAAGGGCAGTTCTCCTTTCCCGCCTTTACTATACCACACTTTTTGCGCCGCAGCGGAAAACACCTGCAAATTTAAGGGTAAATTAAGCTGCGCTTCCGGTCAGTTTAAGGCAGCGGGTGTATTCTGGCATCGTTCCGAAATCCATGAATGCGAAAGGAGACCATTTATGAAACCTGTGATTGAGACCCATGCCCTTTGCAAAAGCTACCATGGCCGTCCGGTGGTGGATCATTTGAACCTGACTGTCCCGGAGGGCTGTGTTTACGGCTTTTTAGGCCCCAATGGTGCGGGCAAATCCACCACCATGAAGATGCTGCTGGGGCTTGTACACCCCACCGGCGGCAGCGTGGAGCTGCTGGGGCACACACTGAACGAAGCAAACCGCATTGCCCTGCTGCGGCAGACCGGCAGTCTGATCGAAGCCCCCTCCGGTTACCTGCACCTGACCGCCCGGGAAAACCTTTCCATCGTGGCTGACCTGAAGGACGTGGGCCGGAAGGACATCAGCCGGGTGCTGGAGATCGTACACCTGACAAAAGACGCTGACCGGAAGGTGGGGCAGTATTCCCTTGGCATGAAGCAGCGGCTGGGCATTGCCATGGCGCTGCTGGGCAGCCCCAAACTGCTGATCTTGGACGAACCTACGAATGGTCTGGACCCGGCAGGCATTCAGGAGATGCGCAGTCTGATCGCTTCCATGCCCCAGACCACCGGAGCCACCGTGCTGATCTCCAGCCACCTGCTGGGAGAGATCGAGCAGATGGTGGATCAGGTGGGCATCTTGAACCACGGCAAACTGCTGTTCGAGGGCTCCTTGCAGCAGCTGCAAAAGCACAGCCGGGGCGGCATTCTGCTGCGGGTGCTGGACGCACCCAAAGCCGCAGCCGTCCTGCAGCAGCAGGGAGTAAAAGCCACCGCACCGGCAGATCAGCCGGACACCCTGCAGCTGCCCCCGCTGCCGGACGAAGCGCTGGCGGCACTGGTCTGTACCCTTGCCGAAAGCGGCGTGGGCGTGGTTGGCCTGACGGCCCAGACAAAGAGCCTTGAGGACATCTTCCTCAGCTTGACCCAGACCAGCGGGGAGGTGGCGTAAGATGGCAGCTTTCCGTGCAGAACTGCAAAAAGCCCACCGTCGGCACGACCTTGCTCTCTGCCTGCTCATCCCCGGCATTGTCGTGCTGTGGGTGGGCGGCCTTGCTCCGGCAGACCCGGAGGAGCTTGCCAACGGTTACAGCGCCCTGCTTTACAGCCTGCCCGTCATTGAAGCTATTCTGATGCCGGTGATGATGGCAGTGCTCGCCTCACGGCTGTGGGATATGGAGATCAAAGGCAACACCACAAAGCTGCTCTACACCCTGCAGAGCCGCCGCAGCCTGTTTGCAGGCAAGGCGGTCTTTGGAGTGCTGGAGGTGCTGTTGGTCACGGTGCTGGAGCTGGCCTGTGTTCCGGTGCTGGGGCGTGTCCATGGTTATACCGAAGCCTTTCCCACTGGGCAGCTGGTTTATCTGTTCGTCTGCACGCTGGCGGTGGACGCAATGCTCTTCTTTGGAGAATTTCTGCTGATGCTGTGGGTGGGCAATCCCCTGCCGGCGCTCTGCGTGGGCATTGTAGGGGCGCTGGTGGGGCTGTTCTCTGCTTTTATGCCGCCGCTTGCCAGTTATTTTGTGCCCTTTGGGTACTACATTCCTCTGAGCGCCTACGAAGTGGCGAACTGGGACAAGGCCACCCACACCGTCACCTACGGCACCCGCCCCTTCAACTGGGGGCTGTTGGCCTTCACCCTTGCGCTGGGCGCAGTGCTGTTTGCCCTTGCGTGGCGCAAGGTACAGGACGAGGAGGTATAAAACCATGCTGAAACGCTGTATTCTTGCGGAGAACCGCAAACTCCACGCATCCCCCATCTGGGCAATGTTCTTTGTGCTGCCCATTCTTTCGGCCACCTATGGCACCTTCAATTATCTGCAAAATCTTGAGATCCTCACCGACGGCTGGTATAGCCTGTGGACCCAGCACACCCTGTTTTATTCCATGCTCTTCTTCCCTGCCATGGTAGCCACCTATGCTGCCTACTTGTGGCGGCTGGAACATCTGGGGCACAACTGGAACCTTATCATGGCAAGCCCCGTACCGCCGCTGGACCTGTTTGCGGCAAAGTTTGCGGTAGTAACAAAGCTGGCGCTGCTGACCCACGGCTTTGTGTTCGCGCTGTTCGTGTTCTGCGGCAAGGTATTTGCCCATCTGCCCGGGCTGCCGCCGGTCACCCTACCGCTGTTTTTACTGCGGGGACTGCTGGGTGCGTTGGCTGTCATTGCCGCACAGCTGGTGCTGGCCATGGTCATCCGCAGCTTTGCCGTGCCCATTTTTCTGGGGCTGCTGGGCGGCATTACCGGCATCTTTATCAGCTCCAAGGGGCATGGGCTGCTGTGGCCCTATTCCCTGATGCAGCTCGGTATGAACTCCAACAAAAGTGCGGATGCTCTGGTAGGCAGCTACGGGCTGTTTGCCTTCAGCTGCATCTTCTGGCTGGGGACAATGTTCCTTCTGGCATGGCTGCTTTTACGCCGGGAGGATGTGCGGGCATAAGGCACGGCAGTGCGCATGACGATTCCAAAAAATGACTCTGTGACACAATTTTCGCATCGCTGACAGACAGAAAAAACCTCCCCATGCAGTTGTCCTGCACGGGGAGGTTTTGTTATATGGGAATAGGGATGCTGCCTTAACGCTTATACTTTGCGGCGGTCTGCAAACGCTGCATGGCACGATCCAGCGCAATCTTGCTCTGGTAATACTCGTGCATACTCTGCTTATGCTGCAAGCGTTCCTCGGCGCGGATGCGGGCGGCTTCGGCACGATTCTTGTCGATGTCCTCCGGGTTCTCGGCGCTGTCCACCAGCACCATCACATAGGCGGGGGTCACCTCGGCAATGCCGTCACCCACCAGCACATCCCGGGCTTTGCCGTCCACCACAAAGTGGAGGATGCCCATGTGCAGCGCCACCAGCACCGGGTTATGCCCGGCCTGTACGCCGTAGATGCCATCGCTGATGGGCAGGGTCAGATCCTCGCAGTCACCCTGATAGAACTCACCGCTGGACGCTGTGATGCTCAGCATGAACTTGTTCATCAGACGGCACCGCCCTTTTCCTCAGCCAGCTTCTTTTCTGCCTTTTCGCGTGCTTCTTCCAGCGTACCTACGTTGAAGAATGCCCACTCCGGCAGATCATCGGCCTTGCCGTCCACAATGGCGGCAAAACTGCGCACCGTATCCTTCAGGGGCACATACTTGCCCTTGAGGCCGGTAAAGTTCTCGGCCACGGCAAAGGGCTGGGACAAGAATTTTTGCAGCTTGCGGGCGCGCATGACGGTCAGCTTGTCGTTTTCGTCCAGCTCGTCCATGCCCAGAATGGCAATGATGTCCTGCAGCTCCTGATAGCGCTGCAGAATGGACTGCACCTTGCGGGCCACGCGGTAGTGCTCCTCGCCCACGATGTCTGCTTCCAGAATGCGGGAGGTGGAAGCCAGCGGGTCCACAGCCGGGTAGATGCCCTGCTCCACGATCTTACGGGACAGCACGGTGGTGGCGTCCAGATGGGCAAAGGTGGTGGCAGGAGCGGGGTCGGTCAGGTCGTCGGCAGGCACATAGACGGCCTGCACCGAGGTGATGGAGCCGTCCTTAGTGGAGGTGATGCGCTCCTGCAGAGCGCCCAGCTCGTTGGCCAGCGTGGGCTGGTAGCCCACGGCAGAGGGCATACGGCCCATCAGGGCAGAGACCTCACTGCCGGCCTGCACGAAACGGAAGATGTTATCAATGAACAGCAACACGTCCTTGTGGGTTTCCTCACGGAAGTACTCTGCCATGGTCAGGCCGGTCTCGGCCACGCGCATACGAGCTCCCGGGGGCTCGTTCATCTGGCCAAAGACCAGTGCGGTCTTGTCCAGCACGCCGGAGGCGTTCATCTCGCCCCACAGGTCGCAGCCCTCGCGGGAGCGCTCGCCTACGCCGGTGAAGATGGAGTAGCCGCCGTGCTCGGTGGCCACGTTATGGATCAGCTCCTGGATCAGCACGGTCTTGCCCACACCGGCACCGCCGAACAGGCCGATCTTGCCGCCCTTGGCGTAAGGTGCCAGCAGGTCGATGACCTTGATGCCGGTCTCCAGAATCTCAGTTGCGGGCTTCTGCTCTGCAAAGCCGGGTGCCTTGCGGTGGATGGGCCAGTGCGGCAGCTCGTCCACAGCACCCTTGCCGTCAATGGGGCGGCCCAGCGGGTCGAACATACGGCCCAGTGTGCCCTCGCCCACAGGGGCGGTCAGGCCGTGGCCGGTAGCTTCCACCGGCATTCCCTTGCCCAGACCCTCGCTGGCAGAAAGCATGATGCAGCGCACCGTGGTCTCGTTGACGTGCTGCGTCACCTCCATGGTGCGCTCGGTGCCCTCTGCGGTCACGGTAAGCGCCTCCTGCAGGGCAGGCAGCCTGCCGGCGGTGAACTGCACATCCACCACGGGGCCTGCTACGCGAATAATAGTTCCCTGTATCATTTGGATTGCCTCTTGTCAAATCTTGTTTATCCAACGAACCCTCTCAGCCATCGCTGCGCGATGCCAGAGAAAGTTCCTTTATTATGTCCGATCCTGCACGGCAGCCGCGCCGCCGATGATCTCGGTGATCTCCTGCGTGATGGAGCCCTGACGGGTGCGGTTGTATTCCAGCTGCAAGTCCCGGATCATGTCATTGGCGCTCTTGGTTGCAGAATCCATGGCGGTCATGCGGGCGCTCTGCTCGGCGCAGAAGCTCTCGGTCATGGCACCAAAGATCATGCCGTGCATATAGATGGGTGCGATCTGCTCGAACACCGTCCATGCGTCCGGCACCAGTTCCACCTCGCCCTTGGGGTCGCCCAGACCCTTGGGAGCAGGCTGCAAAAACCGCCGGTCCAGCGGCAGCAGACGCTCCATGACAGGCTCGCTGGTAAGGGCGTTCTGGATCTTGGTGTAGACGATGTAGATCTCGTCCAGCTTGCCGGACTTGAAATCATCAATGGCGTCTACCGTGATGTCGCGGGCACGCTGCAGGGTAGGTGCGGTAGCGCTGTAACGGAACTCCTCTACAAGGCGGGGGTCCCGGTGGCGCAGGGCGCGGTAGCCCACCTGACCGATGACATAAAAGCGGTCGTTGGGGTCTGCGTGCTCCCGCAAAAACTTGAGCAGGTTCTGGTTATAAGCACCTGCCATGCCCTTATCGGCAGTAAGCACCAGATACGCCCGCCGGGGGTTTTCCAGATTCCGCTCGTGGAAGAAGGGGTGCTCCGGCTCCTCCGGCAGATGCGGCACAACACGGGAGATGGTATCCCGCATACGGTTAAAGTATGGGGACACATTCTGGTAGTTCTGCCGTGCCTTGCGCAGCTTGGACGAAGAGATCAGGTACATGGCATTGGTGATCTTCATGGTATCCTGAATGCTCTCGATGCGCTCCTTCAGCAGCTTACTGGACGACATGGTCATTGCCTCCCGCATAAGCTTTCCAAGCGTTCAGGATGGCATCCACCCGGTCGGGCTCCAACTTGCCGTCGGCATCGATCTTCTGCATGGTGCCGGAGACGTCTGCACGGAACTGCCGCACAAAGGCAGCGGTCTTTTCCCGCTGCTCTGCGGTGGGCAGGGTGTCCAGCAAGCCATGAGAGGCCAGCACCAGAATGACCACCTGCTCGGCGTCGGACTTAGGCTGGCACAGCGGCTGCTTGAGCATTTCCATCAGTGCCTTGCCGTGCTCCAGCTGACGGCGGGTCTCGGCGTCCAGATCGGAGCTGAACTGTGCAAAGGATTCCATCTCCTTATACTGTGCCAGCTCGATACGCAGGTTTGCGTTGGCCTTTTTCATGGCCTTGGTCTGGGCAGCGCCGCCCACACGGGAAACCGACAGACCCACGTTGACAGCCGGGCGGTTGCCGGCGTTGAACAGGGCGCTCTCCAGGAAGATCTGACCATCGGTGATGGAGATGACGTTGGTGGGGATGTAGGCCGAAACATCGCCGGCCTGCGTCTCTACGATGGGCAGTGCGGTGATAGAGCCGCCGCCCAGATCATCCCGCATACGGCAGGAGCGCTCCAGCAGACGGGAGTGCAGATAGAACACATCGCCGGGGTAAGCTTCACGGCCCGGGGAGCGGCGCAGCAGCAGCGAGATGGCACGGTAAGCCACCGCGTGCTTGGACAGGTCATCGTAAACGATGAGCACGCTCTTGCCCTTGGCCATGAAGTACTCGGCCAGTGCAGTGCCCGCATAGGGGGCAATGTACTGCAGCGGGGCAGAATCCGACGCAGTAGCTGCCACGATGGTGGTATAGCTCATAGCGCCATGCTTTTTCAGATCCTCTGCCACGCGGGCGATGGAGGAAGCCTTCTGACCGATGGCCACATAGATGCACAGCACATCCTTGTCCTTCTGGTTCAGGATGGCATCAGTGGCAATAGAAGTCTTGCCGGTCTGGCGGTCGCCGATGATCAGCTCACGCTGACCGCGGCCGATGGGGAACATAGAGTCGATGGCCAGAATACCGGTGTGCAGCGGGGTGTCCACGCTCTGGCGTTCCAGAATACTGGGTGCCTGCTTCTCAATGGGGTTGTAGCCCTCGGCCTCGATGGGGCCTTTGCCGTCGATGGGCTCGCCCAGCGGGCTGATGACACGGCCCAGAAAAGCATCACCCACCGGGATACCGGCGCGCTTGCCGCTGCGGGTGACCATAGTGCCCACACCAACGGTCTCGGCACCATCGAACAGCATAACGCCCAGCTGCTCCGGCTCCACGCTTTCCACCATACCCTTGGCACCGTTTTCAAAGGTGACGATCTCGCCGTACACAGCGCGATTCATGCCGTCAATGTGCACAATGCCATCGGCGGAGGAGATGACCACACCGCCCTCTGCGGAGGTCTCTGCGGGCTTGTAGTCCTCGATGCGGGTCTTGAGGGTAGCCAGCGAGGGCTTGCCCTCCATCATTTTGTCCAGCTGATGACGGCCGGAATTGTCGAACACGCGGTCGCCCACCTGCAGGACATAACCGGAAAGCAGGCTCTCGTCCACGGTGATGTTCAGGATGACTTCCGTGGCGTCATACAGCTTTTTGATCTCCGACTTGATGCGGTCCAGATCTTTTTCGCGGAGTTTATGGGCGCAGCGCAGGCTGGCCTTGACGATGCGGTTATCCGCAAAAAATTCACGACTGAATTCAGTTGCCATTGCCTGCACCTGCTTTCTGCAGCAGATCGTCCAGCAGCTGATCATCATCCTGGGCGGTCAAATTATGTTTCAAAAGCTTTTCGCACATGGAGCGTGCCAGTGCCGTAGCCTGTGCATCTGCTTCCCGCAGCTTGTTCTGGCGCTCAATCTCCACAGCGGCCTTACCGGCAGCCACGATCTCGTCGGCCTGCTTCTGCGCGTCGGCCAGCAGCTGCTGCTTTTCCACCTCGGCCTGCTTTTCGTAGGCTTCGCGGCGGGCTGCGGCTTCGTTGTCCACATTACGCAGCTTGTCCTGCGCGGTCGTAAGTGCTGCGGCGGCCTCGGTCTTGGAGGTCTTTGCCGCTGCAATATCTGCCTCGATCATCTTCTGGCGCTGATCCAGCACGTTCTGGATGGGCTTGAACAAAAACTTGCGCAGCAGCACATACAGGATCAGGACATCCACCACGGTCCACAGCAGGTTCAAATCCAACTTCAGCATTCGTCCACGCCTCCGTTACTGGCCCAGGAACAGGATGATCAGCAGTGCAACGACGAAGCCGAAAATTGCGGTACCCTCTGCCAGAGCAGCGCCCAGCAGCAGGTTCGTCTGGATCTTACCGGAAGCTTCCGGCTGGCGGGAGATAGCCTCCGTTGCCTTACCCGTTGCAATACCAATGCCAATACCGCCGCCAATGCCGGTCAGCGCTGCAATGCCAGCGCCCAGAGCTACCAAACCACTCATAGTTCTATCTCCTTTGTAATTACAGTTTTAAAATTTGTTGTTTATTCCTCGCCGCCGATGCTCTCTTTCATGAACAGTGCGGTCAGGAACACGAAAACATAGGTCTGGATCAGACCATCGAACAGGTCAAAATACAAGCTGAACACCGCCGGGACGAACACCGGCACCACCAGCTTGAGCAGTTCCATAATAACGAACGCGCCCAGCACGTTGCCGAACAGTCGCATACACAGACTGGTGGGGCGAATGGCGATCTCGAGGATGTTCATGGGGGTCATGATGGGGGTAGGGGCTGCAAGGCTCTTGAGAAAGCCCGCGCCGCCCCGGGCGCGAACGCCTGCATACTCGATAAGCACGATGCTCATCAGTGCCAGCGCAGCGGTCACATCCAGATCCTTTGTGGGAGGCTTTACGCCGAACACACCGATCACGTTGGAGCAGGCAATGTACAGCGCCACGGTCATCAGATAAGGCACATAGCGGCTGCCCTCCTTGCCCAGCAACCCTTCAAAGAAGTTTTTGCCAAGGGAGTACAGCGCTTCCAGTGCTGCCTGACGCTTGCTGATGTGATCCACCTTCAGGTTGCGGGTAAGCAGGATGGAGCCCACCACCAGCAGCAGCATGATCACCCAGCTGATGACCACCGATTCCGGGATCTGCAGCGAGCCGACCTTGACATACTCCACGGTAAGCTCTTCCATCAGAGCCTGCGTCAATTTATTCATTTGCTTTTCCTCCTTCCTGCAGGGATAGGGGCTTGCGGGCGGGAGCCGGGTCTGCGGCAGTCCCACGGTCAAGGATCTGCCGCACACCTTTGCTCCGCGCCCCTTCACACCTTCTTATCACGCGAAGAAAAGACTGTGCACCGTGAAAAAAGCAAGGAAGGCGCTGCCCGAATGCTGTCTGCGCCCTCCCCTTTCTTTGTCGGTTTCGTCTTTTTTCGTTGTGTATAATAGTACGATTGCACAAAATTGGCAAGGGTATTTGTGCACATTCTACATTTTACCCGGTAGCATTGCACCGGCAAAACAAAACTGTTGTACACAGTGCACAGTTGAAGCATCCAAAAGTGTACGTTCTGTACAATTCATTTTGTTTTATCCAAGGCTTTGCAGGCGCATTCTTCCGGTTTTTGGAAATATTTCCGCAAAAATAGCCATACCGTATAGCTTTTATATATCAGGTATATAAAAAACGTATAGGTATCTTCCCCGGTATGTTTGGGCGGCATCTTATGTATATTTCTTATACATATTTATTATAGAATCGCAGCCAAACCGCCTTACGCGGCCTGCTTTTCCCCGCGGCGGAACACCAGCCGGAAGATGGCACGGACAAGCGGGCCGCAGTACAGCATCTGCCAGCCGAGTGCCATGGGCATATTGCAGCCCCAGGTGTGTACCCACATTCCAAAGCTCGGCTCCTTAAACAGCAGCGTTGCGACCAGGCTCATCACCGGGCACATGATGCACACGATCATCAGCGAGATGGCGTAGGTGATGAACTGCGGGCGGTCTGTGGGGCGCATAAACAGGAATGCCAGCTTAGTGGCCAGCTTTTCCACCACAAAAAATTCCAGCACAAAGGCCACCGGCACCATGATCGGCATTTCGTGCAGGGCCATAACAAAGGTGGCGTTGGTCACACCGCCGGTGTTCAGCGCCACATTGTAGACGATCATGCCATAGACCATGATAGCGGCCATGACAATGGTAAAGAAGATGCGTTCCGGTAAAGTTTTAGGCATTTTGATTGATTCTCCGTTTCTTTTTTATGCAAATTTTTGCCGCAAAAAAGCCGCCCCGCGAAACTTTCATCTCGCGGGGCGGCGGCGACTACCATTCATTGACGCTATTTTAGCACAAATAGAACCGGCGCATAATACCTTGCGGGCACTTTCTCCCCTTTTGTGAAAAATCCTTCACGAACGGCCCGGAACTTCTGGGCAATTTTTCCGCACCGCTGCAGGTTTTAACATTGCACAAAAACAAAATCTTTTCTTTGTGCGGTCTGCCAATAGACAAAACGTGCATCTTCCTGTATAATTAAGCCAGAAACCAGAGAAGTATAGCAGAAGCTCAAAAGAGAGTTACTCCCGCTGACTTTAAGAAGAAAGGAGCGAAGACCGATGGTTGATATGGAACCCGCACAGCAGGGACAGGCTGTCGGGGTTCGCTGAGAAGCAAAATAGAGGCTCACCACAAACGGGATGTTTCCCCCGTATAAAAACACAAAAACAGAGCCGGTCTTGAGCATCAATAATGCGATAACACGACAACCTGTCGATTCAATTCTTCCCCAGAGCGTTCAGATAGATCCGCTGGAGATGATTCTTATGAAAGTATCAATGATCCGGAGAACCTTATTTGAATAGCTAAGAAGGAGTTCTACCAATGTACTAAGTAAGACGCTTCCCTTGCAAATCTAACTCGAAAGAATGTGGTAATATGAAATTCATCCTCATGAACCGTTTGCCGCAGTCCAACAGTTGAGAAAAGGGTCAGTCCAATGTACAGTTGATTTTCATCCCCTTGCAGAGTACCTAAATTCTGAAGAAACGTTTCTAAGGAGAGTCACCCTATGAAACCCGTATTCCGAAAATGAGGTCACCAAGGAGAAGAGGCTTATGACTCCGAAGAAGTAAGTGTCCAGCCGGACGAGGGCTTGCAACCGCCTCGTCCGGCTGGTTTTGTTTTATGTTGTTTCAACAAATAGTTGATGCGCAATTTATGCAAAATTTACGCAGGAAAGTTGAATACCGTCCTTGTGTTTTCGCTCCCCTATGTTATAATATGGTAAAAGATGGGAGGTGTATTTTATGCAGCTGGCGTTTGGCTGGTACAACATCCTTGAGCTTTTGTTCTGCCTTGTGGCGCTGTGGATGGGCATCCGCGACCTGCAGGGCAAAGACCCGCCGATCCACACCTTTTTCAATCAATATGACAGCGACCCGGAATACCGCGCCATGTGGCAGAAGAAAAACGGCGTGTGGGAGATCTGCAATGCCATTATTTTTGCTTCCCTGCAGTTTCTGGGCAACTTCCCTACCTTGAGCAACTGGGCGCGCACCATTGCCCTTGTCGTTGATGCCATCTACCTGATCCTGTATGAAATCTGGGAGCACAGTGCGGACTGAGCCGCCGGGAGGTAAGTACAAATATATGAACCTGAACCTTTCCACTTCAGACTGGCTGAACGCTGCACTGGGCGTGCTATTTTTATACCGCGGCATCCGGGACTTGTACAATGGCACCGGCACCGGTTGGAGCAATGAGGACGAAAAGAACCACTTCCACAGACCCTTCGGCATCCTGTCGCTCCTTTGCGGTGCGCTTTGGCTGGTCAACATTTTTCTACCTAGAGTAGAGCCGCTGCACTCCATTTTAATGGTCGTGACGCTCGTGTTCTGCGTTGCTCTGCTGATCTCGCATCTGTGCTATACCCTGAGCAGGGACGACAAAAACAAAAAGTGAGGAGGTTTCTATGGAAGTCATCTGCGCAATTTTAGTCGCGCTTTTTGGCATCGGGTTCGGCATTTTTATGGCGCTGCAGCCGGAGGATGCCATTGCCTTGCATTCCCGCAGGCGGTACACGCAGGTGCCCGAGCCTACGGAAGAGTACATCCGACTGACCCGGCTGGAGGGCATCGTAGTTTCGGTGCTCTGTGCTGTGCTTTTGGTGGTGCTGCTGTTCGCACCCAAATAAGGCTTTGCAGCTTCCCTCTTGCGGATTTTTTCTCACCCTGTTACAATGAGAAAAAACGCAGGAGGTTTTTTGTTATGGTCAAGCACGTTATTCTCTGGCAGCTGAAGGACGAGCTGTCCGCCGAGGAAAAGGCCGCCGTCAAGGCTGGCATCAAGGAGGGGCTGGAAGGCCTTTCCGGCAAGATTCCGGGGCTTGTGGACATCCATGTCAACATTGATGCTCTCCCCTCCTCCAACGCCGACCTGATGCTGGACACCGCCTTTGAGAGCGCCGAGGCGCTCAAGGGCTACTCCACCCACCCGGCGCATGTGGCAGTGGCAAACAGCAAGGTGCGTCCCTACTACAAAAACCGCGTCTGTCTGGACTACGAAGTGTAATACGGCACATCTGCGGACGCTCCGGGATGCCATTTTATGGAATAAACTTACGCAAAAAGGGTCATTGCACGGTTTGTGCAATGACCCTTTTACTATCAGGCGATGCTGAACTTACTGAACGAACTCCACGGTGTACTCAAAGCCGTACTCTTCCTGCAGCTTCTTGACCTCGGGCTCGCAGTCCTCGATGAAGGTGGGAGCGTAAACAGAAGCGCCGTTGTGTGCCTTCTTGTAGTCCTCCACGATCTGCTGCAGCTTTGCCCAGCCCTCGTTGGCCTTGTTCTGGTCGATGCTGTCGGGGAAGTTGATGATGAACTCGCGGTGTTTGGGAATACGTGCCTTCATAATAGTGATCTCCTTATTCTTATCGTTTTCAATAAATCAGCTTTTTATTCAGAAGCGGAGCGCTTTGCCCCGCGACCTGCGGAAAAACGGTTACAGCCCGAACACCCGGCGGGCGTTTGCGGCGGTGGTGCGGAACACCTCTTCCGGCTCCAGTGCCTTGCGCTGGGCGATGTATGCGCCCACATAGCGGATGAGGGAGCTGTCGCAGCGGGTGCCGCGCACCGGCTCCGGTGCCATGTAGGGACAGTCAGTTTCCAGCACAATAGCGTCCAGCGGCAGGGCTTCGATAGCCTTGGCTGCGCGCTTGGCGCCGTTGAAGGTGCAGGCACCGCCAAAGCCAATGTACAACCCCTGCGCCGCCAGCTGCACGGCATCCTCGGCGCTGCCGGAATAGCAGTGCACGATGCCCTTGGGGCGGTACTTTTTAAGCAGGGCGTAGACGTCTGCGTGCGCCTGCCGGTCGTGCACGATGATGGGCTTGTCCAGTTCCAGCGCCAGCCGAATCTCGGCTTCAAACAGCGCCAGCTGGGCGTCCTTAGGCACAGGCCAGTGGTAGTCCAGCCCGCACTCGCCTACCGCTACCACCTTGGGGTCATCGTAGTAGGGCATCAGCGCCCGCATCTCAGCGGCCCAGTCGCCGCCGTACACCGACACCGTGGGCGCGGGGCCTTCCTCGCCGCAGTCGGCGGCGGGCAGCAGGCTTTCCGGGTGGATGCCAATGGCCGCCACCACCCATGGATAGCGGTGCGCCAGTTCCAGCACCCGGGGCGCATCCCCAGAGTGGGTGGCCTGCTCGCACACGCCTACCACGCCCTTGTCGGGCAGGCTGTCCAGCAGCGCAAAGCGGTCGGCATCAAAGGCGCGGGCACTGTAATGGGCGTGGGTGTCAAAAATAGGTCCGGTCATACCTTCTCCTTTTTGGCGGGGGCTTTGTTCACCAGCCAGATGCCCATGCACACGAACACCAGCGCCGCCAGATACTGCCAGCGGAACAGCGGTTCTCCGTTGAGCACGGCACTGAGCAGCACGTTGACCACCGGGTTGACGAAACCAAAGATGGCGATACGGCTGACCGGGTTATTTTTCATCAGCAGCGCCCACAGGATATAGCCTGCGCCGCAGATAAAGGCCAGATACAGCATGACCACCGCAGCCAGCGCACTTTGCACATGGAGACGACCGCCCATAACGGTGCCCAGCACAAACAGTGCCAGCCCACCCACAAACAGGTTCAGGAAGCAGACAGCAAAGCTGTCGGCCTTTTTGGTGACGGATTTGTTCCACGGGCCGGACAGGGTGAAGATGATGGTCGCTGCCATCATGCAGAACACGCCCCAGCCGCTGCCGCCGCCGTGGTTGCCAATCGTACCGATAAGCACTCCGGCAAAACCCACAGCGCAGCCCAGCGTTTTTGCCGGGGTCATGCGGTCCGCATTGCCATAGATAAAGTGGGCAAAGATGACGCCCAGAAAACTCTGGGTGCTGTTCAGGATGCCGCCAAACGCGCCGGTGAGCATGGCCACGGCGATATAGTAGAACGCATACTGTGCCGTGGTCTGCCACAGACCCAGCGCACAGCACTCGGCTGCTACCCTGCCCCGGGGCAGGCGGGGTGCTTTTCCCTGCAGCAGAATGCTGCCCAGCAGCACCAGCACGCTGCCCAGCATGAACCGCACCCCTGCAAAGCAGAAGATGGAGGCCGTGTTGCCGGAGTCGATGGAGAACAGGCGGTAGCCCAGCTTGATGAACGGAAAGGCCGAGCCCCACAGGACATTACAGAAAATAGCCAGCAGCACGGCGCACACCGGCGTGCCAAAGATCTTATCCAGCTTTGCCGCACGAACGGCTGTATTATCAGACATGATGCTCCTCACTTAGTGGATACGGCTGCCCACGGGGGTATCGTCGCCGTAGAAGGCAATGGAGCAGCCGCCGTCGGCGGTGTCGGCAGCGAAGATCATGCCCTCGCTGACGTACTTGCCCTTGAGCATGGGACGGGGTGCCAGATTGCACACAATGCCCAGCTTTTTGCCGATGAGATCCTCCGGCTTGAACCACTTGGCAATGCCGGACAGGATGCAGCGCTCCCGCTCGCCGTCAAAAACGGTGAGGTGCAGCAGCTTTTTGCTCTCCTTCAGGTTCTCACAGGCGCGCACCTCGGCCACGCGCAGCTCCACCTTGCAGAAGGTGTCAAAGTCGATCTCTTCCTCGTGGGTGAAGTCCACGGTGCTCTCCTCTGCGGGGGCGGCAGCCTTCTTCTCGGCTTCCTCCTTGGCTTTGTTGGCAGCAGCGGCAGCAGCCTTGCGCTTCTCGTCCTCTTCCTTCAGGTGGGCGATCTCCTTGGCCACGTCAATGCGGGGGAACAGTGCCTCGCCCTTGTGCACGGTATAGGTCTGCTGTGCACCGTAGGTGGTCTTGGTCAGATCCAGTGCAGAAGCGTCCAGACCCAGCTGCTCCATCATCTTGGGTGCAGTGGTGGGCAGGTAGGCGTTCAGCAGAATGCCGCACACGCGCAGTGCCTCGCACAGGTGGTACAGCACACTCTCCAGACGCTGCTTGTTGGCTTCGTCCTTTGCCAGGGCCCAGGGTGCAGTCTCGTCGATATACTTGTTGGCGCGCTGGATGACCGCAAAGATCTCCATCAGCGCCTGCGGAATGGTCAGATCGTCCATGTCGGCGGTGACCTTGGCGGTCAGCTCGTTGACCATGTTCTCCAGCTCGGTGTCGATGGCCTCGGTACCGGCCACATTATGCACGGTGCCGCCGAAGTACTTTTCGCACATGGCCACGGTGCGGCTGAGCAGGTTGCCCAAGTCGTTGGCCAGATCACTGTTGATGCGGTTGATCAGTGCCTCGTTGGTGAACATACCGTCGTTGCCGAAGGGGATCTCGCGCAGCAGGAAATAGCGGATGGCGTCCACGCCGTAGCGATCGCACAGGATAACGGGGTCTACCACGTTGCCCACAGACTTGGACATCTTGCCGCCGTTCATCAGCAGCCAGCCGTGGCCGAACACCCGCTTAGGCAGCGGCAGATCCAGTGCCATCAGCATGGCAGGCCACAGGATGGTGTGGAAACGCAGGATTTCCTTGCCCACCATGTGCAGGTCGGCCGGCCAGAACTTATCGTAATCGTGATAAGTCTCGTTGCCGTAGCCCAGTGCAGAGATATAGTTGCTCAGAGCGTCCACCCACACATACATGGTGTGCTTGGGGTCGAAGGGCACGGGGATGCCCCACTTGACCGAGGTACGGGACACGCAGGTATCCTGCAGGCCCTGCTTGATGAAGGCGATCATCTCGTTCTTGCGGCTCTCGGGCTGGATGAACTGGGGGTTCTCCTCGTAGAGCTTCAGCAGGCGGTCAGCGTACTTGCTGGTCTTGAAGAAGTAGGCTTCCTCGTGGGCATCGTAGACTTCGCGGCCGCAGTCCGGGCACTTGCCGTCCACCAGCTGGCTGTCGGTCCAGAAGCTCTCGCAGGGCTTGCAGTAGTGGCCGATGTACTCGCCCTTATAGATATCGCCCTGCTCGTACAGCTTGGTGAAGATCTTCTGGCAGCTTTCCATGTGGTAATCATCGGTGGTGCGGATAAAGCGGTCGTAGCTGACATCCAGCAGCTTCCACAGATCCTTGACGGTGGCCACGATCTTGTCCACATACTCTTTGGGGGTGACGCCGGCATCGGCAGCCTTATCCTGGATCTTCTGGCCGTGCTCATCGGTGCCGGTCAGGAACATGACGTCATAGCCCTGCATCCGCTTGAAACGGGCCAGCGCATCGCAGGCCACGGTGGTGTAGCTGTGGCCGATGTGCAGCTTATCGCTGGGGTAATAGATGGGGGTGGTGATATAAAATGTCTTGTGTTCGCTCATGGGGTTCTATCTTCCTTTCTTTTGGTTCTGCAGCTTCTCCTGCAAGCAAAAAGCGCTCCCGCCCTGCCGGGTATAACCGGACAAGGACGAGAGCGCTGAACCTTCGTGGTACCACCTTGCTTCGCTGCGCCCTTGCGGACGCAGCCTTTAGCCGACAAAAACCGGCCTTTGCGCGGTAACGGGCGCACCCCGTCGCAGACTCATTGTTCACCTGCGCGGCTCCAAGACCATCTTCGGCACCGCGCGGCCTGCCCGGTTCCATCCTTCGGGCTTTCTGTCAGGCGCAGACGGTGCGTACTCTTCTCTTCACAGCCAATTTGACACAATTTTCAGTGTTACCTTTATCATACGCAAAAAGTGCGGGTTTGTCAACAAAAAGATGCTGAATCATGCCACACAGAGCATCTGCCGCCCGCATTTTGGTGCACGGGCAACATCCGCCGCAGCACTCAGCCTCAGACGGCGTAACCCTTGCTCTTGATGGCCTCCACGACCTGAGAGACATATTTCTGGCAGGTGTCGTGGTCGGGAGCCTCCACCATCACGCGGACAAGGGGCTCGGTGCCGGACTCACGAACCAGAATACGTCCGGTATCGCCCAGCGCTTCAGCCACAGCCTTGACGGCCTCCTGCACTGCCGGGTCGTTCTGTGCGGCCTTTTTATCGGTGACGCGGACATTCTCCAGAACCTGCGGATAGATCTTCAGCGGCTCAGCCAGCTTGCTCATGGGCAGTTTTTTGGCCAGCATGACCTCCATCATCTTCAGGCTGGTCAGGATACCATCGCCGGTGCTGGCGTACTTGGAGAAGATGATATGACCGCTCTGCTCACCGCCAATACGGCAGCCGTTCTTAGCCATGTACTCGTAAACGTACTTGTCGCCCACGGCGGTCTTTGCGTAGCCGATGCCCTGCTCGTCAAAAGCCTTGTACAGACCAAAGTTGGACATGACCGTGGTGACCACGGTGTTGTTCATCAGCTCGCCGTGCTCCTTCATGTAGCAGCCATAGATATACAAAATGTGGTCACCGGTGACGACATTGCCCTTCTCGTCCACGCACAGGCAGCGGTCAGCGTCACCATCGAAAGCAAAGCCGACATCCAGACCGTTTTCCACCACGAACTTCTGCAAGCCCTCGATATGGGTAGAACCAGCATTATTGTTGATGTTCAGCCCGTTCGGCTTGTTGTTGATAACGTAGGTGTCAGCACCCAGAGCGTCAAACACACTCTTAGCGATATTCCAGCTTGCACCGTTGGCGCAGTCCAGACCGACCTTCACGCCCTTGAAGGAGTAGATGCCCAGGCTGATCAGGTAGCCCATGTAGCGGTTACGACCTGCCACATAGTCCACGGTGCAGCCGATGTGCTCCCGGTGTGCAAAGGGCAGCTCCGGCCAGTCCTTGTCAAATACATGGAGTTTGCCGTCGATGTAGTCCTCCACCAGCAGCAGGGTCTCCTCGGGCATCTTCTCACCGTAGCAATCGATCAGCTTGATACCGTTATCATAGTACGGGTTGTGGCTGGCAGAGATCATGATGCCGCAATCAAAGTCATCCACGCGAGCGATGTAAGCCACACTGGGCGTAGTAGTGACATGCAGCAGGTAAGCGTCTGCTCCGGAGGCGGTCAGTCCTGCGACCAGACTGTACTCGAACATATAGGAGCTGCGGCGGGTGTCTTTGCCGATTACAATGCGTGCAGGCTCGTTGTTGCCATTGCGCTCGCGGAGCATATTGTAATACCAGCCCAAAAAGCGACCAACCTTGTAGGCATGGTCGGCAGTCAGATCAATACCAGCTTCACCACGGAAGCCATCGGTCCCAAAATACTTTCCCATTCTTGCTTACCTCGTTCCCAAAAGTGAACTTTCATTAGTGTATAAGTATATATGCTTTCCCCCATTGCATGATGCTACCCGCACAACAGCATTGTCATCCGCATAGTGCATCGGCTCCAGGGCACTGTGAGTTCAGTATAGCACATTTCTTGGAGTAAATCATCCTTTCTTTGGATTTTCTCCCTGCTGGAAGATAAAAAACACCCTTCCTCTCACGGAGACCCGCAAAAGGAAGGGTGTAGAACTCAATATCCTGTTGTCGTACCAATCACCGCATGTTCGTACCAGCAAAGCCGGTACCAGCCGTCATTCAGCACGGCACCTCAAGCACTTTTGAGCGTAGAGCTGTGATTAGCAGTTCTCAGCGAAGTACTTAATGGTACGGACCATCTGAGAGGTGTAGGAGTTCTCGTTGTCGTACCAAGACACGACCTGAACCTGATAGGTGTCGTCGTCGATCTTAGCGACCATGGTCTGAGTAGCGTCGAACAGAGAGCCGTAACGCATGCCGATAACGTCGGAAGAAACGATCTGATCCTCGTTGTAGCCGAAGGACTCAGAAGCAGCAGCCTTCATAGCAGCGTTGATAGCTTCCTTGGTGACGTCCTTGCCCTTGACGACAGCAACCAGAATGGTGGTGGAGCCGGTGGGAACAGGCACACGCTGAGCAGAGCCGATCAGCTTGCCGTTCAGCTCAGGGATGACCAGACCGATGGCCTTAGCAGCACCGGTGGTGTTGGGGACGATGTTCTGTGCGCCAGCACGAGCACGGCGCAGGTCGCCCTTGCGCTGAGGACCATCCAGAATCATCTGGTCGCCGGTGTAAGCATGAACGGTGGTCATGATACCGGAAACGATGGGATAGGTCTTGTTCAGGGTGTTGGCCATGGGAGCCAGGCAGTTGGTGGTGCAGGAAGCAGCGGAGATGACCTGATCCTCAGCGGTCAGGGTCTTCTCGTTGACGGAGTAGACGATGGTCTTCAGATCGTTGCCTGCGGGAGCAGAGATAACGACCTTCTTTGCGCCAGCCTGGATGTGAGCCATGCTCTTCTCCTTGCTGGTGTAGAAGCCGGTGCACTCCAGAACGACGTCAACGTTCAGCTCGCCCCAAGGAGCATCCTTTGCGTCCTTAACAGCGTAGATCTTGATCTCCTTGCCGTCAACAATGATGGAATCCTCGGTGGACTCGACAGTATGCTTGCCCTCGCCGATCTTGCCGCAGAAAGAGCCCTGAGCAGTATCGTACTTCAGCAGGTGAGCCAGCATCTTGGGGCTGGTCAGGTCGTTGATTGCGACGACCTCGTAACCCTCAGCATCAAACATCTGACGGAAAGCCAGACGGCCAATACGACCGAAACCATTGATAGCAACTCTAACAGCCATTGTAATAGTACCTCCTAATTATTTTACCCATAATCGGATAAATCACGGTATCTTTATTGTAGACCAAAACCGGCAAACTTTCAAGTGTCTGCTAAAAAATTAACAACATAATTTTATCTTTTTTGGCTTTTGTACGATTTTATGCACCTCGCCACAAAGCTTTTGTTCAATTACACCAAGGGTGCGCAGTCGCTTTTGTCAGTTATTTCCAGCTTTTCCCTGCCCAATACAGGCAAGCCCCATACCGCCGATGTAGCACAGCGCAAGGCCGGAAAGCAGTTCCGGCAACACCGCCGCCATGCCGCCGCCAAAGCCTGCTGCCAACAGCAGGAGCACCCGGGGCAGCTCCCAGCACAGGCACAGACAAAAGGCTGCAAGCGCCGCTGCGTGCAGGGTGCGGCCGTTTTCCGGCCGGGGCAGATATAGCGTGCGCGCCAGCGCCGCCAGAAGCAGCAACGCCGCCATCTCCTGCCAGACTGCTGCCGTGGGCTGTACCCGGTGCCAGCTGGAACTGTTCTCCATAAAGCGCATCAGCACATTCCAGTAGAACAACGCACTGCCCGCAATGGCCAGCGGCAGACCGCCGACGGGCGTTTTCCAGCCGTCTCCGCGCAGCCAGCTGCGGCCGAGGTTGCTCAGCCACACGGCACAGGCCACCTCCAGCAGAATGCGCACAAAGGTGCTTACCGTACCGGCGGCCAGCACAAACTGTGCTGCACCGGCAGCCAGCATACACACTGCCCCGGCAAAGGCCAGCACGCCTGCCGCCGGGCGGCGGCTGCGCAGCGGCTCCGGGGGCAGCGGGCGGCTGCGCCCGGCCAGCACTGCGGCCAGCACCACAGCGCCCAAGACGAGATACCGCCACCACACCGCACCTGCGGTACACAGACCGGTGGCCGCGTCGGTGGCAAAGGCAAGGTCTGCGCCGCGGCCAAGGCCAAGCAGCACGCAGAGCAGGACAACAACGAACTCTAACGGTTTCATTAACGCTCCTCGATGGGCTTATATTTCTGGCGCACGCCCAGATACTTGTAGGCCGGGCGGATGATACGGTTGGCAAAGATCACCTCTTCCACCCGGTGTGCGCACCAGCCCGGCACACGGGCGATGGCGAACAGCGGGGTGTACAGATCCTCCGAGATGCCCAGCATATTGTAGATCAGGCCACTGAACAGGTCCACGTTGGCGCACACCGGCTTGGAGCTGCCCTTTTCCTCAGCAAAGATGCCGGGTGCCAGCCGCTCGATGCTGCACAGCATATTGTACTCTTCCTCAAAGCCCTTTTCGTAGGCCAGATGCTTTGCGCGCTGCTTCAGGATGACCTCACGGGGATCGCTGATGGTGTAAACCGCATGACCCATGCCGTAGATCAGGCCGGAGCCGTCGCCCGCCTGCTTGCGCAGGATGCGGCGCAGATACTCGCGCACCTCATCGTCATCCTCCGGGTTCTCGACGTGCTTGAGGATATCCTGCAGCTGGCGGTTGACCATCAGGTTCGCGCCGCCGTGCTTGGGGCCCTTCAGAGCACCGATGGCCGCAGAGATGGCCGAGTAGGTGTCCGTACCGGAGGAGGACAGCACACGGGTGGTAAAGGTGGAGCAGTTGCCGCCGCCGTGGTCTGCGTGGACCAGCAGGCACATATCCAGCAGCTTTGCCTCCTCGTGGGTGAACTTCTGATCCGGGCGGTAGGTGCTGAGGATGTGCTCTGCCGTGCTCTGGCCGGGCTTGGGCAGGTGGAAGAACATACTCTGTTTATCGTAGTAGCGGCGCTTCATCTGGTAAGCGTTCACCATCATGGTGGGCATGCTGGCGATCAGGTTGATGCTCTGGTTCAGGATGTTCTCAAGGCTCAGATCCTCGGCGCGGTCGTCGTAGGAGTACAGGCCCAGCACACAGCGCTGCAACTTGTTCATGATATTGGGCGAGGGGGCGTTCATGGTGTCCATAAAACCGTCCGGCAGGGCGCGGGATTCTGCCAGGATCTCGCAGAAATCGTCCAGCTGCTCCCGGGTGGGCAGGCTGCCGAACAACAGCAGCCAGATCACTTCCTCAAACACGAAGCGGTCGTTGCGGTAAGCCTCGTCCACGATCTCGTTGATATTGACGCCCCGGTAGATCAGCTTGCCGGGGGTGGGGATCACATGACCCTCCTGATCCTTTTTGTAGCCCACAACGTCACAGACGTTGGTCAGGCCGGCCAGCACGCCGGTGCCATCCGGGTTGCGCAGGCCGCGCTTGACCCCCAGCCGCTCGCTGGTCTCCGGGTCGATGTAGTTGTTTGCGATGTACTCCTCGCACAGGGTACGCATGGTCGTCGGGTCCAGTGTTGCCACTTCTGCGTGTGCAAAATTCATAGGAGTGCTCCTTTCCGTCTCTTACTTCTTATACTTTCCGATCCAGTCCATCCTACTCTCTGATGGACATACTTTTATAATATCGCTTTTATGAAGTAAATTCAAGCGCTAAGTGTACACTTCTCACCGCAAAGCGCAAAAATACTGGGGCTTTCCTGCGCATTTCCTGCCGGTTTGCACGCTGCCGGGCGTATGATGTACCCAAAGCTTGCGTTCCGGGAGGAGGTCTAGTATGAAACGTTCCTTTTTGCTGCTGTGCACCGTTCTGCTGGTGCTGGGCTGCGCGTTGCCGTGTGCTGCCTACCGTCTTGCCCGTATGGCGCTTGTTGTGCAGGGCACTGCGCCGTCCGCAGCAGAAGCGGCCTCTGTCACCTCAGAAGAAAGCAGCAGAGTGGCTCCCTCCCCTGCTGACACAGCCGATACCGTTTGCTTTACGGATCAGAGCACCGGGCAGACGATAACGCTGCCGCTGCGGGAATACCTGATTGGGGCAGTTGCCGCCGAGATGCCGGTCAGCTGGCCGGATGAAGCGCTGAAGGCGCAGGCAGTGGCGGCGCACAGCTACGCTCTGTACCGCCGGGACCACAGCACCAGGGAAAACGGCGCATGGTTCACCGCAGACCCCGCCCGGCGGCAGGGCTGCCTGACCGATGCAGTGCTGCACAGTTACTGGGGCACCGCATACGCGGCCAGCTACGCCCGGCTTTCTGCGCTGGTGGATGCAGTACAGACGCAGGTGCTATATTACGAGGATGCTCCCGCCGGGACAAGCTACTTTGCCATGTCCAACGGCCGCACCGAAGCCAGCGAGAAGGTGTGGGGCACCGCCCTGCCCTATCTGGTGCCGGTGGACAGCAGCACTGACACCGCCGCCGACAACTACGAATATACCCTGAACCTTTCCGCCGCCCAGTTACAGCAGCTGCTAGCTGAGCGTCTGGGCATTACCGCCGACCTCTCCCAACAGGCGCAGTGGTTTGGCACGCCGGTGCTCACTCCCTCCGGCTATGTGGACAGCCTGCCGGTCTGCGGGCAGACGGTGCAGGGTACCGCCCTGCGCAAAGCGCTGGGGCTGCGCAGCGCCTGCTTTACGGTGGTCTGCCAGAGCGGCACCTTCTCCTTTACCACAAGGGGCTACGGCCACGGCGTAGGCATGAGCCAGTGGGGTGCAAAGGCACTGGCAGAGCAGGGCGCAGACTACCGCGCCATTCTGGCGCACTACTACCCCGGCACAGAACTGCGGAGGTAATAGCCGCGGAAAAATCATTTTAAATTTTGTGGTTCAGAACCGCCTGCGGGCGGTTCTGAACTACTTTTTTGCAGAAAAATCCTAAATTACACAAATAGGGCTGCTGCACAAAGCAATGTGCAGCAGCCCTGAATTATTTCTTTTTATCAGTCGAACAGCTTTGCAAACCAGCTTACGGTGGTCTCAGCAGCAGTTTCTACCGTGGTCTCCATCTGCTGGACCGTCTGCTGCAGCTTGGTGCCCTCGGCATCCTTGACCGACCAGTAGGTCTGGGTGCTGCTTGCGCTGCCGGACACCGTGAAGTCCGAGGCAAAGCACAGGCTCTCGCCCGTAGAGTCGGTCACCAGCACCATATAGCTGTAGCTGCCCTCCGGCAGCTCCCCGAAGCGGATCTGACTGTCCAGCGTGTTCAGAGAGAAAGCGGCGGCGTTCGCCTGCGCCGCCGCACTCTGCACGGTCTGATCTGCCGCATCCAGAATGGCCACCTGTACACTGGTCAAGGTAGTGCCGGTAGCGCTGTTAGCCGTACCGGTCAGCGTCATGCCGCTGCCGGTGCGGATATTCACCGGGTAGCGCACGCCCTCCAGCCGCAGACCATCGGCCTGTGCCGCCACGCTGTTGTGATCTGCAGTGACGTACCAGTAACAGGACGCTCTTGCAATGGACACGCTGGAGCTGGTAATGGGGATGCGGCCGTAGCCGATGTTCCCCGCCGGGTCGGAGCAATAGAAAATACCGTTGGTGTAGTCAGTCAGCAGCACCGCATGGGGCTGGGTGCGGTCGTAGAGGACGATGCCCTCCGGGTGCTGCTCCAGCAGGGAAATCAGCACCGCCGTTTTGCTTTGCAGCCCGGAAGGCAGAGTGGCGTAGCCCACCTGCATCTCCTTATATGTAAAGCTGTGCGCAAGGCCGTTGGCCCATGCTGTGGAGCGCACACTGTTCTCGGTCACGTTCGTCCAGTCGCTCAGCCCGTCAAAGTAGGCACGGCGGCGCAGCATCATGGCTGCGGAGGCCAGCGTACAGGTGCCGCCCCGGCTCTGCTTGAAGTAGAAGCCTGCGTCCACATTCAGATCCACTGCCAGTGCAGCGGGCAGACAGGTAAGCAGGAAAGCAAGGCTCAGTGCTAGGGTCAGCAATCGTTTTTTCAGGGCGTGCGGTGCGGCGGTATTCACGGTTCGGTATTTCCTTTCTTATTTCTTTGCGGATCTCATAGGGATCTACCGTTATAAAGTATACCAGCCTGTCATTCTTTTGTAAACAATCCTCCGTCTTTTTTCTCAATATCAACACGTTTAGGGGATATTCATTGGTCGCCTTTCACAAATTTTTCTGTAATATTCCACGCATTTGACAAAGTTTCGTCCTACCCACCGCAGGACTATGAAAAGAAATTTCTTTTTTGCCCGGTGCGCAAGGGCGCAAAAAAGTCCGGTACGCCTGCGCATTCGTCCCAGCATTTCACAAAATAATACCCTTCTTGGCAATGCCGCAGTCAGTCCGTCGTTGTCTGCCGCAGTTTGGGCAGCAGAGGACAGCGCCTCTGCAAAGGGCTGGCAATTCAAGGCCTTCGGCACCTCCTCCGCAGCAAACGTTAACACCCTTGCAGACGGTGCAGACATTCACGGTAAGGTCGCCCTGAACGCCTGCACCGTGAAGGAGGACGGCACCATCTTCCCCTTCTGAGTAAGGCGAATGCTGCCGCATAACCATTAAAAAACAGAAAACCGGAACCTTTTTGTGAGCCCTTGCGGCTCTGAAAAGGTTCCGGTTTTTTTGCGATCTTTTTTCAGTGGGCTATCGCCCACCGACTATACTGCTTTTTGCTCAGCCCAGTGCCTGCTGGATCTTGGCAAAGTCCTCCAGCGTCAGGGCTTCCGGGCGGATGCGGGCATCAAAGCCTGCGGATTCGATGGCAGCAATGACCTTCTCCTTGGGCAGGTTCAGCCCACCTGCAATGGCATTGGCAGCAGTCTTGCGGCGCTGCCCAAAGGCGGCGCGCACCAGCGCAAAGTAGCCCACCTCGTCCTCCACCTGCACGGCGGGGGTGGGACGGATGTCCATGCGCACCACAGCGCTGGTCACCTTGGGGGCGGGGTAAAAGCTGCCCGGTGCGGCGGTGAACATCAGCTTGGAGGTGGCGTAGTAGTTCACTGCGCAGCTGATGGCGCTGGAAGCGCGGGTGCCGGGCACGGCGGCCAGACGGTCGGCGGCTTCCTTCTGCACCATGACAGTCAGACTCTCGATAGGCAGACGGTCGCCCAGCAGCTTCATCACGATGGGGCTGGTGATGTAGTAGGGCAGGTTTGCGCACACCGCCACCGGCATCCCCGGGAACTCCTCGGCGATAAGGGCTTTCAGGTCCACCTTCAACACGTCCTGCAGCACCAGTTTGAAATTGTCCACCCCGGCCATGGTCTCGGCCAGCAGGGGCGGCAGACGCTCGTCCACCTCGATGGACACTACCTTGGCGGCGCGCTTAGCCAGCTCCTTGGTCAGCACACCGATGCCGGGGCCGATCTCGATGACACCGTAGCGCTTGTCTACCCCGCTGGCATCCACGATCTTGGTGGGGATGCCCGGGTTGATGATAAAGTTCTGCCCAAAGCCCTTGGAAAGTGCAAAATCGTATTTTTCGCACAGGGCACGGATCACAGAAAGGTCGGTCAGTTCCGGCATAGGGTCAATTCCTTTCTCAGAAAAAGGCTGTTGCAGAACGCAGCAGCCTTTTTGGTGTTATGGTTCAGATCTGCGGGCTCACTCCGCTGCGCTTGCAGCCGTTTCCGGCTCAGACGCAGCAGTCTCGCCCTCGGCGGGCTCTCCCTCCGCAGCTTCTGCGGGGGTGGTATCGTCTGCTGCGGCAGAGGAAGCAGCGCTGTCCGCTGCGGCTGCAGAGCTTGCGCCTGCCAGCGTAGTGGTGCCGCTCAGCTGCTGGGCAGCGCTGACAGCGCGCTGTACCTGCGGGTCGGTCTGGGGCGTGTAGTCGTAGAAGTTCGTAGCTTCCTCTGTGCTCAAAGCGCGCTCCACATCCACGGTCAGGCCGGTGCCGTCAAAGCAGCTGCCGTCGCCGCAGACCAGCTTTGCCACTGTGATGACCACGGCGCTGCCGTCCGACAGGCGCTGCGGGCTGCTCTGGATGGTGCCCTTGCCCATGGTGGTGGTGCCCACCAGACGGGCACCGTTCATGGTGCGCAGGGTGGCTGCGAACAACTCGGCTGCGCTGGCAGTGTTGCCGTTTACAAGGCAGACCATGGGCAGGCTGACGGAGCTTTCGGCATCGCTGCTGCCGATGACGGTGCGGTTGCCGTTTTTATCCTCGGCGTAGGCCACCGTGCCCTCCGGGGCGATCAGGTCGATGCAGCTGACTGCATCTTCCAGAATGCCGCCGCCGTTATCCCGCAGGTCGAATACCAGACTGGCTGCGCCGTTTGCGGTCAGGGTGCGCAGGGCGTAGTCCAGCTCGCTGGGCGTAGTGCCATCAAACTGACGGATGCGGATGTAGCCCACATTGTCCAGCAGCTGGTAGTCCACGGTGGTGCTGGTATAGCCGGAATGGGTCAGCTCAGCCGTTTTGCTGGCGGCAGCACTGTTCAGCCATGTCACAGTAACAGTCGTACCGGCCTCGCCCTGCAGGGCTTTGTACACGGCATCTGCACCGGACAGGCTCTTGATATCGGTATCGCCCACGGTGGTAATGTAGTCGCCCACGGCGATGCCTGCTTCCTGTGCGGGAGATCCGTCGTAAACACGGGTCACCTTGGCGTAACCGGTCTGGTCGATGCCAAGCTCCACGCCGATACCCAAAATCTTGCCGCTCTGGATGTTCATCAGCTCGGTGTAGGCGTTGGCGGTATAGTAGCGGGCGTACTTGTCGCCCGTACCCAGCAGATAACCGGCGGTCAGGCGGTCATACAGGGTGGCCTCGTCAATGGTGTAGTAATCGTTGCTGCGGACATAGCGGTCCACCTCAGCGATCTTGTTGTACATACTTTCCTTTTCTTTTACGCTGTTGACCGTGCTGTCGAACAGACGCATGGCGATGAGCATCGTGATGGAAAAGGTCACGGTCATGGCAAGGATCACAATGGTGACTGCCATACCCAAAGAAATTTTACGGTTCATGGTTCGTTCCTCCCGGTCAGAGCAGCAGCATCATAAGGATGCTGCCCAGCAGCGAGAGTACAAACACCCCTGCCAGAACCAGACAGCCGATGCGCAGCACGCGCTTGCGTTTTTGTTCGTTCATAGATCAACCAGACTCCTTGCGTTGCTTGTTAGTTGTGCGGGATGGGGATGCAGCTGCGGGGGTTCACGGCGTTGGCCTTGGAGCCGCCCTTCCACACCTCCAGATGCAGGTGATTGCCGGTGGAATTGCCGGTGGTGCCCACATAACCGATCAGTTCACCCTGCTTCACATACTTGCCTGCACTGGTAGCCACCGAGCGCATATGCGCGTACAGGGTGGAATAGGTATTGCCATCGGACATTTTGCCGTGGTAGATGATAACGTAGTTGCCATAGCCGCCGGTAGACCAGCCTGCCACCTGCACATAGCCGCTGGCGGCTGCGTAGATAGGCGTGCCGCCGGCTGCCGCAAAGTCGATACCGGCATGGAGCTTGTTTACGCCGGAGACCGGGTTCTTGCGCCAGCCGTACTCGCTGGAGATGCGGCTATAACTCTTCAGCGGGCAGGCAAAGCCGCTAAAGCTCAGCTGCGGCTTGCTGGCAGAGGCTGCGGCGATCATCTTCTGGATCTCCTTTTTCACGGCCTCGTAGTTCAACTCGTCGGATTCAATGGCTGCCTGTGCCTTCTGCTGCGCCGCCTGTGCCTCGGCAGCGGAAAGCTTTGCCGCAGAGATGCTGTTGTTCAGCTCGCTCTGCTTGCCCTTCATCTGGGCATTCTGGCTGTCCAACTCACTCTTCTGGCTTTGCAGCTCTGCCCTTTCGGCTTCCAGACCGGCCTTCTGCTCTTCCAGCGCGGCCTTATCGTCCTCCAGCTCCTGCTTGGCAGACTTCATGTTGTTCATGATCTCGGTGTCCTTGATGGAGATATCCTGCATCACCTCGTTAAAGGTAAGCAGCTCGTACAGGTCGTTCACCGCGCTGAGCATGGCTACGCTGCCGCCGTCCCGCAGCTCCTGCATGGCGGCCATGTGCTTTTTGAAATCATCCCACTGACCGTCGATCTCGTTCTGCTTTTGCTCGATCTGGGTCTGCTTGTCCGTGATCTGGGTCTGCATCACACCGATCTGCTGTTCCTTCTCGCCAATGCTGTTCTGCACCGCAGCGATCTGGCCGCCGAGCACACTGATCTGATCCTGTAGGACGGTGACCCGCTCTTTCAGCTCACTTTCCAGCGCCTTTGCGGCAGATTCCTTCTTTTTTGCGTCCGAGAGTTCCTTTTTGTGCTGATTGATAGACTGGGAAAGCTTGTCCAGCTTGGTCTGCAAACTAGCCATGCTGGTGCTATTGGTAGCTGCCGAGGCCGGGTACACTGTGGCTGTCAGCAGCAGGCAGACACAGGCCAGCCCAAGGCTGACCACACGGATCAGCTTGCTGCGGGGGCTTTCCGGCCGGGCGTGCCGGGCGGTATAAGGGCCTGTGAGCCGGAAGGGCTTTGCGTGCATTGCTTTACTCATAAAACGCGGCTCCTTTCGGTCACACATTCAGATGTTTGCGGATAGAGAACATACTGCCCACGCCGCCTACGATAGCACCGCTGAGCAGGCTTGTTACCACGATGGTCGGCAGCACGTTTGTCACCGGCACCAGTGCGCGGCCCATGAGCATCTGCCAGATGCCGCCCAAGCCACCAGCGGCGTTGACCACATAGGTGTAACAGCCAAGGCTGACCGCTGCGGTCAGGATACCGGAGATCAGACCCATAGTCAGGCCCTCCACAAAGAAAGGCAGGGTGACCATGCGGTTGGTAGCACCCACATACTTCATGATCTCGATCTCGCGGCGGCGGGCAAAAACGCTCAGACGGATGGTGCTGCCCACCGTGATGATGCTGACCACCATCAACACCAGCACGATCATGCGGCCACCCTTGGTGACTGCCTTCTGGATCTCCACAAAGACATTGGTCATCTCCACCGGAGCAGCAACGCTGACAACGCCCGGGATGGCCTGCATCTTCACGCTCATGCGCTCCATCTGGGTCAGATCGCTCAGGGTGACCCGGTAGTTGGCCTTAAAGGGGTTGTCGGTCTCAAATTCATCCCACAGGGAGGAATAATCCTGCATATAGCCACGGTAGGTGTCGAGCACGTCCTGTTTGGAGACGTACTGCACCCCGCTGACCCCCGGCATAGCCGAAAGGGTCTCGCCTACCTGCGCAGCGGTGGCATCATCACATTCGGGGTCCAGATAGACCACCGTCTCGTTCTGGCTGCCCAGATAGGCCACCATGCTGCCCACATTCACCTCGGCCAGACTGGCAAAGATATTCAGGGTCATACACACGCTCAGGGAAGCGATGCAGGCAATGGTCATGGCCCAGTGCTTGCCCAAGTTGCGCACACCGCGCCGGGTAAGGAAAAAGAAGGTAGAGGGACGCATCATACGGCAGCCACCTCCTTTTTGGCAGCGGACGCATCGTCCGCATCAAAGGCGGCAACATCCAGCGAAAGATCGTCCTCGGCGGCGGCCACGGGGTCTGCGGGCACGTCCGAGACGATGCGGCCATGGCTCAGGGTAACCACACGCTGATGGAAGCGGTGCACCAGCTCGTGCTCGTGGGTAACCACCAGCACCGTAATGCCCATTTTGCTCACCCGCTCCAGCAGCTGCATCATTTCCAGGCTCAGTTCCGGGTCAATGTTGCCGGTGGGCTCGTCCGCGATGACCAGCTTGGGGTTATGCACCAGCGCACGCGCCACAGCCACACGCTGCTGCTCGCCGCCGGAAAGGGTATCCGGGTAGCACTTGGCCTTATCCTCCAGATGCACCAGCTCCAGAATGTACTCCACGCGGGGACGGATCTCCTTGCGGGGCACATTGAGCACATGCATGGCAAAGGCCACGTTCTCGTACACGGTCATGCTGGGGATCAGCCGGAAATCCTGAAAGATGATGCCCATCTGACGGCGCAGGTAAGGGATCTTGTGGCGGCGCAGCTTGGCTACGTCCTTGCCCAGCACGGTCACCTTACCGGAGGTAGGCAGAGTCTCCCGCAGGATCAACTTGAGCAGGGTGGATTTGCCTGCGCCGGAGTGACCCAGCAGAAAGACGAACTCGCCTTCATCCACATGGAAGTTGATATCCTCCAGCGCAAGGCGGCCACCCTTTTTATATTCTTTGGAAACGTGTTCAAAATCGATCATGGAATCGTATTAGCTCCTGACATCAAGATTTTTGACGGTCAAGACAGCCCGTCCGCAGCTAACACTGCAAAAAGAACCGGCCAGCATCGGTTTCGAGCGGCCGGTTCGGCGCCGGCGGGGGCAAAACCCGCACAGCAAAATATCAGTATTTGGCCGGGTTGTTGGACAGGTACTTCTTTACCATCAGCGCTACCTTAAAGACGATAGCGTCGTCGAACTCACGCAGATCCAGACCGGTCAGCTTTTTGATCTTTTCCAGACGATACACCAGCGTATTGCGGTGCACAAACAGGCCGCGGCTGGTCTCGGACACATTCAGGTTGTTCTCGAAGAAGCGCTGGATGGTGAACAGGGTCTCCTGATCCAGGCTTTCAATGCTGCCCTGCTTGAACACCTCGCGCAGGAACATCTCGCACACGGTGGTAGGCAGCTGGTAGATCAAACGAGCAATGCCTAGGTTATCGTAGCGGATGATCTGCTTTTCGGTATCGAACACCTTGCTCACTTCCATGGCGATCTGAGCTTCCTTAAAGGAGGTAGCCAGATCCTTCACGTTGGCAATGGGGGTGCCAATGCCTACCACGGCCTTGATGTAGTGCTCGCCGGAGAGGGTATCCACAATGCTGGCAGCCAGCTTCTCCATATCGGTGCGGTCGATGCCCTTGCGGATCTCCTTGACCAGCACGGTGTCGGTCTCGCTGATATTGAACACAAAGTCCTTCTGCTTATCGGGGAACAGGCTGCTGACCACATCGTAGGCAGAGATATCGCCGCCGCTGATCACCCGCACGATGAACACCACGCGGGAGACATCGGTAGCAAAGTGCAGCTCCCGTGCCTTGGCGTAGATATCGCCGGGCAGGATGTTGTCCAGCACCACGTTCTTGATAAAGTTTGACTTATCGAACTTTTCGTCGTGGTACTGCTTGATGCTCTGCAGGCTGATGGCCAGCACACCGGCAAACTGCCCTGCAGTCTCGTCGGCGCCCTCCACGAACACGGCATAATCGTTATGCTTGGCGTTGGAGAACTGCTGGTAAGTATAGCCGTCGCGCACAAAGCGGTCGCCTGCGGTCAGACGCTCGGCCATATAGCCCTCGCGCACTTCGCCGATCAGGTTCAGCTCCGAGCAGGAAATGACAGCGCCAGTCTCATCCACAACGCCGACCACCCGATTGATTGCGTCCTTCATCTGGTAGATCACGCTTTGAAATACTCTATTGGCCATAAATGGATACCCCTTTTCCTCGTTTGTGCAAGCCGCGGCGGCATGGGTTGTGATTTTAAACAATTTAGCCGCATTACAATCTATATTTTACACAAAAGAATTTACTTTTGCAACAGATTTCAACAAAAAAAATAATTCTTTCTTGTTGAAATTATCTTTCGGGGCCATTTTTTGCCAAAAAAGTGCCTTTTTGCGTGGTTCTTACCGTTATTTTACCGGTAAATTGTGATACATTTTTGAAAGTCGCGTGAAAAGTGCAGTGTTTTATCTGGTAATTTTTGCCACTTCTTCGTCAGAAAGCTCCCGCCACTGCCCCGGGGCAAGCTGTGCATCCAGTGCAAGGCCGCCAATCGCCTCCCGGTGCAAAGCATTCACCCCGGCACCGTACACACCGAACATCCGTTTGATCTGGTGGTACACCCCCTGCCGCAGCACTACCCGCACGGTGCATCCGTCCGGGGAAAGGGCGGTCACCTCGGCGGGCGAAAGAGCAGTGCCGTCTGCCAGCGTGACCCCCGCCGCAAAGCCGGTGCGCATCTCCTGCGTGAGCGGGGTGTCGATGGTCACGGTGTAGGTCTTGGAAACATGGTGCCGGGGGGACAGAATATCGTGGGCAAAGCCGCCGTCATCGGTCAGCAGCACAAAGCCGGTGCTGGTCTTATCCAGCCGCCCGGCCGGAAACAGCTCCCGCCGGGGGTAGGCGTCCCCTACCAGGTCCACCACGGTGGTGTCCCGTTTATCGGTAGAGGCGCTCACCACCCCCTCGGGCTTATTGAGCATGAGGTAGACGAACTTCTGATAGCGCAGCGGCGCGCCGTCCACCGTCACCGTGTCGTTATCCTTCAGCTGGGTGTCCCCTTTTTTGCACACCGCGCCGTTTACCTGCACGCGCCCCTTTGCCAGCATGGTTTTGGCCTCGCTGCGGGTGCACTGGGCAGTCTCGGCCAGATATTTATCCAAACGCATAAGCGGTTCTCCTTTGTTGATGATGCCCTCAGTGTAACATGACAGACAAAATCGTGCAAGGCACAAACGCAAAAAGGAGAAGCCCGTGGGCTTCTCCTTTTTGCAATTGATCTTGTTATCAGACGCTCAGGGAGGCGTGCTGCTCCACATCCTCGGGGTCAGCATCGAAGATGGGCTGCAGGACGTTGGCGATAAACTCCTCCACCTGCTGGGGTGCACGGCCCACAAAGTTCTCCGGCACAAGCCCCGCCACGATCTCCTCGCGGGTCAGGCCAAAGGCCGGGTCTGCGGCAATGCGGTCCACCATATCGTTGGGCAGACCCTCTTCCTTGACCTGCTTGCCGGCGGCGATGGCGTGCTGGCGCAGGCGCTCGTGCAGCTCCTGACGGTTGCCGCCCTTTTCCACAGCCTGCATCATGATGTTCTCGCTGGCCATGAAGGGCAGCTCGGCCATCAGGCGGCTGCGCACCACCTTGGGGTACACCACCAGACCATCGGTGACGTTGAGCATAATGTTCAGGATGGCATCGGTGGCAAGGAAGCCCTCGGCCATAGCCACGCGCTTGTTGGCGCTGTCGTCCAGCGTGCGCTCAAACCACTGGGTGCCGGTGGTAAAGCTGGGGTTCAGCACATCCACCATCAGGTAGCGGGCAAGGGCGCAGATGCGCTCGCAGCGCATGGGGTTGCGCTTGTAGGGCATAGCGGAGGAACCGATCTGGTTCTTCTCAAAGGGCTCCTCCATCTCCTTGAAGTTTGCCAGCAGGCGCAGGTCGGTGGCAAACTTCATGCAGCTCTGGCCAATACCCGCCAGTGCATTCAGGATAAAGGCATCCACCTTGCGGCTGTAGGTCTGGCCGGACACCGGCACAACGGCCTTGGGGTCAAAGCCCATCTCCTTTGCAATGGAAGCATCCACAGCGCGGATCTTGTCGGCATCGCCCTTGAACAGCTCCATAAAGGAAGCCTGCGTACCGGTGGTGCCCTTGACACCGCGCAGCTGCAGGGTAGCCAGACGATGGTCGATCTCGGCCAGATCCATCACCAGTTCGTTGGCCCACAGGGTAGCACGCTTGCCCACGGTGGTGGGCTGTGCGGGCTGGCAGTGGGTGTAGGCCATGCAGGGCATATCCTTGTACTCCTTGGCAAAGTGTGCCAGCTTTGCCAGCACACCCACCAGCTTTTTGCGCACCAGCTCCAGACCCTGCCGCATCACGATGATGTCGGTGTTGTCGCCCACATAGCAGCTGGTGGCACCCAGATGGATGATGCCGGCTGCCTTGGGGCACTGCTGGCCGTAGGCGTAGACATGGCTCATGACGTCGTGGCGCACCAGCTTTTCCCGCTCGATGGCCACTTCGTAGTTGATATCGTCCACATGGGCTTCCAGCTCAGCTACCATATCCGGGGTGATGTTGGTCAGACCCTGATCCATTTCGGCACGAGCCAGCGCCACCCACAGCCGCCGCCAGGTGCGGAACTTGTTGTCGTCCGAGAAGATATACTGCATCTCATCGGAAGCGTAGCGGGTGGAAAAAGGGCTGATATAGCGATCATGCTGTGACATTGGTTGTTTCCTCCTGAAAATAACCCTCTCAGTCTCGCTTTGCTCGCCAGCTCCCCCGAGGTGGGGAGCTATTTCTGCAAACGGAAAAGTTGCTTCTTTCCCAAGAAAAAAGCAACCTTTCCCTCTCCTCTCGTAAGCTCCCCCCTTCGGGGGAGCTGGCAAAGCCGTCAGGCTTTGACTGAGAGGGTTCACCCTTGCGTCTGCGATGACTGAGGGATTTTTCTTCTTATTCTACCATCAAACCTTGAAATAGTCCACGCCGCCCTCAAAGATCGGCTGGTATTTATCGCCTGTGACGTTCTTGTACAGGTACTCGCCGCTGCGCTCCGAGTGACCCATCTTGCCGAACACGCGGCCGTCCGGGCTGGTGATGCCCTCGATAGCCAGCACAGAGCCGTTGGGGTTGAAGCTCTGATCCATGGTGGGCACGCCGGTCAGATCCACATACTGGGTAGCCACCTGACCGTTGCGCAGCATGGTGTCCAGCACCTCCTGCGGAGCCACAAAGCGGCCCTCGCCGTGGCTGATGGCAATGGTGTGCATCTCGCCCACCTCGCACTTGCTGAGCCACGGGCTGCCGGTGGAAGCCACACGGGTGTGCACCAGCATACTCTGGTGACGGCCGATGGTGTTGAAGGTCAGGGTGGGGTCGCAGGCGGTGATGGGGCGGATATCGCCGTAGGGCACCAGACCCAGCTTGATCAGAGCCTGGAAGCCGTTGCAGATGCCCAGCATCAGGCCATCGCGCTGCTGCAGCAGACGGCGCACAGCCTCGGTGACCGCAGGGTTGCGGAAGAAGGAGGCGATGAACTTGGCACTGCCGTCCGGCTCGTCGCCGCCGGAGAAGCCGCCGGGCAGCATGACGATCTGGCTTGCGTCAATGGCCTTGACCAGTGCCTCGCAGCTCTCGGCAACATCGGCGGGGGTCAGATTGCGTACCACCAGAATCTCGGGGTCAGCACCGGCGCGGGCAAAGGCCTTGGCGGTGTCGTACTCGCAGTTGGTGCCGGGGAACACCGGGATGATGACCTTGGGCTTTGCAACACCGATCTTGGGTGCAGCGGGAGCGGTCAGGCTGCCGTTGATCTTTTCCACAGCGGGGCCGGCCTTGCGGTAGGGATACACAGGCTCCAGCTTGCTCTCCCAGATCTCCTGCAGTTCGGCCATATCCAGCTTTTCGCCGCAGGACTCGAAGGTGTACTCCTTGGTAGTCTCGCCCAGCAGCATACCGGCGGGAGAATCAGACACCATTTCCAGAATGATGGAGCCATACATGGGCTCAAACATCTGGTGGGTGGTCATGTCCGCACGCATCTTGAAGCCGATGCGGTTGCCCAGACCCATCTTGAACAGTGCCTCGGCAATGCCGCCGTAGCCCACGGAGCAGGCAGAAGCGACCATGCCTTCTTCGATCATGTTCTCCACGATCTTGTAGTTGGCCTTCAGGGAGAAGAAGTTGGGGCAGCCGGTCTCCGGGTCGATGATGGGACGAACGAGCACCACGGTGCTCTCCGGCTTCTTGAACTCGGTGGAGACTACGCGGCTTGCCTTGCCAATGGCAGTGGCAAAGGACACCAGCGTGGGGGGCACATCCAGCTGCTCAAAGGAGCCGGACATGCTGTCCTTGCCGCCGATGGAAGCAATGCCAAGACCGATCTGCGCATCCAGTGCGCCCAGCAGGGCAGCCAGCGGCTTGCCCCAGCGCTCGGGCTTGTTGCCCAGACGCTCGAAGTACTCCTGGAAGGTCAGGTAAGCGTCCTCGTAGCGGAAGCCGGTGGCAACCAGCTTGGTCACGCTCTCAATAACAGCCATCCGTGCACCCACATACTGGTTGGCGCTCATCAGATAGGGGTTATAGCCCCATGCCATGCCGGAGCAGGTGGAGGTCTCGCCGTCCACCGGCAGCTTTGCTACCATGGCGTTCTGGGGGGTCAGCTGGTATGCACCGCCAAAGGGCATGAGCACGGTGGCTGCACCGATGGTGGAGTCGAACCGCTCGGAAAGGCCCTTCTTGCTGCAGACGTTCAAATCGCCCACCATGGACTTCATCTTCTGGCTGAAGGTCAGGCCTGCCCACTGGGGCTGCCAGACGCTGCCCTTTTCCACATGGACGTTCTGGTGCTTCTCTGCACCGTTGGAGTTCAGGAACTCACGGCTGATGTTCACGATGGAAACGCCGTTCCACACCATGTTCAGGCGCTTTTCCTCGGTGACCTTGGCCACAGGGGTAGCCTCGAGGTTCTCCTCGGTGGCAATGGCGATGAACTTGTCCACATCCTCCGGGGCAAGGGCCACAGCCATGCGCTCCTGGCTCTCGCTGATGGCCAGCTCGGTGCCGTCCAGACCCTCGTACTTCTTGGTGACCTTGTTCAGGTCGATATACAGGCCGTCGGCCAGCTCACCGATGGCAACGGAAACGCCGCCGGCACCAAAGTCGTTGCAGCGCTTGATCATCTTGCAGGCGTCCTCGCGGCGGAACAGGCGCTGCAGCTTGCGCTCGATGGGCGCATTGCCCTTCTGCACCTCCGCACCGCAGTGCTCAAGGCTGTCCAGCTTGTGCGCCTTGGAGGAACCGGTAGCACCGCCGATGCCGTCACGGCCGGTGCGGCCGCCCAGCAGCACGATCACATCGCCGGGAGCGGGGCACTCGCGGCGGACGTGGGAAGCAGGGGTAGCGCCCACAACAGCGCCGATCTCCATGCGCTTTGCCACATAGCCGGGGTGGTAGATCTCGTCCACCTGACCGGTAGCCAGACCGATCTGGTTGCCGTAGGAGGAGTAACCGGCGGCTGCGGTGGTGACCAGCTTGCGCTGGGGCAGCTTGCCGGGCATGGTCTCGCTGACCGGCTTGAGCGGGTCGCCTGCGCCGGTGACACGCATAGCCTGATAGACGTAGCTGCGGCCGGACAGCGGGTCGCGGATAGCACCGCCGATACAGGTGGCAGCACCGCCGAAGGGCTCGATCTCGGTGGGGTGGTTGTGAGTCTCGTTCTTGAACAGGAACAGCCAGTCCTCATCCTTGCCGTTGACGTCACACTTGATCTTGACGGTGCAGGCGTTGATCTCCTCAGACTCGTCCAGATTCTTCAGGATACCCTGCTTCTTCAGCTCCTTGGCACCAATGGTGGCAAGGTCCATCATGCAGCGGGGCTTGTTCTCGCGGCCCAGCTCGGTGCGCATCGCCATGTAGCGGTCAAAGGCCTCCTGCACCACAGCGTCATCGATCTGCACATCGTCCAGAATGGTGCCGAAGGTGGTGTGGCGGCAGTGATCGGACCAGTAGGTGTCGATCATCTTGATCTCGGTGATGGTGGGGTCGCGCTGCTCGGTGCGGAAGTACTCCTGGCAGAACTTGATGTCCCCCAGATCCATGGCCAGACCCTTTTCCTCAATGAACTTGGCAAGACCAGCCTCATCCAGCTGGTTGAAGCCCTCCAGCACTGCCACGGCAGCGGGCACGGGGTAATCCATCTTCAGGGTCTCTTTGGTCTCCAGAGAAGCCTCGCGGGCTTCCACAGGGTTGATGACATACTTTTTGATCTCGGCCACCTGCTCGGGGGTCAGAGCGCCCTCCAGCAGGTAGACACGGGCAGAGCGCACCAGCGGGCGCTCGCCCTGACTGATGAGCTGGATGCACTCGGCAGCAGAAGCTGCGCGCTGGTCGAACTGGCCGGGCAGATACTCCACGGCAAAAGACACGCCCTCGGCAGCGGGCTGCTCTGCGTAGGTGTTATCCACCGGCGGCTCGCTGAACACGGTGCTGACGCACTGGTTGAACAGTGCCTCGTCGATGCCTTCCACATCGTAGCGGTTCAGCAGGCGCAGACCGGTCAGATCCTTGATGCCCAGCAGGCTGGTGAGTTCGTTTTTCAGACCGTTTGCCTCGACATCAAAGCCGGACTTTTTTTCCACATAAATACGATAGACCATTGGGTAGGTTCCCCCTTATGATTCAATTCTTCTGAAGGCGCGCCCTCATCCGGCTCGCATGCTCGCCACCTTCCCCCGGTCGGGGGAAGCTGTCGCCGCAGGCGACTGATGAGGGTGCTTTTCCTAATTACTGCTTCTCTGCCAGCGCTTTCAGGGCACGCAGGCCGATATCGCTGCGCTTGTGCAGCTTTTCAAAGCTGATCTTTTCGGCTGCTTCGTAGGCGTGGCTCAGGGCGTTGGTCAGGCGCGGGCCGGTGGCGGTAACGCCCAGCACGCGACCGCCGTTGGTCACAAGCTGGCCGTCCTCGGTGATGGCAGTGCCGGAGTGGTACACCGTCACGTTCTCCTCGCCGGGCAGCTGGCCGTCCACAAGGCCGGAGATGGGCTTGCCCTTCTCGTAGGCCACAGGGTAGCCGCCGGAGGCCAGAATCACACAGGCCGCAGCACCATCGGAGAACTTGACTTCCTGCTGTGCCAGCGTGCCGTCGGTGCAGGACTGCATGATGTGCAGCAGGTCGCTTTCCAGCAACGGCAGCACCACCTGCGTTTCGGGGTCGCCGAAGCGGCAGTTATACTCGATGACCTTGGGGCCGTCCGGGGTGAGCATGAGACCGAAGTACAGGCAACCCTTGAAGGGGCAGCCCTCGGCGTTCATAGCGCGGATGGTGGGCAGGAAGATCTTTTCCATGCACTCCGCAGCCACCTCCGGGGTGTAGTAGGGGTTGGGGGCAATGGTGCCCATGCCGCCGGTGTTCAGTCCGGTATCGTGGTCGTTGGCGCGCTTATGATCCATGCTGGAGACCATGGGCTTGACCACCTTGCCGTCCGTAAAGCTCAGCACGCTGACCTCCGGCCCGGTGAGGAACTCCTCTACCACCACATGGTTGCCGGATGCGCCGAACTTTTTGTCCAGCATGATCTCCTTGACGCCGTCAGCGGCCTGCTGCTCGTTTTCGCAGATCAGCACGCCCTTACCCAGTGCAAGGCCGTCTGCCTTGATGACCACCGGGTACTTACCCTCGGCACGGATGTAATCCATGACCTTGGCAGGGTCATCGAAGGTCTCGTACTTTGCGGTGGGGATGCCGTATTTCTTCATCAGGTCCTTGGAGAACACCTTGGAAGCCTCGATACGGGCAGCGGCCTTGTCCGGGCCGAAGGCGGGGATGCCCACCTTTGCCAGCGCGTCCACCATGCCCAGTGCAAGGGGGTCGTCCTGTGCCACCACAACGTAATCGAACTTTTCTTCCACTGCAAAGCCCACCATGGTATCCACATCGGTGGCCTTGATGTTTTTGCACTTAGCGTCATAGCTGATGCCGCCGTTGCCCGGTGCGCACCAGATCTCGCCGCAGTCGGGGCTCTTTTTCAGTGCCTTGATGATGGCGTGCTCGCGGCCGCCGCCGCCCACTACCAAAATTTTTTCAGCCATATCATTCACCTTCCCGTTTTTGATCTGCCCGCGTATGCGGGCATCCTCTGAAGGCTTCCCCCTCTGGGGGAAGCTGTCTGCGCAGCAGACTGATGAGGGGCAGCTTCCATGCGCCCTCATCCGGCTCTTACGCGCCACCCGTTCCCCGCTCTGTCGCTACCGCGACATCTCTCCCCGGCCGGGGAGAGTCTTTCCCGTCCGGGGGAAGGCTTTTGCTGCGTTGCTCCTGTGCAGAGGAAAATCAGTGATGGAACAGCCGCAGGCCGCAGAAGGCCATGGCGATGCCGTACTTGTTGCAGGTATCGATGACCTGCTGGTCGCGGATGGAGCCGCCGGGCTGCACGATGGCAGTCACGCCGGAGCGGCGGGCGCGCTCGATGTTGTCACCGAAGGGGAAGAAAGCGTCCGAACCAAGGCAAACACCGGTCACCTTGCTGAGGTAAGCCTTCTTTTCCTCGGCGGTCAGCGGCTCGGGCTGGCGGGTGAAGGTCTCGGCCCAGACGTCATCGCCGATGACATCCTCCGGGGTATCGCCGATGTAAACATCAATGGCGTTGTCGCGGTTGGGCTTTGCCACATCGTCACGGAAGGGCAGGTTCAGCACCTTATCCATGTGGCGCAGCTGCCAGTTGTCGGCCTTCTGACCAGCCAGACGGGTGCAGTGGATGCGGCTCTGCTGGCCGGCACCCACGCCGATGGTCTGACCATTGTAGGTGTAGCACACACTGTTGGACTGAGTGTACTTCAGGGTGATGAGAGCAATGATGAGGTCGCGCTTCTGCTCCTCGGTCACGTCCTTGTTCTCGGTGACCCAGTTGTTCAGCATGGTGTCGGCGTTGATGACCAGCTCGTTGCGGCCCTGCTCAAAGGTGATGCCGTACACCTGCTTGTGCTCGATGGGAGCGGGCTTATAGGCGGGGTCGATGGCGACCACATTGTAGTTGCCCTTCTTTTTGCCGGACAGGATGGCCAGTGCCTCCGGCTCGTAGCCCGGAGCGATGATGCCGTCAGAGACTTCGTGCTGGATCAGCTTTGCGGTGGGCACATCGCAGATGTCGGACAGGGCGATCCAGTCGCCGAAGGAGGACATCCGGTCTGCGCCGCGAGCGCGGGCATAGGCACAAGCCAGCGGAGAGAGCTCGGTCTCCGGGGCAATGTGGTACATCCGGCGCTCCACCTCGGTCAGGGGCAGACCCAGTGCTGCACCCGCCGGGGAAACGTGCTTGAAGGAGGCCGCTGCAGGCAGACCGCAGGCGGTTTTCAGTTCCTTGACCAGCTGGATGGAGTTGAGGGCATCCAGAAAGTTGATGTAGCCGGGCTTGCCGTTCAGCACGGTAACGGGCAGGTCGGAGCCATCTTCCATATAAATGCGGCTGGGCTTCTGGTTGGGATTGCAGCCGTACTTCAGTGCGAGTTCATTCATTGGTGCATCCTCCTTATATCCTAAGGTTTACTCTTATTCTTCCTCGGCGTCAAGCTTTTTGAGCAGTTCCAGCTCCTCGGGCAGCAGCTCTGGCTCTTCGGGGTCGTCAAAGTCGCTGCACACCGGATCATATTTATTAAAGATCATATCGCCGCTCTCGCCGGTGTCCAGATCGATGACCCGGGCAAACAGGCTCACCTTGTTGTCCAGATTCAGGCTGTTCCACATATCGTGGGCAAAATCACCGATGGTGCGGGGGCAGGCAAAGCGCAAAGGCTCGCCCTCAAAGCTGGGGATGGGATTGCCGTTGTGCTTGTAGGTGCTGATGAAGTGGCCCTCGCCTGCAACAGGCTGGGGGTAATCAAAGAAATAGCGCTGCACGCTGTCGCCGTTGCCGTCGGCAGACTTGAGGATGCTCATCTGGTAGCTGCCGTCAGCGTACACCACAGCGGAGATGCGGGGGGTGTAGTTGGGACCGTCCGGCTCAAAGGTGCGAGTGCGCAGGGCGTCAGCAAAGCTCTTGCCCTGGCTCATCAGGTCGTAGATGGTATCGGTCTGGTCGCCGTTGGTCACGATATGGGTCTTGCCAAGGGTCAGCACCGGGTTATAAATGATCAGGCTGGGATCCTCCAGCTTTGCGGGGTCTGCCGCCACGGTGCAGATGCCGCCGCGCTCGGGCACAGGGTCAAACACGCGGTTGCGGCTGTTCTCGCTGCGGCCCATGATAAAGTAGCCGATAAACATCTGCCGTCCGTCCGGTGCCATTGCCACAGCAATGCCGCGGCCGGGGTACTCGTTGGATGCCAGATACTCGTTCAAGTTGATCTTTTCCATTGTTGTTCTCCCTTGCATTTTTGTTTTCAAAGAGCAACTCTCGGTTCCCCCTTTGGGGGAGCTGGCGCGTCAGCGCCTGAGAGGGCGAACCTCTTTGCGGAGGCAACTTCCCCGCCCTCTCCGTCACGGCTTACGCCGTGCCACCTCTCCCAAAGGGAGAGGCAAGAACAACGCTCTGCAAGCTTTCAGCAGATCTCTCCGCTGCACACCATAGCCACAGCCTTGGGCAGCAGCTTCCATTCCGCCTGCTCCATCACCCGTTTTTGCAGCACCTCGGGGGTGTCGCCGGGCAGGATGTCCACGGCCTTCTGCAGCAGGATGGGCCCGCCGTCGCACTCCTCGTTGACAAAGTGGACAGTAGCGCCGGTCACCTTGCAGCCCCGAGCCAGTGCAGCCTCGTGGGGACGCAGGCCGTACATTCCCGGCCCGCAGAAGGAAGGGATCAGCGCAGGGTGCACGTTCAGGATGCGGCGCGGATAAGCCGCGATGACGCTGGGGCCCAGCACGGACAGAAAGCCCGCCAGTACCACCAGATCGATCTTGTGCGCCCGCAGCGTTTCCAGCAGCGCAGCGTCAAATTCCTCGCTGGTGGCGTAGTCCTTGCGGCGCACCACGCAGCCCTCCACACCGGCCTTTGCGGCGCGTTCCAGCGCAAAGACGCCGGGCTTGGAGGCTACTACCAGCGTGATTTTACCATTGGGGTTCTCGCCCCGGGCCTCGCTGTCCAGCAGCGCCTGCAGATTGGTGCCGCCGCCGGACACTAACACGGCAATGTTCAGCACAGCTCCACGCCCTCACCTTCTGCGATGACGCCCAGACGGTAAGCCTCCGGCTCGCCGTTGGCGTGCAGGATCTCCAGTGCCTTATCGGCCTGCTCGGCGGGCACGGTGATCACCATACCCACACCCATGTTGAAGGTGTTGAACATATCGTGCTCGGAGATGCCGCCCACCTTCTGCATCAGGTGGAACAGAGCGGGGGTACGCACATCTGCCTTGTTGATGCGGGCGCAGCAGCCCTTCTTCAGGCTGCGGGGGATATTCTCGTAGAAGCCACCGCCGGTGATGTGGGAGATGCCCTTGACCTGCACCTCTTCCAGCACCTTCAGCACGGGCTTGACGTAGATCTTGGTGGGAGCCAGCAGCGCCTCGCCAAGGGTCTTGCCGCCCAGCTCGGCGGGGGTGGAGAACAGCACATCGGGGTCGGCGTCGATGTTGAACACCTTGCGCACCAGCGAGAAGCCGTTGGAGTGCACACCGGTGGAAGGCAGGGCGAGGATCACGTCACCGGCTGCCATGGTCTCGTTGTTCAGGATCTTCTCCTTGTCCACAACGCCCACGGTAAAGCCGGCCAGATCATACTCATCCTCCGGCATCATGCCCGGGTGCTCGGCAGTCTCGCCGCCCACCAGAGCGCAATCGGCCTGCACGCAGCCCTCGGCCACGCCCTTGACGATGTTGGCGATCTTTTCCGGCACGTTGCGGCCGCAGGCGATGTAATCCAAAAATACCAGCGGCTTTGCACCGGCGCAGATGACATCGTTGACGCACATGGCCACGCAGTCGATGCCGATGGTATCGTGCTTATCCATGATCATGGCCACCTTCAGCTTGGTGCCCACACCATCGGTGCCGGAGATCAGCACCGGGTGCTTGTAACCGGTGCAGTCCAGCTCAAACAGGCCGCCAAAGCCGCCCAAGCCGCCGATGCAGTGCTCGTTCATGGTACGGGCGACATACTGCTTCATCAGCTCCACAGAGCGGTAACCGGCGGTAATGTCCACGCCTGCTGCGGCGTAGCTTTCAGAATAGCTCTTTTCCATGTTCTTACTCTCCTAACTTTTTGGCGTCCTTGGGACGGTCGTTCAGGTGACGGTCGTGAATATCGGTAGAAAGCACACTTTCCGGCTCTACGGCATACTCGCCGGTAAAGCAGGCGGTGCAGAAACCGCATTTTGCGTTTTTGGCAAGCTGGACAACGTGCTCGTTGGACAAATAGCCCAGCGTATCGGCGCCGATGACCTCGTTGATCTGCTCCAGCGTGCGGCCGGTGGCCACCAGCAGCTTCTGGTCCGGGATATCGGTGCCAAAGTAGCACGGATACTTAAAGGGAGGTGCCGAGACCATAAAGTGCACCTCAGCAGCACCGGCATCCCGCAGCAGCTTGATGATGCGGGCGGAGGTGGTGCCGCGCACGATGGAGTCATCCACCAGCACCACGCGCTTGCCCTTGACGGTGCTGGACACCACGTTCAGCTTGATGCGCACGCTGTTCTCGCGCTGCTTCTGGCTGCCCTGAATGAAGGTGCGGCCGATGTATTTGTTTTTGATAAAGCCGATGCCGTAGGGGATGCCGCTCTCCTGCGAGTAGCCCAGTGCTGCATCCAAGCCGGAATCCGGCACGCCGATGACCACATCGGCCTCCACGGGGTGCTCCTGTGCAAGGAAGCGGCCTGCCTGCTTGCGGGCCTCGTGCACCGAGCTGCCCTCGATGACGCTGTCCGGGCGGGCGAAGTAGATGAACTCAAACACGCACATCTGGGTGTCCGGGCGGCCGCAGTGATCCTTGATGCTGCGCAGCTCGCCGGTCTTGGTATCCACCACTACGATCTCGCCGGGCTCCACATCCCGCAGCAGGGCGGCACCGGTGGCATCCAGTGCGCAGCTCTCGCTGGCAAAGACGTAGCCGCCGCCGGGCAGGGTGCCGATGCACAGGGGACGGTAGCCCCGGGGGTCGCGCACCGCAATGAGCTTGGTGGCAGACATGATCACAAGGCTGTATGCGCCCTCCAGCACGTCCATGGTCTTGCTGATGGCAGTCTCGATACTGCCCATGCGCAGACGGTTGCGGGTGATGAGGTAGCAGATGACCTCGGTATCTGAGGAGCCGTGGAAGATGGCGCCCTCGTTTTCCAGCTGGCGGCGCAGCTCCACAGCGTTGGTCAGGTTGCCGTTGTGGCACAGCGCCATGGTGCCGCGGCCATGCCGGACGATCATGGGCTGGGCGTTGGCGCGGACGCGGGTGCCGGCGGTGGCGTAGCGCACATGGCCGGTGGCCATGTGTGCCGTGGTAGTGGACAGGCTTGCCAGCACCTCCGGGGTGAACACCTCGTTTACAAGACCCAGATCCCGGTGGCCGGTGATCACACCGTCATCGTTGACGGCAATACCGCAGCTCTCCTGCCCGCGGTGCTGCAGCGCATACAGGGCCGAATAAGCCGCTGCGGCTACATCCTCGGTACCGGCACGGTCGTAGATGCCGAAAACGCCGCACTCCTCATGCAGCGGATATGCAAAATCAGACATTGGTTCTCCTTTACAGCTCGTTCAGTTCGTTCTGCAGCTTTTCTTCCTTGGCTGCGATCTGCTGTGCCATGGCTACGCGCTCAGCCTCCAGCTTTTCCGCCAGTGCGTCATCGTTCAGCGCCAGGATCTCAGCAGCCAGCCATGCGGCGTTCTTGGCACCGTTCAGCGCCACGGTTGCCACCGGGATGCCGCTGGGCATCTGCACGGTAGCCAGCAGCGCGTCCAGACCGTCCATCGCACCGCCCTTCATGGGGATGCCGATGACCGGCAGGGTGGTGTTGGCGGCAAAAGCGCCTGCCAGATGGGCTGCCATGCCTGCTGCGCACAGGATGACGCCAAAGCCGTTGGCCTTTGCGCTTTTTGCAAAGGCTGCTGCCTCGGCGGGGGTGCGGTGCGCCGAAAGGATGTGCGCCTCAAAGGGGATGTCCAGCGCCTTCAGCTGGGCGCAGGCACCCTTGACCACCGGCCAATCGCTGTCCGAACCCATGATCACTGCCACTTTACGAACCATTTTCCAAAGCCTCTCTTTCTCAACTGTCCAACAAGACCGACAAACAAAAAAGGCTGCGGTACACCTGTACCACGGCCTTTATTTCCTGTTTTTCTGTCCGCGCATTTTGCACAAGGTTGCACCATGCCCCTGATTGCAGTGAATGTGACCCCATTCCATGCGACCCGGCACCAGCAGCATCATTGAAGTTTCCCTCCGCAGTTTCCTGTGCAAGCGTTTTTTCAGGCGGCGATGCAAGCCCGTTTTTTGGGGCATCGTCCCTGTACTAGATACAGTTTACGGCAAAAAAACCGCTTTGCAAAGAGCGTTTGGGCAAATTCTCCCTTGTGTTCCCATGCCGTCAAAAAACTTTCGAAAGTTTTGTGCAGTTTCGCCATCCTTTTTCTTTTTAAGTATGACTTATGCAGCAAGTATATTTTATGTAAAGGCTGTGTTGATGTATCCCAGATATCGCGCCGGATTTTTAAAAAATGATCTTTGCGGTGGCGGCGCGTGCAGCGCGGATCAGATCCGCCGGGGCGCAGCACACCTGCGTACCGATGCGCCCGCCGGAAACGTAGACCTTCTGCTGGGTCAGCACGCTTTCGTCAAAGACGGTGCGGTACTGCTTTTTCATGCCCACCGGGCTGCAGCCGCCCCGCACATAACCGGTGACCTTGTTGATATCCGCCACATGGATCATCGCCACGCTCTTTTCGCCCACGCTGCGGGCTGCGGCCTTTAAGTCCAGCTCTGCCGCCACCGGAATGACGAACACAAAATAGTTTTTGCTGCTGCCCTGCGTTACCAGTGTCTTATATACGCAGGCGGGGTCCTCACCTATGCTGGCAGCTACGGTCACGCCGTCCACCGCCACCCCCTCCTCGTGGGGGTACTCGTGGGCGGTATAGGCCACCTTTTCCCGTTCCAGAATGCGCATTGCGTTGGTTTTAGCTTCTTTTCCCATTGTTATTCCCTCTTTGATTCTATTGAACCCTCTCAGGCCGCTTCGCGTCCAGCTCCCCCGAAAGGGGGAGCTTATGCGCGGTAACCGGCAGATTCTCTTTCCCTGGGAAGTAATACCCCATGGAAAGCAGTAAAAAGTTCGACCTTTGGGTGCGCAGTCATTGCACAACAATGACTGCACGGGTTCTTTTTTTTTATTCTACCACTTTTTTGGAAAAAATTCAAAATTTCTCTTGACTTCAGTTTCATGAAGTGATATCATAGCGTCACGCACTTCAGAATACTGAAGTTTGACACTGCAAGCTGCGGCAAAGGAGCCGGTCTCCCTCGCCGTTTCACAGGATAGAAAAAGGCAAAGGAGACAAAGCACTATGATTATCGTACTCAAACAGGATGCCCCCGACGTACAGGTGCGCGAGTTCTGCCACGAGCTGGAGGATATGGGTCTGCAGATCAACGATTCCAAGGGCAGCGACACCCATATTCTGGGTCTGATCGGCGACACCAAGGCCATTGCGGAAAGCTGGGTTCTGGCAAACCCGGTGGTGGAGACCTGCCGCCGCGTGTCCGAGCCCTACAAAAAGGCCAACCGCAAGTTCCACCCGGATGACAGCGTTATCGACGTAGAGGGCGTCAAGATCGGCGGCGGCAACTTTGCGGTCATCGCAGGGCCCTGCAGCATTGAGAGCGAGGAGCAGATCACCTACTGCGCCCAGCGGGTAAAGGCGGCGGGCGCTTCCCTGCTGCGCGGCGGCGCCTTCAAGCCCCGCACCTCTCCCTACTCCTTTCAGGGTATGCGCAGCGAGGGTCTGGACCTGCTCAAGCTGGCGCGCCGTGCCACCGGTTCGCCCATTGTGACCGAGATCATGAACACCGAGCACCTGCCCCTGTTTGAAAACGTGGACCTGATCCAGGTGGGTGCCCGCAATATGCAGAACTTTGAGCTGCTCAAGGCTGTTGGTCGCCAGAAAAAGCCGGTGCTGCTCAAGCGCGGCCTTGCCAACACGCTGGAAGAGTTCGTGATGAGCGCCGAGTACATCATGGCCGAGGGCAACGAGAACGTCATCCTGTGCGAGCGCGGCATCCGCACCTTTGAGACCAGTATGCGCAACACGCTGGACCTTGCCGGTGTGGTCATGCTGCACAAGATGACCCACCTGCCGGTGGTGGTGGACCCCAGCCACGCCTGCGGCCACGCATGGATGGTGCCGGAGCTGGCGAAAGCTGCGGTCGCTGCCGGTGCCGATGGTCTGATGATCGAGGTGCACAACAACCCCGCCAAGGCCAAGTGCGACGGCGCACAGAGCCTGACCCCCGACCAGTTCGATGAACTGATGCAGTTCATCGGCAAAGAGGTGGAGTTCTTCGGCAAAAAAATGAACTGAGCCCGCCCGAAAGAATATTGTTATACGCAGGGACTGCTGTGCCGACCGGGTTCAGCAGTCCTTTTTTGCCGGAAAGTTCGCCAAGCCGGAAGCCTTCCCCCGGTCGGGGGAAGGTGGCTGCGCGCGAAGCAAGCAGACGGATGAGGGCGCAGGCAAGCAGCATTTTACCTTAAGGCAACACCGCACAATTCCCGCCTTACAGCTTAAGCACCACTCCGGCGGCTGCGGCACTTAGAATTATGCGGTATTGCCTTAAATACCCCCGATTTCTGTGCACCGGCGGGTTTTCATTTTCTTTTCACGGGTTTTATGGTATACTATAGTGTATTTTGAAAAAACACTGCCGAAAGAGGTTTTAAAGATGAAAGCACACATTGCACGCAACCAGAACGCCGGGGTGCCGCTGGCGCTGGGCTGGAACCTTTCCCCCGCCGACCGGGGCAAGCTGGAGGGCATGGCACCCGCCTTTGGCATGAAGCTGCTGCTTGTTTCCCCCGCCGATGCCGGCAAGACCGTTGCCCAGCTGCTGGGCGAGGTGGAGGTAAAAGCCCCCAGAACGCTGGTGCTGGAGCCGGGCGCCTATCCCCCGGCGCTGGTGCTGGCAAACTTCCGCGATAAGGACGTGGACACCCTGCTGGACCTGATGCGGCAGGCACAGGTGACCATCCCGCTCAAGGCGGTGGTCACCCCCGCAAACCGCAACTGGATGTTTGCAGACCTGCTGGCACATTTACAGGAGGAGCACACCGCCTTTACCGCCGCAAAGGAGAGCCAGACCGTATGAAGAGCCGCATCACCCGCATGACCGCTGCACTGCTGGCGGCGGTACTGAGCCTTAGCCTGCTGGTCGGCTGCAAGCCCAAAAAGGAGCTGACCCGGTACACCACCATCTTTTATGATGTGTTCGACACAGTGACGCAGGTCATCGCCTACTGCGAGAGCGAGGAAGAGTTCAACACCCAGATGCAGGCGCTGCATCAGGATCTGATCGTCTACAACCAGCTCTACGATATCTACAATGACTACGACGGCGTTGTGAACGTTAAGACCATCAACGAAAACGCCGGGAAAGCCCCGGTACAGGTAGACGACCGCATCCTCTCCATGCTGGAGCTGGCGCGGCAGATGTACAAACTGACCGACGGCAAGATCAACATTGCCATGGGCAGCGTGCTGGGCATCTGGCACGATTACCGCGAGGCTGCCGAACAGAACGCCTCCGAGACCGACAACACCCTGCCCACGCAGGAGGAACTGGAGGCTGCTGCCCAGCACTGCGATATCAACGACCTCGTCATTGACGAGGAGGCCAAAACGGTCTACCTGTCCGACCCGGAGATGTCGCTGGACGTGGGCAGCGTGGGCAAGGGCTACGCAGTGGAGATGGTCTGCCGCGCCGCCGAAGCCCGGGGTCTGACCAGTGCACTGGTGAGCGTAGGCGGCAACCTGCGCGCCATCGGCACAAAGCCGGACGGCAGCCAGTGGACCGGCGGTGTGGAGAACCCGTGGAACGCCTCGGAGGTGTATACCAGCACCAACTCCATCTTCGGCTCGCCCATCAACATGAGCGACCTTGCACTGGTGACCAGCGGCGACTACCAGCGCTACTTTGTGGTGGACGGCAAGCGCTACCACCACATCATCGACCCCGACACCCTGTGGCCCGCCGCCTACTACAACGGCGTCACCGTGCTGTGCCCGGACTCCGGCATGGCAGACTGCCTGACCACTGCCCTGTTCTGTATGCCGCTGGAAGAGGGACAGAAGCTGGTGGAATCGCTGGACGACGTAGAGGCCATGTGGTGTACGCCTGATAAGCAGGCCACCACCTCCAGCGGCTGGGATAGCCATCTGAAAAAGTAAGCTTTACCGTTTTGCAGGCGAACCGTTTTGAATGGCCTCCGCGTGCGCTCTGGCCATCATCAGCGGAAAATCTATTTTTAATTTCGGAATAGCGGAGCGTCTGCGGACGCTCCGCTATTCCCTTTTCACGGAAATTTTTCTTATGCAAAAAGGCTGCCGCACAAAATGTGCAGCAGCCTTTTGTTTGTTTATACGGTCATCCCGTCTGGCATCACTCCACGATGATGCTCTTGCCGGTCATCTCGGCGGGAACGGGCAGGCCGATATAGGGCAGCATGGTGGGTGCGATATCGGCCAGGCAGCCGCCCTCGCGCAGCTTCACATCGCCGCAGCCAACTGCCATAAAGGGCACAACGTTGGTGGTGTGGGCGGTGAAGGGGGTGCCGTCCGGGTTCATCATCTTCTCGGCGTTGCCGTGGTCAGCGGTGATGAAAGCGCAGCCGCCGGCGTTCAGCACAGCGGTGACCACCTGATCCACGCAGGTGTCCACAGCCTCAACGGCCTTGACAGCAGCCTCGAACACGCCGGTGTGGCCGACCATATCGCAGTTTGCGAAGTTCAGGATGACCACATCGTACTTGCCGCTCTCGATGCGCTTGACGCACTCGGCAGCGACTTCGGGGGCGCTCATCTCGGGCTTCAGGTCGTAGGTGGCAACCTTGGGGCTGGGGATGACGCAGCGATCCTCGCCCTCGTAGGGAGCCTCCACGCCGCCGTTGAAGAAGAAGGTGACGTGCGCGTACTTCTCGGTCTCGGCAATGCGCAGCTGGGTCTTGCCGTGGGCAGACAGGTACTCGCCCAGAACGTTCTTCAGCTCCACCGGGGGATAGGCCACCTCGCAGTTGGGCATGGTGGCATCGTACTCAGCCATGCAGACGTAGTTCACCTGCTTGCGGCCGCCGCGGCGCTCGAAGCCGGTAAAGGCATCGTCGCAGAAGATGCGGGTCATCTGGCGGGCACGGTCGGGGCGGAAGTTCATAAAGATGACGGTATCGCCATCCTGCACACGGCCACCCTCGCAGGTGACGCAGGGCAGCACGAACTCATCGGTCTTGTCTGCGGCGTAGGAAGCCTCGATGGCCTCGGCAGCATTGGCAGCGTGCTCACCCTCGCCGTAGACAAAGGCAGCGTAGGCCTTCTCCTCGCGATCCCAGTTGTTATCACGGTCCATGGCGTAGTAACGGCCGGAAACGCTGGCGATCTTGCCCACGCCCAGCTCATCCAGCTTGGCCTGCAGGTCAGCAAGGAAGCCCTTGCCGGAGTGGGGATCGGTGTCGCGGCCATCGGTGATGCAGTGCAGGTAGACTTCCTTAGCACCCAGATGCTTTGCCATTTCCAGCACGCCAAACCAGTGGTCGGCATGGCTGTGCACGCCGCCGGTGCCCACCAGACCCATCAGGTGGATGGCCTTACCGGCCTCGATAGCAGCCTTCATGTTCTTGACCAGCACAGGGTTCTTGAGCATCTCACCGTCATGGATGGACTTGGTGATGAGGGTCAGCTGCTGGTAGACGATGCGGCCTGCGCCCATGTTGGTGTGGCCGACCTCGGAGTTGCCCATCTGGCCGTCGGGCAGACCGACAGCCATGCCGGAAGCATCAATGGTAGTCATGGGGTACTTTGCCATCAGAGCATCCAGATGGGGGGTCTTGGCAGCCACCACGGCGTTGCCAAAGGTCTCGTTCGGCACCCAGCCGAAGCCATCCATGATGCACAGAAGAACAGGTTTCTTTGCCATAAAATTGAATCTCCTTTGAATTTATCACGCGTTGCGGGCAAGGCTAAGCGCCCTGCCTGCGGGAGTGCAGCCTGCGGGGTGCATAACACCCGAGCGGCTGCTGTAAAAACAGATCAGCGCCCGGCTCAGCGCTGAAAAAACGGCGCAGCCGGGCGCTGAAACAGCTTAGTTAAGAAAAGGCAGTTGCTCAGCCCTTGGTGGCTGCATTGACGATGACAGCAAAGTCGGGAGCCTTCAGGGATGCGCCGCCGATCAGGCCGCCGTCCACGTCCTTCTTGCTCAGCAGCTCCTCGCAGTTCTTGGCGTTCATGCTGCCGCCGTACTGCACGGTGGTAGCCTCGGCCACGGCCTCGCCGTACAGCTCGCCCACCACCTTGCGGATCTGTGCGCAGACTTCCTCTGCCTGATCGGAGGTAGCGGTCTTGCCGGTGCCGATGGCCCAGACAGGCTCGTAGGCGATGACAACATTTTCCATCTGCTCGGCGGTCACGTCACGCAGAGCGATCTTGGTCTGCATACGAACCAGCTCCTCGGTAACGCCCTCCTCGCGCTGCTGCAGGCTTTCGCCCACGCACAGGATGACCTTCAGACCGGCGTTCAGAGCAGCCAGCGTGCGCTTGTTGACGGTCTGGTCGGTCTCTGCAAAGTACTGACGGCGCTCAGAGTGGCCAACGATAACGTACTCCACGCCCAGATCCACCAGCATATCGGCGCTGATCTCACCGGTGAAAGCACCGGACTTCTCAAAGTGGACGTTCTCGGCACCGACGTGGATGTTGGTGCCCTTGGTCTTAGCCACAGCGGTGACCAGATCGGTAAACGGGGTGCAGATAACCACCTCGCAGGTAGCGTCCTTCACAGCGGGGATCAGCTCGTCCACCAGAACAGCAGCCTCGGAGGCGGTCTTGTTCATCTTCCAGTTGCCAGCGATAATAGCCTTGCGCTTTGCCTTATCCATTGTTATTTTCTCCTTACCTTCGTAACTATTCACAAATTGCCTGCACAAAAAGAAAAGATGCGGCGGCGTAAATGCCGCCGCACCCATTGTGATGCCGGAAAAATTATGCGTTCTGGATGACTGCAATGCCGGGCAGTTCCTTGCCCTCCAGATACTCCAGAGAAGCGCCGCCGCCGGTGGAGATGTGGGTCATCTTGTCGTCCAGACCCATCTGCTGCACAGCTGCTGCGCTGTCGCCGCCGCCGATGACGGTGGTAGCATCGCTCTCAGCCATAGCCTTGGCAACAGCCAGAGTACCGGCTGCCAGAGTGGGGTTCTCGAACACGCCCATGGGGCCGTTCCAGACAACGGTCTTGGAAGCCTTGACAGCGTCAGCAAACAGCTTCATGGTCTCGGGGCCGATGTCGCAGCCCTCCATGTCAGCGGGGATCGCGGTGACAGGCACCACGGTCACGTCCACAGGAGCGTCGATGGGATCGGGGAAGTCCTTGATGCAGGCTGCATCCACAGGCAGCAGCAGCTTGACGCCCTTCTCCTTGGCCTTAGCCATCATTTCCTTGCAGTAGTCCAGCTTGGTGTCGTCGCACAGGCTCTTGCCGACCTCGTAGCCCTGAGCCTTGACGAAGGTGTAAGCCATGCCGCCACCAATGATCAGGGTATCGACCTTCTCCAGCAGGTTGGAGATGACGTTCAGCTTATCAGCGACCTTAGCGCCGCCCAGAATAGCGGTGAAGGGACGGACGGGGTCGTTGACGGCGTTGCCCAGATACTTGATCTCCTTCTCCATCAGGTAGCCGACAGCGGTATCCTTGATGTAGTCGGTGACACCTGCGGTGGAGCAGTGTGCACGGTGGCAGCTGCCGAAGGCGTCGTCCACATAAGCATCAGCCAGAGAAGCCAGCTCCTCGCTGAACTCGGGCATGTTCTTGGTCTCTTCCTTGCGGAAACGGGTGTTCTGCAGCAGAACGACATCGCCGTTGTTCATAGCAGCCACAGCAGCCTTTGCGTTCTCGCCCACAACGTTGTCATCGTCAGCAAACACAACGGTCTTGCCCAGCTTTGCGCTCAGAGCCACAGCAACGGGAGCCAGGCTGAACTTAGCCTCGGGGCCGTTCTTGGGCTTGCCCAGGTGGCTGCACAGGATGACCTTTGCGCCATCGTTGACCAGCTTCTGGATGGTGGGCAGTGCTGCGTTGATGCGGTTCTCGTTGGTGATGACACCGTCCTTCATCGGGACGTTGAAATCGCAGCGGACAAGCACCTTCTTGCCGCAGTAGTTCTGATCGTCGATCGTCTTCTTACCTAAACCCATGGTAAAAACTCCTCTCAAGTTATAATTCTGAACCAGAGTCTCGCTCACAATCGGGGCGTTGCCCCGTACAGCTACTATTATAAACAAAAACTGCGTGTATTGCAAGGACATGAGATAGATAATTGTTTAACAAACATTTGCCATTGTTGCACGGAAATGTGTCTATTTTGCCCGAAGTGCGGTTTTTTCTGCCCGCAGACGCCGGAAATGCTGTTTTCCTTCACGACAAAAGGGGTCGAAAAACGCCCACAGGCGTTTCTCGACCCCAAATAAAAATAATTTTTCCGCTGTTGATGCGTTATGCAAAATATTCCTGTGCGCGGCGGGCGGCATCGTTGATGCAATCCCGCAGCTGGTCCAGCGTATCAAACTTTTTGCTGGGACTCAGGTAAGCGTGGAACTCCACCACCGGGTCGGTGCCGTACAAGTCACCAGAAAAGCCCGGGATAAAGGTCTCGCAGGTCACCTTGGTAGCGTCATCGTTCACGGTCGGGCGGCTGCCCAGACCGGTGGCCGAGGGATACCACACCCCGTTGATGCAGGTGCGGGTGATATAAATGCCGCTGCGGGGCATCTGGAAGCCCTGCGGGTACAGCTGGTTGATGGTGGGCACCCCGAGGGTGTGCCCCAGTCCTGCCCCGTGCTGCACCGCAAAGCGGATGGCGTAGGGCATGCCCAGCATAGCGTTGGCGGCCGGGATGTCCCCGCCCTCCAGCGCGGTGCGGATGCGGGTAGAGGACACCGGCTTTTCCTCAAACTGAGCCATGGGCACCACCACTACCTCTACCCCAAGAGGGGCACAGAGGGTGCGCAGCAGCTCCGGCGTACCGGCAGCCTTTGCACCAAAGGTGAAGTTTTCGCCACAGAACAGCGCCCGGGCGTGGCAGTTTTCCACGATGCCGCGCACGAACTCCTCCGGGCTCAGTGCCTTGATCGCCTCAAAGTCCGGGGTGAGGTAATACTCCACCCCAAGACTGTGGATCAGGGCGTGCTTGTCCTCGGTGGAGAGCAGGCGCTTGCCCTTCATTTTATTTTCCACCGGCAGGCGGAAGGTGAACACCGCCGGAGCTGCATCATGGGTCTTTGCCCACTGCACAGCCCCTTCGATCACCGCCCGGTGGCCGATATGGATGCCGTCAAAGTAGCCCATGGCCACGGCGGTGCCTTTTTCAGGCTGTGCCAGCGGCAGCGGGGCAAACTGAGAAATGATCTGCATGGGTCTTGTTTCCTTTATTGCTCAATTACGTTCCACGAACAGTTTTTCCACCCGGAGCACCCCGCCGTTGATGTTAGCAAGGCCAAGGAACTGCCCGGCGGCATTGCGCACCCGGTAGCGTCCGTCTGCTGCGGGGTAGTGGCTGGTGGGACAGCCGTTGTACAGGTGCTGCTCCACCCATGGCTCCACCATCAGCAGCGGCAGCGGGGTGAACACGCTTTCCACCGGCAGCATCAGTGCTTCCAGTGCAGCGCTCCCCTGCTCCTTTGCGGCAAGAATTTCTTCCAGCGTGTGGGCATCTGCTTCGGTGTACAGACCGGCAGCAGTGCGGCGCAGCGCGCTCATGGTGCCCTTCTGCCCCATTGCGGCGGCGATATCCTCCAGCAGGGTGCGGATATAGGTGCCCTTGGAGCAGCGCACCGTCAGTACATACTCGTTTTCTGCCGGACTGCCGCCGTACTCGATGCCGTAGATTTCAATGGGGCGCGCCTTGCGTTCCACGGTCACGCCCTCGCGGGCCAGCTTATACAGCGGCTGGCCGTTGATCTTGACCGCCGAGTACATGGGCGGCACCTGCATCTGCGGGCCAATAAACTGCGGCAGCACAACCAGCAGTTCCTTCTCTCCGGCGGTGACGGGTGCAGTTTCCAGCACCGTGCCGGTGCTATCGCCGGTATCGGTGCGTGCGCCCAGACGCAGGGTGGCGCGGTAGGTCTTGTCGTGGTTCAGCTGCAGATCCACCGCCTTGCTGGCACCGCCGCAGAACACCGGCAGAACGCCGGTGGCCATGGGGTCCAGCGTACCGCTGTGCCCCAGCTTGCGGGTGCCCAGCACGCCGCGCAGCTTTGCAACCACATCAAAGCTGGTCCAATCCATGGGTTTGTCTACGATCAGGATGCCCTGCATCATGCTTCCTCCTGCGGTGCGTCCAGTTCGGCTTCCACCTCTGCAAGGATCGCGTTTTTGGCGTTTTCAAGGTCGCCCAGCAGCTCACAGCCCGCTGCGCGGGTGTGGCCGCCGCCGCCCAGCCGCCGTGCGATGGCACAGGCGTCCACGCCCTTTGCGGTGCGCACGCTGATGCGGTAGCTGCCGCCGGGCTGCTGGCGCAGGGTCAGACCCACCTTGACTCCCTCGATGCTGATGGGCAGACTGGTCAGTTCCTCCAGATCTGCGGGGTCTACCCCGCTCTGCCGGATCTCGTCCCTCGTCAGGTAGATCAGGGCGCAGCGGCCGTCCAGATAGTACTCCAGATGGTTGCGGGCGATGCGCTCGGCCTCCATGCGGGCACGGGGCTTGGTGTCGAAGAGCAGGGTGTTCAGCTCCTCCACATGACAGCCGGCCTCAATAAGCTTTGCCGCCACCGTGTGGGTGTTAGCTGTGGTGGAGGAGAACTTGAAGCAGCCGGTGTCGGTAGCAATGCCGGTGTACAGGCAGTCGGCAATGTGGGGGGTGATAGTCACCCCCATCTCCACGATGACCTGATACAGCAGTTCCGCTGCCGCAGCGGCACCGGCATCCAGAAGGGTAAAATCGGCATAGCCGTTGTTGCCTGCGTGGTGGTCGATGCACAGGTCTACATGGCGTGCGTACTGCGGCACACCGTTATTTTCGCCAAACAGCTGCAAACCGGCCACGTCCACCGCGATCACGGTGCGGGGCTCGAACTCGCCCTTGAACAGCCGTGGGTTCGTAAAGGCGTAGCGGGACGGAATGTCATCGGAGCAGAGCACCGCCGTTGTTTTTTCCAGCGCTTTGAGCGCATAGTACAGGGCGCTGCCGCAGCCGATGGTGTCACCGTCCGGGTTTTTGTGGCACAGAATCAAAATGTTGTCCGCAGCCAGCAGGCGCTGCGCCATCTGCTGCACATCCAGTTGTTCTGTCATCCAATGATCCATCCTTTCCGCAAAGGCAGTCAGTCCTCGGTCTGTTCGGTATCAGCAGGCTGTGCTTCCTCCTCGCCGTTCACGTTCAGGCTGCGCAGCAGCTCGTTGATGTGGGCGGCGTAGGCGGCACCGTCATCCTCCACAAAGATGAAGCGGGGTGCCTTGCGGATGTGCATTTTTTTGCTGACCTCGGTGCGCACATGGCCTGCGGCACGGTTCAGCGCTTCGATTGCGGGCTTGGGGCCGTCTGCGCGGCCCATCACGCTTACATACACTTTTGCCACATCCAGATCCGGCGTCACGTCCAGACGGGTGACGGTCAGCAGACCGCCCTCCAGCCGCGGGTCCTTCAGCCGGCCGATGATGGCAATGACCTCGCGCTTCATATCCTGCGCAAGACGGCCCATATTTTTCTGAGACATAGTTTTCTCCAAATTCTGTCCGGCAGCCTCCCAAAGTCTTGCCCCGGCCGGGGCAAGGCGGCATTTGTCTGCCAAAACGACGGATGAGGGCGCACGCTCCACACCTGCGAAAGATACGCCCTCATCAGTCTCACTTCGTTCGACAGCTTCCCTCGTCCAAGGGAAGCCTTTTCTGCCGGGAAGCTGTTATATATTCGGTTTTTGCTTAGTCGCGGTACTCTTCCATCTTGAAGGCCTCGTACACGTCGCCTTCCTTGACGTCCGCAAACTTCTCCAGGGTCACGCCGCACTCGTAGCCCTCGGCCACTTCCTTAGCGTCGTCCTTGAAGCGCTTCAGGGATGCGATCTCGTCCTCGGCGATGACGATGCCGTCACGCACCACGCGCACCTTGCTGTCGCGGGTGATCTTGCCGCTGGTCACGCGGCAGCCTGCAACGGTACCCACATTGGAGATCTTGTACACCTGACGCACCTGCAGTTCGCCCAGAGAGACCTCGCGGAACTTGGGTGCCAGCATACCCTTCATAGCGTCGGTGACATCGTTGATGGCGTCGTAAATGACGCGGTACATACGCATTTCCACCTTGGTGGCAGCGGCTTCTTCCTTGGCCACGTTGTCCGGGCGGACGTTGAAGCCGATGATGATGGCGTTGGAGGCATCGGCCAGATCGACGTCAGACTTGCTGATGGCGCCGACACCGGCGTGGATGACGCGCACGCGCACCTCATCGTTGGAGATCTTCTCCAGACTCTGCTTCACAGCCTCGGCAGAGCCCTGCACGTCGGCCTTGACCACGATGGCCAGTTCCTTCATGTCGTTCTGTGCCATCTGGCTGAACAGGTTATCCAGCGTGACCTTCTGGAAGGAGGAGAACTGCTTCTCCTTGGCGGCAGCGATGCGCTGCTCGGCCAGTTCACGGGCCAGACGCTCGTCCTCAACAGCCTCGAACAGGTCGCCTGCTTCCGGCACTGCGGTCAGGCCGGTGATCTCCACAGGGGTAGAGGGGCCAGCATCGCTCAGCAGCTGGCCCTTGTCACTGCGCATGGTGCGCACGCGGCCCACAGCGGTACCGGCAATGATGACGTCGCCGGAGTGCAGGGTGCCGTTCTGCACCAGAATGGTGGCAATGGGGCCCTGGCCCTTGTCCAGACGGGCCTCAACGACCGCACCCTTGGCGCGGCGGTTGGGGTTTGCCTTCAGCTCCATGACCTCAGCTTCCAGAGCAATGCGTTCCAGCAGGTCGTTGATGCCCATGCCGGTCAGGGCAGACACCGGGATGCAGGCTACATCGCCGCCCCAGTCCTCGGTGATGATGCCGTACTTGGTCAGGCCTTCCATCACGCGCTCGGGGTTTGCGGTGGGCTTATCCATCTTGTTCATTGCCACGATGAGCTTGACGTTGGCAGCCTTGGCGTGGTTGATGGACTCGATGGTCTGGGGCATGATGCCGTCGTCGGCAGCAACCACCAGAACTGCAATATCGGTCATGTTGGCACCGCGGGCACGCATGGAGGTGAACGCCTCGTGGCCCGGGGTATCCAGGAAGGTGATGAGGCTGTCGTTGACCTTGACCTGATATGCACCGATGGCCTGCGTGATGCCGCCGGCCTCGCCTGCGGTAACGTTGGTCTTGCGGATGGCATCCAGAATACTGGTCTTGCCGTGGTCAACGTGGCCCATAACGCAGACCACCGGGGGACGCTCCACCAGATCCTCCTGCGAATCCTCTTCCTGCGTGAACAGGCGCTCCTCGATGGTCACATGCACCTCGTGCTCGACCTTTGCGTGGAATTCCTCTGCCAGCAGAGCTGCGGTGTCGAAATCGATCACGTCGTTGATGGCGTGCATCTCGCCCATCTGCATGAACTTGGCAATAACCTTACCGGCCTGCTGCTTCAGGCGGGCAGCCAACTCGCCCACGGTGATCTCGTCAGGGATCATCACCTTCAGCTGGGCGTTGCGTGCCTTCTCCAGCTGGATGCGCTGCAGACGCTCGAACTCAGTCTCGCGCTTGCCCTTCTGGAACTGCTGGCGCTGGCGCTGGCCGCGCTGGGTGAACTTCTGCTTGTTGCCCTGCGGGGTGGGCTTACGGCGGTTCTCGGTGTTCTTGGTGGAGGCCAGATCATCGTAGCGGGCGTCGAAGCGGTCCACGTTCATATCCACAGTGCGGGTATCCACGGTGACCTGATTGTCCTCGCGGCGGACAGAAACTGCCTGTGCGGGGGCTGCGGTAGCCTTTGCGCCGGTCTCACGTGCCAGTTCGCTGAAGGAAACGGTCTTTTCCTCGCGCTTCTTATGCTGCTCGGGCTTCTTGTCGCCGTGCTTGCCGTTATTGTTATTATTGTTTGCCTTGGGCTGCTCGGCCTTTGCGGCGGGCTGCTGGGGCTTTTTGTCAACCTTGGGAGCCTCGGGCTTCTTTTCAGCCTTCTTTTCGGCCTTCTGGTCAGCCTTCTTCTCAGCCTTGGGCTCCTCCTTGGGAGCCTTGGCGCTGTTCAAAAACTCGTCCAGATTTGCCACGCTGTTGTCCTTGCTGAACTTTTCCAGCAGGTAGTTCAGCTCGTTCTCCTCCAGATTGGAGCTGTTCTTCTTGCCGGTGCTGCCCATAGCGGCCAGTTCGTCCAGTACCTTCTTTGCAGAAAGGTTCAGATCCTTTGCAAAGTCACTCACTTTATATTTTACGATCATTCGCTCATATCCTCCTCATTTTTGATTGCTCCGCAGTCCGACAGGCGGTCGAAGCAGAGCTTTGCGAGGTTGCGGTCGGTCACCGCGTAAACAGCCACGGGCTTGTGGCTGATATCGGCCAGCTTATCCTGTGTCAGCGGCATGGTGAACACGTCCACCAAGTCCCCCACAGCGTAGTTCAAACGCTGCAAAGTCTTAGGGCTGATGTCCGATGCGGTCATCACCAGCCATGCCTTGCTTTTGACGCAGGCTTCCTCCACGGCATCAAAGCCCATGGTCAGCGCACCGGCCTTGCGGCACAGGCTCACGGCCTGATACAGCGCCTCCTCCGGGGGCAGCTTGGGTTTTGCGGGGGCGTTATTCTTTTTTGCCATCGGCTGCTGCCTCCTTTGCGGCTGCGGCCAGCTGTACAGCCAGCGCGTCGTATACCTCGGCGGGAACCGGCTGCTCAAAGCAGCGTTCCAGCGCCTTTTTCTTTTTTGCCTTGGTCAGGCAGTCCGGGTCCGGGCAGAGATATGCGCCGCGTCCCGGCTTTTTGCCTACCAGATCAATGCTGATCTCCCCGCTGGGTGCGCGCACCACGCGCACCAGCTCCTTTTTGGGGCGGCTGGTCATGCAGCCGATGCACTGGCGGGCAGGGATCTTTTTTTGTGCCATCCGGTTTCCCTCCTTCGGCAGATGGTGCCGGGCTTATTCAGCGTCTGTTGCGTCCTTCTTGGGCTCCTCGTCCTCGCCGTAGTAGCCGCTCTCGGGACGGATATCAATGTTGTAGCCGGTCAGGCGTGCGCACAGGCGGGCGTTCTGACCCTTGTTGCCAATGGCAAGGCTCAGCTGCTGGTCAGGCACGGTGACGCGGCAGGAGCGGGTCTCGCCGGGCAGCAGCTCCACCTTGACCACCTTGGCAGGGCTCAGGGCTGCGGAGATGAACTCCGAGATATCCTCGCTCCACTTGACGATATCGATCTTCTCGCCGCCCAGCTTTTCCACAACAGCGGCCACGCGGGCGCCGTGCTCACCAATGCAGGCGGAAACAGGGTTCACGTTGGGGTCCTTGGACCAGACAGCCATCTTGGTGCGGGCACCGGCCTCGCGGCTGATGGCCTTTACCTCCACAGTGCCGTCAAAGATCTCGGGCACTTCCAGCTCAAACAGGCGCTTGACAAGGCCGGGATGGGTGCGGCTGATCATCACGCGGGGGCCGCGCTCGGTGCTGACCACGTCCACGATGTAGACCTGCAGGGTCTCGCCCTCGGTGTACACCTCGCCGGGCACCTGCTCGTTGCGGGGCAGAACAGCCTCGCCGCCCTTGCCCAGATCCAGCGCAACGATGCCCTTCTCGGTATCCACGCGGGTAACGGTGGCCTGCACAATGTCATGTGCGCGGGACTGGATCTCGCTGAGCTGCTGGTTGCGCTCGGCCTCGCGGATGCCCTGACGGATGACGTGCTTTGCGGTCTGGGCGGCAATACGGCCAAAATCGCGGGTCTTGAGCGGGGTGATGATGCGGTCGCCCACCTCGTAGCTGCTGCGGATCTTGCGTGCCTCGGTCACACCGATCTCGGCGTGCTCGTCGTACCAGTCCTCGTCTGCCACGATATCCTGGATCAGTGCCACGTCAAAGCGGCCGGTGTCGGGGTCGATATCCACCCGGATGTGATCCTCCTCGACCTCATAGTTCTTCTTGACGGCAATGATGATAGCCGCCTTGATCTTTTCGATCAGGTATTCTGCGGTGATGCCGCGCTCATGCTCCAGCATGGAGAGCGCTTCAAAAAAGTCCTTATTCGCTGCTGTCATTTTTCGGGTTCCTCCTATATATTTTGTTCTCTTTTCTCCATCAGAGACGGTTCTTCTCAGTTGAACAGATCCTCGTCGTCGCACAGCTGCACGCCGGAGGCTGCGTTCACCTCAAAGGTCACGGGGCCGTTTTCGGTCTCCAGCGTCACGGTGCTGCCCTCGCGGCCGGTCAGGATGCCGGACAGTTCCCGCACGCCGTCAGCGTTGGGGCGGATGAGCTTTGCCCGCACCTTCTGACCCTTCAGTGCCTCGTAGTGCTCCGGGCGGGTCAGCTTGCGGCCAAGGCCGGGGCTGCCCACTTCCAGATAATAGCTCTGGTCGATGGGGTCTGCCTCATCCAGAATGGGGTCCAGTGCGTGGGACACCTCTGCACAGGTGTCGGTATCCATGGTGCCGTCCCGGTCGATGAGGATGCGAAGATACCAGTCCGGCCCTTCCTTCTCAAAAACCACATCCCACAGGCGCAGACCCATGCCTTCCACCGTGGGACGGACAAGCGCTTCCACTCTCTGCGCGGTGTTGCCGCCAGACTGCTTCGCCATAAAAAACCTCCAAACAAACAAGAAACGCGGACCTTGCGGCCCACGTTTCAGGTTAAACTATATCGTACTACTAGAATATAGCATACTCTTGCGATTTATGCAAGCATTTTCGCAATTTTTTTGCCGTTGCGCACCCTTTGGGGCTTTTTACAGCACCCAGACGCCGTTTTCAAACAGCGGCACAGTGCGGCCATCGCGGCATTTACCGGTGATGCGGCTGTCCTCTGCACCGATCATCACGTCCTCGTGCAGGGAGGAGTGGTTCATGCCGCGGGCTGCCAGCTCCTCCTTGGAAAGGCCGGTGCCGCCCACGGTGGTGCCGGGGTAGCTGTCGCCAAAGGCGATGTGGCAGGCAGCGTTCTCGTCAAACAGGGTGTTATAGAACAGCTTGCCGCTGCGGTTGATGGGGCTGGAGGCGGGCACCAGTGCCACCTCACCAATGTGGCGTGCGCCCTCATCGGTGTCCAGCAGCTGGCCCAGCAGGTCTGCGCCCTCGTCGGCGCCGTGCTCCACCACCTTGCCATCCTTGAAGGTGACGTGGAAATTCTTGATGAGCTGACCGTTAAAGACGTAAGGCTTTGTGCCGTAAACGATGCCGTCCACCTTATCCTTATGGGGCGCGGTGAACACCTCCTCGGTGGGGATGTTGGGCAGGAAGGGCACACCCTTCTCGTTTTTGCTGCCGGCGCTCTCCCACACCGCCTGTTCCGCCAGACCCACGGTCAGGTCGGTGCCGTTGGCGCTTTCAAAATGCACGCTTTCCAGATCCAGGGCGTTCATCTTTGCGCCCAGCTCGTTCAGGCGGTCCAGATGCTTCTGCCACTCCCCTACCGGATCGCCGCCGGTCACACGGCAGGTATCAAAGATCAGCTTCCACTGTGCTTCAATGGCGGCGGCAGTGTCCAGCTCCGGGAACATCTTCTTTGCCCACGGCTCTGCGGGCAGGGCGGCGATGGACCACTGCACCCGGTCGTTCATGGTGTACTCCCGCCACGGCTGCATAAAGCTGCGGTTCGCGCTGTTCACCCGGCTGATCTTGGCACCGTCCAGCCCGGCAAACAGTTCCGGGTCGTCCGCGATGAGGTGCAGCACGCACACACTGCCCTCGCTCTCGGCGTAGTCCAGATAGCGGCGCAGCTGCCAGCCCTTGTGGTCGGTCAGGGCGTCCTCGCTGCCCAGCTCCATGCGGATGCGGGTAACGGCGTCATCCTGCCAGTTCACCTGCACGTCCCGCGCACCGGCCTCGTAGGCACTGCGCACGCACAGCCGTGCCAGCGGGGCACCCTCCAGCGGGCAGTTGATGATCAGGGTCTGCCCCGGCTGCGGGTTCACACCCACCCGGACGATAAAATCTGCATACTTCTGCAGCAATTCGTTAAAGTTTTCCACGTTAGAACCTCCTGTGGTGCATAGCCACCGTTGTTTTTTCTCAGTATACCGCGTTCCGGCGTTTCTGTCCACTATGGGCAGAGCTGCCGCTCACCCTTCTGATTTAAAAAAGGCGCGGGTCAGCTGCACCACCGTGCCGGAAAGCAGCAGCAATGCAATGAGGTTGGGAATGCTCATCAGGCCGTTGAAGGTGTCGGCGATGCTCCACAGCAGACCAAGGTCCATGGTAGCACCCAGAATGGCCACCAGAGCATACACCACAAAGAAGGGGCGCGCCACTTTGTTGCTCTTGCACAGGAACACCAGAAAGCGGGAGCCGTACAGACCCCAGCCGATGATGGTGGAAAAGGCAAAGCAGCACAGCGCCACAGCGGTAAAAATGGACGCCCAGCCGCCGTAGGTGGTGGTAAAGCCGGAGATGGTCAGCTCAGCACCCGCCGCTGCGCCGTAGCTGACCTGGGTGCCGCTGCACAGGATGACCAGCGCGGTCAGGGTGCAGATGACGATGGTATCGGCAAACACCTCAAAAATACCGAACATGCCCTGCTTGACCGGCTTTTTGGTGTCGGCGCAGGCATGGGCGATAGAACCGGTGCCAAGACCGGCCTCGTTGGAAAAGATGCCGCGGGAAACGCCCTTTTGCATACTGACGAACAGACTGCCAATGGTGCCGCCGGTAAAGGCAGCAGGGTTGAACGCGCCCACCACGATGGATTCCAGCACATAGGGCAGGCGGGAGAAGTTGAGCACCACCACGCCCACCGACAGCACAATATAGAACAGTGCCATAAAGGGCACCAGCTTCTCGCTTACGCTGCCAATGCGCTTGATGCCGCCCAGCAGCACCAGCGCCACCAGCACCGCCACAAGGATACCCACGATGAGGTTGAGGGTGGGCAGAAAGCTGCCGCCCACCAGCCCGTATTCCAGCAGGGCGGTATCCACTGCTGCCACGATGGTATTCACCTGCGTTGCGTTGCCGGTACCGAACACGGTCAGCACGCCGAACAGCGCGTACAGCACGGCCAGAAACTGCCAGCGGCGGCCAAGGCCGTTTTTAATATAGTACATCGGGCCGCCCACCCACTCGCCGGTATCGCTGCGCTCCCGGAAATGCACGGCCAGCGTCACCTCGGCAAACTTGGTGCACATCCCCAGCAGCGCAGAGCACCACATCCAGAACACGGCACCCGGGCCGCCGATGGCGATAGCGCCCGCCACACCGGCAATGTTGCCGGTGCCCACCGTGCCCGCCAGCGCGGTGCACACCGCCTGAAAGGGGGTCATGGCACCGTCCGAAGCATCCCGCTTGCGGAACATCCGGCCCACGGTGGTGCGGATGGCGTAGGGGAATTTGCGGATCTGCAAAAAGCCCGTGCGGACACTGAGCAGCAGCCCCACGCCAATGATGCATACCATGGCGGGGATGCCCCAGATAAAGCTGTTCACCGCCTGATTGACGGCGGCAATGGTCTCGATCATATACTTCCACATCCTCTGTAATATCTTGCGCACTGACAGTTTTTGTCAAAACACGAAAATTATTTTACCGTACTTTTCCCGTAGTGTCAATGAAAAATAGGGACGTTATGAAACGCCCCTATCAGAAATTCTTATTTTTTATGTGTGACCGCCCGGCGGTAGACGATACCGGAGACCACCGCCGCCAGCACCTCGGTAAGCCAAAAGGCGTGCCATGCGCCGTCTGCGCCCAGCCAGTTACACAGCAGCGCAGCCAGCGGCATGATGAAAACGACATACCGGCACAGGGCGATGACCAGCGATTCTGCGCCCTTGCCCAGCCCCTCCAGTGCACCGGAGACGGTGGTGGAGACTGCCGAGATGACAAAGCCGATGCTGATGATGCGCAGAGCGGTCTGCCCGGCGGCGATGGTCTGGGGATTCTGGGTGAACAGTCCCATCAGCTGCCCGGAAGCAACCTGACAGATGACAGTGCCCGCCGCCATGATGGCAGCGCTCATGAGCAGGGTCAGCTGGAACAGCTTTTTCACCCGGGCGTACTCCCGCGCGCCGTAGTTGTAGCCAATAAGGGGGCGCATGCCCTGCACGAAGCCGTTGGCGGGCAGGTACAAAAAGGTCTGCAATTTATAGTAGATGCCCAGCACCACCACATAGCTCTGAGAAAAGGCCGCCAGCAGCCCGTTGAGGAAGGTGACCAGCAGCGAGGGCAGCGCCAGATTCAGGATGGCCGGAACGCCGATGGCGTACAGTCTGCCGTCCAGCGCCGCGTCCGGGCGCAGACAGCTGCGGCGCAGCCGCACCGGCAGCTCGGTGCGCAGATAGACCACAAGGTAGACCACCACGCTGAGCACCTGACCGATGCCGGTAGCCAGTGCCGCGCCTGCAATGCCCATGGCAGGCACCGGCCCAAGCCCGAAGATGAGCACCGGGTCCAGCAGAATATTGCACACGCAGCCGGTGATCAGGGCGACCATGGACACCTTCATGCGGCCCACCGCCTGAAAGATCTTTTCAAAGGCAAGCGAGACCATGTTCACGACCAAAAACAGGAACACAATGGTAGAGTAGGTGATGCCGGCGGCGATCAGCGTCTCGTCCTGCGTAAAGCGGCGCAGAAAGCCGGGCATGATGGCGATGCTGACCGCCATCATCACCACGCCGTGCACAAGGCTGAGCACAAAACCGTGGGTGGCAGCTATCTCGGCCTTTTCGCGGTCGCCCGCGCCCAGATACAGCGCGATCATGGCGTTGATGCCGATGCCAAAGCCGATGGCAATGGCGTTGGAAAAGTTCTGGATGGGGAACACCAGACTTAACGCGGTCATGGCGTCCTCGCTGATGCGCGCCACAAACAGGCTGTCCACGATGTTGTAGAGGCTGTTCACCAGCATGGAGACCACGTTGGGCAGCGCCATCGAGAGCAGCAGCGGCAGCACCGGCTTCTCCTTCATAAAAGTTTCGTTCATTGAAAAAATTCACCTGCTATCTGTAAAAGTTCAAAGCGTGGAAGGCGCAGCACCGGCCTGCAGCCGGTTTCCGGCGCACAAAAAAGCCACACAATGGCCCTTGTGAGGTCATTGTGTGGCGAAAAGTAGCAATGTTGCTGTAAAAATCCACACGGTTTTTATGATCGCGGCAGCTGTCCGCGATATGCAGCCTGCGCATTTGCGGGCTGCAACTTTAGCAGAATACCACATCCTCAGCGGCGTGTCAAGGGGTTTTGGTGCAAAAGTATGACTTTTGTGATCACTTGACCATTTTTACAGCAGGCGCTACAATAAGGCAAACTGGCTCTGAGGGAGGGCATTGTATATGAAATGGATGATCGCATCAGACCTGCACGGCTCCTATTATTATGCGCAGCAGCTGCAGCAGGCCTTTGAACGGGAGCAGGCCGACCGCCTGCTGTTTCTGGGAGACCTGCTCTACCACGGCCCCCGCAACGACCTGCCCCGGGATTACGCCCCCAAAAAGGTGATTCCGCTGCTGAACAGCCTTGCGCCCAGGCTGCTGTGTGTGCGGGGCAACTGCGACGCCGAGGTAGACCAGATGGTACTCACCTTCCCGGTGCTGGCAGACTACGCCGTGCTGCCGGTGGGGCAGCGGCTGGTCTACGTTACCCACGGCCATGTGTTCAACCTGAACCATCTGCCGCCCCTTGCCCCGGGGGATATTTTGCTCCACGGTCACACCCATGTGCCCGCATGGACAAACTTCGGGCAGGGGAGCCTTTACCTGAACCCCGGCTCTGTAAGCCTGCCCAAGGAAAACACCGCCCACAGCTACATGACCCTGGAGGGAAGCACCGCCTGTTGGAAGACCATGGAGGGCGCGTGCTACCACCAGCTGCAGTTGTGATAATGTTGTGATATTCCGGTTTTTGCCGGCAAAAGCTGGAAAAAGCCCTTGACGAACCGCCCGAAATGCTGTAAACTAAGTACAACCTTTAAAAATAGAGGGAGCTGTAAGCTTTGTACTGAACGCAGGCGGTGCAAAGTGTAGCAGTAAACCCCATAAGGCATCATAAAAAGACACCGGAGGCTTTGCATCAGCTTCCGGTGTTTTTTTGTGCGCCGCCGGGCTATCTTTTGCAGCGCGGTCATGCTACAATAGAAAGAAAACGTGAATTGCAGGAGGAATTATGGATTTTTACGGTACCATCGGCCCTGCCTGTGCCGATGTAAAGCTTTTGCAGCAGATGGTGGAAGCCGGCATGACCGGCATCCGCATGAATCTTTCTCACGGCCCACTGGCAGCGCACAAGGACTGGCTGGTAATGCTGCATAAAGCCGGGGTCAAAAAGCTGCTCATTGATCTGCAGGGGCCGGAACTGCGCATTGGTCGTCTGCCGCAGCCGCTGTCCCTGACCGCCGGGCAGACCGTGCGTCTGGGCGCGCAGGGCATCCCCTGCCCTGCCGCGCTGGTGCAGGATGTGCAGCCCGGGCAGGAGCTGCTGCTGGATGACGGCAAGCTGCTGGCACGGGTGGACACCGCGGAACCGGATGCGCTCGTGTGCACCGTAGTGCGGGGCGGAGTGCTGCAAAGCCGCAAAAGTCTGGCAGCACCGGGGGCAGACATCCAGATGCCCACCCTGACCACCGAGGACAAGGAGAACCTTGCCATCGCCGCCGGTTGCGGCGTTACCGGGGTCATGCTGCCCTTTGTGCGCGGCGCTGCGGATATCCGCAGCCTGCGGCAGGCGCTGGCAGAAGCCGGTGCACCGCAGCTGAAGATCCTCGCCAAAATTGAAAACCTTGCGGGCGTACAGGCGCTGCCAGAGTTTTTGCCGCTGGTGGACGAGGTGGTCATTGCCCGGGGCGACCTTGGCAACGCCATGCCCCTGTGGGAGCTGCCCCGCTGCCAGAAACAGCTTTCTGCTGCCTGCCGGGCAGCCGGGGTGCCCTTTATGGTGGTGACCCAGATGCTGGACAGCATGCACACCCGGGCGGTACCCACCCGCGCCGAGGTGAGCGACATCTACAACGCCGTACTGGACGGCGCATCCAGCCTGATGCTCACCGGCGAGACCGCCGCCGGGCAGTATCCGGTGCAGGCCATGGAGTATCTGGTGCGCACCGCCCGCACGGCGATGTAAGAGGAAGAATTATTTTTTATTTGGGCTTCCGAAAAGTCTGCGGACTTTTCGGAAGCCCTTTTTCACGGAAAGGGGGCGTGACCGAGAGATATTTTTCCGCAAAGGGATAGCATCTTTTGTCTGCTTCCTGTATAATACAGGTAAAATCAACTGAAGTCAGAAAGGTTTATCGTTTATGGGCATCGTAGTCATCGGAGCTGTTTTTGTGGATATCAAGGGCTATCCCCTTTCCACCTATATCCCCGGCGGGCGCAACGCCGGACGCATCGAGCAGGTACACGGCGGTGTGAGCCGCAACGTGGTGGAGGATATCGCCAACGTAGAGCTGCGCCCCACCTTTGTGGGTCTGGTGGATGACACCGGCATGGGACAGGACGTCATCGACAAGCTGGCAAGGCACAAGGTCAACACCCGCTTTATCCAGAAAAAGCCGGACGGCATGGGCACATGGCTGGCCATTTTTGACAACGACGGCGATGTGCACGCCGCCATCTCCAAGCGGCCGGACACCACCCCGCTGACCGGCCTATTACAGGAGCAGGGCGATGCCATTTTTGCAGACTGCGATTCCATTGCGCTGGAACTGGACCTCGAAAAAGAGACGGTGAAGCAGACCCTGCGCTACGCCAAAAAGTACGGCAAAAAGGTGTTTGCCGTGGTCTCCAACATGAGCATCGCCATGGAGCGGCGGGATTTTTTGCAGCAGATCGATTGTTTCGTCTGCAACCAGCAGGAGGCCGGGCTGCTGTTCTCGGATGACTACGACCACCTCTCCCCGGACGAGATGTGCCGGGTGCTCACGGGCAACGTGCGCAGCGCCAACATTCCCAGTATGGTGGTGACCATGGGCGGGCAGGGCGCGGTATACGCCTGTGCGGACGGTGACTGCGGCATCGTACCCGCCAAAAAGGTGGACGTTATGGACACCACCGGCGCGGGGGACGCCTTCTTTGCCGGCACGGTCATCGGCCTGACCTACGGCAAAACGCTGGCAGAATCCTGCGAGATCGGCAGCCGTCTTGCTGCTTCGGTCATCTGCATCACCGAGAACGTCTGTCCCCGCTTCCGCCCGCAGGAGTTCGGGCTGGATGTGCCGGTGGTGGATTAACGGTTGGATTTTTGCGCAAAACCGCATTTTCCCCCTTGACAGAAGCGGCAGTTTCTGGTATCAATAAAAAAGATAAAGGGGAGTAAAGGGCAGCCCGCCGGTCAAGGCTTTTTTCCGGCAGGCCGCTGCATGGCAGCGTCATCACGGCAGCAATGCCCGATGTCATGTGTTCGCTTGAGACTTTTGTCACAGATCTTACGCTGTGGCAAGGGTCTCTTTTTTCTTGCCGCAGCATCAAAACAAAAGGAGGCAGAAAAACAATATGAATTTCTGGAACACATTCGCCGCGCTCTTTTCAAACTTCGGGGCGCTGACATGGCAGATGGTGGTCATGTGGGGCATCGGTGCCCTGCTCATTTACCTTGCCATCGTCAAAAAGATGGAGCCCAGTCTGCTGCTGCCCATGGGGTTCGGTGCCATTCTGGTCAACCTTCCCGCATCCGGTGCCATCACGCAGGGAGACACCGTTGGCCCCATCTCTGCCCTGTTCGAGGCAGGTATGTCCAACGAGCTGTTCCCGCTGCTGCTGTTCATCGGCATCGGTGCCATGATCGATTTTGGCCCGCTGCTGGAAAAGCCGTGGCTCATGCTGTTTGGCGCAGCGGCACAGTTCGGCATCTTTTTCACCCTGTTTCTGGCCGGGTTCTTCTTTGATATGAAGGACGCCGCGTCCATTGCGGTCATCGGCGCAGCGGACGGCCCCACCGCCATTTTTGTGGCAAACACCCTGAAATCCCAGTATCTGGGCGCTATTATGGTGGCAGCTTACAGCTACATGGCGCTGGTGCCCATCGTGCAGCCGCCGGTCATCCGTCTGCTGACCACCCAGAAGGAGCGCCGCATCCGTATGCCCTACGAAAAAGGCAACGTCACCCAGCTGACCAAGATCCTGTTCCCCGTTGTGGTCACGGTGGTCGCCGGTCTGGTAGCCCCGGCCAGCGTGGCGCTGGTGGGCTTTTTGATGTTCGGCAACCTGCTGCGGGAATGCGGGGTGCTGAACTCTCTGAGCGAGACCGCCCAGAACGTACTGGCAAACCTCATCACCCTGCTGCTGGGTCTGACCGTTGCCGGGCAGATGACCGCCGACAAGTTCGTCCGGCCGGACACTTTGCTCATCATGGCGCTGGGTCTTGTGGCCTTTATCTTTGATACCGCTGGCGGCGTGCTGTTCGCCAAGCTGCTGAACCTCTTCCTGCCCGAGGGCAAAAAGCTGAACCCCATGATCGGCGCGGCAGGCATTTCGGCCTTCCCCATGAGCGGACGCGTGGTCAACAAGATGGGTCTGGCCGAGGACAACCAGAATTTCCTGCTGATGTATTCCATCAGCGTCAACGTTTCCGGGCAGATCGCATCCGTCCTTGCCGGCGGACTGATCCTTTCCCTGATGGCTTAACGGAGGTGCCTTTATGCTTCATCTTTCTTCCTGGATGACCACTCTGCCCATGATGCTCATCGGCATGACCGGTATCCTGCTGGTCATCGGCTTTCTCGTGCTGGTTGTGATGGCGCTGAACTGCCTCACCCGCCGCAAGTAAAAGAAAAAAATAGGATAAGCAAGCCGCCCGGGAGGATCTGCAGATCTTCCCGGGCGGCTTTTTTCACAGGCGCAGACGGCGCTGCTTTTGCAAAATTCATCCCCGGGCGTCCTGCCGGGTGGTTTGGAAGTACTCCTTGGGGGTCATGCCGTACTCCTTTTTAAAGGCGCGGAAAAAGTGGTTGTAACCGCCAAAGCCGCTGGTCTTGTACACCTCGGTGATGGGCAGCCCCTGCTCGATGAGGGTGCAGCAGCGGTCTAACCGCGCCTTTACGATATAGCGGTGCACCGTCTGCCCGGTCTGGCGTTTGAATTCCCGGGCAATATGTTCCCGGGAAACGAAAAACTCCTTCTCCAGCCGTTCCAGCGTCAGCTCCTCGGTAAGGTGCGCCTGAATAAACAAAAACACCTCGTCCAGCATCAGGTGGTGGCGGCTGACCGATGCGGTGTGGAACTCTGCATGGATGCAGGCACGCAGCGCCAGCACCACGAACATTTGCAGAATGCCGTGCTCGAACACCGCTGCACCGAACTGGGTGCGCTCCTGCGGGAGCATCAGCAGCTTCCGGGCAAGGTTTTTCAGCAGCATATAGATCTGGCTGTCCGGGCGCACAGCCACCTGCCGGAAGGGCACCACGTTGAAGCTTTTTTCAAGGTCGGTGTCCGCGTCCGAAAGCTGCGCCAGCGTCTGGGGGGACAGCTGCACCCGAATAAGCTCCAGCGGGCCGTAGGCGCCGGCGTATTCCAGCTTGCCGCCCTGACCGGGCTTGAAGATGATGAGGTTCTGCTGCTGGGCGGGCAGCACCACCTCGCTGCACCGGAACACACCGCTGCCCCGCATGACCAGAAACAAATCATAATACGCGCCGGAATAAAATTCCCGGACGGCGCTCTGCTCAAAAAAATAACGCTTGACTGTATAGTTCACCAAAAAAGCCTCCGTGAAACTGTCATGTGTAACAGATTGTTGTACACAACAGAAAAGTACAACTGTTATAATTGCATAATACATCAATTTGCGATAGTTTTCAATCATTTTTTGGATATGCATTGATGGAAATTTAACGTATAATGCAAACGTAGAAAAGAGGCTTGTGCGAAAAGTCTCGTGGTTTCACTGTTTTTAAGGAGGATAAAACACAATGGACCAGAAAAAGACCGTCCGACCCTTCTCCATGAAGGACAAGATCGGCTATACACTGGGCGATCTGGGCTGCTGCTTTACTGAGCAGTACCGTGCCATGTATCTGTCGATCTTCTACACCCTGATCCTGCAGGTCAACCCCTTCCATGTGGGTATCCTGCTGCTGGTCACCAAGATCTGGGACGCCGTGAACGACCCCATCATCGGCGCGATCGTGGACTCCCGCAAGGCCACCAAGGGCGGCAAGTTCATCCCTTGGATCCGCGCCTTCTCCTTCCCCATGGCAGTGCTGTGCATACTGGGCTTTGTCAATGTGGGCAATATCAACTACGGCCTGCGTCTGGCCTACATGTTCGTCACCTACGTTCTGTACGAGGCACTGTACACCTGCGTCAACGTGCCCTTCGGCACCCTGTCCAGCGTGATGACCGATGATGTCAGCCAGCGCACCGCACTGTCCCGCTACCGCAGCCTTGGCGGCACCATCTTCATGACCGTCATGGTCATGATCGGCCCCCTGTTCCTGTATGTGGACAACAAGCCCGTGGCCGGCCGCTTCCTGATGCTGGCCTGCATCTGCGCTCTGCTGGGCCTGCTGTGCCTGCAGATTACCTGCGTGTGGTGCAAGGAGCGCGTGGAAGTGCCCGAGCGTCCGCAGGGCGAAAAGCTGAACTACCTGCACGTGCTCAAGGAGATCTCTCACAACAAGGCTCTGCTGGGCGTTATGTTCTTCAGCCTCACCGGCATGATCGGTGCTTCCGTGGTCAACGGCCTGAACACCTACCTGTATAAGGACTTCTTCGGCAACGTTAAAATTCAGGCTGTCTCCGGTATGCTGAGCGTTCTGTACGCTGTGCTGTCCTTTGCCATCACCCAGCCTCTTGCCAACAAGTTCGGCAAGAAGGAGTGGTGCTGCATGGGCGCCGGCTTTGCCGCCATCGTGTTCGGCATCCTGTTCTTCTTCCCCGTCCATAATCCCGTGGTCTTTATCGTCATCAACGGTATCTGCTATCTGGGCGCTTCCGGCATGCAGGTGCTGATCTGGGCTATGGTCAACGACGCCATCGACTACCATGAGCTGCAGACCGGCGAGCGCAACGAGGGCATCGTCTACTCCACCTACTCCTTCTTCCGCAAGCTTGCAAGCGCCATTTCCGGCAGCCTGTCCAACTTTGTGCTGGGTGCCATCGGCTATAACGTTACCGCTGGCGCTGTGCAGACCGCAGGCGTTGTAAACGCTATCTGGAAGAGTTACACCGGCGTCTACTTCCTGGGCTACGGCATTGCAGTTGCCATCCTGTTCTTCGTCTACCCCCTGACCAAGCAGAAGACTGCCGAGATGCTGACCGAGCTGAAGGCTCGCCGCGCCGCAAAGGAGAGCAAGTAAACCATGAAGATTTTACAGGTCCAGTTTAAAAACCGCAATGGTCACACCCTGCGCGGCATCGTGACCCTGCCCGACACCGAGGGCAAGGTACCCTTTGTGGTGCACCTGCACGGCTTTGCCGGCAGCTGCAGCGGCTACAAGTCCATGTACACTCACCTGTCCCGCGCTCTGGCAGCGCAGGGCATCGGCAGCGCCCGGTTCGATTTCTACGGCAACGGCGAGAGCGACGGCGAGTTCGAAGATATGAGCTTTGACGGCCTGCACACCGATGCACAGGATATCTTTGCATGGGCAGCTGAGCAGCCCTATGTGGACAGCGAAAAGCTGTTCCTCTCCGGCCAGAGCATGGGCGGCTACATTGCCGCTTCCTGCGCACCGGTCATCCAGCCCCACGGCCTGATCCTGCTGTGCCCGGGCGCCGGGATGTGGTTCGGCTGCGCACAGCGTGCCGACGGTGTTGTGCAGACCGGCAAGGACTACACCGACATGGAGGGTCTGTGCTACAAGATGGCCTTTAACTACGAGATGGCCAAGCACCCCGATCCCTTTACCGAGGCCAAGGGCTACAACGGCCCGGTGCTGCTGCTGCGCGCCGACGATGACCGTCTGGTGGACGAGGGCACCTGCAGCCGTTACGCACAGGTGTACACCGCACCCGAGGTGGACACCATTGCGGGCGGCGGCCACAACTTTGCCACGCTGGCAGCCCGTGCCACCGTGGAGAAAAAGACCGCAGCATTCATCAAAGCAAATCTGTAAAGCAAAGCGTATCTGCAAGGAGGCTTTTGTATGGAAAACGTAATTCTGCAGCCCATCGAGGTGGGCGGACAGACCTTTAAAAACCGCATCATGTTCCCCCCGCTGACCACCGGCTACGAGAAAAACGGCATGATCAGCGAGCAGGACATGGGCTTCTACACCCGTCTGGCAAAGGGCGGCGTGGGCTACATCGTTATGGGCGATGTTGCGCCCATCAACAGCTTTTCTCCCACCCCCAAGCTGTTTGACGACAGCCAGATCCCTGCCTTCAAGGCACTGGCCGACAGCGTACACGCCTACGGCACCAAGCTGGGCGTCCAGATCTTCCACCCGGAGTACGATGTGGACGCCATCAACAGCCTGTTTATGCAGAAGAAGTTTGACGAGATGCGTCAGCGCCTGCATCACGACATGATGTTCTTTACCGATGAGGCCAGCGAGGAGATGCTGATGTCCATCATCGATAAGATGTGCGCCTGCGCAGTGCGCGCCCAGAAGGCCGGTGTGGACGTCATCCAGATCCACGGCGACCGCCTGAACGGCTGCCTGTGCTCCACCCGCATGAACCACCGCACCGATAAGTTCGGCGGCAGCCTGGAGAACCGCGTCCGCTTTGCCCGCATGCTGACCCGCGCCATCCGCAAGGCTGTGCCGGATATGGTCATCGACTACAAGCTGTCCATCGTCACCCCGCAGCGCGGCAAGGGCGGTATTGACGAAGCCGACGCCGTGCAGTTTGCCCAGTGGCTGGTAGAGGACGGCGTGGATATGTTCCACGTTGCCCAGGCCAACCACACCGGCAACATGGCCGACACCATTCCTCCCATGGGCGTACAGCCCTACGGCTTCTTTGTCAAGATCGCCGGGGACATCAAAAAGGCTGTCAATGTACCGGTCAGCGCCGTGGGTCGTATCGTGGACGCCGACATGGCTGCACGCGTCATCGAGAGCGGCATGGCCGACATAGTTGCCATGGGTCGCCCGCTGCTGGCAGACCCCGACTGGGGCACCAAGATCGCTGCCGGGAAGGCCTGCGATATCCGACGCTGCATCAGCTGCAACAAGGGCTGCACCGATGCCATCCAGAACCGCCAGTTCCTCTCCTGCGTGCTGAACGCGGAGAACGGCTACGAGAACACCCGCAGCATCCAGCCCGCAGCGCAGAAAAAGAAGATTGCCGTCCTCGGCGGCGGCCCTGCCGGTCTGGAAGCAGCCCGTGTGGCAGCGCTGCGCGGCCATGACGTGACCCTGTTTGAAAAGACCACCACTCTGGGCGGTCAGCTGAACATTGCCTGCGTGCCTCCCCGCAAGGAGGAGATGCGCCGTGCCGCACAGGATCTGATCCACGCAGTCTGCAACGCCGGTGTGCACCTGTGCATGGGTCAGACCCGCACCGCAGAGCAGCTGAAGGATGCCGGCTTCGAGGCTGTCATCAACGCTGTGGGCGCACACAGCGCCGCACCCCGCATCCCCGGCATCGACAGCGTGAACGTTGCCGACGCGTGGAAGGTGCTGGCCGGTGAGCAGCAGGTGTACGGCACGGTTGCCGTCATCGGCGGCGGCATGGTAGGCTGCGAGACCGCAGAGTATCTGGCTGCCCGCGGCTGCAAGGTGTCCGTTATCGAGATGATGGACAAGATCGCCGCAGGCGAGAGCACCACCATTCTGCCCACCCTGCTGGAAAACTACAAGACCTACGGCGTGGAGCAGTACCCCAGCCACAAGGTCAAGGAGTTCCGCATGGACGCCGTCGTCTGCGAGAACAAGGACGGCGCAGAGGTGACCATCCCCTGCGATTACATTGTGCTGGCCATGGGCGCACGCTCCAACGAATTTGACGCTGCTGCGCTGGAGGCTGCCAGCATCCCGGTGTATTCCATCGGCGATGCCGCTGGTAAGGCTGCGGATATCTCCAACGCCATCCGCACCGGCTACGATACCGCCTGCCAGCTGTAAAACAATAATATCGTTCTATTTGTGGGTCAGAAACGCCTGTGGGCGCTTCTGACCCACTTTTTTACCCTCTCAGGCGCTCCCGCGCCAGCTTCCCCGAAGGGGGTAGCCAAGGTTTAAAGCCCGTTGCTAAAGTATTAGGCGCAATGAGAAAGCTTCCGATGGTGCTCTTGCCTCTCCCTTTGGGAGAGGTGGCATCGCGCAGCGATGACGGAGAGGGCGCACGCCGCTGAACTCCCCCAGTCGCCTATGGCGACAGATTCCCCTTTTTGTCACCTGCGGCGACATCTTCCCCCGGCCGGGGGAAGTCGTCCTCTGAGATGGGGCCTTTGGCATGACGGTATAGTTTCCGGCTAAAGCGCAAAGCTTGCGGGCGCGTCAGAGGCTCCCTCCTAGAGGGAGCTGGCAAAGCTGTCAGGCTTTGACTGAGGGAGTTCGTTCCAAACCCTTCCCGTGAAAATGGAATACCGGAGCGTCCGCAGACGCTCCGGTATTCCGAAATTATAAAATAATTTTTCCGCTGAATATGGCCAGAGTGCAACGACGACGACCGCCGCCAGTGGCGGAAACAGGGAGGAGTTGTTGGGGCAGCGGCCAGCAAAACGCAAGTGCCGCCCAAGGCACGATGCGGATGCTGGGTGCCGCAACCCGATGGCGGCGGCCACTCCAAATCGTCCCACATAAAAAGGCTGCTGCACAGTGCTTTGTGCAGCAGCCTTAAATATTTTACGTTTACAACAGATCAGATGCTGAACTGCACGGCGCAGAAAGCGGCATAGATGCACAGCAGTGCAATGCCCTGCGGGCGGCTCAGCTTGCCCTTGATCAGAGCGGGCACGGTGAGCAGCAGCATCACGGCAAACATGACCGGGATATCCATCACCAGCGAGGCGTTCATACCTGCGATGGTGGAGTTCTGCGGGATGCTGAAGGGTGCCAGCGTAACGGACACGCCGCTGACCAGCACCAGATTGAACACGTTTGCACCGATGACGTTGCCCAGCGACAGCGCGCCGTGGCCCTTAGCCAGCGAGGTGATGGCAGTGACCAGCTCCGGCAGCGAGGTGCCCAGTGCCACAAAGGTCAGCGCAATGACCGACTCCGGCACGCCCAGTGCCTGCGCGATGAGGGTGCCGTTGTCCACCAGCAGGTCAGCGCCCACAGCAATGAGCACTGCGCCGATGGCCAGCAGCCCCAGCTCCTTGGCGAAGGGGCCTTCCTCAGCCTGCTCCTCCTCTTCCGGGGCGGGGGTGTTTTTCATAGCCAGCACGTTGCACACGATGTAAGCCACGAACATGGCCAGCAGGATCAGACCTACCGGGCGGGTGAAGGAGCCGGTGGTGTAGGCCACACCGGCATAGAAAGCGGCAGCCACAAAGAAGAAGGCCACCGGGGTGCGCAGGCTCTTGGGGTCAACCTTGCCCGGGCGCACCGCAATGGTGATGGCGGCGATCAGTGCAGAATTGCAGATGACCGAGCCGATGGCGTTGCCGTAGGCGATCTCGCCGTGACCGGTGAGGGCAGAGGTGGTGGACACCATGACCTCCGGCAGGGTGGTACCGATGGACACCACCGTGGCACCGATGAGCAGCTCCGGCACATGGAAGCGGCGGGCGATGCCGGTGGCACCGTCCACAAACCAGTCGCCGCCCTTGATCAGGCACAGCAGACCCACGATAAACAACAGAACAGGGATCAGCATAGTATTTCTCCTTTTTTTTAAATGATGGCAGCAGAGGCACAAAAAAAGACCTTTATCACATCTTGCCCGGAACGGGGAAATGTGATAAAAGTCTCAAGCATCCGGTGCTGCATCGGGCATTTCTGCCGGGACTGTCGCTGCAGCACAGCGCACCCGTTTTTCAACCAAGGTACGCCCCTTACTCCCTTTTATCCAGAGAATATTATACCTGTTTTCCGGCAAAAGCGCAAGGGGAAATATGGGATTTATTCTGCCTTGATCACTTTTTTGGCGTTGGGGTAAATGCGCTCCATGCGGGCATTGTCGAAATGCTCATCAAGGAACACTTCCAGCTGTCCGTTGGGCGCTTCGCCGCTGGTGCGGGCATCGTACCGCGCCAATGCCAGCGCGCTGGTAAGCATATTCACCGCCATGAACACCGCCAGCATTGCTGTCATCCACGGACGGATATGGCTGCGCACCTTTTTCATCAGCTTCAGCACCAACGGATAGCCGTAGCGCATCCATAGCACCGCCGCAATGCCCCAGAAAAAGCAGTACAGCAGGTTGATGCGCCCGCCCAGATTGAACTTGAACTTGCTGTAATCCCAGAACACGGTGCCGAACAGCAGCTCGGTAACGGCGCTGCACACATATTCATATACGCCGCCCAGCACCGTGCCGAAGGCGAAGAGATAGCGGTCGCTTTTTTCCTGATTCTGCCGCAGCAGCACGGTAGCCATAGCCAGCGCCAGACCCCACACCACGCTGAAAGGCCCCCACACCAGACTGGAGCGGCTCATCCATACCCCAGCGGTCAGGCGGCAGAACACGGTCTCCACCATATCGCCCAGAAACGCCCCGATGACGAACAGCCACAGCAGGTCTGCCGCGCTGAGGAAGTCGGCCTGCCCCTTCTGCACCGCCGTGGGCTGCTGCCGGGCGGCCTCCGGGTAGGCGCGCTGGATACGCTTTTCCACATACACGGCAATGCGGCGGCGCAAGGTGTCGGAGCGCGCCTCCAGTTTCTGGTTCAGCTGTTCCAGCACCGGGTGCTGCGCCGCATACCGCCCCACCAGAACCGCCGAGCCCAGCTGGTCCAGCGCCGCGATGCCCAGCGCAGCCCACACCAGCGGATGCAGCAGCCAGTCCGGCACAAGGGCGCACAGACGCAACAGCAGCCCGTTGCCCCAAAGCACGGTCACCATGCCCAGCGCGCCCCACAGCACCGAGTACTGCAGGCAGACGTAGCCATTCAGGTTGAACTTTTTATCGGAGTAATCCCACCATTTGCGATTGTGCAGCCGCTCCAGCAGCTTTGCCGTGAGCCACTCCACCACGGTAGCCGTAAGCATACAGGCCACAAACAGCACCACCGGCTTTGTGCGCATATCTGCAAAGCCCACTGCCATCAGGATGGCCGTGGTGCCGTACACAAAGCAGAACGGCCCCGCCGCCATGCCGCGGTTTGCAAACCGCTTGCCCCGGAAGGTAGCCACCACGGTCTCCCCTACCCACCCAAGGAAGGAATAGACCAAATACAGCACGCCCAGCGTATAGAAGTTCAGTGTCATCGCGCTTTCCTCGCCTTCTGTTTTTATGCTCTGATTGTACTCGCTTGCGCCGATTTATACAAGAGGACAGCAGAAAAATGTTACAATTGGCGCGGGATTTCATTTTACGAACGCATCATTCCGCTAAAAAAGCCGCTGCACAAACACGGTGCAGCGGCTCTCGGAGTTTATTTATAATGGATTACAGCTGGCTCTTATACAGCTCCACGATTTCCTCCACGCTGGTGTCACGGGGGTTGCCGGGACGGCAGGCGTCTGCAAAAGCGGACTCGGCGAGGAACTGGATGTCCTCTTCCTTCAGGATGCCGTGCAGGTTTGCGGGGATGCCCACGTCTGCGCTCAGCTGCTTGACGGCAGCGATGGTAGCATCAGCGGCTTCCACATCGTTCATCTCGTCAATGCCCATAACGCCCATGGCCTTACCCACGGCGCGGTAGCGTTCGCCGGCAACGCTCTTGTTGTACTCCAGACCCACCGGCAGCAGGATGGCGCAGGCCACACCGTGGGGGGTGTCATACAGAGCAGACAGGCCGTGTGCCATGGAGTGCACGATGCCCAGACCCACGTTGGAGAAGCCCATACCGGCGATGTACTGGCCCAGAGCCATGCCCTCGCGGCCCTCCGGGGTGTTCTGCACAGCGCCGCGCAGGCTCTGGCTGATGAGCTTGATGGCTTCCAGATGGAACATATCGGAGATGACGCAGTGGCCCTTGGTGATGTAGCCCTCGATGGCGTGGGTCAGCGCATCCATACCGGTGGCGGCGGTCAGACCCTTGGGCATGGAGGACATCATATCGGGGTCAACCACAGCGATCTCGGGGATATCGTTGGTGTCCACGCAGACGAACTTGCGCTTCTTCTCCACGTCGGTGATGACGTAGTTGATGGTGACCTCGGCAGCAGTACCGGCGGTGGTGGGCACTGCGATGGTGAACACCGCGTGCTTCTTTGTGGGAGCAACACCTTCCAGAGAGCGGACGTCCGCAAACTCGGGGTTATTGATGATGATGCCGATGGCCTTTGCGGTATCCATGGAGGAGCCGCCGCCAATGGTCACGATGCAGTCAGCCTCGGCAGCCTTGAAGGCAGCCACGCCGTCCTGTACGTTGGCGATGGTGGGGTTGGGCTTGATCTCGCTGTAAACAGCGTAGGCAAAGTTTGCGGCATCCAGCAGGTCGGTGACCTTTTTGGTAACGCCAAACTTGATTAGGTCGGGGTCGGAGCAGACGAAAGCCTTCTTGTAGCCACGGGCGGTCAGCTCGGGAACGATGTTCTCGATAGCACCGTGGCCGTGGTAGGAGATGGTATTCAGAACAATGCGGTCAGCCATAATACAAATCCTCCAAATCTGTTTGCAGCCGCCTTTCCGGCGGCGTTCCTCTACGTTTCAGCATAGCACATCGTCAAAAAATTTGCAATGCAAAATTGTTTAAATTTGTAGTATATTTTTATACTTGTGTATTATTTTCTATCATCTTTGTCTGTTTTCCGGCATTATTATCCCCTGCAAAAAAACAATCCTTGCCAAATTGCCGTGCCTGTGTTATACTATTTTAGCAACCTTTGCTGGTGTGGCGCAATGGCAGCGCAACTGATTTGTAATCAGTGGGTTGCAGGTTCAACTCCTGTCACCAGCTCCAAGAAAAGTCCTGCGATATACCGCTAGAATAGCGGCGTGTATCGTGGGATTTTTGCTTTTATATGTGTTGTGAAATGCCTGAAATTATGTCATAATCCAACAAACAAGCTAACAAATCCGTATTTTATCTTCTTTATATCACACTTTTTAACACACTTCTGCGTCACTCGCGTTGTCAGGTACTGCCCGGGGCAACGATCAGCAGCGCTAAAAGGCGTTTAAGGTGTTCCTTCGCAGACAATTTTGGTGTATAATGGTAAAAACGCACCCATATTAAAGGAGGAACCAAGCATGATCCAATTCGGTCTACGTCTGCACGACGCAGAAAAGCTGCCCATTGAACAGGTGCTGCCGCTGGTACGCCAGAAGGGCTTTTCCTGCGTGCATCTGGCGCTGAGCAAATCCCTGAAGGAGGTGCCCAACACCCCCTCTGCCCTCACCCCCGGCTACGCGGCCTATCTGCGCCGCCTGTTTGCCAAAAACGAGCTGGACATTGCGGTGCTGGGCAACTACCTGAATCTGGCGCACCCGGATGCGGCTGCCCTGCACGCCATTCAGGAAAAGTACTATGCGCATATCCGCTTTGCCAGCCTGCTGGGCTGCGGCATGGTGGGCACCGAGACCGGTGCACCCAACGCGGAGTACAAGTTCTGCCCGGAGTGCCGCAGCGATGCCGCCCTTGCTACCTTTATCAAGAACTTCAAGCCGGTGGTGCGCTGCGCCGAGCAATACGGCGTGACCATTGCCATTGAGCCGGTGGTCAGACACATTGTGTATGACGCCCGCCGCGCCCGCACCGTGCTGGACGAGATCGGCAGCCCCAATCTGCAGATTCTGCTCGACCCGGTGAACCTTTTGAACATGGAAAACGTGGACCAGCGGGAGGAAGTGTTCGCCGAGACCATTGAGCTGCTGGGCAAGGATGTGGCCATGATCCACTTCAAGGACTTTTTGCTGCAGGACGCCGACGGGCAGCTGGCTGCCACCGGTGCCGGACAGGGCGGTATGGGCGACTACCGCACCATTCTGCGGTTTGCCAAGGAACAGAAGCCCTATGTGTTCGCCACCTTGGAGAACACCACCCCGGAAAACGCAGTCCGGTGCCTGCAATATCTGCAAAAACAGTACGACGAGTGCTGATAACAAATTGAACTGCACGCTGCTATCCGCAGCAGCTGGTGTTTTCATAGTATGAAAAAAGTCTGAACCGGTGGCTCATGCCTCAGTTCAGACTTTTTTGTTATTCTATGCCTTTATCTGCCAGCGGCAAAGGCTCGGGCCTTCGTAGCCTGAAAGCTGATCTGCTCAATGGCCTCGTTGAGAATACTAAAATTGAGAATTATTTGTCAATTTTCGGAAGGTGCGGAGTAGTCACCCCTGCCCCCCTAATGAAAGCAAAACGGCCTGAGCCCTGTACCATACAGGATCCAGACCGTTCCGATTGCTTTACTTCTGCTCTTTGTCCACTACCTGGATTTTGCCCTTCTTCCACAGCACATAGGAAGTCAGGATGCCGATGGGCAGCATCACGATGATAAAGATGCCCACAAGTCCGCCCAGCACGGAACCGTAGCCCGCAAGGCGTGCGGCAAGGGAAACCACCGTCATGATGATCAGCACCGGAAGCACCCCCTTGATGCCACCCTTGACCACCTTGCTGCCGCTGGACGAGCTGGCGAACAGACCCAGCGCCATGGAGCCGAACAGGGCCGGCAGCAGGTAGCCGGAGGCCGTCTTGACGGCGGGCAGCTCGAATACCGGGCTGATGAAGGAGGCGCACACCGCTGCCAGCGTCAGGATGGCAACGGTCATCAGGGAGGAGACCGCAACAGCCACCGAGGCAATGGCCTCACCCTCCGGGGTGTTGGGCTGCTTTTTGGTCAGGTTCATGGCGTTTGCCGCCACCGGGAGCTTCAGGTTCATAATGTTGCCGGTGATGAAGGCCAGATAGGCCGAGCAGCCCAGAATGGGGGTGTAGCTCAGTGCTTCCGAAAAGCCCACCGGGATGTAGATGAGCAGGATGGAAAAGGTGTTCACGTTGAACACCTCGCCCAGAGACGGGATGCTGTCGTAGGCAGCCAGCACCACAAAGGGCAGCGCCACCATGTAAATGAGGGCGATCAGGGTACCCACACGGCCCCAGCGGTGCGCCCAGCTCTGGAAGGAGTCCATTTTGGTCTCAATCTTTGCTTTGCTCATGTCCGTTTCCCTCCTCAACCGAAAATCCGTACCCACGCCAGCGACGAGATCAGACCGCCCAGCATGGAGAATGCCATCACGAAGTTATTGAGCCATGCAAGACCCGGGCGCTTTGCCAGCACGCCCACACCAATGGCGATCACAAGACCGGTGATCATAACGGCAGCCTGCACATTGTCAGTGAACAGCAGAATGGGAATGTATACCGAGAACATCACAAGCATGAACACGCCGGACAGCACATTTTTCCAGGTGCTGCCGCCGTTTTCGGCTGCAGAGCGGTCCACGCTCTTGCACAGCTTTTTGCCGAGGGGCAGCAGGATCAGAAAGCCGCTCAGCATACCCACGCTCATCAGGATCATCACCACGCCGAACTGCCGTCCGGTGGCGCTTTCCAGCATTTCCGCAGAGGATGCATAGCCCAGCACCTGCGCAATGGAGCTGGAGATCATAGTCTCGTAGGACAGAGAACCGATGACCGACAGCCGCCACCATGCCCACACGCTGCCCAGAACCGCAATGAGCACGAACAGGCCCACCACGATGGAAAGGCTGGGTACAACAGAGAATATCAGGCTGGATTTGATCACGTTGCTCAGTTCCTTGCGGGTAATGCCCAGCTCCAGACAGTGGTCGTAGGCCTTTTTGAGGTAGACCAGCGAGAATGCGGAAATGTACAAAAGACCGCCGATGACCAGCGCCAGCAGCAGCGGGCTCTGGATGATATCTTTCATGGTTGCCATAGATTGTCCTTCCTATAAATACAGAATAAACGAAAAAAAGCGGGTATTTTCTGCCCGCCGTCCTCGTGATACGGACAGGATACCGAAAAAAGCAGTTTCTGTCAAATGAGTATGACTAAAGTGTGAACAGCTTTTGGATACATTTCCGGCAGGAGAAGCAGCAAAAAGCCTTTGCCGTGTTAAAATAATAAAGTGTTGACTGCCGGTCACTTTGCTTCCGTTGAAAATTGCACAAATTTTAAAGAAAATTTCTGTCGTTCTGCCGAAAGCAGCAGGCATAGGCAAGGTGTTTTTCTGCCTTGCCCTTGTCGGTGTATCAGGTCTTTTTTCGTGAAATACAAAGCAAAAAAGGGAGTTCCGTCCCGGACCAATGTCCGGGCAGAGCTCCCTTTTCACTTATTTTATTATGTCTTACTCGGCTTCCAAATCCTGCAAGGTCAGCTTGTCGGCGGTGTAGCCGTTGTCCTCCCTGTTCAGGACAGCTTGATCTTCAAATCAGCCAGCAGATTTACCGCCTCCGGCAGCGAGAACCTGGCATCCTTCATGCGGCTGCCCAGAATATCCACCTTATAGCCCGTGGCGTCCCGGAAATCCGCTTTGCGCAGATCGCACTGGTAGAACTCCGTTTCGTGCAGCTCTGTGCCCTTGAAACTTGCCAGTTGCATCTCGCACTTGGCAAACATGGAGCCTACGATCTCGTTGCCGTTTGAAAAATCAAAGCGGTTGAAGTTCATTTCGGTAAAGGTGTTGTATTTCAGGCTGCAGTCCTTCAGGGTGTGGATAGGGTCTGGGAATGCGCCGTTTGACAGCAACGATGCCCACTCGATCTCCTGCAGGCGGCAGTCCTCAAAATCCAGCGACTGCACTGAGGAGGACACGCTCCGCAGCCCGGTGATCTCGCACCGCACGAACCGACACTCGTTCAGGGTGGTGTGGTCCAGCTCACATTTTGAAAAAGAGCAGTCCACAAATACGCAGTCCGCAAAATCGCAGCTTTCAAAGGCTTCCCCTGCAAATGACAGGCCGGTAAACCGTTCACCTTCGCAATAACGTTCTGTCATAGCCTTCCCCTTTTTATCGCAGTTCTTCCAGCAGGGCGGTGCAGCCCTCCAGCACATCCTGCCATGTGGCTTCAAAGTCCCCGGTGTACCACGGGTCTGCCACATCGCCGGGGCGGCGGGTGTGATCCATCAGCAGCGAGACTTTGTGCTCTGGGTCACCCCACACAAACCGTGCCATGTTCCGCAGGTTGTTGTGATCCATGGCGATAAGATAATCGTAAGTCTCGTAGTCCCGCCGGGTCATCTGCCGGGCGGTCTTACCCGCGCAGGAGATGCCGTGCTCCGCCAGCTTGCGCCGGGCAGGCGGATAGACCGGGTTGCCGATTTCCTCGGTGCTTGTGGCAGCTGAGGCAATTTCAAACTGCGCGGAAAGCCCAGCCTTTTCCACTAAGTCCTTCATCACAAATTCTGCCATGGGGCTGCGGCAGATATTGCCGTGGCAAACAAACAACACCTTTTTCATCTTACTCCCCCAGCACCTCACCCAGTGCCAGCACAGCGTTACGGACGCACTCCGGGCAGGGGCACAGCGGTGCACCGGTCTCCACACCCTTCAGATCTTTACAAATGGTAGCACCGCATTTTTCCTGAAAGTTTTGCAGCAGTTCCTTGGAAATGCGGGGCGTGCCCTTGCCGTCGGTGGCAGCACCCGCCACCATCACTGCGCCGATGAGTGCGCCGCAGGTGCTTTCCATGCAGCCCATACCGGCGGCATAGCCTGCGCCCAGCTTCATCAGGGTGTCGGCATCCACCGGCAGCTTATCCTCAAATGCTTTCAGCACCGCCTGCGCGCAATTGCACTGTCCGGCAGCTTTCCATGCGGCAGCCTGCGCTGCCCGTTCTTCGATGTTCATTTTACAGTCCTCATCTTTCTTTGATCCGTTCCGGTTCATTGCGTTCAGTATACCACGCTTTTCCCCTGCGGAAAAGATTCCGCCCCCATAAAGCCCTATTTCCGGGATCAGTTCCTACACCACCACATACAGCATAGCTCCGGCAAAAAGGTCAAGAACCTTTGTTCACCTTGTGCCCTCCTGCGGCTTCAACGCCCTTTTGCGGTATTGCAGAGGGCTTTGCCCGGTGGCTTTTGCAAAGCGGGTGGAAAAGTTGCTGGCATCGCCAAAACCTACCTCCTGTGCGATCTCGCTGACGCTGTGGTCGGTGAGGACAAGCAGTTCCTTTGCCTGGGTGATGCGGAAGTTGACCAGATAGTTATACGGCGTTGTGCCCATATACCGCCGGAACAGGCGAAGAAAATAGCTTTTGCTCATGTGCGCCTCTGCCAGCAGGTCGGCAAGGTAAAGCTCTTTCTGGTAATTCTTGCTCAGGGTCTCTGCAGCCTGCAAAATGACCTGCCGTGCGCTGGTGGCTTCGGCCTGTGCAAGGATGCTCCGGGCGCACAGCGCCAGCATCTCATGCAGCGCCAGCCCCATGGTCACCATGCTGTCCACGGTGCTGCGCTCCATCTGCCCTAAAAGTGTTTCAAACAATTCCTGCATCTTGACCCCGGTGAGCTGCACCGGGGTCAGTTTTTTGCCAGGAAGCAGCAGCGGCTCCATGGCGGCAACCCCTGCGCCGTCCAGATGCACCCAATAATGATGCCAGCAGCTTTGCCCCGGGGCGGTGCAGTAGCTCTGCGGGGTGCGGCAGTTCAGCAGCAGCGCCAGCCCGGTGCTGAGCACCACATGGCTTTCCCCCTGCTCGATGAGCCCTGCACCCCGGAGGGTATAAAACAGGATGTAACTTTCCTTATCTGTCCGGGCGGTGGAAAAATGCTGCTGGGCATAGAACACCCCCGCCTCGGTGCAGTAGTAGGGCTGTGCCAGCTCTGCTTCGCTGGGGGTAGTGCGTTTCCATACACTCTCCGGGGTCACATCCATGTTGTAGGTCAGCATTTTCCGTTTCCTCTCTTTCCACATTCAGTATAGCGCACCGCTCTTTGCAGCGCAAGAGTAGACTTTTCGCAAAGAATGCGTCACCTTTGCGGATAGAATTGCCCGCATTATACCGCTATACTGGTAGCAGACAAGGCCACACAGGAGACGCATTATGCACAAAAATTATCTTGCCATCGACATTGGTGCGTCCAGCGGGCGGCACATTGTCGGATGGATGGAGAACGGCGTTCTCCGCACCGAGGAAGTGTACCGTTTTCCTAATAGCGTCCGGCGGGTGGACGGTCATCTGGAATGGGACATCGACAGCCTGTTTATCAACGTGAAGCAGGGCATCCGGGAAGCGTTTGCAAAGTTCCCGGAAATTGAGAGCCTTTCCATCGACACATGGGCGGTGGACTATGTGCTGCTGAAAGACGGCAAGCCCCTCTCCCCTGTCTACGCCTACCGCGACAGCCGGACGCAGGCAGTGCTTCCCGAAGTCCACAGCATCCTGCCCTTTGCGCAGCTCTATGCACGCACCGGCATCCAGTTCCAGCCCTTCAACAGCATTTATCAGCTTTATGCCGATAAAAAGGCCGGGCGGCTGGCGCAGGCCGAGGACTTTTTGATGATCCCGGAATATCTGCTGTGGAAGCTGTGCGGCGTAAAGGCGCGGGAGTACACCAACGCCACCTCCACCGGCCTTGTGAACGCCCAGACCGGGGAGTACGACCCGGAGATTTTCAAAGCTTTGGGCTTGCCGGAGGCAATGTTCCCTAAGCTCACCGCACCCGGTACGGTGCTGGGCCCGTTGAAGGCGGACATTGCCGCCGAGGTGGGCGGGCAGACCAAGGTAGTGCTGTGCGCCACCCACGACACCGCCAGCGCGGTGGAGGGCATCCCCATGGAACAGGGGGATGCGCCGTTTTTGTCCTCCGGTACATGGAGCCTGCTGGGGGTCAAGCTGGCAAAACCCATCACCAACCCGGAAAGCTGCCGCGCAAACTTTACCAACGAGGGCGGCGTGGGCTACATCCGCTACCTGAAAAACATCATGGGTCTGTGGATCATCCAGTGTGTGCAAAAACAGCTGGGCATCTCCTTTGCCGAGATGGTGGAGCTGGCCAAGACCAGCACCTACACCCGCATTTTTGATGTGAACGCAGCCCGGTTCTCTGCCCCGCAGGACATGCGCGCGGAGATCAGAGCCGCCCTTGCCGAGACCGGCGAAGCCCCTGCCACGGATGCCGACCTTATCAACAGTGTCTATCATTCGCTGGCGTACTGCTACGGGGAAGCATTCCGGGAGCTGGAAGCCCTCACCGGCCAGCACTGGGATAAACTCTACATCGCAGGCGGCGGCGCAAAGAACGCCACCCTGAACGAGTTGACTGCCCATTATACCGGAAAACAGGTCGTGGCTCTGCCCATCGAGGCAACGGCCATCGGCAATTTGAAAATTCAGATGCAGATTTAAGAAGGAGGAACCCTATGAGTTACGCAGAAGCAAAAGCCCGCTACGCCGCCATTGGCGTGGACACCGAAGCTGCCATTGCCCGGTTAAAGGCCGTGCCCATTTCTCTGCACTGCTGGCAGGGAGATGACGTCCGAGGCTTTGACACCGACCCCACAAAGCCCCTGACCGGCGGCATCCAAACCACCGGCAACTACCCCGGCCGTGCCCGCACCCCGGAGGAACTAATGGCAGACATAGACAAGGTTCTGTCCCTCTGCCCCGGCACCAAAAAAATCAACCTCCATGCCTCCTATGCCATTTTTGACGAGGAAAACCCGTGGTAGACCGGGACAAACTGGAGCCGAAGCACTTCAAAAAATGGGTGGATTTCTGCAAGGCAAGAGGGCTGGGCGCAGACTTCAACCCCACCTTTTTCTCCCACCCCAAGTGCGACCCGCTGACCCTTGCCAGCCCCAACGAGGAGACCCGGAAATTCTGGGTGGAGCACGGCAAGGCCTGCATCCGCATCAGCCAGTATCTGGCCGAGGAGCTGGGGCAGCCCTGCACCATGAACATTTGGACGGGCGACGGCTTTAAGAACGTACCGGCGGATCGCAAAGGCCCTCGCGACCGCTACAAGGCCAGCATCGACGAGATTTTGAGCGAGCCTTACGACTTCAAGCTGGTGAAGCCCTGCATCGAGAGCAAGGTGTTCGGCATCGGTGCGGAGGCGTACACCGTGGGCAGCGCCGAGTTTGCCCTGAGCTACGCCGCCTTCAACCGGGAAAAGTGCATTCCGCTGATGGATAACGGCCACTACCATCCCACCGAGGTGGTCAGCGATAAGATTCCCGCCCTGCTGGCCTTCTTCCCGGAGATTGCCCTCCACATCACCCGCCCCATCCGCTGGGACTCCGACCATGTGGTACTGTTTGACGATGAAACGAAGGAGATCTGCAAGGAGATCGTGCGCTGCGGCGGTCTGGACGGCCGGGTGAACATTGCACTGGATTACTTTGATGCTTCCATCAACCGCATCTCCGCATGGACGGTGGGTTTCCGCAACGTGGAAAAGGCGCTGCTGTCTGCCCTGTGCACCCCGCATACGGTACTGAAGGAGCTGCAGGACACCAACCAGTTCACCGAGCTGATGGTGCGGCAAGAGGAGCTGAAGACCCTGCCTTTTGGGGAAGTCTGGGACGAATACTGCCGCCGGAACGGTGTGCCGGTGGACGGCGCATGGTTTGAGGAAGTAAAGAAATACGAGCAGAACGTGCTGAGCAAGCGCATTTGAATGAGAGAGGTTTTTGAAGATGGGTATTCTGGATATTGAGATCGTAAAAGGCTTTATGCGGATGTGCAACGATGGCTGGCTACAGGGCTGGCACGAGCGCAACGGCGGCAACCTGACCTACCGCATGAAGGAAGAAGAAGTGGCGCAGTGCCGCCCCTTCTTTGACGAGCAGCCCCGGGAGTGGGTGAACATGGGCGTGCAGGCCGATAATCTGGCGGGTGAGTATTTCATCACCACCGGCTCCGGCAAGTTTTTCCGCAACGTAGAGCCGGACCCTGTCCACAGCATCGGTATTGTGGAGATCAACGACAAGGGCGACAGCTGGCGCATCGTCTGGGGTCTGGAAGATGGCGCAAAGCCCACCAGTGAGTTCCCCAGCCACTTCATGAACCACAGTGTCCGCAAGGCTGCCACCAATGGCGCAAACCGTGTTATCTACCACTGCCACGCCACCAACGTGATCGCCCTGACCTACATCCTGCCCCTGACCGACCGGGACTTCACCCGTGCGCTGTGGCAGAGCGCCACCGAGTGCCCGGTGGTGTTCCCGGAGGGCGTGGGTGTCTGCCCGTGGATGGTGCCCGGCGGGGCAGACATTGCCATGGCCACCAGCGAGTTGATGAAGACTTATCAGGCCGCCATCTGGGCACAGCACGGTCTGTTTGCCTCCGGCCCGGACTTTGACATCACCTTTGGTCTGGCCCACACCATTGAAAAGAGCGCAGAAATCTACGTCAAGGTGCTCTCCATGGGCGGCGGCATCATCCGGCAGACCATCACCGATGACGACCTGCGCGCCATCGCCCGCGACTTTGGTGTGACCCTGAACGAGAAGTTCCTCAACTGAGCTATTTTCCCCCATTTTTCTTCATCCTAGCAGAACAGGCATCCTGTCCGATACCGCCAAATGGTATCGCAGGATGCCTGTTCTGCTTTATGTTTCCCGGAACTCCATAGGTGTTTTTCCGGCGACCTGCTGAAAGACTGCGCTGAAATAATTGCGGGTGGCAAAACCAAGCTGCTCGGAAATTTCCCGGACGCTGAGCGTTGTGCTTTTCAGCAGAACCTTCGCACGTTCGACCTTTGCAAACTTCACATAGTTCGTGACGCTCAGACCCGTTTCTTCCTTGAATTTATGGGTGAGGTAGTATTCCGTGTAGCCCACCAGAGCGGCAAGATCTTCCGCCACGATCTTTTTGTCCAGATTCATCTCGATATAATCCACACATTTCTGGATCTGCATACTGAGGTTGGGGTTCGTCCGGTGTTTGTGGACACGCCGAATGAAATCATCGTACATCATCATTGCAAGCGGGCTCAGTTCATCCAACGATTTTGCCGCTTCCGCCGTCTGAATGTAGCTGTCCCCCAGCGAGTACGCCTCCTCCGGGGAAAGGCCGCCCTCAATGGCGGCACGGCACACCAGCGAAGTGAACACGATGATGGAAGTCTTACTCTGGCGCAGAACATCGCTGCTCTGCACCGGCACGCCTGCGCTTATGCTCATACTGTTGGAAAGCGCCTGCTTGTAATTCAGGTCTCCGGTGCGGACCATTTGCAGCATTCCCTGCTCCGCCATCCAGATCTTATGCCGGTCATGGGGAATCGCATCGCTTTTCAGCCGTTCGTCCTGTGCTGCACTGCTGTTCACACTGCTCAGCTCCAGCCGCTGCCCGGTCAGGCAGTAGTGCATCATCAGCAGATAGCGGTTCATAATAGTGTTTTGCAGGGTAGGAACTTTTTCAAGGGCTTTGTAAAGCTGGATCGTCCATGCCACACTGATCTCCAGCTTGCTGTAATATTTCAGCCCTTCCTCGATCCCGCGCATTGTCACATCCTGATAGAACACCGGCCCGATGACCCAGACACGCTTCAGTTCTCCCTCTTCCTTTTCAAAGGCTGCGCCCCACAAAAGACCCAATGCCGTCCCCAAGGTAACAGGTACATCGTCCCGATCCCCATGCTCCAGCATCCGCCGTTTGCAGCCGAACAGTTCAAATGCACTGGCAAGAAATGCCTCGTCCGGGCAGTTGCTCCGCAAGAGCTTTCCCTGTGCATCATAGCACCATGTATATACATTTCCGCCGCACTTGACAAGCTCGGAAAACAGCATCATATTCTGGAGAACATCCATGCCTAATCCCTCCGGCTCATTGATGGAAACAGTATATCATACTTCCACCGTTTTTTCTACCGATGCCCGGAGCCAGTGCAGCAGAATGCCTGCAGAGATGACCGCAGCGCCCACGTCTGCCATCAGGTGCGCCGCCGCAATGCCCTGCACCCCGCAAAGCGCATTCATCAGGTACAGCAGCGGGATCAGCAGCAGCCCCTGCCGCAAAAGAGAGAGCACCACCGCACCACTTGCCCTGCCCACGGATTGCAGCAGGCTGGTTGCCAGATAGGTCAGACCGATCACCGGGCTGCCCAGCACCAGATAGACCACCAGCTGCGTCCCCAGACGGAATGCTCCTTCTTCCTTGATGAACATCCCGATCAGGGCATTGCGTCCGGCAAAGCTGGCCGCCCCGGCAAGAACACCAAAAACAACGGTCAGCAGGATCAGATCTTTCAAAAGCTGCTTCAGGCGCTTCGTGTCGCCTGCACCGTAGCTGTACGCCAGAAGCGGCTGGCACCCCATGCAGATCGCCATGGCGATCATACTGATGATCATGGTCGTCTTGCCCGCTGCCGCCATGGCTGCGACCGCCGCCGTGCCGTGGGTCACCAGCAGCCGGTTGCTGAAGGAGGAGGCAAACCCTGCCAGAAGGCTGCTGATCCCGTTGGGCAGACCAATGGCCAGCATCTCACCCAGCATCTGCGGCTTTTTCAGGGCAGGACGGAGATCAATGGTCAGCACTGTGCCGTGTTTGACGATGTAGCGCAGATAGCAGCCCGTTGCCACAAGATTGCCCAGCACACTGGCAGCAGCCGCACCGCTGACGCCGAAGTTCAGCACCAGAATGAACAGCGGGTCAAAAATGCAGTTGACCAGTGTGCCCAGAAGATTGCCAATCAAGCCTTCTTTTACTGCGCCCTCTGCACGCACCAGCATCGCCATGCTGTTGGACAGGATAAAAAGCGGCGCACCCAGTGCAAGGACCTGAAGATACCGCTCTGCATAGGGAAAAAATTCTGCATTTGAGCCCAGCACCCCCAGAAGCGGCACTCTGCTCACCAGCAGACCGATGCTGACCAGAACGCCCAGAAAAAAGCTGCTCCAGAAGCAGAGCGAGGAGCAAGTCTTGCCCTGCTCGATCTCGCCTGCGCCAAAGCAGCGTGCAATGATGGCGCTGCTGCCTGCGCCAAGCATGGTCGCTACTGCCGAAAGGATCGAAAACACCGGCCCCACAACGGAGACCGCCGCCACCTGTGCGGTATCTCCCAGACAGCCCACAAAAAACATATCCGCCATGTTGTACAGCACCATGACAAGGATAATGATAATGGAGGGCACCGCCATGGAAATGATGGATTTCCAGACAGAGCCGGTACGGAAAAGTGCTTCGTTTTTCATGGTCTCCTCCCAAAAATCAACCGCACGCAGGCAAAACGAAAGCCCCTGTCAAAGAGGCTTTCCGAGCTGCTTCGGTCACAGGTTGTCCAGCGCATCCAGCAGTGCTTTCAGCGCCATTTCCGGCAGCCCAAGCATAGGGCCGATCTTGCCAAATGTCATGCCGTAGGCAGCTTTTGCCTGCTGGTTGTCGGCAAAACCGGGCAGGTACTGCTCCACGATGGCTTTTGCGGCCTCGTTTTCCATCAGTGCTGCAATCGTGCTCTGGCTGTTCAGCTTGCCGCCGGTCAAAATTTCCGGGTGCTTCCAGCTGCTGATGCTCTGGTGTCCGGCAGACAGTGCGCCGTCCACCGGGATGGCTGCACCAGTGATGTACCGTGCCAGACCGCTGGCAAGGAAAAGTGCCAATGCAGCGCACTCCTCCGGGTCGCCCATCCGCTTTGCCGGGCAGTCGGATGCAAAAAAGTCCATGGCCGCAGCCGGTGCATCCCCGAAAATGCTGGTTCTGGTGTAGCCGGGACAGATAGCGTTGACGGTAATGCCGTATTCTGCGTAATCCAGCGCCGCTGCGCGGGTCATGCCGACCACGCCGAACTTGGTGGCACTGTACAGCGCCTGTCCACGCTGGGGCACAAGACCCGCCACCGATGCCACATTGATGAGGAATCCGCCTTCGCTGTGGCTCTTGAGGATGGCCTTGGCGCCGTACTTCATCCCGGCAAAGACGCCCTCGCTGTTCAGGGAGAAGATCTTCTCGTAATCCTCTACCTCATACTCATGCAGCGGTGTGCCGCCCATGCCGATGCCTGCGTTGCTGACAACGCCATCCAGCTTGCCGTAGTGCGTCACCGTCTTATCCACCAGTTCTTTGATGGCAGAAGCCTTGCTGCAATCGGTCTGGATAAAGATGGCATCGCCGCCCTTGGCGCAGATGCCATCTGCCACAGCCCGCCCCTGTTCTGCACTGCGGGCTGCACAGACCACCTTCATGCCGTTTTCGCCAAAGCACTCGGCAATGGCCCGGCCGATGCCACGGCTTGCGCCGGTGACGATGGCCACTTTGCCTTTGACACTGTTAAAATCCATCATTTTCATTCTCCTTTTTCTCAGATCATGTTACTCTGCTTCAGCCATTCCACTTCATCGTGGATGGTCTCCCGATGATTTATCGTATTTACGAATCAGATTTGCAACCATCAGTTGCTTATCCATCCCTGTGGTGCTATAATAACACTGTGGCGCAGGAGCTGCAATCAGCAGTTTCCGGCGTGTCCGGTGTTTAAGCAACGGATCACGTCCAAAGCGTTGGTTAAGCACCATTTATGAAATACATTGACGGAGGAATTCTATGGATATCCGGGTCAAAAAAACGAAGCGTGCCATTCAGAAAGCATTTGTTGCCCTGCTGCGGGAGAAGCCGATCGAAAAGATCACGGTCAAAGAAATTGCCGAACGGGCCGAGATCAACAAAACGACCTTTTATTCCCACTATGAAACGCTGGATGCCCTCACCGCCGAAATGGAGCGGCAAACGGTCCAGCTCGTCTGCGACAATATGGGCGGCGCACAGCAGCTGCTGGATACGCCGGAGGCTTTTGTGCGGGAGATGTTTGCTAATCTCCAGCAGGCGACCGATTATCTCGGCGTGGTTCCTGCATCAGCGATGAACCGCTTTACACAGCATTTGCGGGATGCCGTTCTGGAACAGATCAAAAGTGATAACATCGAGCCTTCTCAATATGAAAATGTCGGTGCGATCCTGATTTTTGTAATGAACGGTCTTTCCGGGCTTCTGAACACCGACGCAAAACTGGCACAAAAACAAATTGATGTGATCGCCGCCGTGGTTGCGGATGGTGTCCATGGTCTGCATCTTTCCCGCTGAGCCAAAACAGGCTGCAAGAAGCATCTTCCGCAGCCTGTTTTTTGCTATTGCAGCTTATCTTTCTGTGTAACTACCCAGCACCGCAAGGCTGGGCTTTGCTGTCCGCTCCATCGTTTCGCGGTTCACGGCGATCAGTCCAAACTGCATGGCATAGCCCTTCTGCCACTCAAAGTTGTCCATCAGACTCCAATGGAAGTATCCCTTCACCGGGATGCCGTCGGCAATGCAGTGCTGCACGCCATCCAGTGCCTGCCGGATAAACGCCACACGGCGGGTATCATCGGCGGTGGCAATGCCGTTTTCGGTCACGATCAGGTCACCCTTGAATTCCTCTGCCACCTTGCGAATGACGTGTTCCAGTGCCTGCGGATAGACCTCGTAGTCCATCTGGGTCAGTTCTGCGCCCTCCGGTGCCGGCAGCTGCCCCTGCGGGCCATAAAGGGTGCGGGTATAGTTCTGCACACCCAGAAAATCATCGTCTTTGATATAAGGCAGATAATGGGTGAACTCCTCCTGCCATGCGGCCTCGGCAAAGGCTTCGCCGCCGGGCTGTGCCTGCAGGTCGTGCAGCGAGAGGGTCAGACCCACCTTGATCTGCGGGCAGAGGGCTTTGATGGCATCCCGTGCGGCTGCATGGGCACGCATCACCAGCAGATCACCTTCCGGGGTGCGCTCGCTGACAAAGATCTTCGGCTGGGGTGTGCCGAACACCTGTGCATTCTCCATGGCAGCATACTTCATGTTTTCCATCATCTTCTGGAAGTTCATGCCCACCTGCACCGTGCCCTCGGCAGACTTTCCGGCCGATGCGGCATTTTGGGCAGCCTGTTCTGCCATCAGACGGAACCGCTTGGAGATCGCGGCAAGCTGCAAGCCCATATTGGCCTCGTTGATGGTGCAGACATAGCGCAGCTCGCTGCCCAGCTGTTCCATCACATAGGTCACATAACGTTTAAAATCCTCTACGGTGCTTTCGGTTTCCCAGCCGCCCTTGCAGATGAGCCATTTCGGGCTGGTGAAGTGCAGTAGGGTGACGATGGGTTCTACACCATGCGCTTTGCAGCAGGCGATCACCTTGCGGTAATGCTCGATGGCTTCCGGATCGAACTTTCCTTCCTCCGGCTCTACCCGTGCCCACTCGATAGAAAAGCGGTAGGCATTCAGCCCGGCATCAGCCAAGAGCTTGATATCTTCTTCGTACCGTTGATAATGGTCACAGGCAATGCCGCTGGGCTCCGTAAAGCTGGAATGGGGCAGCTGTTCCTGTGCCCAGTAGTCACTATTCGTATTGTTGCCCTCTACCTGATGGGCTGCTGTTGCAGCACCGATGAAAAAGCCTTTTTCAAATTTCTGCATGATGGTTCTCCCTTCCTGCGTGTTGCTTGTTGAGACTATTGTAGCAGACCTGTTTTGCCCCTATGGGACAATAAATCGTGAATGCGGGCGCAAATTCACACACCGCAAATTATTGCACGAATTTTTATCCTTAACTATCGTTTTTCATCCGGCAGTGGCTGTTGCATTCTGTTATTCTGGTGTCAGAAAAAGCGGAACTCAGTTCACACAAAAAGGAGGAAAATCATTATGTTCCAAAAGAAACCCAGTGCCAGTGAAGTAGACGGCGTCCAGTACCGCCGTGCAAAGCTCTGGCAGATCATCTGTTACGCCTGCAACGCTTTTGTGGGCATGAGCGTCTATTCCCTGATCGGTATGGCCAGTTACTCGGCCAGCATCGGCTACGGCATCACCACTGCAACCGTCGGTCTCATCCTGATGCTGGCCCGCATTCTGGACGGCTTTACCGACCCGATGCTGGCATTCATCTACGACCGCGTCAACACCCGTTTCGGCAAGCTGCGTATTCTGCTGATCAGCGGCTACCTGATCGAGGCTGTCGGCCTGCTGTGTATGTTCAACCTGTGCTCCAGCAAGGGCTTCGGTCTGCCGGTGTTCGTTTTGACCTACATTATTTACATCATCGGCTATACCGTTACCAATATGACCGCCCAGACTCTGCCGGCTATCATGACCAACGATCCCCGCCAGCGTCCCACCATCGGTGTCTGGACCACTGCACTGAACTACTTCGTGCCCATGGGCATGAGCATGCTGATCTACACCGTCATCCTGCCCAAGTGCGGCGGCACCTTTAATCAGGACTTCCTCAGCACGGTCTGCACCATCGTGCTGATCATTGCCGGCATCGGCACCCTGATCGTCTGCGCCGGTATCTCCGCCTACGATAAGCCCGAAAACTTCGAGGGCACCAGCAAAAAACACGAGCCGCTGAAAACTGCGGATATTCTTGAGGTGCTCAAGCACAACAAGCCCCTGCAGTGCTACATCGCCTCCAACGCTTCCGATAAGCTGGCTCAGCAGGTAGGCAGTCAGGCCATCATCAACACGATGCTGAACGGCATCCTCATCGGCAACATGGGTCTTGCTACCACCCTTAGCATGATCAGCATGGTTCCCTCCATCTTCTTTGCAGCCTTCGGCGCAAAGTATGTGGGCAAAAAAGGCAGCAAGAAGGGCATCGTGACTTGGACCTGCATCAGCATGGCCATCACCACTGTGCTGATTTTGTTCTTCATCTTCACCGACACCCGTCAGATTGGTGTGATCGGCAGCTGGAACATGATCGTTTACGTCCTGCTGACCCTGCTGCAGAACGGTTCCAATATGTGTATCACCACCTCCAACAACTCTTACATGGCTGACACCATCGACTACGAGCTGGACCGCAGCGGCCGTTACATCCCGGCGGTAGTCTCCGGTACTTACAGCCTGATCGACAAGCTCATCACCTCGGTGGCTGCCGTCATCGCCACCGGTGCCGTAGCCGTTCTGGGCTACACCACCACCATGCCTCAGCCCACGGATGCCTACACCTCCGGCATCTTCTGGATGACCGTTGCCATCAAGTACGGTCTGCCGATGCTGGGCTGGGTCGTCACCCTGCTCGCCATGGTGGGCTGCCCCCTGACCAAGGAGGAAATGGTCAACGTCCAGAAGCGCATCGCAGATAAAAAAGACGCTCTTCGCCGTGAAGTAATTGCAGAACATATGCAGTAACACCCTGCAAAGACCGAAAAGGCTCATACGCTCTTTCGGTTTTTGCTGATTCTATCCATCTTTTATAAATATAAAGGAGTTTTTACCATGAGCAAGACCATCCTGCTGAATCATAGCAACTGGCATTTTACCAAGGAGAACCCCGGCATCCCCGCCGCCGTTATGGGCGAGGCCATTGCCCTGCCCCACACCTGGAACGCGGTGGACGGTCAGGACGGCGGCAACGATTACTACCGCGGCACCTGCTGGTATACACTGGCCCTGACAAAGCCCGCCATCCCGGCAGGCGGCAAGGCTGTTTTGCAGCTGGACGGCGCAGCCATGACTGCCGCCGTTTACCTGAACGGGGAAAAACTGGCCGAGCACAAGGGCGGCTACTCCACCTTCCGGGTGGACCTGACCAACCACCTGAAAGACGAGAACCTGCTGGCCATCAGCGTGGACAACCGCGACAACGACACCGTGTACCCCCAGAAGGCAGACTTTACCTTCTACGGCGGCATTTACCGGGATATGACCCTGCACATCGTCCCGGCAGAGCACTTTGCTCTGCTCGCTAATGGCGCACCGGCGCTGAAGGTGACCCCTATCGTCACCGACCTTGCCTCCAAGACCGTTGAAGTTACTTTGGAAGCTGCTGCGATCGGCGCACAGAGCGTATCCTTTGCGCTGGAAGGCCAGAGCATCACCGCCCCGGTGGAAAACGGCACTGCAAAGGTTGTTTTCACGCTGAACAACGCCCATCTGTGGGATGGCGTGGACGACCCCTTCCTCTACACCGTATCTGCCAAGCTGGACAATGGCGAGGAGACCTCCGCTCGGTTCGGCTGCCGCAAGTTCGAAATCGACCCGCAGAAGGGTTTCCTCCTCAACGGGCGCTCCTACCCGCTGCGGGGTGTCTCCCGCCATCAGGACCGCAAGGGTGCGGGCAATGCCCTGACAAACGAAATGATGGAGGAGGATATTTCCATCATTCTGGAAATGGGTGCCAACACCATCCGTCTGGCCCACTACCAGCACGCACAGTATTTCTACGACCTGTGTGATGAAAAGGGCCTTGTCATCTGGGCAGAGATCCCCTACATCACCATGCACATGACCAACGGCCGTGCCAACACCCTGACCCAGATGGAAGAGCTGATCGTCCAGAACTACAACCACCCCTGCATTGCCGTGTGGGGCCTTTCTAACGAGATCACCGCTGCTTCTGCTGTCAACGAGGATCTGCTGGAAAACCACCGTCTGCTGAACGAGCTGGCGCACAAGCTGGACCCCACCCGCAAGACCACCATGGCAAACGTGTTCATGCTGGAGACCACCAGCCCCATTCTGGAGATCCCGGATGTGAACAGCTACAACCTCTACTTCGGCTGGTATCTGGGCGAATTGGATCAAAACGATGAGTTCTTTGACAAGTACCACGCCGATTACCCTGACCGCTGCATCGGCTTTTCGGAGTATGGCGCAGACGCCAACCCCCAGTACCAGAGCAGCCACCCGGAAAAGGGCGACTATACCGAGAGCTACCAGTGCATTTACCATGAGCATATCGCAAAGATGATCGCCGACCGTCCTTGGCTGTGGGCGACTCATGTGTGGAATATGTTTGATTTTGCCGCCGATGGCCGCGATGAGGGCGGCAAGCACGGCGAAAACCAGAAGGGACTTGTCACCTTTGACCGCAAGCTGAAAAAAGACCCCTTCTATCTCTACAAGGCCTATTGGAGCAAGGAGCCGTTCGTGCACCTGTGCGGCAGCCGCTATGTGGACCGCGCCGAGGATGTGAACGAGATCAAGGTCTACTCCAATCTGCCAGAGGTCTCGCTGTACAAGGACGGTCAGCTGGTGGAGACCAAGCAGGGTGACAAGGTGTTCACCTTCCAGCTGCCCATTACCGGCAAGCACAGCATTGAGGCACGCTCCGGCGAGCACAGCAGCGTGATCCTGGTGAACAAGGTGGACGCCCCCAACCCGGATTACGCCATGGACAACCGCAAGAACGTGACCAACTGGTTTGACGGCGAGCTGGACGAAAGCTGCTGGTCGGTGAAGGACAACATGGCTGCCGCCATGGCAGACCCGAAAGCCGGTCCCATCCTGAAGCAGATCCGGGAAAAGGCCGCTGCTTCCCGCGGAGACGTTGCTGCCGCCGTGAAGGACAATCCGGCTCTGGTGGCCATGATGGAGCGTGCCATGCAGCGGATGACCATTCAATCCATGCTGATGCAGGCGGGCACTTCGGAAGAGGACATCAAGCAGCTGAACCGTGTATTGCAGGGCATTGCCAAGGAGTAAGCTTCGATGAAACAGACCTATTGCAACCCCCTTGATCTGGGCTACCGCTACCAGCACATGAAGGAAGGCCCCCGCACAGCGGGTTTCCGGGAGGGCGCAGACCCGACGCTGGTGTACTTCAAAGGCAGATATTATCTGTTCGTTTCCATGTCGGCAGGGTTCTGGTGCTCGGAGGATTTTCTGGACTGGAACTTCCATGCAGACCCCGACCTGCTGATCTACGACTACGCACCGGATGTGCGGCAGGTAGGCAATTACCTCTACTTCTGCGCCAGCCGCAAGGGGCGCAACTGCCCCATCCTGCGCACCGCTGACCCCCTGACCGAGCCGTTTACCGAGGTTTCCGCGCCCTTTGCTTTCTGGGACCCGGATCTGTTCTGCGATGACGATGGCCGGGTGTACTTCTACTGGGGCTGTTCCAATATTGCCCCCATCTACGGCGTGGAGCTGGACCCGAACACCATGACCCCCATCAGTGAAAAGCAGGAGCTGATTTTCGGCAATGAAACCATACTTGGCTACGAACGCCCCGGCAACAACGGCATCGTGGACCGGGAAGCCAGCGTGCTGTACCAGTCCATGAAGCAGTTCTATGACCCCAAGACCGGCAAGCTGAATCTGCCGCCGCAGATGGCAAACATCCCCGGCCTGAGTGCCGAAAGCCTGACTGCCATGTTCAACGCCATCGGCAAGCCCTACATTGAGGGTGCGTTCATGACAAAGCACGGCGACACCTACTATCTGCAGTACGCCTGCCCCGGCACCCAGTACAACACTTACGCCGACGGTGTATACACCTCCCGTTCTCCGCTGGGCCCCTTTGTGCGGCAGGCATCCAATCCGTTTTCCGCAAAGCCCGGTGGATTCATCACCGGTGCAGGCCACGGCAGCACCATTGCTGACACCTACGGCAACTGGTGGCACGCCTCCACCATGCGCATTTCCGTCAACTATGACTTTGAGCGCCGGGTGGGGCTGTTCCCTGCCGGGTTCGACAAGGACGGCGTGCTTTACTGCAACCAGAACTTTTCCGATTACCCCCACCGCATCCCGGCAGACCGCTTTGATGCCGCCAGACAGCAGCCGGAATGGATGCTGCTGAGCTACAAAAAGCCGGTCACGGCCTCCAGCACCGCAGAAAACAGCAGCCCGGAATGGGCAGTCAATGAGGACTGCCGCAGCTGGTGGAGCGCCGCCGGTGCAGAGCCGGGTGAATGGCTGTGTGTGGATCTTGGCAAAGAGAGTGATGTCCGCGCCATTCAGGTAAATATGGCGGACGAAAAGCTGGTGGTGGACTTCCCTGCCGACAGCTACGGCGATGACCGCAAGACCCGCCACATCGAGACCCGGCCCCAGATCTCCCACTACACGGTGGAGACCAGTGTGAACGGAGCGAGCTGGACGCTGCGCGAAAATGTTGCCCGCGAGTGCTCCAACGGCTACTACGAATATGCAGACGGCATCCGTGCCCGGTACGTCCGGGTGACGGGCGGCGAACTGCCCTACGGACAGGCGCTGCGCATCAGCGGTCTGCGGGTGTTCGGCAACGGCGAAGGCCCGAAGCCCGCACAGGCCGAAGCCGCCGGGGCTCGCGTAGATGCACTGGATGCAACGATCACTTGGAAGCACATCGAAAACGCGCAGGGCTGCAATGTCCGCTACGGCGCTGCGCCCGACAAGCTCTATCTGAGTTGGCTGGTGTATGACACAGACGAAGTGACCCTTTCCACCCTGACCGCCGGGCAGGAATACTATGTCTGTGTGGACAGCTTTAACGAAAACGGCATCACGCCGGGTAAGATTTTTAAACTGGAGGGGTAAACCATGCCCATCAAAGCCGTGCAGCAATTTATGCTGGGCACTGTACTGAGCAACGAGCAGCAGGCAAGAGAAACGCTTGCTGCCATGAAAGCCGCCGGGTACGACGGTATTGAACTGTGTGGATTTATGATCCACCCCATTGGTTTTGTGGTAAAGCTGCTGACCAAGGCCGCCGGTATGCCGGTGGGCAAGGGCGGCAATCTGGACTGGCACAAGCTGGTGCAGGAGACAGGCCTTCAGGTGGTCAGCCTGCACACCGACCTAGGCTCTCTGGAACGGGATGCCCACGCAGTGGCCGAGGAAGCCAAGAGCTTCGGCACACAGCATGTGGTCATCACCGGGATGTACCGGTTTGATTACGGCGATGAAGCCGCCATGCACGAACTGGCGCAGCGGCTGAACAAAGCCGGCGAAGCCTTGGCAGCCGAGGGCATCCATCTGCTCTACCACAACCACAACTGCGAGCTGCGGCATGTGAATGCGGAAAAGCGCGCCTACGATATCCTCTTAGAAGAGACCGACCCCGCTTTTGTCAACTTTGAGTTTGACAGCTACTGGTTCACCGAGGGCGGTGCAAACGCGCTGGCATGGATGCAGCGGCTTGGTCCCCGCATGAAGCTGTGGCACATCAACGACCGGGGCACCCGCATCACCGGCAGCGCCATCACGCCCATCCTGAAAACCGACAGCATGGAGCTGGGCACCGGCAACATGGACCTGGACAGCCTGATGGCGCAGGCCCTTGCCATGGATGTGGATGCCGTTATTCTGGAAAGCCACCGCAACTGGGTGGACAACTCTCCTGTCAAGAGCTTCCAGCTCAGTGCAAAATACCTTGCACAAAAATTCTGACCTGCCATTCTCTCATTATTTTCTTCTTCATTATCCCCATAAAAGCAACGCCCCACACCGGTTACTCCTTCCGGTACGGGGCGTTGTGTCTTGCGGGGGATCTTTTTGCGTTACAGAATGTGGGTGCCCGGCTGCAAGGTCAGGCTTCTGCCATCCGGGAGGGTGACTTCTGCGGTCAGATTGCAGGGCACGGTGATGGTGTAGGTCACGGCATCGCCTGCATACTGCCAGCCGCTTTCAATGCGCCCCACCGGGGAATCGTACACTGCTTTTGCCCATCCCAGAGCCGGGTTCGGGGTGGGGGCGATGGTCAGGGTCTCCCCTGCCAGACGGATTCCGCACACACCGCCAAACAGCCAGCCGCAGATGGCACCGTAGGAGTAATGGTTCAGGGATTCGCTGGGGTGGCCGTTTGCGTCAATGCCCGTCCATGTCTCCCAGACGGTAGTAGCGCCCTGCTTGACCTCATAGAGCCAGCTGGGAGCGGTGTCCTGTAACAGCAGCTTATAGGCGGTGTCGGCATGGCCATACTTTGCCAGCACCTCACAGAGGAAGGGCGTGGAAAGGAAGCCGGTGTTCAGATGGTAGCCGTTTTCCGCCACCATCCGGTTCAGGGTATCCGCAGCGGCTTGGCTCTCCTCCTCGCCCAGCAGCGCAAAGGCAATGGCGCGGACATATTCGCACTGCCGGTCCGAAGTAATTTTTCCGTTATCCGTAAAGGCAGCGCGGTATGCCTTTACCGCCTTTTCTGCCGTGTCGCGGTACTGCGCTGCGTCCTCTGCCTTGCCCAGCGCCTGCGCAATTTCCGCCAGAAGTCGCCCGGAATAAGCCAGATACGCCGTACCCACGCTTTTGCGCGGGTTCATCATCGCCTGCATGGGAGTAATGCCCGGCTCACACCACTCGCCGTAGTCCAGACCGTTCAGCACCGTGTACTTGGCGTATGCCCCGGTCTGCTGTTCTTCGGTGGTCTGCTGGGCACGGCCCAGCAGGAAACCATACCACTTTTGCATCATCTCGTAGTTGTCCGCAAGGATCTTGCGGTCGCCGGTGCGCTTATAAAGGGCGTAGGGCACCAGAATGGCGGCATCGCCCCAGCCTGCCGACATGCAGAGCATGGGGGTCATGTAGCCGGGGCGGCTGGTGGGCGGCGCAATGTTTGCCATGCGTCCATCCGGGTACTGGTTCAGGCGGCACTCGGCCAGCCATTTTTCCACCACCGGGTAGCAGTCCATCAGGGTCAGGCCGGTCTCGATGAACACCCCCATATCGCCAGTCCAGCCAGCGCGCTCGCGGGTGGGGCAGTCGGTGGGGATATCGCAGAAGTTGCCCTTCTGGCTCCACACACTGTTTTTCACCAGCTGATCCACATCGGCATTGCCGCACGCAAAGCTGCCGGTGACCGGCATCTCCGAATAGACGGCGTGGGCAGTAAACTCTGCGCCGGTCAGGTCGATGTCCGTTTCCACCTTTGCGTACCGGAAGCCCATGATGGTAAAGCTGGGCTTGTAGTGGTTCTCGCCCTCTTTGCAAACGAGTTCCAGCAGCTGCGCCGTGCCGCCCTCCTTGTGGCGGTTCCGGTCCTGAAAGTTCTCCTGCGTAAAGTTGCCGTTCTCGTCCAGTGCTTCGCCGCACAGCAGCTTGATTTTCTGCCCGGCGTGGGCGGTCAGCTTCATCTCCACATAGCCAGCCATGTTCTGGCCAAAGTCCAGCACGGTCTCGCCGTTGGGGGTGCGCAGCAGCCTGCCCGCAAAGGCTTCCTGCTCCCGGATGGGCACGGTGTTCATACCGGTGATGGGCAGGGAGTTCGGCTCGGTCTTTACGCCATGCCAGCCGGAAAGCTCCTCTTCCAGCCGGGCATCGTGCACTTCGCCCTGCTGCAGATCATTTTGGCGAATCGGGCCGCACTGGGTGGCCTCCATGTCGTCATCCGAAACGCAGACCGCCTTGCCGTTCACTTCCAGCTGGAACAGGACAGCCAGTTCGCTGCCGAACAGGTCACGGTCACCATCCACGCCGGAGGTGCTGCGGTACCAGCCGTCGCCCAATGTGATGAGTAGCTCATTTTCACCGTCACGGACAAGTGCGGTCACATCGTAGGTCTGTGCGCCCAATTGCTTGTCTGCGGTAAAGCTGCCGGGGGCAAGCACCATATCGCCGACCCGCTTGCCGTTCAGCCATGCCGCATACAGTCCCTTAGCGGTAATGTACAGTCGCTTGCTTTCTCCCTCCGGGGCGGTGAACGTTTTGCGCAGATAGCTTGCCGGGCGGTGGGGCTGATAAGGCTGCGCCTGCCCTTTGCCGGAGGCTTCCAGCGCCGCCTGCTTCTGCTCCCAGTTGGGCTTTGCAAAGGCGTTGATGGCATCAGCGCAGTCGATGTCCGGCTCTTCTGTCTCCGGGCAGACCCACACGCCCTGCCAGTCTGCCTGTGCAAGCCCGGTCTCGAAGGAAGCGGTGCTCCATGCACCGGGCTGGTCATTTTCATCCCACAGGCGGATGCGCCACCGTCCCTGCGTCTTGGGCGGTACAGCGCTGGGCGTTTCGGTGTGCATCACACTGCCCAAAGCCTTTCCGCTCGCCCACAGCGTTTCGGCTCCGGCAGTTACTTCAATTTCGTAGGCGGTCTGGCGCACGCCTTCGGCGCACTGCCACGATAAAAACAGCGTCCCGGCATCTATGCCGAGAGGCTGGGTCAGATGATTCGTTTTCAGGTTTGTTGCTTGCATCATCCGCATCTCCTTTTTCCGTTTGATTTCTGTTCTTATTATAAAGAGAATCCCACGGAATAAGGGTGCAAAATTTTGTGTTATCAGTCAAAAAGTCGTGCTATTTATGACAATTTAAAAAATTCATCTTGCTTCACGACTTTTCATCCGTACTGTCTGCGGTTCTCCTGTTATACTTTGGGTAAGAAAAAAAGTTTACCGCCCACGCAGCGCTGCGTGGGCGGTATTTTTTATGCTCGCTTAAAACTTGAGGGCATTGGTTTGCGTGGCCGTATCTGTCCGTTAATCGCACCGTTCCAGCTTTTTAGCTTTTGCAAAGAACAACCAGAGCAGTGCCGTGCATCCCACCATGCAGGCAGGCATGATGAGGAAGGAGGTCCGGTAGCCGATGGCATCCACCAAGCTGCCAAATACGGCATTGAAGAGGATATCCGCCAGCGAAGCCACACTCAGCACCAGACCCGATGCAGAGGAAGCTGCGTGACTAGGCCAGTATCGCGGGATCAGCATGACAAGGGTCGGATACAGGATGGAAAACAGCAGACCGCTGACTGCCAGGAGCCACAGACCCGGTGCACCCAGCAGAACACCTGCGGTGTACAGAACCGCAGCGCTTGTGGCGAAGAGCCGCAGGCAGCGGTAGATGCCCAGCTTATCCACCAGACTGCTCAGCACCAGACGCCCCACCATCACACAGCCGAAGAAAACAGCGGTAAAGTTTGCCGCCTGTCCCATGGGCACTTCCAGTGCATTGGTAGCATAGCTCACCAGCCAGTTCATAATGCCATGTTCTGCAATGAAATACAGGCCGATGATCAGCACCAACGACAGAAATGCCGGACAGCTCATGATCTCCTTGGGCGATACCTTCCCCTCCGTTTTGTGCTCCTGCACTTCCGGCATGGGGAACAGCACGAACAGCACCATGGCCACTGCGCCAATGGCCAGCAGTCCCCATGCCACGGTGTGCCAGCTGGAAATATCCGTAGCCCAGTTGCCAATGATGCTCTGGCTGCCGCTGGTGCCAATGCCCTGAATGAAGAACAGGAAGTTCACAAAAAAGCCGGGCGCAACGGCAAACATACCGGTCGTGATCAGGTTCATGTTGGTGTTCAGCAGTGTGGATGTGCCCATGGCAAAAAACATTCCCACAAGCAGCAGCAGATAGGAGTCCGTAGTGGCAAACAGCAGCATGGCTGCGCTCCACAAAAAGGTATACAGCAGCATGGCCTTGCGGCGGCCCAGAATATCCACCCCGAAGCCGCCGACGGCCAGAAACACGAGGTTGCCGATGTAGCTTACGGTGACGATCTGGGACAACTGGGCGGTACTCAGCTGGAAGTGGGCAGAGAAGATCGTGGAAAAAATGCCCCGCATGGCATCGTTCGCGCCCAGACCCACCATCAGGATCAGGAACGCGGCAAACGTGATGATGTTCTTTTTCTTGTTCATTGGTTTGTCCCTCAAAAAAAGCCGCCGCCCGGCCCGACCCGGCAAAAGGGGCCAGCGCCGATGCGGCGGCTTGCTCATTATTGATAGGCGGCTCAGCCCAGTTCGATGCTTTGGTACTCCGGGGCGGCAGCCTCAGCAGTCAGACCCATGGTCTGCACGTTAGTGCAGTTCTGAGTAAGAAGCGCCTGTGCGAAGTCCGAACGGTCCTCGCCCGCAAAGCCCAGCGTGGAGTTCCGGACGGTGACGCCATCTACCCAGCGCAGGAACATGGCTGCACTCTTCTGATGCAGCATGCCTTCCTTTTCAGGCGGAATGGGACGCAGATCGTACATTCCGCGCTCCCACTTGCTGGTAGCTTCCAGACAGACGTTGACATTTTCAAACAGAACGTTCTTGATGTGATTCTCCTCGTTGCCAGAGAGGAACACACCGTTCTCACCCTTGCAGGTGACGTTGAAGAAGCGGACATTCTCGATGCTGCCGCTGTGGGTGTTGGCGTTCCGGTCGTGGGTCGTCATCACGATAGGCTCCGCGCAGCCCCACCAGCACTCGGCAAAGCGGCGGGTCTCGATCATGATGTTGGAGAAGCTCACGTTCCGCACACAGCCGCCGTCGCGAATCTGGATGGACAGACCCCGGTTGCTTCCAGTGATGATGCAGTTATCCACCAGAATATTCTCGAAATCTGCCACGCCCTCTGTGCCGATCTTGATCGCGGCACTGGTAGAGGTCAGCGTGCAGTTGGAGATGATGACGTTCTTGGTGGGGCCGTACTCGTTGTTGCCCGCTGTGGTCTTGAGGCAGATGCAGTCATCTGCACACTGGACATGGCAGCCGATGATCCGCACATTGGTGGAGTGATCCGGATCGATACCGTCGGAGTTGGTGCAGTCCAGCGGGTTCAGCACCCGGATGTTGGAGATCAGCACATCGTTGCATCCGGCAGGGTGCAGCGTCCAGAACGGAGAGTTCTGCAGTGTCACGTCATGGAACGAGATGTGGTTGCAGTGCTCCACATACACCATGGTGGGACGGGGGTAAAAATCACCGTTGAAATAGTAACGGCTTGCCCGCTTCATAAAGGCATACACATTGCCATCCACTGCGCCCTGACCCGTGATGGAGAAGTTGTCTGCATCCTTGGCGTGAATAAAGGTGTAAGCCGGTTTTGCCACCGGACGATCCACGGCCTTTGCGCCGGAAACTGCTGCCACGGAAGCATCATCGCCGTTGGGGTTGAAATAGGTGGAGATATCGGAGTGCGCTTTCAGAAGGGCGCCCTGTTCCAGATGCAGCTCTACGTTGCTTTTCAGCTCGATAGAACTGGAATAGTAGGTATGACCGCCCTCCAGTACAACGCGGCCGCCGCCTGCTGCGTTGCAGGCATCAATGGCAGACTGGATTGCAGCGGCATCATTGGTTGCGCCATCGCCGACAGCGCCATACTTGGTGACTGAATAAACCATGAAAACTTGCTCCTTTTCACATTATCAGACTGCGCCGAACAGGGTGGGCAGCGCCATGGAGAACCAAGGCACATAAGCTACCAGCATCAGCGCCACGAAGATCGCCGCATAGAACGGCAGGATCGGTTTGATCATGTCCTCCATGTCCATATCTGCCACCGAGCAGCCGCTGAACAGTGAGCTGCCAACGGGCGGGGTGATGTTGCCGATGCCCAGGTTCATGACCATCATGATACCGAAGTGGATGGGGTCCATACCGAAGGACTGGACAACGGGCAGGAAGATCGGGGTGAAGATCAGGACAGCCGGGGTGATGTCCATGAAGCAGCCAACCACCAGCAGCACAAGGTTGATGATGAGCAGGATGACGTACTTGTTGCTGGAAACGCTGATCAATGCGTTGCCGATAGCGCTGGGCAAACCGGTGAAGCTCATGACAAAGCTCATGACGTTGGAGCCGGCAATCAGGAACATGATGATAGCGGTGGTCTCGCAGGCGTCCAGCAGGATCTTGGGCAGATCCTTGATCTTGATGCTGCGGTAAACAACGATGGACAGGAACAGGGTGTAGGCAACAGCCACGGCAGCGGACTCCGTTGCCGTGAAGATGCCGGACATAACGCCGCCGACGATGATGACGATCAGCAGCAGACTGGGGATGGCGTCCACGAAGTACTTGAAGAAAACGGAAGCCGGAACCTTACCAGCAGTGGGATAGTGGTTCTTCTTTGCGATGACATAAGCCACCACCATACAGGCCAGTGCCCACATCAGGCCGGGGATGTAGCCAGACATGATCATACCCACCACAGAGCAGCCAGCCAGCACCGGATAGATGATCAGGATGCCGGAAGGAGGAATGATCAGACCGGTAGGTGCGGAAGCGATGTTGACGGCAGCAGCAAACTTTTTATCGTAGCCTTCCTTCTCCTCCATGGGGATCAGAACGCCGCCGATAGCAACGGAAGCTGCAACGGAGGAACCGGACAGAGAGCCGAACAGCGTGTTGCCCAGAATGTTGGTGTGCGCCAGACCACCGGGGATGCGGCCGACCAGAATTTTTGCGAAATCGATCAGTTTCTGTGCAATGCCGCCGGTGTTCATCAGAACACCGCAGAGGATGTAGAACGGGACAGCCAGCAGCGAGAAGCTGTCAACGCCGCCCACCATGCGCTGGCTGGCAACGAAAGTGCCCAGATCCAGAGACAAGGTGGAGGCCATGGTCACGACCGACGAAATGATGATACTGACCGAGACCGGGACGCTCAGCGCCAGCAGCAGCGCAAACGTGCCGATCAGGAGCAGACCGACTTGAAAAGTACCCATTTTAGGTTCGTCCTCCTTTTTTTATGCTTCTTTGGCAGACTCTGCCTTGGGGCCCTGCTTCATATCGCGCAGATCCTCACCGATGAAGATGAGCGCGTAGAAGATGAACAGGATGGCACCCACAGGGATGCTGGCGTAGATCAGGGGCATGGGCAGCTGCAGCGCGGCGCTCAGCTGATCCGCAGCGGTGTTGACAAGGCGCGTGCCGCCGCCGATCATGACAACAACGCAGAACAGGATGACCATAGCCTGCACAAAGATATCCAGGATCTTCTGGCCCTTGAAGGACAGACGCTTGCTCAGCGCGGTGATTGCCAGATGCTTGCGGCGGCCGTATGCGTAAGCACCGCCCACCATGGTCACCCAGATCAGCAGATAACGCAGCGCTTCTTCGGTCACGGTGCTGGGGTTGTTCAGGATGTAGCGGGTGATGACCTGCCAGCAGACAGCAATGACCATGACACCCATGATAATGGTGCTGAGGACCTGAATGATCTTATCGATCAGGCCGCGGAATTTAACGATCAACATGGTATGCTTCCCTCCTCATCAAGCCTGTACATAGGACAGGAAGTCCTCGTAATAACGGGCATTGTCGGCGCTCTCGGCACAGAACTCGTCGCGCAGGGACTGGGTAGCCTCGATAAAGGCCGTCTTGTCGATTGTGTAGAACTGGACGCCCATCTCCTTGGCACCGTCGATGTTCTCCTGCACCAGATCCTGCCATACGGCCTCGTGTGCTTCGTTGCCCTGGGTCATGCCGTTTATGATGGCGCTCTGCTCGGTCTCGTCCAGACTTTCCCAAGTCTCGGTGGAGATGATCACGATATCGGGCACCATCTGGTGCTGGGTGTAGGTGTAGCTCTTGCAGACCTCACCGTGACCGTCCTGCACCAGAACTGTCTCGTTGTTCTCTGCGCCGTCAATAATGCCCTGCTGCAGACCGGTGTAGGTCTCGCCGCTGGACATGGGCGTTGCACTGCCGCCCATGGCACGGATCATGGCAATGGACGTGGGGCTGTCCTGGGTGCGGATCTTCAGACCCTTCAGGTCTGCAGGGCCTTCACAGGGGCCGTCTTTGGTGGTGTAGATGCTGCGGGAGCCGGAATCGAACCAGCCGATGGCAAAGAAGCCCTGATCGTAGGTGCTCTTGAAGATCTCCTGCACCGCTTCGCTCTGGTTCATAACGGCAAAATACTGCTCGGTGCTCTCGAACACATACGGCATCGAAAAGATGGCGTATGCGCTGTTGAACTGCTCCATGCTGGAAGCAGAGACCTTTGCAATATCCAGAACGCCGGCCTTGACCAGCTGGATCATTGCTGCGTTGTCGCCCAGCTGACCATTGGGGTAAACGCTGAAGGTCAGGTCGGATTCAGCAGAAGCAACTTCCGTCATCTTCTGCAGTCCAACGTTGACCGGGTGCGCTTCGCTGTGGCTGTGTGCCACCAGCAGATGCTTGGAGCTCAGGCCGTCTGAAACCGAGCCGCTGCATCCGGTGAGCGACAGGCTTGCGCCTACGGCAGCAAGACCTGCAGCAGCCAGAAAGCTGCGGCGAGTAATACGTCTTGTTCCTATCATGATTGACATCTCCAGTTTTCTTTGTTTGATTGACTGCGTACAAAACCGGTTTTGATCTCCTGTCGGTCAGAGTGAAATTTATCCCTTCCGCAAAGGGCTTCAGGCTGCGCGATCCCTACCATTTCCGCTCTGCCATGTGCAACAGGCTTTCTGTCAATAAAAATAGCGCAAACACGTTGTAATGTACAGGCCTTTTTTGGTAAAAACCTTGCATTTCTTGGTATAATCCAACCTTTTTTGCAAAATTATTGGTATTTATTGGTCAAAACATTGCATATATTGGTACATCGTGTTATGATGAACTAGCCCAAAAGAATTTTTTGACCGGAGGTATTTTTCTGTGAAAGTCATCAAAACCGATAAACATTACATGGCCGAGCCGGATTTTGAGATCGACCATTACAAGGACGCCAGCTATCCCCCGGTCGCTTCTCATTACCATGAATTCTATGAGATTTTTCTCTTTGTCAGCGGAAATGCGGATTATGTTGTCCACGACAAAATGTTCCAGCTCAAACCGGGAGACCTGCTGATCATCCCACCTGCCATTATGCACCATCCCATCTTCCGGGACTTTGAGATCCCCTATGAGCGGTATGTGTTGTGGCTCAGTCCTCCGGCTTTTGATACCATGAAAAAGATCGACCCGGACATCGATTACTTTCTCCGTCCGGGTCATGCAAAAACATTTTTGATTCGGGACAGCGTGGACAGCTCCCGCGCCCGCTTCGGGCAGTTTGAGGCCCTGACCCACGCTTACCGGGAGGAAAGCCTGTGTTACCACAGCGAGGGCATGGCCGATATCCTCCGCATCCTCATTGGCATCAACCGCTCCTTATATAATCGGGAGCACGTTTTTGCCAAGGCGCAGAAACCAAGCGTCCTGAGCAACGCCCTGCATTATATCGATCTGAACCTCAGCGGCGATCTTTCACTGGACACGGTGGCAAAGGCACTTTTCATTGATAAATACAATTTTTCCCACATGTTCAAGCAGAATATGCAGATCAGCTTTTACCAGTATGTCATCCAGCAGCGGCTGCTGGAAGCCAAACGGCTGCTGATGAAAAAAGAGCCGATCTCTTCCATCCCGGCCAAATGCGGTTTTTCTGATTATAACGCCTTTTACCGCTCCTTCAAAAAGAATTACGGTGTCAATCCGCGCGAATATGTTGCTTACCACATGAAAGCCATCCACGGTGAAGTTGGCGGCTTGTCTCTTGATATCGACCACCAGAGCACAGAATCCTGATAGGTTCCTCTGATTTCCGTCCTTTTTATAGAATTACAGCCTTTTTTCTTCTTGGCGGCAGCAGGCGGCCTTGCCGTTTTATCTCCACCGACTTGGCGGCATTGATTTGCGTGGCCGCACACCAAAATCAAGTCCAGGTCCAGGAGGACACTACTATGATGAAACTGCTTTCCTGCCGCTACAACATGGATACCGCAATTCAACTTTTTAATGTAGCAGCTACATCGTTGGATTGCGTATCGCCAATATACTATTTATATGTTGCACTGATTTTTATCTCGTTACGGTTTCGCAATAAGACCAAAGTGGTGGGTATCACGATGATCCCCCACCACTTTAGCCAAGTAAATTTTTACTTTTGAATCGTAAAACGGAACGAGGTTCCCTTCTCCACCGCAAAGCAGTCGTCTGCATGGGGCTTTGCGCCCCAGCTATTATCGCCGCCAACACCGCGCTGGAAGGCAGCGCAACGGACAACCGTCTTGTTGTCGTCCCGGGGCAGCTCATAGAGATGGCGGGCATTTTCCAGCTCATGGGGCGTATAGGGCAGTGCCGAGAAGGTCATGCTGTCCCCTGCAAAGCCGATGCCTATGTTCAATCCGCTGCCGGTGACCGCTGCGCGGTACACGCCGGTACGGCTGCCGCACTCCTGCGGGTAGACCGGGGTGTTCTGGGCAAAGTCCTGCCGGACATTGTAGCTCCAAGCGCCCATTTTGCCACCTGCGGTGCGGTCGGCGGTGGTCTCCCGGGGGCCAAGACCCAGATAGGAAACCTCGGTCAGCTCCCGGCGCAGCGGGAAGAGCAGCCCGAACTCCGGCAGTTCAGTGCGCGCGCCCTGCCATGTCATGGTGATGTCACAGCGGCCTGCGCCGTCAATGGCAAAATCAATGGGCAGCGTCTGCCCATCTGGCAGGGTGTAGTTTGCGCGGACGATGACGAACTCATCCTTTGCTTCGGCAGTCAGATTATCGCAGCGGGCGTACAGACCGGCGGTTTTCCAGAAGGCAAATGCAAACGGCTCTGCGCAGCCCTCGTCGTTATTGGTAGGCGCACGCCAGAAGTTGGGGCGCACGGTATCGTCCAGCAGCTGCACACCATTATACCGGATGGACACCAGCCCCTTGCCGCGGCCAAAGATGTACTCGAAGCCCTCGCCCTTTACGCCGATGTTGCAGTCCATCTCCACCAGCTGTGGGGCGGGCAGGGTCAGCCGGGCGGCGGCGTAGTTGTGCCATACCTGCCCAAAGGCAGCTTCATAACCCGCCGGGATGCCGGGCAGCGCAGCCCGCTGCACTGCGGTAACGGTCATACAGGAAAGACCTGCCTCCGGCAAGGCAAAGGGGAACAGCAGATGCACCGTTTCGCCGGGCTTGCAGTCTGCCCGGAGCACCGCGCGGCGCTCCGGCTTGCCGTTGACCGAGGACGCAAACACAAGGTCGTAGGCGTTCAGGTCGGTAAAGAGATTCCGGTTTTCAATCACGGCTTCGGTGTCGGTCAGGGTGATCTTCAGCGGTGCGTAGGCCGCCTTGACGGCGTCCATTTTGGGGGTGTTACGGCGGTCGGGCAGTACAAGGCCGTCCACGCAGAATTCCCGGTCGGTGGGGCGGTCGCCGAAGTCGCCGCCGTAGGCAAAGCCGGGCTTGCCGTCCGGGTCAGTGACCGCGATGCCGTGGTCCATGTACTCCCAGATGAACCCGCCCTGATACAGCGGTTCTTCGTAGGCATACTCGGTGTAGTCGGTGATGCCGCCGCAGCTGTTGCCCATGGCGTGGCTGTACTCGCACATGATAAAAGGCTTTTCCGGGTGCTCTGCCAGAAACTTTTTGATGTCTGCCACCGGGGTATACATCTGGCTTTCCATATCGGAGGTGGCGGGGTATTCCCGGTTCCAGAAAATACCCTCGTAGTGCACAAGGCGGCTGGGGTCGGTGCGGCGGAAGTATTCGCTCACCTCCCACAGGGTCTTGCCGCCGTGGCTCTCGTTGCCGCAAGACCAGATGAGGATGGCCGGGTGGTTTTTGTCCCGTTCCAGCATCGCTTCGGCGCGAGCAAGCACATTTTCCCGCCACTCCGGGCGCGCACCGGGCAGCGTCCACTCGTCCGAGCCGTCCGCGCCCAGCTTCTGCCATGTGCCGTGGGTCTCCAGATTCGTCTCCCCGATGACGTACAGGCCGTATTCATCGCAAAGCTGCAGAAAATACGGGTCATCCGGGTAGTGGCTGGTGCGCACGGCGTTGACGTTGTGGGCCTTGAGGTTCTTTACATCCCACAGCATCTCTTCCCGGCTGACCGTGCGCCCGGTGCGGCAGCTCCACTCGTGGCGGTTGACGCCCTTGAACACGATGCGCTGGCCGTTCAAAAGCATCTGGCGGCCTTTCAGCTCAAACCTGCGCAGACCGACTTTCAACCCGGTGCGCTCCACCAGAGCACCCTCGCGCAGCAGGGCAATTTCTGCTTCGTACAGGTTCGGCTGCTCGGCGCTCCACAGGGCGGGATGCTCCACCGTAAAGGTAAAGGAAACATCCTGCACGTCCTCCTCCACATCCGGGGCAACCTCGCCCTTGCCGAACACCACGCCGCTGTCGTATTCGGCAGGCTCGCCCACCTCAGCGGACTGCTCCTGCCCATTGAACACCACCGACACCGTTCCCGCGCCGCTGACCTTGCAATCAAAGGTGACGGCAGCACTGGAAAAATCATCTGCAAAACTCTGCCTCACAAAGACATCTTCCAGATGGAGCTCCGGCTTGGTGAACAGCTCCACGGAGCGGAATAAGCCGCTCATGCGCCAGAAATCCTGATCTTCCAGCCAGCTGCCGGAGGAGAAACGGTACACCTGCACCGTCAGGGTATTTTCGCCGGGGTGGACGGCGGCGGTCATGTCAAATTCAGCGGGAGTGAAGGTATCCTCGGTGTAGCCGATGTAAACGCCGTTGCACCAGACGGCGGCGGCACTGTCGGCACCGTTCAGACGCAGGTAGCAGCTTGCCCAGCTTTCCGGCAGGGTGAAACTACGCTGATACTCCCCGATGGGGTTATAATCCTGCGGAATCTGGCCGGGGTGCAGCTTTTCGTGGCCGTCCCACGGGTACTGGGTGTTGACGTAATGGGGCGTGCCGTAGGGCTGGCCGGGCTTTTGCAGGCTCTGCATCTGGATAAAGCCGGGCACAGTCAGGGTATCCCAGTCCGTAAAGGGTGCGGTCAGGTTTTCCGCATAGCGGAAGTTCCACTCGCCATCCAAGCTGACGGTCAGGGGCAGTTCGGGGCTTGTCTGGTCCGCAAAATGGGCGTGGAAGGGCAGGCGGTTCTGCTGGAAAATTTCCGGGTCGGCCAGAAGTGCCGATGTGATAGGATTATTTAAAGGCATAAATGTCACCTCGCAGCATTTTCTGCTCTCATTATAGCACAGAATATAAGAAAAACAGCCGCACAAAACGACTGTTTTTCTGGAGAGAAACGGCATCAGTCCGCTTCGTCAAGGATCTCGGTGTCCAACACCGTGTGCCCCTTGGGGATATGGTACTTCACGGCGGGCAGATGGACGTTGGTAAAATACAGGCTGGTGTTGGGGTCGCAGCCGATGACCACTGCTTCTCCCCTGCCGCGCACGGTGCAGCGCAGGGTGTCGCAATGGGCTTCGGCGGTATCGCTTTCCACGCTTTCGGCGTAGCCCGGTGCAAAATTGGGCACGGCAAAACCGCAGTCGTAGGCTTCGCAGTCGAAACTGCTGTCAATCTCATGATGGCGGCGGTGGCCGGTGGCCGTGGGGGTGATGGTAGTGGTCACCTCAATGCCGGGGAAGGGCGACCACTGCGCAGTCACAGCCCCGGCTTCAATTTCCCACGTTTTGCTCACCTTGCGTACAAACACGTTATCGTCGATGACAAAGGCCAGCATACTGTCCGGCGCGGCCTGATTGAGCACCTCCCGGCTGCGGGAGGCGCAGAAGCCAAAGCGGGTATCGTAGGCAAATTTTGCGTACTTTTCCGGGAACTGTCCGTGGCCGTGCCCCTCGTTGACACCGGCGGCATAGGCCGTTACCCGCCCCGCCCGGCGCTGCACCAGCATATTAGCGTATGGCATGGGCTTGAGCCGCTCCAATGCGGGCATGGGCGCGGCTTCGGCAGACCAGAAGGGGTGGTCATCCGGCAGAGCAAGCAACAAAAAGCTCTTCATGCCCCAGTAGGGGCTGCCCGGGGCGTTGTACCGCTCGGCCATATACATCTGCGGGTAGCAGTAGCCGATGGTCAGGATGCCGTCCCGGTCGAACATTTTCTGCCCCAGCCACCAGTTGAAGTTGCGGACGATGAGCCCTTTCATCACCGGCAGGGGCAGCGGTTCCAGCCCTGCCCAAATGCAGGCCGCCCAGAAGCTGTTCTGAGCAAAGCGGTAGGTCAGGCTGCGGCCAAAGGGCAGCGCTGCACCGTTGGCATCGAACCAGTAGACGAACTGCTGCGCGAACAGCTGGGCGCGCTGGCGGTAAAGGGCAGCACGCCGGGGGTCGGTATCTGCGGCAAATTTAGAGTAGAGCAGCCCGTAATACTGGATGGCCCACGGGATATAGTAATCCTTCTGCACCGAGGCGCCATCGGTGGACCAGCCGTCGCCGCTGTAATAGCTGTCGATTTTGCAAAGGCCGTCCTCCAGCAGTTCCGGGCTGTAAGACATCCCCACGCTTTTCAGGGCAAGGTTTACAAGGATGCGGAAAAACTGCCAGTTGCAGTCCGGGATGGTGTGGGCGTTGATCTGCCCCAGCCATGCGGCAAGGTTCTGTTTTTCGGTGTCAGAAAGCGGGGTCCACAGCTTTTCCGGTGCGGTGAGGATGCCGCAGGCAATAGCCGCCATCTCCACATAACACTGGTCGTACTCCCCGGTGGTGCCCCAGTATTCGGGGTTTTCCGGGTCGGCGCCGGTGGCAAGACCCTTGCGGTAGATTTTTTCAAATTCCGGGTCAGAGCCGCCACCTACCCAGAAGGGCACCAGCGCCCACAGCGGGCGGCTGAAGGCTTCCAGCTCAATGGCATTTTGGTTGTAGGTCACGCCCGTCTCGCCCAGATGCAGCCGGGCACAGCCTGCGGAATAATAAGGCTTGAGCGGGTCGAGAAATTTGTGCATCAGTGCGGTAAAATCCGCTTTGGTCTGCAAGTTCATCACCAGTACATCTCCCAATCTTTGGTCAGGCGGGTCAGCGCCTCCATGTAAAAATAATCGCCCCAGCTCGTACATTCATCCACGCCCTCCGGGGTGCAGGTGTTGTAGGGGCTTTTTTTGCTGTAAGTGCCGTGCAGCAGCTGGCCGGAGCCGAGGGTGCCGGGCTTTACCGTATAATTTGCGGCAAGGCTGGCCAGCATCTGCCGTGCCAGCGTGCGCCACTGGGCAGCTTCTGTTTCGTCCACATATTTTGCCGCTTCCAGCAGACCGCAGGCCACGATGGCCGCAGAGGAGGAATCCCGGGGTTCGCCGCTTTCCGGGGCAAAGAGCATATCCCAGCAGGGGATCATATCCTCCGGCAGACGGGAAAGGTAGAACGCCAGTGCTTTGCGGAACACCTCGAGGAACTTTTCATCGTGGGTATAGGTGTAGCCGATGGCGCTGCCGTACACGCCCCACGCCTGTCCCCGTGCCCAGAAGCTGTCGTCCTTGTAGCCCTGACAGGTGCGGCCGCCCTTGGGGGTGCCGTCCGGGTTCATAAAGAAGGTGTGGTAGGTGCTGCCGTCCGGCCGGAAGGAGTTTGCCAGCGTAGTGGCGGTGTGGGCGGCGGCGATCTCGCGGTAGTGGTCGCTGCCGGTCACCTGCGCTGCCCAGTACAGCAGCGGCACGTTGAGCATACAGTCAATGATATAGCGGTAGTTGCCGGGGTCGTCCATGGTGCCCCATGCCTGCAAGAAGCGGCCGCTGGGCTGGTAGCGGGTCAGCAGCTGGTCGGCGGCGGCAATGGCGGCGTTTTTGCCCTTTTCGCTGCCCACCAGCTTCCATGCTGCCACACAGGTGGGGCTGTACAAAAAGCCCATATCGTGGTGGTCAACCTCCACCTTGCGGGCAATGCGGTCCGCAAAGCTGTCCACCTGAATGAGGGCGGCGGTCTTGAATTTTTCGTCCCCGGTGGCCTCGTAGGCCAGCCAGATCTCACCGGGCCAGAAGCCGCAGGTCCACTGGTTATTGGCACAGCCGGGGTAGATATTGTTCACGCTGGAATGGTTCTGGCACTGGTAGGTGTACAGGGGCAGATTGGTCTCCACCTGCTTGCAGGCATCGGCCAGTGCCTGCCGTGCCTCGGCGTCGGTCATAGCGTGGTTCTGGTAGGTTTTCATCATGATTACTCCTTAAATCCAAACGTAGGGATCTCTGCCCACCGCTGGCGCAGAAAGTGCATACCCAGCTTGGGGCGGCGGTCCCGGGTGAACAGGCCCTTTTTGTTGCCGTCCACCCGCATGGGGCCCTGCACGGTGTCGTAGTCTGCAAAGTTCCAGACAAATTCTCCCACAAACCACGGGCGCTTGTCAAACTCTGCATCCAGACGGCGGTAGAACTCCACCTGAAATTCCTCACTGAACATCTCGGCTCCGGCGGTGTGCAACCCTGCCACGGTGTCTGCGCCGTACTCGCTCATCATCACGGGCTTGTGCTGCTCTGCCCAGAAATCCATTTCCTGATTCAGGCCATAGCAGGCAGCGTCCATGTCGCCGGAAAGGTTGTACCAGCCGTAGTAGCGGTTGATGCAGACGATATCCATGGTGCGGGTGGTGATATCCTTGGTGTAGTCATTCTGGCAGCAGACGAGGGTGACCGGGCGGTTCTGCGGGTCCAGCTGATGTGCCAGCTCATACAGCGGGTGCCAGTAATCGTAGGCATCCTGCGGGAAGTGCTCCAGATCCGGCTCGTTGCCAAGGCTCCACAGCACCACGCAGGGGTGGTTTTTGTCCCGATGGATCATCTCGGCAAGCACCTGCCGGTGATGCTCCGCAAGAGGGTATTCCTTATAAGGGTTCACCGCCGCCCCGCCGCCGATGCCCACCGCCGGAGTCTCGTCCATGACCAGAATGCCCTCCCGGTCGCACAGGTCGTAGAACTCCTCAGCGTAGGGGTAGTGGCTGGTACGCACCGCGTTGGCGTTTGCCCAGTGGATCAGATTCACGTCCTTCACGTTCAGCACCGGGTCAAAGCCGCGGCCGTGGGCGGTAAAGTCCTCGTGCTTGCAAAAGCCCTTGAAATAGAGCGGTTTTCCGTTCAAAAGCACCCGTGTGCCCCGCGCCTCAATGCTGCGCACGCCAAAGGTCTGGTCGTAGACGTCTGCCCCGCAGGTGATGTGCAGGGTATACAGGTAGGGCGTGCCGGGTCTGGGCTCCCAGAGATGCACCTCCGGGATGGTGATCGTGCCTTCTGCACCCTCGGCGCTTGCAACGGCTTTGCCGTCCGCATCCAGCACCGTGACATGGGCAGGCGCGCTGCCGGTGGTTTTGACCGCGTACTGCACCGTGCCGTCCACGGCGGGCACTACGGTCACATCCTCGATATACTCTTTGGGGGTGGTGTAGAGCCACACTGGTCGGTGGATGCCCGCATAGTTGAAAAAGTCAAAGTTGGGGCGGTTCTGGGGTGCGGCGGCGCGCTTGGCAGCCTCCACACTGGGGATGCCCGCGTTGTCCGATCCAAAGAAGGCCAGCTGTCCGTCCTCGTTGCCCACAGGCAGGGTGCTGTGGTTTACCCGGTTGTCGCAGGCGACGGTCAGCAGCACCGTCTCGCCGGGGTGTAGCAGGGCGGTAACGTCTGCTTCAAAGGGGGTAAAGCCGCCCTTGTGCTGTGCGATAAGCTGGCCGTTCAGCCAGACGTTTGCCGTGTGGGTCACCGAGCCGAACCGCAGCGCCACCCGCTGCCCTGCGCAGAAGGCGGGCAGGGTGACTTTGCGCTGATACCACGCCCAGCCGTAGTGGCGGCGCAGGGCGGTGGTCTGGTCGTTCTGGTCGTTGTAGCTGGCGGGCACGGCGATGGGCTGGGCATCCGGCAGGGGCTTTGCGGGATCGAACTGGTCTTCCACGCAGCTGCCCAGCGCAAACGCCCATGTGCCGTCAAGGCTCAGCTTCAAGCGCGCTTCATTCTGTTCAGGATATAACATAACACTTTCTCTCTATTTCTGCAAAAAATGCGGGGCGCGGGTACTGCCCACGCCCCGCTTACGGGTGATTTGTTTAGCCCTTGATGCCGGTGGATGCCACGCCCTGCACAAAATACTTCTGCAGGGAGAGGAACACGATCAGCACCGGGATCAGTGCCACCACAGAGGCTGCCATGATCAGGCCGTACTCTGCGGAATACTGGGTGATGAACATACGCAGACCGATCTGGATGGTCTTGAGCTCGGTCTTAGTCAGGTAGATCAGGGGGCCAAGGAAGTCGTTCCAGGTGTTCACGAAGGTGAAGATGGTCAGGGTGGACAGGGCGGGCAGGCTGAGGGGCAGCATGATGTGCCACCAGATGCCGTACTCGCTCAGGCCATCAATGCGGGCAGCCTCACACAGCTCGGTGGGCACGCCCTCGTAGAACTGTTTCATCAGGAACACGCCGAAGGCGCTGAAGGCTTGCAGGCACATAATGGCCAGATGGGTGTTGTTCAAATGCCACGAACTCATCATCATGAACTGGGGCACCATGTAGGCCTGCCAAGGCACTGCGATGGTGGCAATGTAGCCGAGGAAGAGCGCGTTTTTGCCCTTGAACTGCATCTTTGCAAAGGCGTAGGCTGCAAAGGAGGAAGTGAACAGCTGCAACAGGGTGACCACCACGGTGATCTTGACCGTGTTTTTCACAAAGGTCAGCAGCGGGATCTGGGTCCAGATGTCCACATAGTTCTGCCAGCGGGGATTTTTGGGGATCCACTGGATGGGGAAGCCGAACACGTCCTTATTCAGCTTAAAGGAGGAGGACAGCATCCACAAAAAGGGCAGCAGCATACAAGCTGTGATGACGATGAGGAAGAAATAGATCAGGAACTTGGAGATGAAGTTGCGGCGCTTCTGAGAGGCTTCGGTCTTGATAATAGCAGCAGACATAGTTCTTCCTCCTTTCTCAGTTCTCGCCCTTGGAGCCGCGGAACTGGATGATGGTAACGATCAGCACCAGTACGAACAGCACCATGGAAATTGCACTTGCGTAGCCGTATTTCGGGGTATTGACGAAGGCCACATTATAGATGTAATACACCAGCGTCATGGTAGCAGTGCCGGGGCCGCCCTGCGTGATCATGTACATCTGGTCGTAGACCTTGAAGCCGGAGATGGTGAGCATAATGACCACAAAGAAGGTGGTGGGGCGCAGCTGCGGCAGGGTGATGTGCCAGAACTGCTGCCAGCGATTTGCGCCGTCCAGCTCGGCGGCTTCGTTCAGGTCCGGGTTGCAGCCCTGCAGGCCTGCCAGATAGATGACCATGTAGTAGCCCATGTTCTTCCATACACTGAACAGGATGACCGTGATCATAGCGGTGTCCTTACCGGCAGCCCAGCGGGGCAGGTTTTCCACCGCCACGCCAAAGAACTGGTTCAGGATCATATTGATGGGGCCCATGGAGGGGTTGAAGATCATGTTCCACACCGCTGCCACCGCCACCAGCGAGGCAACATAGGGGAAGAACGCCACGGTGCGGAAGAAGTTGCGCAACTTCACGTTCTGGTTCAGCAGCACAGCCATGGCCAGCGAGCAGGCCAGCGTAAGCGGCACGGTACCGATGACATAGACGACGGTGTTTTTCAGCGCCGCCTGAAAAATTTTATCGGTGGTGAAGAGCTTTACAAAGTTCTTCAGGCCGATAAACTCGATGGCGTGGCGGCCGTCCCATGCGCAGAAGGCCAGCGCAATGGCAAACACCATGGGCACCAGCGTAAACACGCAGAAGCCAATGAAGTTTGGCGCAATGAAGGAATACGCGATCAGAGAATCGCGGGTCGATTTTTTAAGCACTTTACGGGGAGTTTTATTCTGGACAGCAGCACTCGCCATAAAAGAGCCTCCTTTCCCGGAAGTATAACAGCTTTTCCAAAAAATGAGCGGGGCGGGCGCTTTGCATACCCGCCCCGCTCGGACAGGGCTTTTTTCCGATGCTCGTCATCGGAAAATGAATGGGGATCGAAAATGATGAAGAAGGAGAACCGCAAACCATTGCGGAAAACGCTTTATCAGCCGAGAACTGCGGGAACCTGATCGTTCATGTTCTGGATGCCCTCGTCCACGGTCTCGCTCATGGTCATAATGGCATCGTGCTCGGCGTTCAGAATGGTCTCGATATCAGATGCGTACTGGGTGTAGGGCATTTCCAGATAGACATTGCTAGTGGTCAGTGCATCCACAGAATTGCTGTCCTCGGGGAAGCCCTCGGTGGACTTGATGATCTCGGCGGTGGCAGCGGAGCCGCAAGCCGGGAAGGTGCCGGTCTTGGCAATGGCCTGTGCGCCCTCCTCGGAGACACACCAGTTGATGAAGTCGGCAGCGGTCTCTGCCTTGGGAGAATCGGCGTTGATGGCCAGACTGGTCACAGTGCCCAGCGTAGAACCAGCCTCTGCACCGGCGGGGTGCGGATACTTGACGATGCCCCAGTTGAACTTGGTCTCGGCATCCTTCATGTAAGCTTCCAGCGTGGAAATGAACCAGCTGCCCATGTTGACCATTGCGCACTGCTGGTTCTCAAAGGCTGCGGAGTAGTGCAGAGAAGAGGTCTTGAGGTAGCCGTAGTCCATGCAGATGCCGTCCTTCTGCTGAGCAATGACCATATCGTAGGTGGGCTTCATGAAGTCGTATTTGCCGTCGATGATGGTGTTCTTGCCGTCCAGAATGGAGAACAGAGAAGCGGCGGAGCGCCAGGTGTGGTAGTGGCAGCCATAGACCTTGGTGTCGCCGGAGCCGCTGGTCATCTTGCGGGCCAGAGCATCGTAATCTTCCATCGTCAGGTCATTGGAGGGATACTCCACACCGGCCTTATCGAACAGATCCTTGTTGTAGTACAGCACCCAGAAGTCGCTGCGGAAGGGCACGGCGTAGAAGTTGCCGTCATCGGTGGTCAGCTGCTCGATGGTGCCGTTGAAATCACCGGTATCGCGGGTCAGCACCTCGTTCAGGGGCTTGAGGTAGTCCAGATTGATCAGGTTTGCGTAGCCGGGGATATCCTTGACGGTCACGACATCCAGATCGGCGCTGCCGGCCAGCTGGGTAGCCAGAACGGTCATGTAATCGCTGGAGCCCAGATCCACCATCTCGATGGTCACGTCCTTGTGGCTTGCCATGTAGCCGTCGGCCATGGCCTGCCAGTAGGGGGTGGATTCCTTATCCCACACCGACCACTGCAGGGTAACAGGGCCTGCTGCTGCGGATGCAGCGGTGGAACCGGCAGTGGAGGAAGCAGCGGTGGAGCTTGCGGAAGAGCCGCCGCAGGCGCTCAGAGCAGCAGCAGCGCCGCAGGCAGCGGCAGCGGTAAGGAACGAACGACGAGAGATCTTTTTCATAAGTGTGTCCTCCTTCAGGGCAGTGTGTGTATTGCGTGCAACGGTCTCCCCCGTGCCGGGGAGCCACTCGCTTTTGTTGACACTAGGATACCGCACAAACGCAAAAACCGGAATGGAAAAATTCCGGGAAGAGTTGCAGTTTTTCTGTATCTTTTAAAAAAAGATGCACTTTCTTACACTGGAGTCTGCACTTTCTTGTTCTCTTGCACAGTTTACATCCATGGCACAAGAAAAAAGCGTATAAAGTACACAATTTTCATGAAAAAAGTCGTTGACAAACCGCGCCGGAATCAGTACTGTATAAAGGAAAGAATGCAAAATATTACCGGAAAGGAGGCTCCGCTATGAAGAGCAGCCATCGTTTCCCGCTGCGGCGGCAGATCGTGTGGGGGATGCGCTTTTTTACCATCCTTACCTCGCTGGCCGTGGGCGCGGCGCTGTTCACCCTCTCCAACCAATATGTGCGCGCCAACTCCTTGCAGGCGGCAGAGTTCAACCTGCGGCTGGTGGCTACCTCCATCGAGACCAGTCTGGACAGCGCCGATGCTCTTTTGAACTGGGCTTCCATCGACAGCACCGTGCGGCGGTACATCTCGCAGGAAAATATCAACGGCACCCAGACCATTGCCGCCTACGAAGCCGTGCAGGAAAAATACTATTCCAGCACCCTGTACAGCCATATCCTCCGCTTTTTTATTACCAATGAAAACGACCGGCATTTGCAGTTCGGCACGCTGAACTCCTCGGCGGCGCTCAACCGCACCAGCATAAAGCAGTTTCTCCCCAAGGGGTACGGGATGCAGTTCACCACCGACCCGCTGCTGCCCGGCAGTCCGGACTGCATCGCCCTCAGCCAGCCTGTCCGCTGCGGCAAGGGCACCTTGCACCGGGGCAGCACCTACCTTGCGCTGGACACCGCCATTATCACCGACCCGGCTGCGGGCTACAACCTGACCGACGGCAGCGCGTTGTACTGGGAAATGGGCAGCCGCCTGTGGCAGATCGAAAACGGCAGCCTGACCGAGACCGAGAACCCGCTGCGGGAGGTGGACTACACCCTGCGCACCGGCAGCAATAACGGCGTGACCGAGCAGACCGCATGGCAGGGCAAGGTGCGGCTGGACGGCCAGAAGTATTATGTAGTCAAGGTAACACTGAACGGCCGCAGCGCGGCGCTGGTGCAGCTTTTGCCCGCAAATACCTTTTTGCTGCACTACGGCGTGTACCTGTGGCTCATCACCCTTGGCATTGCCATCATCTGGGGACTGAGCTTTTTGATGCAGCACTGGCTGGAGTGGGTCATCACCCGCCCGGTGGAGGCGCTGCAAAAGCGCATCGAGACCGTGGGCAGCGGCAACTTTGCCCCGGACCGCACGGTGGAGTGGAACAACGAGCTGGGCGACATCGGCCGGGGCATCAACCAGCTGGCTGAAAACGTGGACAGCCTGATGACCCGCCGGGTGGAGGACGAGCGCCGCAAGCAGGAGCTGGAATACCGGATGCTGCAAAACGAGGTGAACCCGCACTTTATCTACAACACCCTCAACAGCATCCGCTGGATGGCTACCATCCAGCACGCGCCCGGCATTGCCGAGATGGTCACCGCCTTTGCGCGGCTGACCAAGAGCATCTCCAAGGGCACCCAGAAGCTGGTGCCTTTGCAGGAGGAGCTGGCGCTGCTCAACGATTACTTTACCATCCAGCAATACCGCTACGGCGGCGACTTGGAAATTGAGGTCTCCCGCATTGAAAGCGAGACCCTTTGCCGGGACTGCATGATCCCCCGGTTCACCTTGCAGCCGCTGGTGGAAAACGCCATCTTCCACGGGCTGGAGCCAAAGGGCGGCCACGGCAGCGTGCTGCTGGATATCTCCACCGACCCGGATACCGGAGACGTACTGCTGCGCATTACCGATGACGGCGTGGGCATGCCGCCGGAGCAGGTGGCGCATCTTCTGGACGAGCCCGCCGAGGGTGCCGAAAAGGCTGAAAAGTTCCGTCATGTCGGCCTGTGGAACGTGAACCGCCGCATCCGGTATTCCTTTGGCGAGGGCTACGGCCTGACCATTGAAAGCGAAGAGGACGTGGGCACCGAGGTCACCATCCGGCTGCCCTATCAACAGAAAGGAGACAGCCATGCTGCGGATATTACTGGTGGATGATGAGCCGCTGGTGCTTATCGGCCTGCAGGGGATGCTGGAATGGGAAAAGCTGGGCTATACGGTCTGCGGCACCGCCCGCAACGGCAAGCTGGCGCTGGAACTCATTGAGCGGGAGAAGCCGGATATCGTCATTGCCGACGTAAAAATGCCGGTGATGGACGGGCTTACCCTTGCCCGCACCTGCCGGGAACGCAGCGCCTTGCCCGCCTTTATCATGCTGACCAGCTTTGAAGAATTTGGTTACATCAAGCAGGCCATGGGTGCCGGGGTGGTGGATTATCTGGTCAAGCTGGACCTGACCCCCGAGAACCTGCAAACCGCCCTTGCCAAGGCCGCCGAAAAGGTAAAAAAGGAGCGCGCTTTGCTGGGCGAATTGTCGGCACAGGAAAACCTTGCTGAGAGTGTGCGCAGCTATCAGGAGCGTTTTTTCGTGCGGCTGTACGCCGGGCTGTTCCCGGACGAAGCCGCATTGGAGCAGCCTTTGCAGCACATGGAGCTGAACCTTGCAAGCGACGCCTATCTTGTAGCCAGCTGCGAGATCATCGCCAACACCGCCCTTACCCCCGCCCAGCAGCTGAAGCTGAGTTTTTCCTGCGGGCGGATGCTGGAGACCACCCTGCAAAACTACCTGCCCTGCTATGTGACCGGGGCGGATGCCATGCGCTGCAATGTGCTGTTCTGCCTGACCGATGCCCAGTGCCAGAACTACCGGACGGTGCTGCGCCCACTGCTGGAACGCGCCAGCCAAATTCTATACAACTATTTCACGGTACGGCTGCTCTGGGCGGTAGGTCGTCCCACCGGCTCCCTGCTGGGGCTGGCGCGCTGCTGCCGGGAAAACGCCCATTTGCAGCCCCTGCTCACGGTGGAGCAGCCCATCCAGTTCGTGGAGGTCAACGAGGGCGACGCCACCGCCGGGAAGATGCAGGTGGTGGCACAGGTGCAGGAGTACATCCAGAGCCACCTTTCCGAGCGGCTGACGCTGGCCGATGTGGCGGCTGTATTCAATTTTTCGCCCAACTACCTCAGCCAGCTGTTTGGCAAATACGGCGACAGCGGCTTTGTGGAGTACATTACCGAAACCCGCATCGCTGCGGCGAAGGAGATGCTGGAACAGGGCGATTTGAAAGTATACGAGATCGCTGAGAAACTGGGGTACGAAAGCGCCTTTTATTTTTCCAAGGTGTTCAAAAAGGTCACGGGGCTCAGCCCGCGGGAATACCAGCAAAGTATTTGAAATCGGAGGCTTCTATGATACAGGAACAACTTGCCCATCTGCCGGAATTTCTTCCCGATTACCGGCCCTTCCCCCCTGCCAAGGAACGTACTGCATGGCAGGGGCTGCCCCTGCGGGCAAAGCAGCGCTTTTTGCAGGCGGGGAAAGCCGCGCTGCAAACGCCCATTGCGCCCCTGCCGCTCTCGCTCTGGCTGGATTTCACCCACACCGGGCGGCGCACCCCATGGGAGGCGGCTTACTTCTCCCGCCGGGCGCGGCTTTGCGCGCTGGTAAGTGCCGAGTGTGTGGAGCACGAAGGGCGCTTTCTGGATGCCATTGCAGATACCGTATGGGCGATCTGCGAGGAAAGCGCATGGCAGCTGCCCGCCCACAACAGCTATGTGCGGGACACCCCGCAGCTGCCCCTGCCGGACACCACCCGCCCCATCGTAGATTTATTTGCCGCCGAGACCGGCGCGCTGCTGGCGCTGACCCGGTACTTACTGCCGGACGAGCTGGATACTGCCGCGCCGGGCATCACGGTGCGGATGGAGCAGGAGCTGGACGCCCGCATCCTGACGCCTTATTTTACAAGCCACTTCTGGTGGATGGGCAACGGCGCAGAGCCTATGTGTAACTGGACGAGCTGGTGCACCCAGAATGTGCTGCTCACGGTCTTTCTGCTGCCCACCACACAGCAGCAGCGGCAGGTTGCCGTCAAGCAGGCAGCGTACAGCCTCGACTGCTTTTTAAAGGACTACGGCGCGGACGGCTGCTGCAACGAGGGTGCACAGTATTACCGCCACGCCGGGCTGACCCTGTGGGGCTGCCTTGAAATTTTGTCCAGCATTGTGCCGGAGGCCTTCTCTCCCCTGTTCCATGAACCTAAAATCAAAAACATTGCAGAGTACATCTGCAACGTCCATGTGGAAGGGCCTTACTACCTGAACTTTGGCGATTGCAGCCCCCTTGCCGGGCGGTGCGGTGCGCGGGAATACCGCTTTGGGCAGGCTGTGGGCAGCGATGCTTTGCAAGCCCTTGCGGCGGCAGACTTCCGTGCCGATGCCGACCCCGACCATTTGCAGAACCCGGACGGCAGCACCCACATCAACCTGTGGTACCGGCTGACCACCGCCTTTGCAGAAGAAGAAATGATGGCGTACTCCGCAGCGCCCCGGCACCATTTAACGGTGTGGTATCCCAGCGTGGGCGTCTATGCCGCGCGGCAGGGCAGCTGGGTGCTGGGTGCAAAGTTCGGCTCCAACGGCGACAGCCACAACCACAACGATACCGGCAGCATTACCGTATACAAGGACGGCAGACCGTTCCTGATCGATATCGGAGTGGAGAGCTACACCAAAAAGACCTTCAGCCCCCAGCGGTATGAGATCTGGACGATGCAGAGCGCATGGCACAACCTGCCCACCTTTGACGGCGTGCAGCAGCTGCCCGGCGCGGAATACGCCGCCCGGGAGGTGTGCACCGATAAAAACAGCATCACCGGCGAACTGGCGGGCGCGTACCCGCCCATCCCGGGGCTTACCACCTACCACCGCAGCTTATCGATCAGTGAACAGGGCATCACCCTGCGGGACGAAACGGACTATCCCGGCACGGTGGAGCTGACCCTGCTCACCGAGCAGAAAGCCGCCCCCACCGCGGACGGCTTTGCGGTGGGCACACTGGGCGGCATCCGCTTTGACCCTGCTGCCGTAACGGCTGCTGTTACGGCGGTGCCCATCACCGACCCGCGCCTGCGCACCGCATGGCCGGAAACAATCTATAAGATTACCCTGCATTTCCAAAGAATGCTGAACCTCGAACTGTACTAAGGAGAACTGCCATGGAGACCATCAAGCTGAAAATTCTGGACGAAGCAGGTCACACCCTGATGACCTGCGACGCCGACACCGCCGTATCCCTTGTTTACACCAACGAATACCACCCCGGCGACCGGGTGGCACTGGAGATCGACCATCCCGGGCAGTACTGCGTCATCCAGTTCGAGGACACCATGCCCGAAGCCCTTGTGTATGTGGTCAAGCGGGAGATCAATTTCCACATTCCCTTCGGGGAGCAGGCCATCACCTATTCGCCCAAGAGCTTTGTGGGCAGCCGTCATGTCATCCGGGCACGGCTGGCGCTGCCGGAGGAGATTGCCGCCCGGCGGAATCTGGCCTTTAACTGCTATGACGAGCACGGCGACACCGGCTTTTACCCCCACGCCAGCGCCAACGTAGAAACGCGCGGCGAGGCGGTGTTTGCCGCCCGCAACGCCATCGACGGCATTTTTGAGAACAGCGCCCACGGCGAGTATCCCTACCAGAGCTGGGGCATCAACCGCGACCCGAACGCAGCCCTGACGCTGGATTTTGGCCGGGAAGTACTGCTGGATGAGCTGCGCATCACCGAGCGGGCAGATTTTCCCCACGACAATTACTGGGTCAAGGCCACGGTGGAATTTTCCGACGGCAGCAGGTTGGACATCCCGCTGGTGAAAAGCGCCAAGCCTCAGAGCGTGGCCTTTGAACCCAAGCGGGTGCGCAGCCTTGTGCTGAAGGATCTGATTCAGGCCGAGGGGACTTCCCCCTTCCCTGCCCTGACCCAGATCGAAGCCTTTGGCACCGAGGTGAAGTGATATGAGCATCTACAATGCCCTTTATGGGCGGGACGGCCATGGCGTAGGCCCAAACGAGCCGGAGAAAAAAGGCTTTGCACGCTTTTGCCAGATGGTCGGCCGCGACCTCGGCCAGCTGCTGGGCACGAACCTGATGGTCTGCGTGCTCTGCCTGCCCGCTGCGCTGGGGGTCTCGCTGGGGGTCACCCTGCTCTCCCTGCCGCTGACGGTGGTGTGCAGCGCGGTCACCGGTCTGCTGACCGGCCCTGCCATGGTGCTGCTGGCAGACTGTGCCCTGCGCAGCTTGCAGAACGACCCCTCTCAGTGGCTGCCCCGGGCAAAACAGACCCTTGCCGCCCATTGGAAAGCCGCCTGCGGCTTTGGCTGCATTGGCACGCTGGTGCTGGGGCTGCTGTGCTTTGTGTCTGCCTTTGTGTTTGAAGCCGCCGCGCAGCAGGGGTATTACCCCGGGCTTGCGGTGCTGGTATTTCTGGCACTGGACTTTCTGGTGCTGGCGGTTTTGGCTACGCTTTGCGCCGCCGTTCTGCCGCTGCAAGCCCCCGCCCCGGACGTCCTGCTGCGCCGGACGGGCAGGCTGCTGGCTGCCGCCCCGGCGCGCTGCGTCTTGGCAGGCGTTCTCATGCTGGCGGGCATCGGCGGGATGATCTTGCTGTTCCCGGTCAGCATCTTCTGGGCGGTGCTGTTCGGTTTCTGGCTGCCGGGGCTGGCGGCGATGCAGACCCTGTTCCCGGTTTTGCGGCAGGAATACGGCGTAGAGGTGCGCAGCATCCCGCGCCCGACAGCGCCGGATAAGCCCCTGACCGCACAGGAGCAGAAAAAGCGCTCCCGCGCCAACTGGTGGTATTATAACTGGGGCATCGTGGCGGTGGCGGCAATGGTCATTGTGGGCGTAGCGTATGTGGCGCACGGCCTGCTGACTACCGTAGACCCGGACTATACCGTGGCGGTGGTCACGGCAGAAGCCCTGCCGGACGAGGCCGTGCAGCGCCTGCAGACTGCGCTGGCAGACTATGCGGAGGACGCTAACGGCGACGGGGCGGTCATCGTGCAGATAAACAACTACACATGGAGCGCCGATGCCGCCCTGACCGACATGAACGGGCAGATGGCCGGTGCCACCCAGATGAACACCGGCCTTGCTAACGGCGAAAGCAAAATTTGGATTCTGGACGACCCGGAGGGCTTCGAACAGGCCTATGGGGCGCTGAGCGAAAAGCTGGGCGCGGACTGGCAGGCAAAGCTCATCCCGTGGAGCAGCCAGCCCGCCCTTTCCGGGCTGGAACTGGGCAGCTACAATACCGCCGCCGACGGAAGCCAGACCGTGGATATTCAGAGCCGCTTTGCCGGGTACAGCGTAGCAGTGTTTGATGCTTCAGATGCGCTATGGCAGGCGCTCAATTCGTAAAAAAGAAGCCGGACGTAGTGTCTGCACTGCGTCCGGCTTTCTTCATACAGTACCTTGAATCTTGCATAAGCCGTCTGAACGTGATACCGTGCCATGACCTCACACTTTCCGTGGGCGAGCCGGACAACGCCGCTGCAAAACTTCGTTCGGAGCAAACGGTGACCCCATTACATGAGCAGAGCCCAGCTACTTATTTTTTGCGTCTTAACAATTTGGAAACATTTGTTGAACTTGTCGGGGCGAGGCCCCTCCATCTGCTATCGCAGACCGTTCTGCCGCTTAAAAGCCCCACTGGGGCTTTCATTGCTGCGCTGCGCAAACGCGGTCTATGCGTTTTGAGCGCAGCGGTAGAGGGGGACAAACGTCCGGGCAAAGCTCCCTTTGCGGGTGTTGTATTTTGTCTTATCCGGCAGCCACGGCAAAAAGCAAGCCGCCTTGTGCTGTGGGGATGGCACCAGCCGCCCTTGTGGAGGTGCTTCATCTTCTCCTGCACTCCCTTCTTCTTTTGACATTTCCTTTGACCGTAAGCAGGGGGATGCATCGATTTTGCACTCATTTGTCCGCGTGCGTCCAGTAGCGTCCGGCTCACCACAGAGCTTGCCGTCTTGGAAAGCGCCAGCCCCACTTCCTGTTCCAGCTCCCGGATAGCATTGGTCAGGCTGGACTGAGAAATATAGAACTGCTGCACTGCATGGCTGATGGTACCGGTGCCGGCAACAGCCGTGACATAGCGGAGTTGTTGAAGGGTCACGGCAGTTTCCTTTCGGTGTGTTTTTTCTATCCTACCGCAGAGCCGCCAAAAACGCAACGTATTTTCTTCTTTGAAATACCAAACGAACATTGCCGGCATATCCAAGATACGTTTTACCCGCCCTGCAATTTCCCTTATAATAGCACCGCAGTCTTGAAACGGCTGCAACATTCCCATATCACAAAGGAGGCTTTCCGGTATGGGACAACGGCAAAGTGAGATCATCAAAAATCACATGGAAGTCTACTGGCACGACTATGCGTCGGCCAGCAAGGGCGTCCCCATTACCGAGGCGGGGCTTGTGGAAAAAGCCTCCGTCATTGGACGCACCGGGCTGATGCTGCTGGAATGCGGCACCGGCGCATGGCGTGTCCGAAGCTCCATGAACACCCTTTCGCGGGAGCTGGGAGTCACAACAACAGCGGACATCGGCCTGTTGTCCATTGAGTTCACCTGCTTTGACGGTGACCAGTGTTATACCCAGTCACTCTGTCTGACAAATACGGGCGTGAATACCTCCCGGCTGAACCGACTGGAGCATTTCGTCAACGACTTCGACCGGGAAGGAAAATTTATGACCGGCGAAGAACTGCACAGCCACCTCGATGAGATTGAGCGCATCCACGGCTTGTATTCGCCCATCGCACTGGGCTTTGCAGCTGCACTGGCCTGCGGCTGCTTCACCTTTCTGCTTGGCGGCGGCATTGTGGAAATGCTGTGTGCCTTTTGCGGTGCAGGCATCGGCAACTTTGTACGGTGCAAGCTGACAAAGCACCATTTCACCCTGTTTCTGGGCATTACGGCGTCGGTCTGTTCAGCAAGCCTCGTGTATGCCATCCTGCTGAAGCTGGCAGAGGTGCTGTTTACCGTATCGGCGCAGCACGAGGCGGGGTATATCTGCTCCATGCTCTTCATCATTCCGGGCTTTCCGTTCATTACCAGCGGCATCGACCTTGCCAAGCTGGATATGCGCTCCGGGCTGGAACGTCTGGCCTACGCCGTCCTCATCATTCTGGTGGCAACCATGACGGCTTGGATCATGGCACTGCTGCTGCATTTGCAGCCGGTGCAGTTCCCTGCCCTGAGCCTGACACTCCCGGAAGAGATCGTGTTCCGGCTGCTGGCAAGTTTTGGCGGTGTGTTCGGCTTTTCGCTCATGTTCAACAGTCCCCGGAACCTGGCAGTCTGCGCCGCCCTTATCGGTGCGGTAACGAACACGTTCCGGCTGGAGCTGGTGAGCCTTGCGGGCTTTCCGCCCGCTGTTGCAGCGTTTCTGGGCGCACTGCTGGCCGGACTGCTGGCCTCCTGCCTGAAGAGCGCCGCCGGTTATCCCCGCATCTCCGTCACTGTGCCGTCCATCGTTATCATGGTGCCGGGACTGTATTTCTACCGTGCCATCTATAATCTGGGCATCCTGTCTCTGATGGACTCTGCCACATGGTTTGCAGATGCCATTCTCATCATCGTAGCACTGCCGTTAGGGCTGATCTTCGCCCGTATTGTCACTGACAAGACTTTCCGTTATTGCACCTGATGTGCAGCATTTCCATTCTCCCATATAAGGCAAAACGCAGCGAATCTTTTAACGGATCGCTGCGTTTTGTTTTGCTGTGATGCACTTATAAAGGGAGTTCGTTTACAGGGCGTTTACTCGCCGTAAACGATCTTGGTAGCAGTTTCCACATGGCGTTCCAGCCGGTCGGCAAAGTGTTCCAGCGGCAGAAAAACGCCAAGTTCATCGTAGCGGGTTCCGCCGTCCTTGAGCGTGTCCTGTCCATAGTAGACCACGGAACGGGGCAGTGCGTGCTGCAGCTTCATCTGGATATCCCAGACGGTGGAGTAGGCCTCCGCTTCCGTCACCTTCTGCTTCACGGTGTCCGGCAGTTCGTAGATCAGCAGCAGCCCCAAATGCTGGTTGTAGTGGTACTCCACCACATCCATCGAGCCTTCGTCGTAGCCGTGATACTTGCAGTAGCCGCTGGCAAGGTACATTTTTACCTTTTCCTGCTTCTGGAACACCCGGATGAACCGGTCGTATACTTTGCTGCTCACGGCAAATTTGTTGTTCGGCAAAAGAACGCCGGCATCATCCGTCAGGATCACCGGGTTCGGCTGACCATCGGCGTTGAATTTGAACGGGATCAGAGCAGCGTTCCGTAGCAGGTCAAACATACTGTGCTGGCAGATCGCCATCAGAAAGGCAGACAGATCCTTGTTCTCGTAGGCATTGAACAGCGCTGCGGCAAACTGCTGTGCACTCACGGTCGGCGCATCCAGTACGTCTGCCATGTCCAGCGAGTCGTTGAAGGTATCCATCAGGCGTCGGCAGGCTTCTGGATTTTTCAGTATCTCCCCGAACAGTGCCTCTGCCTTTTCTTCTCTTGAAAATATCGTTGCCATCAAAAAGACCCTCTTTCTGTTTATTTCCAACTACCTATTATAGATTCATAATGCCCCGCTGTGAAATACTGCTTTCATATTGCTGCTATATGCAGAACACTTTTTACACATTTTCCAAGTGACCGTATAACGGACACTGCAATCATGAAATTGCACGAGGGAAATCGAAAAGTATATAAGTTGGTTTGAACGGAGGCAGTTCCTATGTCTGAGGTCAAAAAGGTCGTGCTGGCATATTCCGACGGTCTGGACACATCGATTATCATCCCGTGGCTGAAAGAGCACTATAACAACTGCGAAGTCATTGCCGTGTGCGGCAATGTGGGGCAGAAGGGTGAGCTGGAAGGCTTGGAAGAGCGTGCCAAGGCAAGCGGCGCATCCAAGCTGTATGTACATCGAAGACCTGACCGATGAATTTGTGGAGGATTACGTCATTCCCACCATGCAGGCCGGGGTAGATTACGAGGGTTATCTGCTGGGCACCAGCTTTGCCCGCCCCATTTTGGCAAAACGCGTGGTGGAGATTGCCCGCGCCGAGGGTGCGGATGCGGTCTGCCACGGCAGCACCGGCAAAGGCAACGATCAGGTGCGCTTTGAGCTGGCCATCACCTTTGGCGAACTGGTGTATGATGGCCAGTGGTTCAGCCCGCTGCGCAAAGCTCTGAGTGCCTTTGTCACCTCCACACAGGAGCATGTCACCGGCAAGGTGCGTCTGGAACTGTACAAGGGCAACCTCATCAATGCAGGGGTCTGGTCGCCGTTCTCTCTGTATCGTGAAGACATCGCCACCTTTGCCGCAGGCGGCGACTACAAGCAGAGCGATGCCACCGGTTTCATCAGCATCTATGGTCTGCCCACCAAGGTGCAGGCTATCGTAAACAGCGAAAAAGAAGGGGAATGAAGTAGCTTATAGCAATTTGTGTTTTACTCTGCGAACAAAAAATCCGAACCCTTCTCCTATTGGAAAAAAGTTCGGATTTTGTTGTTGTGGTGCACCTCCAGGGACTCGAACCCTGGGCCCACTGATTAAGAGTCAGTTGCTCTACCAACTGAGCTAGAGGTGCATATGGTGACCCGTACCGGAATCGAACCGATGTTAAAGGCGTGAGAGGCCTCTGTCTTAACCGCTTGACCAACGGGCCATATAAAAGTCGGCGACTACCTATTTTCACAAGCCGTTTCCAGCTAACTATCTTCGGCA